>Ga0179593_1410633_pt1 | contig 21876 bp, 18 predicted proteins | sample CZODoug2_1_08_16_FD_185931 | JGI IMG/M metagenome (GOLD analysis project Ga0179593, IMG submission 185931) | Vadose zone soil fungal communities from Angelo Coast Range Reserve, California, USA - CZODoug2_1_08_16fungal (PacBio error correction) | ecosystem: Environmental > Terrestrial > Soil >...
TCAGTATTGTTGCGGCGGGCCAAGGAGGGAAAGCAAGGGTTTGGAAAGATGGGCCTAACTTGTACTTAAGGTCATTGATCAAAAATCTTCGGACCCTATGAAGGGAGGAGCTGAAGAAAGACAGATCCTCGTCAATTTACTCTAGCTGCGAAGAGAGGAGGGCAAAGAATCGAAGAACAAGAAGGGGCCCATTGAGCCTCTTACCCGATGAAGTGGGTGGAAGGAGCTCCTGTAAAAAAAGCACAGAGGGAAAGCGACAAGGGGGAGGCCACTCGATCATTTGTGAAACAAGAGAAAGCGCAAGCGAATCTTGATAAACATGGGTCAGCCTGCTCTCTGGCTAAGGAAGTATTCGGGCGCAGCCATAGAAAGGCGGTTTGGAGGGGGACTAGGAAAAGCGGGAGAAAAAAGCCTAGCTTCTGTGGAAACAAGCTAACTTGAAGGGGAGAACCATGCAGAAAAGGTTGGGGATCACCAACTCCCAAAGCGCGGGCGGTCTCCCTTGTTAGAAGACGATCGGTAGAGGATTACGAGAGCTCGACGAAAGCGTCCAAGCATGCTACGACCTTGTCTGCATCTACTTCGAACTTAATGACCTCGGGGGCCAGAGCTCGGTGGGGGAAGGCCGAGAGACGGTTGGGAAGTTAAATCTCCTCAATCGAGTGCGCGCTGGGAGTTGGGGCTGGGAGATCTAAGGGGTAGGCACGAGAGGGAGCGAGTTTCTGACAATGGGTGGCGAGGCTGGGGGAGGGTTCCACAAGGCTGTTATTATTTACGGGGCGCGGTGAAAGGGAACCACGGTAGCCCAGGTCTCGTGCGGAGGTTCGAGCGAAGACCCAAGAAATTCGCGTGTGAGATCAACGGCGAAGTGCTTGCCACCTTGTCGGGGAGCGCGCGAGGAGAGGGCGCGAACGAGACGGAAGATAAATAGAATCTGCCCGGCGAATCGCACAGAAGATGGGAGGGAGGGAACGAAAAAAGCTTACCGAGGAGGGGAAATAAGAGAAGAAAAAAAAAAAAAAACACACGACGCCGTCCGGATAAAGAAAAGTGCTGGGGGAAAGACAGGTTACCACGAGTCGTCGCGAGCCCTCTGCACCGCGCAATTGCGCGTCTAAAAAGGCTGCAACTAACGATCACAGGGTTCAAGATGGCTGGAACTTACGGTTTCACAGGGGAGCTGAAAATGTCCTCAAGGGTATGATCACTATGAGAACGGAGGCGCAACATAATCGGAGCGAAGAGGGGAAGCAAACCGAAAACAAGAGTTGCCTCGTGCGCACAGAACAAACATCCGACGGTTATCTTCTGAAGCCGGGGTGTGGGGGAAAGGGTCAAGGCTAGATCAACGGAAAAAAAAGCAAAAACGCGAAAAAACCCCCGGAAATACGAAAGACCATAGGGGGTTTCTCGCGGACTCGTTCTGCAGCTTCATAGATATAATTGAAGGGGGAAAGGCACATGAAATGGGGAGGAGAAGGTGCATATTTGCGGGGGGGGCATGGTGGTATAAATATGGGGCCGGTCGATCTGTAAGAAATCCCGCCACATCGAAGCCGGCGAAATATTGTCTAAGCACCTCAAAAAAGAAGATTCTCTGGCCGATTCGATCGCGTACTCAATCATCACTTAACCACTAAGGGTTGAATCTTTCATGAGCAGTTTTCATCAGGAATCGAAAACCGGACGTGAAATTATGGTACATCCAAGTAAAAGGGAAGTAACTTCCAGGGGGAAACGGCTTGGGTCTGGAAACGGAGGGTGGCGCTCGAGAAAACCGGAACGAACTTCTAGGCAGCAAACACACTGGTTCCGAGAAAGGACTAAAGCAATAAAAGGGACTCAGTCGAACAAGGGGGAGAAACTGACGTAAGAGTCTACCATCATGCGTTTCGACGGAAAAAGTGACGGGAGGGATGTAAGACGTTCCTGTTGAAGAAAAGGAATTAGATTTTCGATTCTTTGTGATTTTTCAATGAGAAAAGCAAAAACTGTTGAAGGACTTGGGGGCTTCTGATGCACCGGAGGGAGGTAAGCGGGGACGCGCCTTCTGTTCAGGACCTGGTCGCTTAAAAACCGAAGAACAAGGGGAGGAGTAACCGACGCGCTACAGGTTGACTCGCACAAAAAGAGGAGGAAACTCGGCTTTTGCGGGACAACAAGAGGACCAACAATGGAAAACCGGCCGGGACCAGTAGGAGACGAACTGCCCGAAAACAAACACACATCATGCCTAAACGTCATTGGTTTCGCTGAAACAGGGAATTTTCAAAGGAAGACATGCCGCCGGACCGGCAAGAAGGTAGATGCCGGGGCGCCGGTTGAAGAAAAAAATCGTGAACGAATCTGTCAGTTCAAGGGGGTCACCCGAGGGGAGATCCCTTAAAAAAACGTCGCGCAGGAAAGGAAGGTCAAAAAGATCGAGGACCGTGGGAATTAAACACGGTATGGGGGAAAAAACACTCAAACCCAATACCTCAAGTCCAGAAAAGCGAGTCAAAAATGACACGGTTTACAAACAACGGAGCCAACACGATACAACAGGATCAAGCGCACGAGGGTCCGAAAGCCTCTTTCTCCCTCGCGGGGAGTCTGACCAGAGAACTACAACAGAGATAACACGGACAAGAAAACACCGACTGGATATTCAACTTCTGTGGAAGTCTCTGGAAGTGCGGATATGGTATTCGGAAGGGAAAACAGTGCCGGCCGACGCTACGCGGGTAAAAAAGATCTGTGAAAATCGGGGTTGTCTCTGTGGGGGGAGGTTAGGAACTCTTGAAAAGGTGAAGGCTTGGGGGGGGGGAGCGGACGGTGTGCAAACAGAAGAAATCCTGCGTAAAAAAGGTCACTCAATAAGGAATGAAAAACAGACCGGAATCATTAAAATCGGGGGGGATAAAAACGAACTAAACAGACGAGACGAAATAAAGCAGGCCAAAAAAAGCGGAAAATTCACTTCCGAGGGGCGAGCTAAGACGTGTCCGAGAAGCTCAAAGGATAGGATCTGAATGATCTGCCCCTAGCGGCCCGGCTCCCTCAAGGCCTGCCTACTATTCAGGTAACACGTAATTGACAGGCTATGAGACGATTCTAACTTAAAAAGTCGGCCGTGAAACGCATCACGATCATTTGAGAAGACGGGGGTGAATCCGGAGGAATGGGGCCGCCGGGTATGAGTTACTAGCCTGAGGGGGAACGAAACATATGTCTAGGAGGGGCTCTCGTACGGCCGAATTCGGGGCGTAGCGTCTGCTCTTCGAGGGCGCGGTGCAACAGGGCTCATAGTCCATGCCACATTTGAGCCCTGAAGGGTTAGTCGGGTGAACTAGGAACGTATCTCCCGATCGCTCACCAGGCGGCGGGAGGGAAGCGGGTGGTTCACCGAGGAAATCCTCCTGACGTTTTTAGGGTTTCGACGTAGGCGAATAGGAGGAGTGAAGAACTGTGGAGCAGAGTTCGCTAGAACAAGGGGGGGAAACGTGGTCTATCTAACCGAATCTTTACGACAGGAAGGGGGTGGGCATATCGCCGAAGCTCGTGGAGGGAACTGGAACGACGCAGGGGAATATACGAATGAAACAAGAAGAGCCATCACATTCCCGAGTCCTCGTCGATAAAGGAGTAAGTGTGGGACACACCCAAGAAACCACTTGAACTAGGTAAAGGGAGACTGCACGGTTTCTGTTCTATATCTTTAACTGCGACTCAAAACGAGAACAGTAGGGCGAATTCCCAGAAGAGGAGGGGAGCTCTCCGAGCTCAGGGATCTGAGTCATCCCCAGCACCTAACTTAGGAGGTGGAGAGAATAGGGAAAATAAGGGAAAATTAAGGTCTCAAAGGAATCTTAAAAAATCAGGGCTCGGCCAGGAGGAAACACTAGGCCTGGAGTCCGAAAGTCGGGGGGGGTTTTTCGACTGAACACGAAAGACGGGGTTCTGTGTTCTTTTGCCGGGGGGGGATGAGGGTGATTAAAAATGAGGACCCTCCTTCAAAGTAATGGGGAACGTTGATATCATCGGTGGGGACGACGATACAGTCTGGAAAGGGGCCGCGAAGAGGAAAGGCTGGTACATCGGGGGAAGGAAAGTGAAAAAGAGACGTGAGGAGGGAAGGAGTGGGGGGGCTCGATATGCCGAAGACTAAGCGAGCTGCGCAGGAAAGGGAGATGCTAGGGAAGGGGGTTGTATGAATCCAGGAAAAGGTAGACCAGTTGCCATCGCGGTAGCCTACTACTCGTAAGGAAAGAGTTATAGAAGAAGGGGGAAGGCATAGTACGCGGAGGGAAAGGAAGCAAGATGGTTGGGGAACGCAAGGGATGAGAAAGAGGAAGAGAAATGGGAGACGGGATGGGAAAGGGAAACAGAGAAGGAGAAGGAAAGGGAGAGGCTGGGGAGAGGGGGTGAAAGGGAAAAGAGAATGGGGAGAAGAGATAAAAAGAGAAGGGGAGGGGAGGAGGGGGGGGAGTAGAGAAGGACGGCGCAGGAAGGGGGGGGGGGCAAGGCACAAGAACGGGGGAAGGGGGGAGTGGAAAGAAGAAGGGTAGTTGTTGGGGGAAGAAGGGGAGGAAGGGGATCAGGAGTAGAAGGATGGTGGGGCGGGCGAAAAGGAGAGGGAGGTATAGGGGTCTAAGAGAGGGAGGAGAGAGGAAAACAAATATAGAAGGGAGGCATAGAGAACGAAAGAGGATCTCAGTGGGGAGAGAAGAAGGGAATAGGGGAATAGGGAAAAGAAGGGGGGGGGTAGGTCGAGAGATAAAGGAGACTGCAACTAAGGAACCCCCCTTGACGCGGTCTTAAATCTCGCTCAGTTGGGGATCTACGCGAGGCGAGGCTTGCAGTACTTCTCATCGAGATTAGAACTATCCTGACGGATGAACCTCTTTTGGGAAATCTAGTAAGTCTTCCTATTCGCTGCGAGGTCTATCAGGAAGAACTGAGGCACGACTTCTAACAACTGGACCATCTTGGCCTGATGGGGTGTCCAGGACCCTTTACTCTCCGAGGGAGGGACGCGGAGCGGACAATAACGAGATAACTTTTATCGAGCAGAAAAAAAATTCTCTACAAGGTAAGACTCAACAAGAAAAAGTGGGACAACAAACGAAGGGGGAGGAAAACCTGCAAACTCTCAGCTGAGAAGCTTCGTAGTATATAGGGACCGATATTGGTCTAGAGGGAATTTATGTATTGAAACTTCCTAAGATGCAGAGAAGGGGGAAGGCTAGCCTGTTCTAGGGCTCTCAGGTAACAAGGATATACATAAAAAGTAACGGGGAAGATCCCTAGAAATCGTACGAACGCGTAGTAGTCTTCGGGTGTGTAACTAATATGACAGCCGAAAATCATTGATGGAGGGTAAATTCTGATATCTACGAAGCTGAGGAAAAGGAGGGTTTATTGAAAACCGGACGGCTGCGGAGATAGGCAAACAGGATGCGCGAATCGAAATGTGGTAGGAGCTTAAAGTCCCTGGGGGGTAGCCCACATTATTGTCAGGTCTGTGGTTCTACCCAGGTGTAGGGAGTAATACTTCTAGCAGAAGACTGGAATGAAGGCGATAAAAAGGACGACTCTGACTTCAGCGCTGAACTCTAGCGGGGAATATCGGGATGCCGCTTAAATCTGGCGGCGTAAGAAGCTGCGTTAGTATGGTCCTTCCAGAATTGGTCGTCCTTCGCCAGAGTGTGCTACCTTATAAATAAATAGAGGAAGTGGGTTTGGGGTGACTCGAGTTCGCGTCTAGCAGGAAACCTGGATGGGCTTCGACTCCAGGAGGATTAGCGGAATTATTGATAAGGGAGTGAAGTGATCTCGCTCCCTAATTGACCTTTTTAGGACCCGAAAGGATTGGGCTAGAGTATCGTTAAATATGAGGGAATCAAGGGGGAATAAAGCCGTCAGAAAACGGCGGGGGATAGGGAAGAAATCGCCCTTCTGAAATGGCGTTGAAGAAGGAGACTATAAGAGAAGCAAAAGAAGTGACTTACGGGGGTCTTAAAGTAGTATTTCGAACCTTAATTGAGGGAGGGAGTGGGGCAAGAAAATCCAGGGGGACCTCGCACCGGCAAAAAATCTCACATATAACAGGGATAACAACCTATCTGGACAACGCGTAAGAATTGTCTTCACGGGAAAGGGGGCCTAAGATGCAAAGAATAGCAGAAGAACTCATAAGAACTCAAGTCTGTGGTGTGATGTGGACGGGGTCAAGTCGTCGGAAGGGCGTTGCTTGCCAGTCCGACTATTCTGAGCTTAAATAGCGTTTTGCTAGGCCATCATTACGCTATTGCCAGGCAAAGGAGATAAGGAAAGGTGAGGACCAGGAGGGGAAAGGAAAAAAGAAGAGGATCATTGATCTACTGGCGGTTACGCGAATTCGGTCGTAGGATGGGGTAAGGACAGCCTTGGCAGAGGGACGACAAAGAAGAGGGACAAAGATGGAAGGTGGGGAGAGGAGAAGGGGGGGGTTGAGTGTTCTCAAGGGAGGGATAATTAAGAGAAGGAAGGAAGGGAAGAGTACTATGGGAGGGTGGCAAAACAAGAAGAAGGGGGGGAAGGAGGTTTTTGGGTTCGAGAGGATGGGCTTTGTGGGGTGCTCTCGTTGCTACTGCGGGACCACTACTTTGAAGCAGGTAAACTACGATCATGCGGGGAGCGGCGGCGAAGGATTACTACGTTCTGTCCTCCGACTAGGAACGTGCCGGTACTTGACAGTTTGCTTACATGTGGGTGGACACGAGTCTTCAACTGCTCGGTGCGAATCAAAGAACCGCGGACCTTATCTTTGTAGGAGGGACGGGAGTGAGGGGTTATGGGCGCTCTTGGGGGCCCCTAGGGACAAGGAAAGAACAATGACCACGCAACGGGAAAATGAGGGGGGGGTGGTTAGGGAAAGGGGCTTATACGAATGAAACCAAGCCTGGCAGGCTGGCGTGGCCGCTGGTTGGACAAAACCCTACGACGAGGACATCGAGATCGGGGCGCAAAAAAACCGTTCACAAGCGCGAGTCGAAGCCCGTCTTAGTCCGGACGGACGCAAGGGTCAAAAACAAATCAAACCACACTCAAAGGCGGCTCAGAAGAAGGTGCTAGCAAACCAAAGCGCACAGGGGAATCTCCCGTTTATACCACGATCAAAATCAGAACCTCTCGCGTCGTAAAAAGAGAGGGGGATCACCAGAGAGAAAATATGAACCGTTTGTGTACAAAGAATGGATGGGGGGAACGAGAGGAGGAGCCGGTGAGGGGAAAGGCGTTGGGCAAGGGAAAGAACACAAGGGACCCTGTTACGAAGAAAGGGAAGTTCGGGACTGGGTGTCATCGCCGAAAGGGCCCGGGGTTCAAGTACGACAATAACTTAAGGTCAGGGAGTACTTTGAATGACCAACTCGAAGAGGGGTACACACGGACAGAGGGACTACTCTGGCAGAAGATACACGGAGTCTCGGGGAAAGAGAGGTGCTTCAGATGGGGGGACTGTCGTCAAAAAGTGAGAGCAGCGGGGGAGGGCGTCTCAAATTGTTCGCTGGGGGAAGGGGGGTAGGTCACAGTATCCTTACCAAATCTTAAAAGGTCTGAACTTGACTCGGAACAAAGAAGGAATTCTGAAACAGAAAGGACTTGAAACTCTGAATATCGGAGATTTGGGGTGCAGATCGCAAAACGATTCGCAACGAAAGGCCCCATCGAGGGAGCAAAGTCGGGCCGCATGATCTTTTCGAGCGGTTTGGGGCGTTATCGCGAAACGGAACGTCAACAGACTGAGGAGGGAAAACATGAAGAACCAAGGTCGTCCTTTAATAACTACAAAAGAGGATGTGTCGGGCTGCAACACCTCGGGAAGAAAAAGATTGGACCCGGGTGGAGAGAGAGGTCAGAGACGTCAGGATTACGTGAAAGGGAACATGCATGAGGGAGTTCAGCCGAAATACGTGAAAAAATAGTAGCCTTCTGTCGTCGTTCACTCGGGGGTTCAGGATCAGGGTCGGCCAGGGGGATAAGACGTAACTCGCAAGCGTTAATCTAGGGGGCGGGGGCAGAGAAGAGATCTCAGTGCTTCCTCAGGGGGTGGGGGGGGGGGGGGGGGTGGGGGGGGGGGGGGGGTGGGGGGGGGGGGGGGGGGGGGGGGGGGGGGGGGGGGTACTTCTTTTAAAGCGATTGATCACGAGATAAGCGAGCTTAAAAAAAACCAGAAACAATCCGCTATATTCTCAAACGGACAGGAAGGCTACTTCTTGAATAGTCTCTAATCTCGACGCAATAGAGTAGGAGTCCTCAAAGTTAGAAAGTCGGCCTTTATCGGGTCCCGCAAGCTCTGATAAGGGAGAAGAGAGAAATGCGCATATCAGCACTTAAAGGTCTAAAACGCATGTCATTATAGAAAGGCAACCGACTTGTTTACCACTCACGCCCTCCACCCCCTTGGTAAAACTCCCCAACTGCGAAATATCGGTGGCAGCGCATCATTGGGCTCAAACTTGATTCTCGAGTACCGAAGAGTCGCGCACCCTAACTCAATAGAGTATCTCTCTTATGCAGGAAGAACAGGGTTATACATTTCTCACTATATATCAAACGGTGAATGTAGGGCGGACAGACTGCTCGATTATCAATCTCTAGCGGAGGCGAACCATCATAGGGCGTCGTGTCGGTTTGAATAACAACTGCACGAAAATGGGTTGGGGAATCCTTATGTTCAAGTAAAGGGGTCCAAATGATCGGGAGCTTTATCGTACAACGCAAAACAAAATAAAGAGTGAGACGTTAGCGACAATAGAAGAAATACTGCGCCAGATCTCTGAAACTCTAGGCATAAATGAGGTTCCTTGAGGGCGCGGGACGGACTACCTGGACCGGCTGTCCGACAGAGGGCAAGCAAATGGGAAAATCCCTGCGATCCAGCGAAAAGAGTGAAATCCGGAAACGAGTGGACAAGGAATTTCGGAAAAGTACCCGGGGCTTTAGCGCTCCTAGGAACGAGCGAGGTCAACTTGGAAAAGGGGACGCTCGAGAGGGGAAGGCCGGCAAAGTCACAAAAAAAAGGGAGCAAACATCAGTAAACAGCTGTCACACCCGGTTCCCCAAGGATCAATCTGTACAAAGGGGGGTAAGAGGTTGGAGGAAGGAAGGGGGGAGGAAGCAACAGGCCTTAAGATAGAAACAAACAACGCTTTGATGAAAAGTACTCGAAAAAAGTCGGACATTCTGTTCAGCTGGACATCGATTAAGCCTTGGGTTCCCTCAATTTAAAAACAGAAGACGGGGAAGGGAATAAAATCAAGCGGAGTTGAAAAAACGATTACCGGGGCGGCGCTCTCTTCTAGAGCTCACCAGAACCTTGACGCGAAAAAAAGGGAGAAGGGGGACTCGAAACCCTGCTTCCTGGGTCAATAAAGAAGAAGGGCGGCCTCCTCGTACCCGGATTAAAAATAGGGAGAGGATCCTTAATCTTACGAGCGAGGGAACACGAAGATGTATCAAGCCAAAAAAACGTCAGGAGGTGAAACTCCGCAAATAAAAAGAAACGAGCTGTTATTTCTTTGCCCTCAAGCGCGACTGGCGAATCTTATGCAAAAAAGAGTGTCAGGAAAGCGCAGTCGGGGCTTTTTTGGGGGTGACTATACAATAGTCGACCGAGCTTTAGAGAAGGAGGAAAATTCAAAAAATTCGTCAAACGGTTCGCAGCACAGCACTCAATAGAGCAATCAAGGTACTAAGGGAGGAGATGATTCCTACCGCGAAAAATCTTACAAGCGCCTAAAAGGTATAACCTACGATCGAACGGATACCGCTATTTGTGGCCCAGGACCTAATGTCACAGATACGAGCTCATCGTTTTCCTTTCTAGCTTAGGCGAGGGCGTCGGGGATTCAAGGAAGAAACCAAGGGTAATTACTATAGTTGATCTTTGGGGTAAGGTACAGGGGGGGTAAATGGCGGGATTGTGTGGAAAAAGGAAGGGGGGGAGTGGTTCGGACGCGTGGGGAAAACTGACCAACCAAGAACAAAGTGAACTGTGTGAAAGGCGAGGGGAATCTCCTAAACGGAAGAAGTATGCTGGGAGGGGAGATCAAATCGAATGGGGAGGGAAATGGTGAAGACCCGACGCGCTGGAGGAGCCGGGCTAGCAGAGACTATCAAAAAAAAGGAGGAAACCATGATGACGCTCACAAGAGCGGAAATGTTCGAGGGTCGCCGCGAGGGTAGAACCACGAGGGCTGATGACATAGCAATCAAAAAAGAAAAAAGAAAACCACCCTAGGGAATGTACATATATTACTCTGGAGTTGCCACACAGAGGAGAAAAAGCAAGTAAAGGGGACCGAGGGACTCCGCCTAAGAGCACGAGCCCTCTATCACCATCTCTTAAATCAAGCAAAAGCGCTCCGAAGGTTAAAGATTGATGGGAGGCGAACTTGCAGGGCTTCCTTGGGGAAGGAAAAGTCCGATAAAATGTTTAGATAGTCTCTAATTTACGTGCTAAACATACGCATGCATGAGGGGTGTGGACCTAACCCGAAAAGGGTTACCTTGTACAGTGAGAAAGGACGCCATGAACCAGATCCGGGGGTCAAAAATCAGGTGTGAGAAAGGAAGGGAAAAGAGATAACCGAACAAAGAGACCAGCAACTCTCTTGAATCCGACGTAAGGGGACAGGCCGGGGAAAAAAAAGAGCGTCCGAGGTCTGCGAGCGGCATACATAGTCAGAAATGTAAGAGTCATAAGGGTAAAATAAGAAGGCAAGGTGCAAGATTGAAAAGGAAACAGTTTCAGGGGTGATTCTAAGCGGAAAATCAAAAAAACTAAAACTGGTCGACGAACCTCAAATACCTCGGGGCATCAAATGACTCGGCAGGGTCTCGAGGGAGGAAGAAAAGCTCGCCCCGGGAGACGCCTGTCATAAAATACGTAGAAAAAGTGGTCGACGCACCGGCGCGCGACGATGGAGTGCAGCGAAAAAAAAAAAATAAAAAGAACGGGCCGTCGGGTACTGGTGACCCACGGGAGCTTCGTAGAGCAAAAATACAATTCCCTACAGCAAAGCTATTGGCAGCTCCCGGCCAACTTGTGTTCACGTTGACGTGGAACGTACCGCAGGAGAAGTGTCCGTAGACAACGGAAAAAAGGTCACCTGAAGCTGAAAGCCGTCAGGAGGGAACCGAAAGGCCACTTTGTCTACTTCAAAAGGAGATTTCTCAATTGGGCAACGACTTCAGGTTTTCGGACTTAGAGGTCACGGGGGGAGCGTAGTAAACTAAAGGTAACGGCGGTTCGCGGGTGCTGAGGGTCGCCACGGGGATGGGAGACCGTACAGTACCTGCTCAAAAGCTGGATGGGATGAAATGGCGGCGTTACGGACGACACCGGGAGTCAAAACGAGAAACACGGCGTAAAGGGTCGGGGAGGGACCGATAGGAGAGGCCTCGAGAAGTGGGGGCTGTGAAAAAATCGTCACCGCGCCGGCAAATGACCGTCCGGATTCTCGACGCCTTTAACCGGGCAAAACCACGGATCATTACGGTGCGAGGGCAGGTGTACGCATGAAACACAGCTGTGAAATAGAAGAAACCGCACGTTGCCGACTGCCACGGGAGGCGTGGAGATCGAAAGCCGTTGGAAGAATCGTGACGGCAAGGAGGGACGGGCAAAACGTGGCCTAGAAAGCATCAGGGCGTCGGAAGAGTCTACGCAGGAAAATGGCTCAGGAGAGGGGAAACCACGCCGTCAGGTGGAAAAGCAAGGAGGAACCAAGGAAGAGAGGAAAAACTCGGGCACGCTGGCGATAAAGTCCCAGGTGTGCCAAGGCACCGAGACAACGGGTGGAGTCCTGATAGCCTCTTCCTATCACAACGAGGTCCCGCCCGGCAGAAGCTGCTGCGCAGCGCACAAAAGAAAAGCGAATCAAAAAAGTGGACAATCAACTACAAAAAACCATAACTGAGTTAAAGGACGGTGTTCTAGCACGTCGGCCATAATGCCGCCGACAGGATAATACGACAGCAGAGGTGTCTCTGGTCTGCTTTGTGTGAGTTCAAAATAAACTTGGAGATGGTCGTAAGGTCGGGGACCGGTGTCCCAGAGAAAAGTAAGAAGGTCCATGACCGCAACGAAGATTCCGCAGCAAAAAGCACGTAATCGCTGGAAGTTAAGAACGGATAGGGCGGGTCGCGGGTATCGAACCGGATGCTACAGATCACTGTCAGTACTGAGCAAGACCTGAAACCCTCCTCATAGCTCCTCGAATTGGGGTCTGACAGAGCAGCTCCAGTTGGAGTCCGGGAGATGAAAGGGACGGACGGCCGGAAAGGCAAAATGGGACCAGTCCGAGGAATATTAGGTAATAACGGCTCGCACATAGGCGAGCTGCGATCACCTTAGACCGGAAGGAAAAACGGAGATCGAGAAAGTTTATACGTTAATATGGGGATGATTGAAGAAAAGATGCAAGGGCGGGGAAGCGAGATTCTTCATAGCCATGAATTCAAGCCGGGGATGCTAATACAATGATAGCGAACCCGAAACCGACATGAACCATGCAGCACACCGAAACGGGGCGGCCCCGGGTGAAACGATGGCCTTACTATCCCCTGGAGATCATGATGGTGCCTTTTGTTCAAACATCTGGCAAGGGCCTAATATCTGAAGTTGGGGGAAAAGGCCCTTCGAACGTCAGCGGGCGTATACCCTTAACCAAAACCAGAAAAGGACCAGATGCCTTCAGAGGGGAAAAGAAAGGACGTGCACAACGCAGCAGACCGACCAGGGCGACGGAGAAGACTTAGTGATACTTCCGGGGGAGAATGTCGAAAAATGTGGGCCCCTGACGAACCAGAGAAAAAATGACTGAAAAATTAAAGCGAGGCGAACATAGCAGTTGGCTAGACAGAAACCGACACGTGGATCAATCATGGTCTCAGAAATCAAAGAGAATGGAGTAAGCATCTTGATAAGTTACATGCTGAACAAGTCCAATCGGGGGTGTCCGGAACAAACGTTGATTGAGTTATTGTAGCGGAGTATCGAGCCCCAATATCGGGTGAGGGCGTTCGCCGGGACGCTTATGCCGGAGGCGCCGGCATATTGTCCGACTAAGGCAACGGGGAAGAATTCCGTCGGGAACTATCGTAAGTCTGACGCAATCAGAGTCGCGCCTCGGGAAACTCAGATAGGGGGGCAGGTGTGATACTCTGATCAGGTGACGACTTTGCGATTTAAATCAAGATCGGGGCAGACCAGATCCGCTCTCCTAACAAAAAACAATTCAGGTAGTGAAAAGAAAGAGTGTAAGACTGCTGAGGGCTGGGTCTTAGGAACAGCGACAATATCAAACAAGGATCAAAACGTATCACACGCGGCATCAAGGGTATATCTTCTGTCCTAGCTCTAGCTAGAAGTATCGACCACGCTCGGGAAGTAACAAAGGCCGGTCCTTACAGAAAAGAGATTGCGCGTCCTCAAAAATTCCAAGGAGGCGCTAACGGAAATCAAGGTAAGGCGGGGTCGAAGAGAATAGCGACACGTAACGGCACGCACCGTATGTTATAAAAGAATGGTACTGAAGAAGGTACCTCGACAAGGAGAAGCAGGCCGATCGGTATGTCTGGAAAGAGTGTGACGACCGTGGTATTCGTGCAGCGTAGAGTGGTTCCATCGGGGTAGGGCAGATCATGGTTCTATTTCTACTAGGCACTATGCGCGCTCTAGAAACGGGTAAGTATCCCCTGAAGGGAAATCGTCGAACTCGGCGGGGCTACGCTGGGGCGCGTCCTCGGTTATTATCTCTAAGGGCCATAGGGCGTGCTTTTCGTGTGTGCAGGGTATAACGAAAAGTACGGGGGAAGGCCGGGCCCACCGGGAGGATTCGGCTGATGGTTACCTTATGGAACGGAAGAACGTAAGAGGAGCTCGGTAAAAAGGTAGAAAAGCTTTCGTAGGGGGGGGCGACGCGGTGGGTGTCTATAACGAAGACTCTCGCACGAACCTGGATGGAAGGGAGCTGAAGAGCGGGTCGAAGAACTAGACGGCCTAACTCATCAGAATCTGCAGTCTACCGGGGGGCTGCTTAAGTAGCAACCGCTAAATCGGGATGTTCGAATTCCTAAGTTCGCATCTCGAATAGGTTCTAACGGTTAGCCTACATCTAGAAGACGGGATGGGGGGCCTTCGAAAAAAGAGTGCCTGGCAGATCGGCACACCTATTGGAAGGGGAGCGGAAGTACCTGAGTCCGCTAATCGAATGAAAGTTTCCAAAAGAAGAAAAACAGGGATTGCGCGCCGATCTCTTGAACGAACACTGGTTCCCGACGAGAAGAACTAGAGCTAATAAGAATGACTTCTCGGGGTTCGGGGGGATTAGGATACGCTGACATTCTGTATTCTAGGGGGACACGAAGAAGAAACACCAGAGAACCGTCATAACTAAACAAAGGAAAGAAGGCCCTATCTTACAAACTGGGTTAGCATGTCGTCCGTACCAACTATCGTGAGTCGCTACCTGACTTGTTGAAAGAAAGTTCTGTGTTGTGGAGGTGGGGCGAGTTGTTCAAGTGCCGGTCTTCGTGAGCGGAAAAGGCGAAAGTGCTTCGGGAGACTCGTTGTGCAGTAGTCATGAGCTCAGCCTCGGGGGACGAAATGGGGCGAAAATTTTACAACCCGTGAGAGTTCGGGAAGCGTGACGGCAGTGTTCTCTGGCGGGCTCTGCGGGGACTAAAACGCCAGTGTAAAGAGTTTAAATCACGAGCGACCGAAGAGGCGCCGATTAGACTGAATGAGAGCTCGATTAGCCCTTACCGGAAATAATGCAAGGAGTCCGTGAAAAACGAGGAGGGAAACGGATGGAATTAGAGAGCCTAGACTGCTCCGGTTCGGCGTCTGAGAGGCTATGGATGGCACAATCTTTGAAGAAAACTAACCTGCCGAGCTGGGCATGATGTGGGTTTGGTTCAACATTAATCGCGTCAGTCGTCCTAACTGAAGGCTCGGGGACCTAGGTGGGAACGCCCACTCCGAAATGCAGGACGCGAGAGGGGTGGTATCCGCAACCGGCGCGGGGCGCGTCGAAGCAGGGCTTGAGGTCGAGTGAAGCCTCTGAGAAATAACAGCCGGAGTCCCGTCCGGCGATAAAGGGGGTTCTGAAAAACGAACAGAAAAACCAAAAACGGAGAAAGATCGCGCGAAGTTTAGTCCAGGCTACCAGGCCTCGAAACCTCCGATTCAACAGTTCCGAAAGGCCCTCGCTACAGTCTAAGTGAAGTCGACAAACGGAAAGCATTCGGGTGAAAAGACTAAGCAGTCGGGAAGGGGGAGGGTCGTCAGAGGTCCGGCGAGGTCCTTGCCCTGGACCGCGGTGGACTGAGCTCGAGGTCTTGCCTAGGGGGGAGCGAACACCGCACGGGTTTTCTGACCCGTGTACCACTCGCGGGGTGGGGAGCGGCCCTCTTTCGCGAGTTGGTGAAAAAATGAGGACCCATCCAATCCAATACGTTACTAAAAGGGAAGTAAGAAGGCGCGGCAGGGGCCGAAAAGGAGGGCTAACGGGGTACTATCTGTGTGGGGGTTAGTCGCGATAGGACCAGCTGACCTCTTGGGTAGGGTTGGGGGCCCATGGAGAGAGGATTTTGGCGGTCACTATGATTCACCTCTGAAACTGGCGTAGACAGGGATCGAACGCTGATCTGGCACCTGAGGTCTTCCAGATCTGGGGCATAGAATATGTGATGAAGATGCAATAAACGAGGAGAGCTATCCAAGGGGTAAGTCCGGAAGTCTGAGGCAACCGGGACGTGTCGTTTAAACCGATGTGGGCGGTATCTAGGAAGAGCGAAACAAGAGGCAAGATAACAGTGATAAAGGTTCAGTCGCCTGGAGCAACGAATGATTTCTTTGGGGCGTCGTCAAACACCGGAATGAACAGGACGATCGGGGAGAAGACGGTGGAGTGGGTCCGGATAACGGACTTGCCGTAAACATGAGGGGAAGAGAGTGCCGCCGCACATCTTGAACCAGAGCGCAGGCGGGTGGAACGCTGGTCGAGAAAAGAGAAGGGGGGGAGCTGTCGAGGCGGGATTCCGCGGCAATGAAAGGAGAGGGGTCGCTGCAGGGTGCACTACTCATCTCGGACTTAAGTCAGTTGTTTGGAGGGGATTGGTGAGACGAAAATTAGAAAAAACAAACGGGCGTCTCGAGGGCGCGGAACGTCACTCGTAACATCTCTCTCGGAGTGGAGGAATCAACAGTGTGGGCAGGGTCTTCGTGAGAAAAAGAGTAGAGAGAGACGGGACCGCGCATAGAAAGTCGGCGGTCCCTAAAAAAAGGTCAGGAATTCTCCGATTGAAAAGGAAAAGAAGATCAGGTAGTCCGGGGGAGTGAATCGACGCTCCTATTAAGCAGAGGGGTAGGAAAGTTGGTAAAGTAACCTCTGAGGAAATCAAAGAACACTACTGGGGGCACAGATCCCTCCCGCCACCCGAAGGACAGACACACGCAACTCACATATCGTTTCCTTCCCCCCTGGGGGATAAAACTTAGATATCAGTAAGACAGGGGGGATGATATCCCGTCGAGCTATGAGAATCGGTTACGATCAATTCTTGCAGTATAGGATCCTGCTCTGGATAACGGGGGAGGGATGAGTACGAAGAAGGGGCGTCGCTTCAACTGACATCCTCTAGTATTCGAACCATTCGAGAGGGGTTCTTGGTTCTACAAGGAACTGTTAAAAAAAAGTGTTGCGTACGTGTCAGTTCTGGAGGGGGAAAAATCTGCGCGATTATCTGTCACCTCAAAAAGCGCGGAGGAAAAAGCTGGGGTAATGATATACCTCGGGGAGCGAGTTAGCCAGAGCTTGCGCCACTCATACATCACTATTCGGTCGTGAAAGACGGAGGCGTTGACTCCCTGACAACGAGCATGGTCCGCCATCGGCAGAAATAGGTTAAAATATCCAGCGCTCCAGCGACTCAGAGGGTGAGGGGGAGTAAGGGGGGACGGAAGGAGTGAGAGAAAGAGGGGGGGGGGGGAGAGGTGGGAGGGAAGGGGGGGAGGGGAGGGGGGGGGAGAACGAGGAGGGAGCATAAAGCGAGGAGGGAGGGAGTTTGGTGGACCGGGGGAGGAGGGGGGGGGGGAGAAGGTGGAGAGAGGAAAAAGAGAGGGGAGGGGGGGGGGGGGAGGGGGGAAGGGGGGGGATGGGAGGGGGAGGGGAGTAAAGAGAGGGAGGCGGGGGGGGGGTGATGGAGTGGGGAAAGAAGGGCAGGAGGGGGGGGGAGGGAGGGAGAGGGAGGGGGTGAGGGGAGGGGGGGGGGAGGAAGAGGGAAGGTGGGAAAGGGGTGGAGGGTAGGTGGGAGAGGAATGAAGGAGGGTCTTCATCTGGGGACGATTGAGAAAGGACCGGTTTCCAGGGACGTATGCGCCGGGACGGGGGGCGCGATCGGGCACGTAGGGGGCGGAGTAATGGACCGAGAAGAGACGCAGCGCCGACGGCTCGGCGTCGAACGTTATCAACAGAACACGGCGGAAAAAAGGGATTAAAAACCAAAGCGTCCATGAAGGTCCAGCCGCAAACATACTGAAGAGACGTCAACAACACAACGGGATGTGATTGATTAATAGAAGGAGGAAATGGGGAGCTGACAGAACAGGAAAAGACAAGGGGGAAAGGAGGTGTTGCCCAGGGGACATGTTGATACACTCGGAAGTACTCCTAGGCGGGTCGATCGCGGGCGAGATAAGCGGACAGGACGCCTCGAAATCTGCCATAATCTACTCGGCATCCGGCTTACTGGGAAAAGAAGCCGGCCGGTAGAAGCTGTCACAAGATTAGGAATTATGCGCTGGAGAAATGGCGTACCCCCGATTAATACGAAGATGGAGCCAGGTCTTCGCGGGTCCATATTGGGGGGTCCGAGAGACCATAATCTGGGGGGGAGTACTTATCAAGAGCGAACAGGGGGTCAGTGAAAGCGTATCGATGTCTTCTCACAGAGAGAAGAGGGATGTTGGAGGGTGACTAAGTCTAGAAGGAGTTTGGACATCTCGCACTTAAAAAACCATTAGTAGCTTGTTGACCGAGCACAAAGAAAAAGTTAAGCTCTACTCTCACTTGTCGAAGCTCCTACGCTATTGAGACTCTCGTCGAAAGGATTCGGTCCCTCTGAATGACTCCAAGTTCTATAGGTCGTCGCGGAAAGTGATGGGCCGGCTGCCTGATACTTCATAGAAAAAAAGCTCTCGTGCAACCTTGATATCCTCGAGAGATCTATACTCTGAATTTCCTCAAAGGTGGAGGGGAACGATAGGGAGGCTTTGTCTGTACCTATTGGTGGTGGGGGGGAGGGACGGGGTGGGGCAAAAAGGCGGGGTTCACTGGGGATGAAAGTACACGCTGGTAAGAAGAATGGGGAGCAGGACGCAGGGAGTTCGGAGAAGTCAGAATCACCACGTACTCAATGAGCGGTGGAGGGGACGATCCAAAAGAGACTGCCTAGGAGGTTTGGGACGCCTAAGACTCAAGGCGGATGGAATGGCGCGAAGTCACATCGACAGGCGATGCAGTGATAGTACGCGGGACGGGAATTGTTGCTCGTTTACGGCAAGCGGAGCCGCGATTAGAAGAGAAAAGAAAAGGAACAGCCCCCAAAACTTGAGGCATTACGAAAGAGTCCTCGAACGTTGAGTGTCCCACCGAAAAGAAAAGTATTAGCCAATCGCGTCAAGAGGGCGCCGGGAATCCGCCTCGGAAAGCTCAAACGCTAGGAAATCCTAGAGCCGATTCAAATTCTGAAGCGCAATGGTCTAGAAAAGGGGTAACGGCAAGGGCCGAGCAGGTTAGCGAGCTCTAATGATCGTGTGGGGTGCACATAGACGTCTAGGACAGTCTTTTTTGTAGGAGACGCAAGTATTGTTGGGGCATCTGCTCCAGTAAAACCTGACCATCATCCCAGGTTCTGGCATAAGGGGTGTGGAGTTCTGGGAAAAAAAAAGGAAACCGCCCACAGCTAACACTCGTAAGGAGCGTACTCTACCCCCCAAAATGGCCTTACGCCCGATTGTAAGCCTCGTTCGGCCATCCGTTGAGGGGACCTGGTCGAGTTCATGGACAGATGAGCAGGGTCATTAGTTTCATAATTAGGGTTCATCCTTAGCGTGACGATTGACCAATGCAAAAGTAAAAGAGGGGGGGGCATCGGAAAATACTTTACGGTTCCACAATACACGCTAGACAAAAAGGGTCAGACGAGAAGTCAAGAAGCGGGGATCGATGACTGGGAATCGGGGGAAGGGGAATGAGCTTAAGGACCATCTCTTGAGACAAGTTCGCGGGGGACGGAGGAGTGCTCCATGGGCCGCTTTCTGGGGGGAACCCGGGAGAGCTTATATGGGGGGGGTAGGGCCGCGTACGCCAAGGAGTTGACTAAAGGATTTCATCTCCAAAAGGTACTAGAAAAACGGGGGGGGAAAGCGTTTACTGGGGGGGGAACACCTTGTACAGGGTGATGCTATCACAGCAAAGTACACCATTGGTTAGGGTAGAGGGCGTCCTTTGGCCAGGCTTGTTCCTTTCAGTACGTTCTTTACAACGAATAGAAAAACTGATCCCGAAAGCCTCGGTACTGGGGGCAAGCAATCATTCTTTGGCGAAATAAAGAAAAGTTGAGATGAGTAATCGTATGTTATCGAAGAAAAACTAAGGCCTTTTTAGGCGACTTATTACTTGTTCGATTAATTTGAAAAAAGAGTGTTATCAGACGTGATTTATTTCAAGAGGAGCGCGTGGGTTTAGTCATTCTACTGTCGGTAGGAAGCCTAAGCGGAAGGATTATGTCTTAAAATGGCGGCGGACTGTCACCGAAACTATCCGGTGCTTACGACTCTGAGGACGCTTCAAATGGTGGGTTGATCAAAAACTACATCTGGGGGAATGTCAATCTTTGGTTGGTTTTACAAATAGGAAAAAGGGACGCCTTCCCTAGCCTGGGACTGCGCGTTACTCCGTGAAAGAACCACCCAGGGCCCAAACTCAGGAAACCGGTGTTCTCATTCAGTTCTGGAAGGGGCCAAAGACGTGGGAAATCTAGGATCGCCTGGCACGCAGACGGAGGCGGAGGTCGTTGATCTGGCCTCTCAGGTTTAAGGAGCGGTGGAGCATCGCATTACATTGGTCCTCGCGAGGGAGTGGTGGTCCTTCTGGAATTCGGGAAGCCGCCGCTAGGGTCGGGCCGACGTCGAGTGAAGAGGGGCGTCCGGCGTTATGGGGGACAGGGGCAGGGAGGGTCCAAACTCGGAGAAAAACCGACGGCAGTCCTCTTGAGAAGAGGGCAGACTGGGAAAAAGTTTTGTGTACTCAGCTGAGGCACATCGTCCCCCTAGGTCGCGAAGGCTGCATACGCACACGTCTAAGAACCAACTGAAGCTCGGCGAACATATAAGGTCGAGAATCTAACACGCGAGGGGTACAAATCCCGAATAACCGCAATTGCCGTGGCGCGGCAGGTGGGCTTCGGAGGGGCTTAAATAGTCGGGTTCCTCCAGGGTGCCGGACTCTCCTGGACGCCTCTTTGTACAGCGCGTGGCTCTTTTCTCGGTGGAGTTTCATTTCAGGCTGAAAGGGGGGTGGAATCTTGTAGGGGCTATGGGACGGTGTTCCCAGAGTAATCTGCAAGCAGGTCCGCACTATCAAGGATGCCGCATAGCCTGCATCACGTCATCGGATCGGATTGCTGTATCAGTAGGCAACCAAAAACGAACAAAGCGGAACTATCGCGGGTGCGCGCAATGAGGGAAGGAAGTACATGCACCAAACCCTACCGAAGGCGAGAAGGGTCTTTGAGATGACCACACGCTACCTCCCGACTTTAGCTAAAAGCGGGCCTTAAAAATTACGTGATCGCGACTGAAAAGAACGGAGAGTAATTGAGTAGACCGTGTGCTAGGAAAAGGGATAGGGATGCAAGCACTTCCCGAACTTAACGAAAGAGGTTCGAAAATCGACCCCAAGAGGGGGAACTAAATTAGGAGTATTTTCAGAATGCTATCTGTTCCGTTAGAGGTATGAAGTAGTCTTTTCATCACATTCACGATCCAACAAGGGGGTCCTTTTATTCTATGCCAGATAGGAACCAACATCCAACCGGCTTCATAAACACAGCCAAAGCCGGGGGGGGTCGTTGAGCAGCAGGAAACACCTTTAACTCTGTCAGGAAACGTACGTCCGGATGCCTTTGTGACAAGGAGCCTCATTGTACAGACGTCGTCAAAATATGTCGGGTTTGGGCCCACTTCAGCACTCGCGAAAAGGGTCGTATAGACGTGAAAACTACCAGACCTGGCAAAGAGTGGGCAATTCGGCGATCAAAAGGGGAAGGAGCGCCCGCCGGAAAAGGGGGCCGCTTTCCGAGGGCCCCCAGAGGTGAAGAATCCCCGGGGGGGAAAGTTCGTAAAAACTTGCCTTCTCGACCTCGACAGGAAGAGCCTGGAGCAAGAAGCTCATCTCTAGAGATCACAGACCGAAAACTGAAGGTAACTTACGACCTGAAGCGGCAGGAGAAATCTAGGGCCTGCTTCAGCGCTGAAATATCTGGGGACCTTGCTTCCAGTCCATATTGGGGGTCCTGACAAACTTGTGAAGGGTAGTGAAGTTGCGAAAAGATTTTGCGGAGAGGGAGCACCGCCTGAGATGGTGGGGAATGTCGCGAAACGCGTGTTCCTCGGCTAAGCAATCTGTAACGAGTTAATGGCCGGCAACTAACCGTCGCTAGGTATGCCGGGATCATTCAAGAGAGAGCATATCAGAATCAGGCAGAAAGAAAAAAATCGAGGTAAACGTGGAGGAAGGAGAAGGGGCCTGTTCGCTTAAATTGCGCCGCGCGCCGACGGAG
>Ga0179593_1287977_pt1 | contig 21874 bp, 35 predicted proteins | sample CZODoug2_1_08_16_FD_185931 | JGI IMG/M metagenome (GOLD analysis project Ga0179593, IMG submission 185931) | Vadose zone soil fungal communities from Angelo Coast Range Reserve, California, USA - CZODoug2_1_08_16fungal (PacBio error correction) | ecosystem: Environmental > Terrestrial > Soil >...
CAGCACGACCTCAAAGACTAAAGGAATTCCAAACTCAGCCAAAACGGAAAAAATGACGTTGTGGAAACGTCAACGGCAAGGGAGCAAGCAGTTTCAAAACGGCGTCCTAGATGGGTCCACCAGGAAGTCAAAGACCCACAGCCGCATCAGCAGACAACCGGACTCAAAACAACCCACGGGGTAAAGACCGGGAAAACCAAAGGTGTTTTTTTGTTGGGGGAGCGGGCCAGAAAAGGAATTGCGGACCTGGCAAGCAGGTTTGTTGTTTTTCAACGACAAAACCATCCTCTCGGAAAATTGACACGCCGCCCAATCTAAAAAAAGGGGAATAGGACGGCCATTCACTCCATTACATCCAGTCTCGGACAAAAAAAACCATCAAACGAAAAAAAACGACCAATCCACGGTCCACAATCAGGGAAATGTTTGTAGCGAAAAGCTTCAGGGCAATCGCCAAGTACTGTCAACCAAGCGGTTTTGCCCAGAACAAACAGTCAAGCAATTAAGAACAGCGACCTGGCCTCTCCCCCAATACTGTCGTAACGCTTGGCAACAATCCCGAAACTAAACCCAAAGAGCGCAATCCGTGTTTCAGGGTAAAATTGACTTTGTTCTCCCCTGCCTGTTTTGTGGGGACCCCAACGTACAAAAAGATGCCAGAAAGAAGGTAAGCCTCCTCGGGGACTTCAGGACAATCAAATAAAATTAACCGGAACCTCACCTGAAAACAAACCGGAAAAAACAGTCCTGGGGGGGGGGGGGGGTTTGGGGGGGGGGGTGGGCATAAAAAACCCCATGGTGCGGTGGTTTTAAATACAATTTTGGTGTTGAAAAAAAAAGGCTTTTGGCAATCCCCAAAACCTTTCAGAAGGGGACAGAGTCTCTGCCGTCCGACGAAACAGTCACTAGAGGCGACCGGTTAAGGACGTGTTTGAGCACTTTTGGTGCGTTTGCGGGGCGAGGGTGTCGAAGTTTGGTGAAAAATCACGTCCACGATGACGAGGAGGGGAAAACCGCTACTAATAAAGGGAGGGAAACATGGGTGTCAAACAAAAAACGATCCTGGGGCAGGAAAAAAGATAAAGGGGGTGCGCAGTGTGTTGGAAGGAGTCTCAACAAGGAGATGGACGTGACAAAAAAAGCCTGAGGTTCAAATCTATTAGCTGAACACGGATCCGGGGCGAAAGGGGGTAAAGCTCGCAGAGCGGGGGGAAAAAACGGAAAGGGAGCGGTAGCGCAACGAATGTCGAGGTGTACCGGCAGGGACACAACAGGATGCAAATTAAACACAAGGGACAAGGAAATAGAAGAAAAACACAAGGGAACCACAACTGCGGCATGAGGAGCGAGGGAGTATGGAGGGGGATCATCAGTAATAGAGCGTGAAGAGGAAACCACTGTTCGACACGGGGACCCGGGCACGGAAAGAGGACAAGCACGAAAAAACAAGGAAAAAACAAGCGCAATTAATACACCTGGCTCCTCAACCCTGAACAATAACGGGACGGCTGGGGTACAAAAAAAAAAAAAGAAGAAAAACGAGGGGTTAAAAAAAAGGGTCCACGACAAGGAGTGAACCAGAGCGCAAATACAAGACTAAGGGCCTAGGACAACTGGGGGAACTGAGCTGAATGGCACACAGAAATAAACTTCTTAGAATTGAGGGACCCTTAGGGACGAGGGGGTGGGGAGGGCTATGAGATCTATAGGAAAAGTACATATGACGGCTCATGTATAGAAGCCATAAAAAAAAGGACAGTGTTCGGACCAAACTATAGGGACACACCAATGGAAAAAAAAAAAAAAAGGCAAGAGGAAAGGCGCTCGGGGGGGGGGGAGGAGTTCTGCTGGGTCATACCGTGAGGTGGAGGGGTGGGTGTGTACGGGAAGATAGTCATCGAAGAGGGATCAGGGGGGGGGGGGGGAAGGGGAAAAAAGGGGTCAAATGTAGGGGGGCAAAGAAAAGGGGCACGCCGAAAAACACAAACGAAAGGCCCATCATTGGGAAGACGGAAAACGGGGAACAGTGTTGGTTGCAACTGTTGAAAGGTGATAACCGCCAAATGCAAAGGGGGGGAAAGCCGATTCAGAAACGAGTCAAATGTCAGACGTCAAAGAAGTCAAAAAAAAAAAAAAACACAAGAAACACGCAAGCGGACCACATTGCATTGGGGAATGGGAAAAGTGGGAGGCATCGGGCCTAGTGGGGAAGTGGAAAGGAAGATCGGCTTTTTGTAGAAGGGTCAAGAAACCCAATCCACCGGGGAGTTCGGGGGGAAGAAATTGTTTGGGGCAGTGTCTCCCGATAGGGGGGGGGGTAAAAGAGCCGGGGATTGAACACAGAAAGACACAACAACCGAAGAAGAGAGAATTGGGAAAGGGGCAAAACCAGAAAATAAAGAAGGTACCTGAAAAAAAGCCGAAGGGGCACCAACACAAATTTAATGGTGAACTGGAACGCAGTCGGGTGTTTGGGGGATAAAACCTCCCAGGAAAAGTTGGGGTGCAAAAAAAGAGCTAAGGGACAAAAAAAAAAACCTTTTCACAAAAAGACTCAACGGGAGTGACAAAGGGAGGGGACTGGGGGAAAGGGGCCAGGGGGGAAGGAAAGTTGCAATTGGAAGGGGGGGTGGAAAAACGGAGACCAGAACAATTGCCAAAAATGGCCTTTGGACAAAAAGAAGCCGAGGGGATCTGAAAACTGAGGGGAAAATGGTTGGCGGAGAAAAGAATAGATCGGGGGTGGACCGTAGTTAATCCAGGAATTGCTAAACCATGGAGAAACTGGGTTGGCCAGGCAAGTAAAAAGTAAAAAAAGAATCAAAGCCATCGCCGTTGCACAATGTCGTAGGGAGATAGGAGGGGTTTGCGGTTCACAGGACTGAGAGGAAAGAGGAACAAACTCAAGCTGTCCCGCCCTTGTAAATGACTCGGTCATCATAGGGATATTTGTGCCAGACAGGATGGGGAAGGGGGGAAGCATGTGAAAGCAGCGGAACGGAAAAGCGGCTGATCACAAAATGTGAACCGTGGATGTCTCGAACCAAAGGGGGAAAGCAGGTGAATGGGGGCGGCCCGAGAACTTAGGCCCCTGTGAGAGAAAATCAGGGGAGGTTGGTCTGAAAAAAGAACTGGGCAAGGGAAAAGAAATTTCCTGAAAAAAGGTTTTGAAAAGAGGAGAAAATCAGAACTGGGGATCCAACGGAAAGAAAGTTAGAAATAACGAAGGGGGAGGCCCGGTGTTAAACGGCAACAAGGAAGGAGAAAAGAAACCGACTTTGGCCTGGAAGGGGGGGTAGTAGGGTTCCGGAAAAGGGGTGTGGAGGAAGAGATCTATACCCATTAAGGAAAGATTGAAAGGAAGCGGGTGAACACGTCCGTGAGAGGGAAGATTGGCGACGCAGAAAGGGAATAGGGGGGGCACGTTTACGAGAGGGCTTGGAACGTCAGGGGTATTGTGTTTGCGCGGCACAACGTAATATGGATACTGGGGAGGAGTGACGGCGGGATAAGGAGGGGAGATGTCTAGGCAGACAGTAGGTTGAGGGCCTGGATTTTGAAGGAAAGGGAAGGTGATTACCAGAACTAACGACAGGGGTGGGGGTTCACAATGGGAAAAAGCAGGTTCAGAAGGGGCCTTTTTTTGGGAGGGGGCAAAAAGCAAAAAAGGGTGTGTCACGAGGGAAAGGGCTGTGACGGGGGGACGTGTAATGTGGGGGGGGAACGGTGCCACTGCCGCGCAGGGGGGAAGACGTCTAAAGCAAGAACCCGGTGAAAATTGGGATGAGTTGGGAAAAAGACGTGTTGGTTCGAGCGGTTTTTCAAAAAAGTGGAGTAATTATTACAAAGGAATCAAAACGTTAGAGTGCTATAAGGGAAGGGAAAGGGAAAAGATGTAAAGCAGGGAGTTTTTTCGCAATTAGGACCAAAAAAGTGTTCTCGTTGAGAAGGGAAAAAAATTTATACTCATCATGGGTACTGAAAAAAGGGAATATCCCTTGAGGAGGCAAGGGGAACGTGATTGGGCAAAAGAGAAATCGCGCTGTTACGAAGGAGGGGGGCAGGGGCGAAAAAATTATGACGTCAGAGAGAGGTATTGGAAGGGAGGATTAAACGGAAAGGGTTCTGGCGACGGACTTGGGCTCGCGGGAAGAAAAAGAAAGGACAGGATGCCGGAATTGAAATGGCATTAGAGGGGGTCAAAACGAAGAGGGCGTGAACGGACTAACTCCGGGGGGTTTTGAAATCAGGAAAAGTTTCAACAAATTTCATATGGAAGGATAGAGGAGGGGGGAATGGGGGGGTCCCGGGGGGGGGTCGCGAACATGAACGGGGGGGGAGGGAAAAAAGAGGGGGAAACGACGTTCAAACCTCGTGAATTGTGGGCGTACATTGGAGCGGCCTGGGGGAGGAATTGAAAAAGGGCAGATTTCTGCCGGGTTATTCAAACCACGGGTCTTCTCTGTGGGCATCCTTTAAAAAGAAAAAGGTGAGGGGGGACAAAAAAATCAAGAGCAGGACGGTGCTGGGGGGCGACAGGAAAAAATGGTCAGGAGGGAATCACGAATGAGGGATACACTCTTAGAATAAGTATAACGTAAAAAGGGAAATTGAGTTATAAAAATCGGACTGGCGATGGTGGGTAAAGGCGGGGGGACCACTTGCACTATGGGTTGGATGAAGGTGGGCACGGGAAAAACAAAAAAGGTGTGTGGGAAAGGGACAAAAAAGAAAAAAGGGTGTAAGACGATCCGCTCTGAACCTCTACAAAACAACAAAAGATTAAAGAGGAAAGAAAGATGGTTTGAGGGGAGGAAGAGCTAATAGGAGTAATCGTAAAAATCGCCGGTAGAGGGGGGAAGCCAACAACCGTAACACGTCGGGCCCAAACGACTAACAGCAAAGAAGTGTCGACGAGGGCCGGAGGGAAAAGAACACCGTCCAAAAAAGAACCACGCAGGGGAGCGGGTTGAAAAAAAACAACACCTTAAAAGTGAAGCAACAAAAAAAAAAAACTCACAATAAATTGGGGGGCAAGAGCGGTGTCGCAATCCTTTAAGGAAATGGGGAAAGTACAAGAACAACATCCGACAAGGAAAAAAGAAAACAATTCACCAATATGCAGTTTCACAATAAAAGGAACCGCGCAGGGGGCGTAAAATCGTCTTTCGACTGAAAAACGACAATAAAACCCTCAATCAAAGGAATGTCACAGAAAAGCAGGTCCACTGGAGGGCAGGGGGAAAGAGAAACGCGGACCCGAAAAGGGAGAAAAAAGAAGGGGGCAAACCAACCCATATAAGAAGCAATGTTCCGCGGCTAGTAGGGGGTTGTTTGGTGGTTAAAAACAAAAGGGGGGCAACGGCAAAAACAAAAAGAAACCAAATCCTATCATAAAACGATGCCGCTGGCAAAAAACCTGAACTCCGGGTTTAAAACACAAGTCCAAAGTCAAAACCCAAACGCCTAGGAAACCTTCAAAAAAAAAAAAAAGAAAAACCATACAAAAAAAAAAAAAAAGACCAAAGCAAAAAACGAAACCAATCACTACACCAACCACAAAGGAAAAAGGGTCACAGCAAAACAGGAAAGGGCACGAAGAATCCAACAACTCTGTTTGGTCGAAGAAAAAACACTAAAAGGGCCCAAACCCCTCGGCAGCGGTACCCCATCCCCGTTTTATTAACAACCCGGAAACGGACACCTAGACCGTCTCTCCTTATCCCGGTTCCGATGCCGTGGCGCCAGGTGGGGCGGAATTACGAGGCAAAGACAAAAGTCTTGATTTTGGTATGCACTCAACATGAGGGGGAGATCTAAAAAAAAAAAAAAAAAAAAAAAAGAAAAAAAAAAAAAAAAAAAAAAAAAAAAGAAGAGAAAAAAAAGAAATGGGACCACCACAACAAAACAACGTCGCCCGACCATCTGACTAAGTTGGACCTCAAACTGACATTAGGGTGACAGGGGTTCAGTAACGTTGGAAACTCCGTCGGCGAAAAAATAGGGCAACAGTGTCCGCATCAAGGGGTACTTAGAAGAACACCAAAATCTGGGGGTACACCCGCACCATAAGCGTCGCCGCAAGTTTAACTAAAAGGGGGAGTGGGTACAGCCGTGGGTCTACTCCTTCAGAAACCTCCCATCCACTCGGGACCAACACGCGGTTCAAAAACGCAAGGGAAAAGGTTCTACCAAAAGCCTCACCGCTCCCAAGGATTCCCAGTCTAGTCCGAGGCAACGAGGACTCGTTGTCCACAAAAGGTCCCGGAGAAAACCAAACCAAACCCGACAACCGGGGGCAAAAGACACCCTCCCTTCGTTGGGAGGGGCCCCCCACTTAAGCAGTGGGAAGGAGACAAAGTTCTGAGGTTCATAGTCATGAAAAAGTCGCGCCCAAAGGTGACAAAAAAAAAAAAAAGGTCGCAACCCAAAAAGCGCCAGACGATCCACAACAAAAAAAAACAACAACAACCACCCAAAACAAAAAAAAAGAAAAAAAAAACAAAAAAAAAACCAAAAGGTTTTTCATTCGCGCACCTGGACACATAATCTGGGGTTTTTTTTGGGGGTGGGTCACTTTGGGGAACATGTCCCCAAAACCCCGACGCTGGGGGGGTGGTGGGGGGGGTGTGGTGGTTGGTTGCTTGTCAGGGGTTGCAGCAAAGGGTGGGGTCCAAGAAAACACCAACCGTTCGGGAGTGTAATGACTAACCAACTGTCCTTCTGAAGGCCTCTGTCGACGAAAATGTCAATAGAGCTGGAACTTTCCCCCCAACCCCCACAGTCATCCAAAAAAAGAAAAAACCGCGGATCAAAATTTCAATAATTCGTTGAGAAAACCAAAACCTTTTTTTCCCGCACGGGCCGTCACTATAGATCACTAAGGTACGCAAAACTCCTCGATTGGTCTCAAAACAAATAGAAAAATCCAAAAATTAAACACTGTCCTCCAAACAGTAAAAGAAAACATTAACACTGAAAAGGCAGATCTGCCAAGAAAACGAAAAAAAACCCATTCAAAAGGTGTGTTGCGGGGGAAAAACCCTTGACTGAAAGGATAAGGAAAGCCGCCCACAGAGGAGAACCGACTGCACCCCAAAGGGGGGGAAAAAACAGCACAATTTGAAAGGGGAACAAAAATGCCCAACAACACCAAAAACTGACCCAACAAGACACTCCCCAGGTAGTTAAATGGTTTGGATCAATTTTAGACCATGGAAGAAAAAAATACCGTAAGAGACCCTGCATTTGAGCGGTTATCTCGGGGGGAAATGGCGCAGGTCCATCAGTCTGCAGCTGTATAAGGGAAGTAAAAAAAAAGGGGGAAACTATCCAACCAGGGGTAAAACCTGCAAAACAGAAAAGTGTCTGCACTTCCATTACTGAGGGGAATTCAAAAAACCCCAACAAAGTAGAAGAAGGAATTTGTGGCGCCACTCCAGAAGGCAGGAAGGTGGGAGCAAAATGAAGTAAGGGGAAAGACAATAACAGGGAATGGTAAAAAAAAAAAAAGCCTTCTAGTTTATTCACAAAGGACCAGGGGTGCCTGTGGCAACTTTCTCGGACGCGGGGGGTTGACCGTTTTAAAGGCATGAAAGTTGAACAAGCCGGGAACGACGAAAAAACCGTGTGACGGGGACAACCTTGAGCCAAGTAAAAGATGGACCTTTTAATCTGTGGGGGGAGACATTCCGTGGGGGAAAAAAAGTCAGGATCGAACCGAAGCAACTATCCAGCAGGGAAAAGATGTACCTTTTGGGGACAAACAGTGAAAGAGGGGAGCGGCCTGTGCAAAAAGAACGAAAAAAGGGAGGAAAGGGGGTGTCAAAAAACAACACGGGGCTTCAAGGGCAACGAGGGGGAATGCAGGGGAGGGAAATATAACACAACGTGAAATCAGATGTATTTATGTCGAAGTGAAACAGGGGTGTACCCCAGTCTTAGGAAAACTGAGGGGGCCGCCGAGGAAAGGGGGAAGGGTCACTTCCTGGGGGGGGGGGGAAAAACTTGGCGGTAGGGGGGGCTTCTCTCAAAACAAGCACAACTGGGGACGTAAAAAAGGAAGGCACACATGGAAAACCCTAGGCCTTAAAAGGAGGGGGGGGGGGGGGGGAAAAAAAAGTCCTGGTAGCGGGGATCGGAGTGGTGGGAGAGGGTGGAAGGAAGAAAGACGAAACCAAACACTTTCCCCTAGGTTGGTGTAATCACCGCAAACGTGGTAAATCGGGAGTATAAGTGTTTGGTTGGGAATGGGAAATAAATTGGGGTCAAGGGAGAGAGGGGGAGGGGTGTAAAAAATGGGAATTAAGAAGGCTAGAGGCCACCAAAAAAAAAGGGAGGGAATGGGGTTATAAATCTTCCTCCTGCATGCAATAATCAGGATCCTTCAAAAAGATGAGTGAATCCCAGAAACAGGGCAATTGGAACCAGCAACGGGGAAAAAAAAAGGGGGGGAAGACAACGCTTTGGGGCAATAAAAGAAGGAACTCCGAACGCAAGGACAGAAGAGCACAGATGTTACAGCAAAAAGGGGTTGACAGATGGGGGAAGGGGGAATGAGGAGGCCAATGAATGAGGTACCAGAGGTGTCAGTCTCCGCGAACCAGAAGAAAAAGGTGAGTGCCAAAGGACAGATGTTGACCAAAGGGGAAAGCCCACTCGGGGCTGGAGAAAAAAAAAACACTCACGGTCAAATGTGTGAGGGTGTAGGGGAAGAAATAGAGGACTTGTTGACGCAGCAGGGCATACAAAAATAAAGGAAGGACCCAATGATGGAAACGAAGGTTGGGGCAGGTCCTTCGGAAAGGAAAAGAAAAAAAAAAACTCGAGAAGTGCACCAGAGGAAAATAAACCCAAAAAAAAAAAAAACGGAAAAAAGTGGGGAGGTGAAGCCAAAGCTGATCGGCCGCTCTAGTCAAGCGGCAAAAAAAGGAAAACTTTGAGCAAAAAGAGGGGAAAAAAAGTTGCTAAACCGACTGTAGGGAGGGGGGATAGGGGGTCTGCAGGGCAACGACCTGAGCAGAAAAAAGTTCGCATTGAAAAAGGGGATTAAGGGGACTATGAAAAGGGGGGTGGGTCACCACCATTAAGCATCCCCCAAAAGGGGGGGGGCATAACAAGGAATCTGGGGGGTGGGGGTTTGAAAAAAAAAAAACGAAACGAAGGACAAAAGGAAACAAGGACATCATGTGTGAAGCGGATGGAAGAAAACAATGGGAAAAGGGGGGCAACGAGTCTACAAGATGGGCAGACGAGATAGGGAACAGGGGGGGGGAAGGGAAATCAGGAACAAGCTGACAAAAAGACTTTGGGGTTTTGGGGGGGGGGGGGGAAAAGGGGTGGGAAACTGTAAATGTGTCAGGAAGAAGCAAATTACTTATCATGAAGAAAGGAGGGGGAAAAACACAGAAAAGGGGGGGGAGGGAGGGACGTCGGGGGAGGTTGAAGGGACTTAACGGGCAACGGGTTAGGGCACTTGTTAAAGGGAGCGAAGGGAAAACGAAAGTGGTGAAGGTTGGGAGGCGCAAAAAAACAAAGAGGAAGAAAAGGACGAACAAAGAGAGGCGGGGGAACCAAGTCAACGCTGAAGAAACGGGAAAATAAAAGAGGGGCTGAAAGGGCTGGGGATGGGAAAGGGCAGAGAAAAAAACAGCGCAGAAATTGGGGGGGGGGGGAGGAAAAAGTGGGGGAAAGTAAACTGGCAGGAGAATGTTGGGGGTATGGAACCAAACCGGAAAAGGGGGGGGGGTAGGGAAAGAAGGGGGGGGGGGGGGGGTAAGCGGGGAAGAAAAAGAAAAAGCGGCCTAAAAGGGAGTGAGGGGGAAAAAGCAAACCCTAGAAAACAAAAGGGGGGAAAAAAGGAATTCGAGCAAAAAACGAAGAATGAGTTGGGCGCGGACAGGAAAAGGTGGGAGGGACCAATTTTGGTTAAGGGTGGTTTGGGAAAGAGAGGGGGGGGGGGAAAAACGATGAGAGGATTTGAGGGGCAGTCTGGGAACGAAGGGAAGAGGGAAAATTGAAATAAGGTACCAGAAAGGGGGGGTAAAAAATGGATAGGAGAAAATCACCAAAGGTAACAGTTATCCAACGGGAAACAAAAAAACATGTGAAAAAAGAAGCCAAGAGAAAAAATGGTGAGGAGGGAAAGGGGACCCAAATTGGGACGAGACGAGGGGGGTTGGAATGGGAACTAGGATTTAATGGGGCCAAAAATAAAGAGGAGGGAGTTTCGACGGCAAATTACGACTTCTGTAATTAAGGGGTTCTGTAGGAACTAATTTGGCGGGCGCCATGCGGGGGGCCAGGGGGGGAAACGGCACAGTAAACTCATATATCTGGGCTCCTTAGGAGGGGGGAAAAACACTGGACGTTTTCCAAGGAAGGAAAGACTGTTTAAAGGCCGAAAACGGGGGGAAGGGGGGGGGGGGGTGAACAAAAAAAACAGATTGGATCTCTTCAAGTTGGTTGTTAACCGAAGGGGGGGGACGCCGACTGTGGGGGGGGGGAAAAAAGACTATGGGCGACGGGGTAACGGGGGGGGGGAAAAGGTGGGGGGGGTCCCGGTAAAAACTCTGGGGTTAAAACCGGAAGTGGGGACAGGGGGGAAGGATGGGTGCGAGCTGGGGAACGGGTAAGTTGGTTTGCAAAGCAAACTAAAATGTAATCGGGGGGGAACCGGGCGTAAATTGGGATGGGGAAGACCAAAAGAAGGCCCGGGAAGTGGGGACAAGGAGGAACATGGGCGGAAATGCGCAGGGGAAGGAAGGACGGTAGAAAAAAAATAGGTAGATACGGGACAGGAACAAGGGGGGGAGAAGAAGGGCAGGGGAGGAAGAAAGAGAGAAAAAAAAAAAGTGGGGCACAGGGGAAAAAGCAACTCCACCGTGGAGCTGGGGTGAAGAAGGGTCGAACGGCATTGGAAGAAAAAGAAGTTGTGTAGAAAAAGGGGCAAGGGAAGGGGGGGGGACACGGGGAAAAGGCGACAATGACGTCTTGGAAGGGGGCAAAGGAATGTGGGAAGAAAAGTAATCCCGATGGACCCAAAGAACCGCGAGAAAAACAAAAAAACGGACGTCGTAAATAGAGAGATGGCTCAAAAAAAGGTTCGGAGGACGGGGAAGGGAAAACAACATGTCTGTGCCCCCTAAAGGGTCAAAAAACCACAAAAGAAGGGGAGGAAGAGAAAAGAAAGCAAAAAAGGAGAAGTCCCCTCGCCGGTTAGGAAAAAGGGGGACAGACGCAAAAACAAAACCATGAACTTTAAAAAAAAAGAGCACGCGTTGAAAGAAAGCCAACCCCCGGAGTTCCACGAAGAAAAAGAAAACGCAACACAGTGCAGTCTAAAAAAGGGGTGTGGTTGCGAAAGAATGATTTAGGGAAAGCCAACTCCGCAAGCGCCCGGACAGAGGCGCGAAACCTTAGTGCCACACAAAAAAGGATCGGGCACGTTTGTTCCAATTGGGGTACAGTCAGAAGGAAAAGAACAGGGCTGCAAACCTCCAGAAGAAAAAAAAGGACCCAGCGAAAAAAACCAAGAGGAAAAACACGTCAAAACGGATTCACCAAAAAAAAAAGGAAAGCAATGTCGGGGGTGACTTCAAACGGCCACCCCAAAGGCCCCACGCCCCAGGTCGAAAAACAATCCTGCAGACAGGGGAAAGGGAAAACAAATTCCGAACGCTTGGGGGTGGCAAAACTTCACCAGAAAGAAAAGAAGATAACGGCAAAACTTTTCGGAACAAATAATGGTTGTAACCAAGGGCAGGGGGGGCCGGCCAAGGGAAAAAAAAACGCGGCCCGTTTGAACGGTCAGCTCAAAAAAACCAATTTCGCAAAGGAAAGGGGCGAAAGAAAAAAAAAAAAGAACCTACGAAGCACCCCGGGGGGGGGGAGGAAAGCCCAGCAACAAAATCAGAAAAGGGAAGGAACGCAGGCAAACGGCAAAAGAAAAAAAGAAAGAGCCCGACAAGGATACTTGACAAAACCTTCCAGCCAAAAGGGCCGCCTTGGAACGTCACGGAAAAGTGGCGTGCACCACCTAAAGCCGGGTCAAAAATGTAGCGAAAAAATAACAAGGAAGGAGGCAGGATAACCCCAATAGCCGGACCAAAAACATGCTGGTAGGTCGGAAGGGGGTCAGGCGCCGGAAAGGTAAAGGGGGGCGGTGGGTACTCTATTCTTAAGCAAAAAAGCACTCCCCATAGACCAAATCAGGAAGAAAAAAAAGCCTTCCAAAGAATCGGGGGGTGTAAAGGAAGAGAAGAAAGACAAGGAAATTAAATCTTCCTTCAAGGGGGGGAATTCAAAATCTAACACGAAGAAAACAACGGGGGCGGGTCAAACTGAGGGGGGGGGGGGGGCAAGGACCCAAAAACAGCACCTAATTCACAAGAGTAGTAAAAAAGCGGAAAGTTCACGGCCCGTCGCGGGGGGAGAATGTGAAAAAAAACGAAAAACTCACTCCAGAAACCAAGAAGCTAACAAGACCACCCACACACTCCAAGAGTAACTGGGAGTAAAAACCCAGAAAAGATTTTACCGGGTTCACAAAAAAGAAAAACTGCTTTGGAAGAAGGGTGCTGAGGCCGAACCAAGGAGGGAGGGGGAAACATCCAAAAAAGTAAACGCTGCGGAAAATAAGGAAACTTCATCACAAAAAAAAGACCACCGGGGCCCCCCGAAACCGCACCCCACGGTAAACCCCAAAAGGAGGGTCCGGTACCTCAAAAGGGGAAAAAAAAAGGGGGGTCCAAATCCGCGGAAGGGAAGACTAGAGCCCAAACGAAAAGGAAGGAAGAGACCAAAAAAATATTTGGGGGGCGCAAAAAAAAAAAGGGCCAAGTAAAAGAAAAGGGTCAAGAAATAAAAGGGGTACCAAATAAAAGAGGCAAAGAGACAAAAAAAACGTCAAAAAGCCTCCAAGAGGTGTTTGGACAAAGGGGGGGAAGAGGGTAAAAGGAAAAAATAAGGGCACCCTAAAAGCGACGACAACAAGAAAAAGAACTGTTCAAGGGAAACTCCGCAAAAACCGAAAAAAAGAAAACAGTCCTGTAGCGGGGGCGAAAGGGTAAGGGAAAAAAAAAAAAAGCCCCGGGAACTAGACTTGAACGGCCAAAAACCGTTGGGAAAAAAGAGGGGGGACGGGGGCCACGTTGGAGAAAAAACCCACAGGGGGGAAAGGAAGGGACAAGACCACGAAAAAGGTGAGAGGAACAGGGTTTCCAGGAGTACACGGGAAGGAAAAGTTTGGACCAGCAAAAACATACATCATAAAAGTAGGGACAGAGGAAAGTGGAAAGCAGGTACGGGAGTCGAACAAAACGCGGGGACACCAAGAGTCAAGAGACGGAAAAAAAAGCACAAATGCCCAAAAAAACAGTAGTATGTTGCATAACCGGGTCGGAAGTAAAGAGTTGACCCGTTAGACTGGGTCTGTCCTCACCACAATAACAACCAGGGGAGGGTGTGACAGGGCCAGTACCTATGCAAGGAAGAGAAGTAGAAAAAAAAAAAATTTTTTTGTCAATAAAAAAAAGGGAGAGAGCTTGGGAAAACATGTAGAACAACTGTTAAGAAACCGCAACTAAAAAAAGAAAAAAAGTGAAAGGAAATATAGGGCCAACAATGGGACTGAAATTCAATGGGGAGGAGAGAAAAAAGGTAGGGGAAAAATGTTGGGAAAAAAATACGGGCAAGCCGGGGGGGGTGTTCTTGGGGCTTAAAGTCTTGAGGGCCGGAGACTGGAACAGGGGTGGAGGGAAATACATCTTTTTAAATGGGTACGAAGTAAAAAAAAGAAAGGGGGAACAAACTTTCAGGAGTCGGCGAAAAAACCTGAGGAAGGGGGAAGGGGGGAGGTCAGGGGGGGGAAAAAGGAGGGGGGGGGGGGGAAGGACGATTCGGTCAAAGGTGCGCTTGTGAAAAAAAGAAAAAGGGTCCCGGAAAAAAAACAAAAAAAGGGGGAATTTGACGAACGGGGCTACCTAAATAACGGCCAGGTACGAGAGGGGGGAAAAAGGTGGCCAAGGGGTTAAAGCTGAGGTGGTCCAGAAGTCCCCGTGTAAGGGGAAAAAGAAAAAATAAGAGCGGATTATTCGAAACAACCTTCAAAAAAAAAGGGGTTGGGGTCCCGAAAAACAAAAGTCAAAACGGATGAGGGGGAAAAAAATGCCTTTGTTTCATTGGTACCCATGAAAGGGGGGAAGAAAAGAAAACCGGATGGAGGAGGTGAAGAATATAGCTGCTGGGAAGGTCAAAAAAAGGAAGAGGAGGAATCAGAGATAGTATCTGAATCCTCCACATCCTCTGAGGTAACAAACTCTGGGGGGGGGAAAGAAAAAAACAATTGGGCAATGCGTCCAACAAATAGGTTACAGGGGGGGGGGGACCCAAAGACACGGGCGATGAAGGAAGAGCTGGAAAATTCAAACACTTACAAAAGACAAACACTAGAAGTTTACAGGCAAATTGTGGGGCCAGCTGGGAGGGTGTAAGTCATGGGGGGGCGACCCGAAGAAGGGGGGACGTTCAAAAGGTCGTGGGGAAAAAAGAGGGGACGCGCCTGAAGAAAAGGACTCAAAATCATCGTAAACGGGCCGAAAAAGACGCCCACGGAGGGAGGGTCAGAGAAAAATCGAAGGGGGAAAAGGGGGGGACGTCAAAGGGGTACGAAGGGGAATCCAATACGGTTGGGTTAGAGAGGCAAAAAAAGGGTTGCCGAAGACACCAGGATGGGACCTAGAGTGGGCACATTTGAAATGAGAAAAAATGAAAGGGGAAGAGCACACATTGTTTTGTGGTCCCATGAGGAAAGTGACAATGGAAGGAAGGGGGCGGGGGGTTTTCTCAGAGAAAGCGAAAGGGAAACGAGAATGTACACCGAGGGCAAAGGGGTGAATCGCGGAAGATTGTTCAGGGAATTGGTAAAAAAACACCGAAAAGTGGAGGGGTGCGAATTGGGAAATTCACAGGTAAACCGGTGGGACAAAGAGGAAAAAACGAATTCACGGGAACCATCAAGGTGCGCCAGGGGTAAAAACATAGAGGCGGGTGTAAAAAAAGCGTTACGCCGAAAGACAATATGCGGGGGAAAAAAAAGTTGCGAAAAAAGAAATGGAGTCCCGGGTGGTTGACAACTCAAGTGACAGGGGAAAAGAAATATAACTTTTTATCGGATGGGGGGAAGAAGACCGGGGGCCCTCGACCAAAAAAAAAAAAAGTTGGCTCGAACGGAAGACGAAGATATTCAAGGGGGGGGGAAGGGGGGGCAATGAACGAAGCTCAAAAGGGGGGAGACGGGTGGGGGGGAAGGGGGTGGAAAGGGGTGAAGGTGAAGAAAACTTGGGGTGTTCGGGGAAAAAGGAAAACAGGAAAGGACGACAGGAAAGCGGGGAAAGACGTTATGCGGGGAGAAAGGCGGTGGGGAAAAAACATTCAAAAGTAACGGGGGAGTTACAAAGGGGGCGGAAAAAAAAAAAGCAGGACGGGGGAAGAGGCTGTTGTTGGGTGTGGGCTTTTTGGGGAACCACTGAAAAAGAAGAGAAGGGAAAGGAAAAAGAAGAACTGGATCGAGGAAAAAGAAACAGAAGGGAATAACGGGAAACAAGAAGAGAGATAAAAAACGGAAGCATCGGGTAGGGGGGAATAAGGGGCGGGTCTTTAGGGGGAAAAGGAAAAGAGTGCAAAAAAGACTAGAGGAAAGGAGGTTTTTACCGCCTAAGGGGGGGAAAGGAATGAAGGACAACGAAAAAAGCAGTTTTGGGGTGGTTTGGGGGGGAAAAGTGCACGCCAAAAAAAAAAATTGTGGGATGGAAAAAAAAAATCCTAGGAAGAGCGAGGGGGGAAGATTGCAAAAAAGGTTGGTTGGGGGGGAAGGGGGGAAGCGACAAAGGGGCAGGGCAAGACCAGGAAAAGAAGCCGGAGTTTGTCACGGGACTCAAGGTAAATTGAGCACAACGAAGTGTAAAGGGGGGGGTGAGAAGATGAAGTTGTCGCAACAGAAAAGTGGATGGGAAATGTCCATGCCTGCTGCAAACCATAAGGGAAAGAGGGCAGGGAGTTGAGGACAACTAAGTGTAACCTGAGCGGGGGGGGGGGAGGGAGACATGGGGAGATGCAACGGATAAACAAAGGGTATTACTCGGAGAAGGAACAGACATTTAGAAGTACAAAAAAAAAAGGGGGCGGCAAGTAAACCGCATTGGGGGGGAGAGGGGAAAAAAGACTCAAAAGAAGTGTTCGCGCAAGTGCACAGTTTGAGGCACGGGGGAACCGGGGAATACAAATCGAAAAAATTCTGAAAAAGGGGGGGGGCTAAATGGTAAAGGACGATAGTAAGGGGGGATAGGGGGCACCGGGGGGGTAAGGTCACTGAAGGTTGGAAGGCGGGAGGGGGCCGCAATGCGGAGAATGAGAGTTGGGGTGCAAACGGATTGACGATTCCGGGGGAAAAAAAAGGTTGCAAATGAGGGGGGAGGGGAAGACGGCAAAGGGGGGGGATTTTGAACGGGGACTGAAACTTGGGGGGTTCCAACAAAACACAATATGTTGAAGAAAGAGGGAGAAGGAGGAATCATGGTGGCAAAACTGCGCAAAGAAAAAAAGTGGAAAAAGGGGAAGCAGGTAAGCGGAATTGGTAAGACAGGTGGTCACTAAAACGGAGGCAAAGGGGGCCATTAGGTGTGGTAGCAGGAAGACAGTGAAAATGGAAGGGCACCAAAGACAAGAGCTGGGAACTGGTTTTGGAAAAAAAAGTGCCAGGGGAAAGGTGGTCTAAGGGGGTGGCGGGAAATTGGTGAAGAGGGGAAATTTTCCACGAAATTTGAAAAAGACAGGATCAAAGGAGAAAAAAAAAAGTCAGGGAAAGAAATTCCGAAGGGGAGGGGAGAAAACTAAACAAAAAATTGACGAAACCAGTGTGAAGAAAAAGGGATTGCCAAACGGGGCGAGGGGGACAACAAGGTGGCGAAGATGGGAAAAAAAAAAACGGGAGGGGGGGGAAAATAAAAGGAATGTTGGGCTTAGACACGCGAAGAACAAGTCGATTGTGGTGAAAGGTCTTGGGGAGCAAAGCAACCTCTGGTGGAAAGAAATGGGTGGCACAGATGGATAGCGGGTGGTTGGCAAAAAATAAGGAGGACGAACGCTGGAGTAGGCAAAGGGGGAAAGTAACTCAAAATAGGAAGATGAGCACCAGAAGAAGAAACAAAAACAGTATAGGAAAAGAAGAAGTGATGGGCGAACATAGAAGTCCTGAAGAGGGAGTGTACAAAAGGGAAAAAACTTTTCTTGGCCACTAAGTTGGACACAAATAAACCCAGATAAAAGGGAAATCTCCCAACAACAAAAGAAGTCACGGCACAACATACGCCACAAAGCTTGGGTTGAAAAGAAAAAATTAGAAGAAAAAAACCCCAAAAAGGCCAAAAAAAGACGTGCCACCGGTTCCGTGGGGAGAAAAAAAAGCCGCCGGGGGAAAAAGACGCAAGATTGAAAGGAAAAATTTCCGACGGGGGGAGGTCACGAGAGGGGGGGGAAAGGTTCAAAAAAGCCGCAAAGGCACTGGCCAACAGAAAGCGGCCATAAAAAGAAAAAAACAAAAATGACGGCAAACACAAGGGTGTCAGGAACCTCGAGAGTGAGGGAAAAAAAAAAAGAAATGTGAAGGCCCGGAAGAGGAAGATCGGAAAAAGAGGGGTGCGAACAAAACAGCCACAAACAAAAACCGCACGAAAAAAAGAACTTAACGAAAAAAGGTAAACCAACGAAAAGGACAACGAGGGTTAAGGGGGGGGGACGAAAATAAATACCTCACAAAGCGAACAGTCCACCAACTTCAAAAAAAAGGTTCCAAAAAACCGTCCGTCTTGAAAGGGAGAGGTTGGGGGCTTCCACGGAACGGCAGAAAGCCTAACGACGCAAAAAAATAAAGCTATCGTCAGCTGCTAAAAAACTGTCAGGAAAAATACAGGTAGGACTTGTGGGGGGGGGGAACCACGTAAAAGGAGGGGGGAAAGGGACCTGGAAAAAAACCCCAACAAGAAGTTGGAAGGGAGGGGGGGGGGGGGGGGGGGGGGGGGGCGAGTCAACGGTCAGAAAGGACCGTAACAACGAAAAAAAGTGGGGAAGGTTATAACTCAAATGTGCGAAGGGGTTCTGGGGGGCAAAAAAAGACGCACTGGGCGGGATAACTCAAAAAACGGCACAAAAAAAAGAAGAGCACAAAGGGAATAAAAATAACCTACGACGAGAAGCACGGAGACCGGGGGTGAATGGTGGAAAACATACCCAAACCGGCAACGGAAAAAGGAACTCAAGAGTGAATTCCGGCACACAAAAAATAAACGCAAAGGAGAGAAAAAAAAGCAACTGCGCTCAAAAAGACCGCGGAGAAAGGGCGGGGGAATAAGTCAAACAAGGACCCAAGGGCGAGGACTTCACGAAAGGGGGTTTGTGACGCGCCTCTAAGGCAAAATCAAGGGAGTGAGGGAAAAAAGGCTCAAGTAGGGTCCGGCACAAAAACACCCGAACAAGAGCAACAATAAGGGGTACAAAAAAAAAAAAATCGAAGGAACACCGAAAAACTCCTAGAAGCCTCTTTGCAAAGGGGGGAGCGGAACATGAAAAGAAAAAAAAATCCCAAAAGCCTCAAAATCACGAAGAGGGGGGAAAAAAAATTCACAGCGAGTACCAAACAACCAAACGGGAGGGGAGAAAAACTGTCAAAGGGGGGGGGGGTGGTGGTGGGGGGAGGGGGGGGGGGGGGGGGTGGCCGGTAAAAAAAAAAAAACAGGCAAGAAGCTGAAAACCCAGCTGAGGGTGGAAACGTTCCAAAGCAAAGGCCCATTTACCGGACGCAGGGGAAAAGGGGAAAGCAAACCAAGATCAAGAACAAAATTAGGAGCACCATATAAGCAAAGAGGAACATTGGTAAACCAACCTCCAATAAGGGGTTTCAGGCGGAAATCCCAACACAAAAATGGCGGGACTGGGGACAGGGGTCACCGAGCGGGGGGTGGTCCCAGACTAACGTCGGACGGACAACGTTTAAGTACACATGCTTGGGGAAAGAGGGGACCCTGGTCAAGAAAAAAGCCACAAAGGGAACTGAGAAAGGAAAAAAACGAACGAGGGAAGTTCCGAAAAAAGGCGTCCCCAGGGGTGCCGCATCAAGGGATTGCCGTATCCTCGATCCGAAGAACAGAGAAGCCAAGCCATATAACGGAACCAAAAGACAAAGGAAAAAAAGAAAAAGGGTCCACTCACCAGCGAACACTGCCAAAGGGGAACCACGGAACAAACGTGAGAACAGGAGTCTGCAAAAAACGAAAAACGCCCTACAAAAAGGGGTGCTGTACCCTGTATCAACCACAGGGAAAAAAAAAAGCTATGAATAAAGTAAAGGTCTCGAAGGAGACAGGTGGAAAAAACACATCCCCGGGGGGGAACCGAAAAATCCCGAAAAAGTGGGGAAACAAAAGGGCAAACCAAGCGAAGGGGGCGGTTTTGTTTTGCAACGAAGGGGGGGAGAAAAAAAAAAAAAAATATCCAACTGAGGATGGGGAAAAAATTCCGGGTTTAAGAAGAAGGGACCCGGGGGGGGACACGTTTGGAGAGCCAAATGGGGGTGATGAAATCAAAACGAAAAAAAGGAGTTGCAAAAGGAAGGTGAAAGGGGAGGGAAGGGGCACAACCACATAGCAAATAGGGCGGGTTCAACTGGAGGGAAAGGGAGTAGTAGAACAATGGACAAAATTTCACAAAAAAAAAGAGAAAAGGGATAGAATCCAAAGGAAAACGAAATTGGGGTCTTGGCCGAACAAGGAAAAAAAGACGTTTGGGCAAGAGGAGTCGTGTCACCTGCATACCCAAGAAAAAGCCTACCAAAACAAGATTGCTAAACCCAAATCCAGAAAGGAAGGAAGAAAACGTTGAGACATGGGAGGAGTGTTGGGGGGGGAACCGCAAAAAAGCGGCAAACCGCAAAAGAGAACTCCAAAAGGGGGGACAATGGGGAAACAGAAGGGGCCACAAGGGGAAAGAGAAGATGAAGGGTTTGTCAAAGGGTAGTAAAACACTTGAAACAACTATCACGGGGCAAGCAGGGGGGGGAAATGGTTCCGGCAAATAAAGGAAGGCAAACACAACCGTAAAAGAAGCGAGGGTTTATGGAAACAAAATGCACCCAATTCCCGAGGGAGGGGTCACTTAAAAAAACTATAAGGGAGGAAAAGAGTGGTCCCAGGGAAAGGGATTTTTGAACCAACTTTGTGGACGAGTGGCAAAGAGGAACGTAACCATCCAAAAAAAAAAAAAAGGGAAAACCGGTCAGGACGAGGCCTCACGACTAACAAATATAAAGGAAGAAAGGGAAGGGACGTTAAATGGGACGCGGGGGAGACGTAAGGGGTGAAAGAAAGATAATGAACATCGAAAAAATTAGGGGGGTTAAGTAATTTTGGGGCCAAACCTCAAAAAAAAAAGGGAAAACCAGGGGAATGGGAAAGACTTGAAAAAGGAAAATTGTGTGGGGGGGGGGGCATGTCAAGCCGGGAGGGGGAACCGCGGGTTGGGAAGGGGCAATCAGACGGGGGAACATCGAACGGAGAAAAAAACACAACACAACGGAAAAAGAGAGTCCAAAGAGGAAGAAGATATCAGTCGATACTGGGGGGGGGGTGCAGCCGGAAGGAAAAAAGACGGGGGGGAAGGAAAAAAAAGAAACATGAGTTCCTTCAGAAAATTCTGGGAAAAACTTGGTTGGGTTAACACGAGGAAAGTGGGGATAAGCCGACAAACCAAAATTCTTCAAGGGAAAAAAAGGAGCAAAAGGGGGCAGGCAACGGTGTTTTTACCAGGGGAGGGTCCCTGGAAAATGAGGGGGGAAGCCAAGGAGGAAGGAAATTTTCCAAATTTTGAGGGTGTTAAAGCCGCGAAAATAAAGAAAGGGGCGGGCAACTATCATGAAAGTTTCACTAACCCACACCTTCGCGGGAGGGGGGAGAAAGGACAAAGAAAAAGGTTGACCAAAAATGTTTGACGGCGGGCAGGACAAAAGATAAGACGGGGGGGGGGAACGAAGCACGGCAAAGGAGTGCAAAAAAAGGGCGGTGCCCAAAGGGGCAAACAATTTCGAAAAGAGAGGAATAACTGGGAAGCCGAAAGGAAAAAGTGGTGAAAATATAGCAGTGGGGGGGCACACTGGCACGGATAGTTGCGGGGGGGCAGGAAGCTGGAGGGGGAAGGAAAGGCAAGGAAAATCCAGGTAGGGAAAAAAACAACTGGACGTGCAGAGGGGGAAAGGATCTGCGGTGAGACCAGCCCAAAAGGGGGAGGGTTAGGAGGTGAAGTTACAAAAATGAAGCGACGAAATCAGGGAAAAAAGAGGCGGGAACAACCAGAAAAAAGTTTCCGGGGGTTATCGAGAAGGTAACGAAGTTTTAAGGGTTGCAGAACAGTCAAGGGCTACCCACATGGGGACTGGGAGGAAACAATAAAAATGGAAATCTGTGGCCGGGAAAAAAAGAAGTCAAAAAGAAACCTTTCTCCCTTTTGGAAAGTTAGGTACAAATAATAAAAAGTTGGCAAAAGTTCTACAAAACGGGGGACCCAGCAAATTAAACGCGATACGTCAGCTATGTTTGGAAAGGGGGGGTTGGAAAAACAATCGGAAAAAAGAGAAAGTCTCGGAAAGGGGGGGGGCCACAGTTTTGTACGGGTTTGGGAGGAAAAAGGGGGTTGGACCAAGTAACGGAGGGGTTTCGGAAGGCCAGACCATTAACGGAAAGAAAAGAAAAGCCAAAAAAAAAGCGGGAGCGTGGGAAAAGGCGTTGGGAGAACAGGCGACGACGGTTTGAAAAGGGGACAAGAAGGGCAG
>Ga0179593_1759179_pt1 | contig 21874 bp, 21 predicted proteins | sample CZODoug2_1_08_16_FD_185931 | JGI IMG/M metagenome (GOLD analysis project Ga0179593, IMG submission 185931) | Vadose zone soil fungal communities from Angelo Coast Range Reserve, California, USA - CZODoug2_1_08_16fungal (PacBio error correction) | ecosystem: Environmental > Terrestrial > Soil >...
ACCGTTTGGCCTTAACAGTCGCAGACCGGGGATCCGACTTCGAACGAGGAGGGGAAAGGGGTAAGGTAAAATAAGAACGAGGAGGGTGTTGAAGGGTCGAAAGGAAGGGGGGAATGGTTTCCTTAAACCTGAACAAAGGAAAGCTAACATGAACCCCCAACGAAACGGTCGCGGGAGAAGAAACCCACATATTGGGGGCACTGGGCTCCCTAGATAAGGGAGAAGAAAAAAGCCCCGACGTTGAAGCGTAGCGGATTCAAGGGAGATGGGGAGCGGGTCTCCCAACAAACGAAAAGAAAGATGAGGGGATTCCAGAGCCCCAAAATAGGGGGGGGATGGAACCACCAGTAACGAGAAGCCTGAAAACAAAGATGGGAAGTCTGGGGCTGCCGAAAAGCAATTGGGAGCTCGATAAGGAGAAAGAATTAGTCGCTAGAGGCGGAGGGAACTCAAACGCTTCAGGGATTTATCGAGGAGGAAAAAAAGAGGGAATCACATTCTAGCGAAAAGAATGACTCCAGAAAAGAAAGCCGCGTATGGAAGAGCGCCGATGAAAGGATCCAAGAGCCACGGCCTGGAAAGGGGGAAGGGGGACCCTCCCACAAAAGGGGGACGGTTGTAAAAATAATGAGTTTAAGCGAAATATCGAAAAAAACATCGCAGTTTGTCAAGGGAAATCCGATACAACCCAACGAACGAAGCAATCCCATCACGGAAGCGAGGGGTACAGGGAAAAGAATGTTAACGCCAACGGGGGTGTAAATAGTTGTTTTTACATTATCAGGGTAAAGGCGGATCGAGGAATAACCCCGAACAAACAAGAGGGAGTGCTGACCGGGGCAGCTCCCACGCCGCGGGATGAAAAAATTGTAGGGAAAAGGATGTCTGAAGACTACCAGCAGAGATACAAGCCCCAAGTGGCGAGAGACAAAACAATCACAGAGAAACGAACGCGAATAGACAAAAAGGGGAGAGAGCGTGCGCCCGGACCAGCGTCAGAGTGTTCCTGGGCCAAAACTATTTGAGTGATCACCCACATCGGATCCAAGGGGGAAAGCGAAATCCCCGCATCTTTCACAGCGGGGGGGTCGTCTTCCTCGACGACCAATCCCAATTGGCAAAGACACAGGCCCTCGGAAGAAGTCGTGTACTCAGCCCAAACAAAAAAGGAAGAGGAGCGGGGGGACCCCATGGTAGCGATGTTTTGAGCCGATTTAAGGTGAAGAAACAGCGCCAGGAAAAAAGCCGGGGGAGGGAAAACGGTTGCCGGCAATCCGTATGCAAGAGCAAAGTAGCAGGTAAAAAGGAAACTGCTAGATCAGAAGCAGTAGTTAATGACCCACTCAACCCTGGCCGAGGAGGAAATGAGATTAACGACGCGCCGAAAAGGGACGCAGTCTCCTGTCGAAAGCCGATCACGCCAGCAAGAATGGCGCTCACGGACGTTCTCGAGTAGGGGTTAAGGGGGGAAGTGAGTAGAGATCGTAGAAGCCCCTCCCACAGCGTCTCCGACGGTACGAGGCCCCGACACAGGGGAGCGCGCATAAAAGCGCGATGTCTCGCAGAAGAGATTACTTGAAAAACAAAGCATCGAGAGCGTTGATCTCCCGGAACACCCAAAAAGGCAGGGGGGGAATCAGGACTGAAAATTATTAACCGAAGATGTCGCCGCCTATCCAAAAGGAAACTACATCATTCCTTGGTCGAGCGGCGGACTAATCGGACAAACGCACCATCACAAGCTCCAGGTCGTTCCAGCTCACAGGGAAGAACTCAACTGTATTGAAAGGCACGTGTGGAATAACGACAACCATTGCGCACCCGCTATAGAGAACGCAACAAAATAGGCCAAATTCAAGGGCCCACGAAAAGTCATAGAAGGTGGGAAACCTCCGGAAGGAGCAGGGAAAAGAGAAGACCCCCCCCCCCCAAAAATCCCGATCGTAACCACGAGCAAAGAAGGATGAGTATTCCGCGGAACTCCAAATGGGAAGAGGGCCTCTCAAAGACTGGAGGGTATTGGTCGTCGACAGCGCCGCCCGACAAGAAGCAAACAAAGATGAAGCTCGCAGACCCAGAAAGCAAGAAAAAGATGTACCGGGAAGCGCACCTAGAGCAAGGCCGTTCTCAAGAGGGGGATGAAATCGAATACGTCTCGGTGGTGATGGGGGGATAGCCGCCCACAAAAAAAAAAAACGCAAAGGCACCGAGTGTCAAGCAGTAGAACAGCGAAAGAAAACAAACGGCCTAATCATTACGCAGTACACGGCCAGCCCGACAAAAAACAACTGATGACGCAAAAAAAAGAAGTAAAAGATCTCCCCCCCCCCGGAAGTGATGTATGGAGTTACACTGCGTGAGCGGGGCCCCACAAGTGCTGTGACGGGGTGTCGTGGATGAGGTTCATCCGCATCGAGATCTAGGAATAAGGAGGGGTATCCAGTAGGACGCCGAAGACAATCAAAACATGGAGAGTGGCCAATGTGCCGTAACGTGCAGGCTGGGGGGGAAGCTTGTCAGAGCATGGAGGGCGTCGTTTAGCGCTGTGAAGAGAAGGGGACGTCATGGAAAGTGGAAAGAAGAAGGACCATCAAGTTGGACCTTTGTGGGGATAGGTGGTAAGTGGCCCTCTGCAAAAACGATGATTGCGGGCCAAGCAAATCGTGACACCACCCGGCCCCTTGAAGGGTCCCCTGTGAGGAGGAGGAGACGGAGTAAAGGAAAAACCGGTGGTGTTAAGGAAGTTGTCTCATAAAATCTCGGGGGGGGGGACGCCAAATGGGGTTGAAAGAAAATGTCAACAGTTACTGTAAACAAAGACACACCCCACGGGTTGCAGTAGTTCGAAAATGGCTTTGAGTCACACAATCTTGGGGGTATTCCCAAGATCACCCGCGGTCACCAGACCGCCTCTACGCAAAAGGAGCACATCGTACGCAAAAACCGCAACGAGCTGAAGGAACAGTCTTGTGGACGAAAAGGCAGTGGGGGGGACAGTCAAGATCACATATCCCAGGAAAAGAAAGGGAGAACATCCTCACGTTTCCCCAGATAAGTTTGGTATGTGGGAGAGTGTCAGCTTCTAGAGATGAAACCGTAGGAAGAGCGACCTGTGTCTGGTGTGACGTGAGCACGCTGGAGTGTTGCCGGTGCAGTGGGAGCGGAACGAGAGATTCCAGGGGGTTTGAAGGAAAATATATCACAGCGGAAGCGTTGGATTAAACCCCCAGCCGCACCGACTGCTGTGAAGGCATCGTGGGAAAGGTCACACAGCGTATGGACGGATACTATGACGGCGGGGGCTTCGCGCGGTGGTGTACAAAGAAGCTCGTATTTTGCCAGTTCGAAAAAAAGTCAGCCGTCACGCGCGCGAAGAATAAAGGGAGCAAAAAGTTCGGTACATCGCGCGAGACGGTCGAGGGGTAAATGGATCCAGACCTGATTCTGAAAATGGAGGGAGGAGGAAGGGGGCCTCCGAAGGAGAGGGGGGGATCAATTCCGGGGGAGATCCAAGGTCCAAACCTCTGAAGCGGTCGAATGTAATGCTGATTCCCTGTATAGGGAAAGGAGGGGGAGGTCCGGGAGGAGTCGGCGGACTGTTGAAAGATATAAAATAATCGGTGAAATGGGGAACGCTGACCGCAAGAGCGAAGGCTGATCGACCGGGGAGGCTGATCGCAGGAGCGAGATTGGGGGATGACTCCGACACCCACAGGATGGTGGTCTACGGAAATATGGGGGAAAAAAGTACTGCCTAACCGGTCCCGTCACTCTGGATTAAACTTATTTGCGTGAATGAGGTGGGGGGGAAAATCCAGAAACCGGTCCAGATTATTTTCCCGCGAGCCTAACCATCTACACTCGCTCTTCGGGTGGGAAAAAATGTGGACGGGTCATTCGATGGTCTGGGGAAAAAGAAGTCCAAGAAGTCTACACCTTTCCTAATCGGCGTCTGAAATGATAAAACCGCGGTCAACCGAAAAGGGGGGAAGCGGGATGGGCTCTACGGTCGGCGGAAAGCCCTTCTTATCAAAGCAGGGGTGGTTCGAGGGAAAAAGGGACGCCTCTTCAAACATACTGCAGAATAGCCGAAGGAAAAGGGGGAAAGGGATTCGCGGTCCTTTCCATAGGGGGGGAGAATAGAAAAACGGCCCTCCATAGCTCAAGGGGGGGGAGGAAAAAGGAAACGAAGAATCTAGTTGGGGCGGTCAAGTTAGGGGTCCTGGTGTGGGCAAACCAGGGGAGGGCAATCAGTGGGGGGACTCTTCGTGTTTTTTAGTTTCAAGCCAGGGGTAGGGGAGGGAACCGCCGGAACGCGAGAACGCTAAAAACGGGCGGAAATTGCAGACGCGCTTGGCTGGAAAAAAAAGTGGCCAAAACAAACCCGTTGGGGGTCAGAGTCCCCAAGGTCCGCACCAACCGGAACCGACTGTGGGGGAAAAAATGTCGGTATGTTGAATGAAAGAAAAGGAAAAAATTTCCCCCTCTTAACCAACGGCAAAGTCCCTACCGCGGCGATGCTCTGTCATAAGGGGTTACCGAAGAAGAGAAAAAAGAAGACGGTCATCTCAAGAGGGGGGTGAGATCCCCATGATCTCCTACGCTACGCAACGCGTTGTAAAAAGTGTAACCAACCATCTCTCACACCCCAAAAAAAAAACAAAGGAGGAGGAGCTCACAACCTGAGGCCCCCAGGACGCTTCGCCCCCGGAAACAACAAAGAACAGCGGGGAGTCGGGAGTTTCGACAAGAGCGGTACCCAATCAGGTGTAATATCTGTAGGTGAAAGGTGGAAGCATAATAACAGAGGTGGGGTATATTGAATTATGCCGGTTTGGGTCTCAAAAATAAATTCAACATTCAGGCCCTGCCAAGGGGAAAAACCCGGCTTTGGGCCCCACTGGCAGAATAAGACCAGACCAGACCAGGGAAACAACTCCGCCGCCAATTTGGCTCTGGGAGGGGCAGGGGAGAGGTTCCCAGGGGTGGAGATCTCCAGAACGGTAAACCTTGCAGACGAGCACAATGCAGACAACCACGCGGGAGATGACAAGAAGCACCCGGACTGAGTCGGGACCAACAGTAAGAGTCATGAGGAGACAAATTGAGCTATGGTGGAACCGAGAAGGAGAGAACTCAGGCGAAGAAGTAGTTAGCTAACTGGCGGCGGGTAGAGGCAACATTTTTCCCGCGGCGGGAGGTAATTCGGCCGGAGGAAAAAAAAAGTCATCAAAGAAGGGGAGAAAAGGGCTCCAGTCCCCCCCCCCAAAAAAACCCCCCCCAGCAGCGGTATGGAAGAGGGTTTTTTGGAAGATAGTCTGCCCACCCCGAGTACTCCTGGAGGAGCCGGGTGGTGGGTCGGTCACAAACTCGTGGTCAAAAAAAAGGGAGCGGGAGCGCCCCCCGCCGCTCGCCCCCGCTCTGTCCAGACAGGCGCCAGGCTAACATCATGTATACAGAAAAAGCCGCCCCGGGAAAAACCACGGGCACCGTAAACCATACAAGGAATATCCCGCACTTCGAACGGCCTGGACAGTTCTGCGCGCGTTCTCCCGCGAGGGGACCAGAGACTGTCCAGCCCCCCCCCCACGACCGTACTCCGACTGCGGCAGCGCCGCCCCGTGAGAAGGAAGATGACTAAAGAAAATATACGCCCCTGGGGGCAATAGTGTGTACGCTCGCCGTGACATCAGTTCCGTTACCACCAACAAAAGAGGGTGAGGGGACAGGCGTGAGCGCGCCCCCCCACCTATTCATCGCATCCACCCAAGCCAAAAACTAAACGTGACGGGCACGAAAAACAGAAGACCCGGTGGTGTGCAGCAGCAAAAGGAGGAACGAGTGCCGCGCGACGCACTAGCTTGTTAATACCCGGAGAAGAAAAAGGGTTAGAATGAAATACCCTGGGCGGCCAGCCCGGCCGTAGAATGTGACGAATCAGGTTAAAAAGAAACGCTCTGTCCAAGCACACAGTATAGCGTCTTCAATTAGAAAGAGTATATCTGGGGGGAAAGAAAGAAGATGACCGGACCTGGGGGGAGAACTCCACGGTAGGCAAGAGAAGGTATCCGAGATCATAAGAGAGGGGAAGATCGCGAGATGCTCGGCCGCGTGACGGGGTCCAAAAGAAGTATCCTTTGAGGGCGCCTTGCCAAGCGAGATCCGAGAGCGCGAGCCGGAGCAGTCCATCTTGCATCGACTAGAGAGAAATCTACGCGCGAAGGAAGTGGAGCCATCACCAAGAGTGATCGAGAAAATTTAAAGTGATCTGGGAAATCGTTTCAGAAGAGCGTGACTACCCTCCAGATGACGGTCTCAGAAAGGAATCCTAAAAAAAGATCGCCGAAGGCGCTACGATATACCGATCCTAGCATAGAAAGATCGACCGAGAAGGGAAGAGGAAGGTCCCTCTGTGATCAGCCAGAGATGTCGCGAGAGGTCGGCTTGGTAAGAGACATGGATAGAAGAGAGGGGAGGGAAATTTCCCCGTAAAAAAAAGGGCGAGGGAATCCCACACGAGCGGACCGTTCGTCCAATGAGTGATGTTAACTCATGGAAGTGAAAAAAAAAAAGATGTAGGATTTGTCTTAGAAGTTTGCTGGTCTACTAGACGAACTCAAACTTGAGGCAGGGGGACCCTGGGGGGCAGAAAGGAATGACATAGAGGGTGCCGAACCACACCTGAAAAACCAAAAAAAAAAAGGGACCCAAAGGGTTTTTTGGGCCCCAAAAGGTTGTTAGGAAGTCTCCCCCGGGAAAAAAAAAAAAATCAATAAGGACCTCGTAAGTCCGTGCAGGATGATTGCTTTAAAAAAGCGAAAAAGGAAGGGAGGGCAACAGAGGTTACGGTGGTCTGGAAATGGAGGGGGGCGCTCGACAGCTGACCTGAGAAAGGAAAATCGGGAGCGCGACCCCCCCAACGAAAGGTGTGCACAGCGAGAGCCACGTACCACGGGCGACCCAGTCAGTGCCTTTGCACACGAAAAAAAGAGAGAAGGGGGAAACAGACAGAATAAAGAATACTTCGGCGGGTGGTCGCATCGCCAGTCGAACTCACCCCAAAAGATTTGTGGGCGCGGGGGGGAACGGACCTCCAAGGAGTGGATCGGGCCCCACCAAAAAAGTGAATCATCGCTTCTAGAGGGGGAAAACAAAGGAGGAAGGAATGAAAGACAAAGACCGGTTTAGGAGTCACCTCGGTGTCCGTAGCCAGAAAGAACGCGCGACTAAGAGGGCCAAAAAAAAAAACGGGGGATGGTCGGACGATTTCATCGATCATTGAGCGCACCGCGACGCAGGAATTAGAGAAAGTTTTCCGAAACGGTCCCCAACGGGGGGAGAGAGGGGGCCAGGAAAAAGAAAAGAGTATGTAGAGATGGGGAAACGGAGCGGACGCGCTTTACATAATAATCGGACCTGGGGAGAAGAGCCGATAAATGGGGAACTAAACGGATTCATCAAAAAAAAACATGACTTGGGGAGTGAACTCCTAGGATAACTCGATGGGGGGAGCAGATGTAGGGTAGGGGGGAGCGGCGGGCAAACGAGAAGAAGAGAGGCGACGTGTCCGATGGAGAAAAGGCGGGAGCAATGTATACGATTATTCAGAAAGCACTCTTTTTTCAGGACCCCTATTCTACGGGCAACAAAAAAGGGGGGGAGCTCGGGTCGATTCGCCCAGGAGAGGAAGGACCAGACCAAGGATTATGTCGTCCGGAAACGCCTACTAAGCGGAGACAGCTTCGAGTAAAAAGAGGGACAGTTCCAGAATCGCGCGGAAGGACGACACATCATACACGCGTGATTCCCTGGGGGAAAGGATTTTGTCGCTCGCCCGGGAGGCCAGCGATCGGCGACCGATTGCGACGGAGAGCGTGAGGCGATATTAAGAAACGTTTCCGCAAAAAGGCAGAAACTTCTCGAAAGGCCGAACTGCGGGGAGTTAAGGAACCAGGGCGTACGCTCGTCGGAAAAGAATCGATCGCTCGTAGCAACCCGTCTACGGACGTCGTCGCTCAAGGGGACAGGGAGAAGCGGCAGGCCAAGTGGCACAGATAGGGAAAGGTAGCCACGCGAAACCAAAGAAAAATCATGACTCAGTGCCAAGGAGGGACATCGCGGAACCACACAATGTTCATGCCTGATCCACGACCCGGAAAAAGAATGCGCCCCCCCCCGGGAAGCACCGACCCCGCAAACCCCGACCGAAAGAGAGCGCTACGAACGCAGAAGAAGCAAGAGTACTGTGATCCAAACGATGTGTGACCAAAACAACACAAGCTCCATGACAACCCCAGGGGAGGATGAAAGGCTTTCTCTTCGAGGGAAAAGTGGGGGAAAAGGTCATTTTCCGAAGGTGAAGAGGAAAAACAGATCGTTTAAGGGCGGCGGCAGGGGACCTACACGGCCGGACGGAGACTGACGCCCCAGGCACAGCACTCTCAGGATTGAAGAATCGATCCAGTCAGGACAGACAACTAAACTGGGCTTCGGCTACCAGACAGAACACAGCGCGCCGAACAGATCCACACGTAAACATGTCGGCAGCCAAGCTGACTTTCTTTGGGTGAGTAGGGGCTAAAAAAGTATTAGTTGTGGGGAAAAAAGTTATACACGCGCGTATAGCGATTGTCAAACAATGTCACTCCGCGTGGGGCTGAAAAGAGAGGACACGCTTCTCACATGCAGAAAAAGGGGGGAGACCGTGAAATACTTCCTAACACTCCGGAGGCATTGGCTAGGTGAGGCATAGGGGGCAGAAAACTTGGCCCTCTGAAATGACGCTGGTCCGGACAGCGGGACATTACAGCCGCCGCGTCAGCGCAGAAAAAGGAAGAGGAAGAAAGCCCGCGCAGGCCAGTACTTGATATTAGAGGAAAAGGTAGAGAGCTCCCGTCTCCCCATACACACATGGAGGGTAGAGCAAAAACGAAATCTGTCTGTTGGTGGTCCAGGTTTCGAGTCCAAGCGGGCGGGGGCACACATTTAATATCAGGTCAGGATCGGGGGAGGAGTTCACAAGAAACAGAGAAAACAAGCGCCACCAAGCTTTCAAAGCTGAAAGTGAGAAAGGAAAGAAAACGCTGGTCTTAGACCAGTAGGCAAAAAGCCGTGGGGGTTCAAGCGTCTCACACAGTGACGCAAAGGAATGATGTTAGATGGGGGTGGGGGGAAAAAAACCCCAAAAGTGAAACCTTTTATAATGACCCAATTGATTACATTCACAGTATCACAGGGCCTAAGAAAAATGACGAATAGAATTACAAAAAAAATCGAGCGCAGTCAGGAGACAAAGCAAGCAAAGGAGACCGAGGCAACGGTAAAAAAAGAAAAAACCAAAAAGAGAGAGATGGTGGGGGGGAAACTTTTGGTTGGGCTCGAAAGGAAGAGAAGACGAGCGGCCCACGCTTTGGTACGAGCGGGGGACAAGCGACGACGCCGCGGGTAGAATCATAAGAACGAGGTGAGGGGGGAGAAGGGAAAGAATTCACCGAAATAGTGCAAAACGTCAACCCACAAACAACATTCACCATGCAGAATTAGGGCGGGAAAAAGAGGGGGGACTCTAACCCAAACAAACACACTTTGGGGGCCACTCGCCTCCTCAAACTACAAAAAGTAGGCAATATCCTCAAAAATAAGAAGGGGGAAAAAGAGGTTCGAGTTCCCAAGGTTGCGTCACGGGGAGTGTCGGTCGCCACAGGGAACTAGAAAGGTAAAAAGGGAAACTGAACGAAAACGGATAATGTTCAAACCACAAAGAGCGTAAAACTGAGAACATCTTAAGAGTCTCGAACAGAAAGTGAGGCATATGGTGGGGCCCCCCACTAATATTGCCAGCCAAAGCTGTGCCGCAGAACGGAACGGCTGCGGATTAACAAAAAAATAGACAAATTCGCGATCGGAGGCAGGTTTGAAAATACGGAGGCGACGCGGGGGGCAGCAGCAATGGCTATGCGTCAAAAAACCTACAAAGGAAATCACAGCCCCGGCGGAAGCCTTCTCGACCCAAAAGTGGAGGATCCAAAGCACATTGCCTGGAGAAAAGAGATAGGTACCTTCTTAAGAAAAGAAAAAAGGAAAGGGCTCGACCCGTGAACAAGAAAAAGGTTGGTTTAGACATCAACGCAACGCTACGAAAACAGGAGAAATCGCGGGGACAGCAAAATGGATTAACGGGGTCACTCCAGAAAAGTATAGAAGGGAAGGGAAGTTCTGTTGGAAAGGGGGGGTAAAAAGGAGGAAATGAGGATAGGGGTTGAGCGTTTCTGGTGCTAAAAGTAGGGGGAGGATCGTCCAGCCGCCCCCCCAAACCAGTAAAACAAAACGGGGGGCTACGCGGTAAGAATTCGCGCATCAGTCCGTAAAGATGAGGTCATCCGCGAAAGGGAGGAAAAGAAAAAGACGACCCCCCCCCCCCCAGCAACACAGCTTTAAAAGGAAAAGACTCGGGAAATAGGCACTTCCGGAGGAGCACAACTTCGGGGTTGGAACAGTTGAGTATCGACAATCGGGGCCGAGAAAATCGACGCAAGAGAGTTAGTAGTAATCGGAGACACAGAATTTTCTGGACCGGCAGAGACGCCGAAGGCGGGAACCGTCTCGACCCCGAGGGGTCCGAATCAGACTCGCGTCGATGATGAAATCGGCCGCGGCGCCAACCCGGGAAAAAGGAAGAGACCGGGCCGGCCCACCCCCAACTCAATACGACAGCCACCCGATCGAGAAAGACCCAGGCCTTCCGGGGAGAAACGTGGCAACGCCTCGATGCGAGCGAGGAAGACCATTCGTTTTCCAAAAAAAAAGAAATATCCAGAGGAGAATGGTAATCCCGGAGAAAGGGCAGCCAGAATCGTGACACAAACAAAAAACAAAGAAAAGGACGGTCGCCGATCGCGCCGCATCTTCCAGAAGAAAGATCCGCCGAAAAAGGCAAAGAAGACAGCATAGCACCGGTACGCGGGCCTTGCCTGTCCGGCGAGCAGTGGGGTCTATGAAACGTGGACTCCCTCTGGGTCAGACCACAGACCCAAGGTGCGCAGACAAGTCGGAGCGCTATGCCAACGACGCAGAAGGTTGCACAGAAAAACAACAGGCAGGGTGAAACCCGAGCTCCCGTATCGTAAACGAACACGAAGAGGTCAGGAAATTATGAAAAAAGAAGGGATTAGAACTGGAAAAGAATCGTATCATTAAAGGGAGAACGGAGCCCTCGGCGCAGGCCAACGGGGGCGAAAAGAACAAGCGGGAGGGGGTTTTGGGGGAGTAAAAATTCCGAAGCCGAGTGAATTCGCCTAAATCGCCCGACCTCAAAAGATGCACAAACAAAAACGAAGTACAGAGAGAAGTTTAGAAAGAAATCATAGGAAGGGGTAAAAAGGTAGGGCCGGGCCTGCATGGACATCCCAAGTCCGACCCGGGGAAAAGCCTTACCCGGAAAACTCATCAGAAGGCAGAAGCAATGAAGGGCGAACAGCGACAATGTCAAAATGACCGAGTCTCAGGACCTCTGGCAAGGAGGCCCTCAGAATCCTTGCCCTGAAGTGAGGAAAATATGCCGCCCCCCCCTGACTCCCACAAGTCAAAAACGTACCCGTGGAAAGTCTCAAGATGCGGCCAAGCAAAAAAGAAACGTGGTGTCGCTGGAAAAAAGAGCTTTAGGCGCCTCGACCAGCGGCGAGTCGCGGGAATAGCATAAAAAAAACAACAACGCGGAACGGCAGGGGGATTTGCCCGACAGGAAGGGGGTTCAGCCAGCTCTGAAGACGACAAAAAGGGGGGGGGTTACGTCGGGCGATGGGAGATAGCGAGACGTGCGCTCCAGCCTTTTCCCGAACAGGGCGAAACAGGAGGGGCTCAGTTGGCCAGGGAGAAGAGAGGGAGAGGTCGCGCGGAAAAGCCCGTCATAAATCGTGTGACGAGACATACCCGATTCAGCAGAGTTAGAGAAGTCATGGGCGGAGCGAGCCCTGATTTAGGGGAAGTTTAGAGGAGCATGCTAAGGAAGGAGGGATGCATCTTGCAGGTCGTGCGCACAGGAAAGACGAGCGGGAACGAATGAAGGGGGGCGGTTCGCAGTTCTCATTGAAAAAGTGAGGAGGGGTTCAAAGTTCTAAAATCCCTCGTTTGGAAAAAGGGGGGGAATTTGCGGGCGGTTGGTCCAATTAACAGAACGGTCGATCGTCTCACCGTAGGGCAGAGACAGCTGCGACGCAAAAGTGAGGTCGTCCCTTAAACTCCGACAGATCGGAGAAAGAGAGGGAGAGGGAGGGACAGGTCAAGATCGAAAAGAGACAAGAAGGCAAGGAATAGGGCGAATTCTTGGAGAGGAAATGGGTCGCTTGCTTGATGAGGAAAAAAAAGGGAAGGGCGAACATGGCGAACGGAGCCGCTGGGAAAGTGTCGTACAGAGAAAATAGGGGGCGGACTAAATTTCCCCCCAGCGGAAGTAAGGAAACTTGACAGTTGTTGGGGCTTGCGAGAAGCTGTGTAAAACGGGGAGTAGCGCGTCGACTCGACATCCGAGAGAGGGAAAAGAGGGACGTCTCTGGGTGGAGGATGTCTGCGTCGGCGTTTCTTAGAGCGATACGACAGCAGGGAAGAGCTGCAATTTGGGAGCGAAAACGGATACTTCGCCGTCACCCCCCAGAAAAGAAAGCGATCGGGCCAAAGGGGGACGACTGAACGGGTTGAAAGGGAAAGTGAAACGACCTGATAACAGGTCAGAGACACTGCATTAGGAGTCGGAAGGAACGCGAATCGGACCTCCGAAAGAGCGAGCTCGATCAACCGTAGGGAGAACGAGTGATCCTCAACAGGAAGGGAAGGACGAGACTCAGGGCGCGACCCCACGGAAATCCTTCTCCAGGACGTTTCGAGCAGAGCAGTCCCCCCACCAAGGACTAAGAAGGGTGGAAAGCACGCGCCTCATTACGCGGCGGTCTGGAAGGAAAGTACAGGCTACGGCTATAAAAGAGGAGGAATCACGCAACACCCCCCCGATCCTGGCGATTCAGTCCCCCCGGCCAAAACAAGATCAGCAATGACAAAGGAAGAAGAAGAGATCCCACCAACTCGCGCCGAACCCGTGAAGTGAGGCTGGTGCACCGAGGGATGGCGTGGAGGGAGGGGGAATCGGCAGAAGGCTCTGAGTCATGAAAGTGCGCGGGTGCTCTCTGACACTCTCGACAGACGCTAGAAAAACCAAACAGCGATCCGCCGTCGTGGACGGGAGTAGCACGGCGAAAGAGCGTCGAGAAAACGTGCTCGGTGAAGTGAGGCCCGGACCAAAAAAGAAGGAAATATAACACCCCTCGGCAGTGGCATTATGAGTGGGCGCATCAAAATGCCATGGGAAAAAAAGGGTTGCACAAAGTACATGGAGGGCCGCGGCATTGTCCACGAGTCTAGAAAATCCGCACAGCCAGGGGAGGAGTTCGCTGGGCAAATGGTGTTTTCCGGCGTCTCAAACAGTCTGGTGCAGACTCTTATCTGTTGGGTGGATAGGTCCTGGTGGGGGTTCAAAGACCGATAATATCGGTCCAACGAACGGCTGAATACACGGGGGGCACTAGAGTTCTGGCGACCGTATACCGTTTAAAAGGGGGAAAAGGGCAAGAGATACGCGCGTGGTGGAGTGAAAGTAAATGCCTTGGGGGTTCGAGTCTACCGGAGTCACAAAGGCCTGAACGGGTTGAAGGGGTGATAGAAAAGGAATGAATGTGAAGATAATACGTCTGTGATAGCCGGGGTAACATTTCATATTTACATTAAAAAGAAACGGACTTGATGGATTAGTAAATGAGAGTGTGAACGAAAAAACATTTGGTAGTCGAGATCCCTCTGATCTCCTACCACGTCGGAAAAAAATGTAACCACAATAGTAGAGACAAAACACGGAGGATGCGAAAACGGAGAGGGGGAACGGTGGGCCTCGGTCTGAACACGAGAAAAAGAGAGGGGGATCTCGACTTCTCGTGACACGACGGTTGGGGACAAGTACTCAGTCGGTGAATTTAGTGTAAGAAACGAGGAATCTTCATGTTAAATATTGCGCCGGGCGAACGGGGCCGTGCATTTCTACAAAGCACAACACCATCTAACATTCACATTCATATAACCGCCACATCCGGGCGGGGCCCCAAAGGGGGGACTCGAACCCCCCAACAAAGAAAGGAGAAGACCATCGAGGTCGTAGGAGACACACCGCTTTGAAGACAGCACGTGCGCGTAGCACCGCCGGCGGGAAACCTGTTCTCGGTTCTCGGTTAAAAAACAAAAAAGAAACTATACCCCCACAACCTGAGAACGTATATCTAACTCGCGCGGCACACCCAAACAACCATTACTCTAACACCAGCAAAAAAAAAAGGGAATAGTGAGGGGGTTCCCCCGGAGCATTGGGGGGTAAAAAGAGATCAATTGGAACTCCTAGACTATGGGATTTCAACCAGATAAAAAAAAAAAGAGGCCCCCGGGGAATTCTGAGGCAAAATGACAGGAGGGGGGAGGATGTAATCGGTCGGCTGAAAACAGTGCCCCACCAGAAAAAAAGAAAAGAGTGGAGGTGAGGGGGGGGAGCCATCCCAACCCCCTCGCTCACACCCCCCACTCGTATGGAATCGTGTTGCAAGGGGAAAGGGTCGGAGGGGAGAACACGGCTGGAGAAAGTGGTGAAGTATGGGAAAGAAGGAAATCGTTGAAAGTCCGAAAAGACCAACAACACACGAGGAAGATAAGCAGATCCTGCGACACCAACTAAAAAAGGAAAGCGCATATACAAAACACCAGGAAAAACTCAGCCATAAGGACTGGCAAAGGTATTGTAAGGATGATGATAGGGGGGTAGGAGCGTGACGCTAAAAAAAAGAATACTCCATGATGATAATTCGGCCGCCGGATCTATATCGAAAAAAAAAGAATAGCGGGGTGCTGAACGGGACCTTCGCGCATAATCATATAGCCGAGACAAACGTCGTCAGCGAATAGTAAAGAGGAGGAGAACAGTAAAAACACCCCAGAAACGACCTCGAAGAGACGGATCAAAGCGTAGAGCGGCAGCGTGTGGGAAACTATAGAGTATCACAACAAAAAGGCAAGAATGGGGGGTTGGCTCTGGTCCCCCTACAAAAGGGGGGGTATATCTTCAGGATAAAGGAGCAAGGGCTGCCGCTCATGTGCTGTGTAAGGAGGGAGAACAACCACGACTACTCGCGATGTTCAAGGAGAAGGTGGGTACGGGTTGGCTGGGTCCAGCCTCGATGACTGAAACGTGTGACGATGGGCTGGGGAAACTCTCGGGGGTCTGAGAGAGAAATAAACTCTCTATCAAAGAAGAAAGTAAATTCCAACGGGGAGAGATTCTCTCGATGAAAAATCCGTTTAGAAGAAAAGGCTAAAGCAACCTTCCGCGTGCTAGGGAAGAGGGTCGGAAAAGCAAGAGTAGGGGGGAAAACCTCCCGCTGAAAATGAGGCGCTATGCTCATCATACATGCATGCGACATCGAAAAGAAATTCTCAAAAGAGGAGGAGGATCTGGTGTGTATCTTGAAGACCCTCTTTGATCAGACAAAGGAGGAAGAGGAAGTCGGCAGGTGGAAGCGAAAGAAAATTGCAGTAGCGGGGGGAAAAGATCGAAACGAATCCCCGAAAGAGAGTCAAAAGGGTCGAACTTCGAAAAAAGATGGAGGGAGAAATGAATCGGATCATTGCGAGGAAGGAGAAAAACATCCAGGGCGCCCTTAAAGCTTTTTGGCAATAATTCCCAGGACCGAGAGGTCCGTTCCCAAAGGAAAGAGAGAAAGACATACCGGAACGAAAAGAACCGTCAAACAACTCCAATTACAGGGGGGGGACTCCAAGGGACTTCTTGCAGGTAACTCCTTACCGATCCCTAATATTAAGAGAGACAAAAGGTCTCTCTACAATCTTACTATGGCAAAAGGGAAGAGAAAATCGGCACTTATAGTCGGGAGGGGAAAGGGGAAGTCCTCTATGCTATGAACAAAAGACCAAGTGGGGATTCCGCTCGCGGAAAAAAAGAGGAAGAAATTCGCAAACAACAACTGAAGAAGAGAAAAGAAGATTTCCTCTAATTAGGCGGGAAAGAGGAGGACAACGGAGAGGAAAGCGCCAACAACTGGGTACGGGGTCAGCCAGAGGGGAAAATTTCGAACGGGGTCAAAAAAAGGGGGGCGTTTTGCCTAGGCCGAACTCGGGAGGGGGGCAAAAGCGTAAAGACGGTCGTCGCTTCATTTAGCGATCACGGAAGGAAGGACGAAAAGTCTCAGGCCGAGAGGACAGTTTGAGCCTTCCAGGAAGGGAGTCGGTCTGATCGTGAGGGGGGGAGAGGCGTCGGAGACTGCGGAGGGGCAAAAAGAAGAAGACGGTAGATCATCAAAATGATAAGGAGGCTACATCCCTCTTTTGAGGGAAAAAAGAAATTGCTGGCTTGACGACGGGAGATCGGGGAGCGGGAACGCGGTGAAAGTCCGGAAATTAGTTCTTCCAGGGGATAGCGACATCTCTTCTGATCAAAGAGGGAACAGGAGAAAAATTATCTAGTGAGCGGGAAAAAAAGTCTGCTCAGGAAAGGAGGGGATTCGACTATGTCCATGCTTGATAGACGCCTCGATGAAGAGAGGAGAGGGAGTCTCCGATGGGCGAACGATTAAGGGGGACAGATCCTTCACAGAATCTTCATCAAGAGGGGAGGGGCGGCCGAGCTTTCGAAAGGGGAGAACGCCCCCCCATCTCATGCAATTAGGATGGTACTTTCTACGGAGGAAAGTTTCTTTTATAAAGCAATACATCCGAGAGGCAAGGCGCGAGGAAAAACTCTCCGTCATGTGGCAAAAGCATCAACGCAACGATACCTGAACCACATCAGCGCAGAATAAAGAGGGGGGGGTTCAAAACTCCTAAAACACGACCTGAGAGGAAGAATGCTTTCGGAATGGTAAGAAGAAAAGAGGCCCGGTCACTTCCTCGCACGAGGGGGGAATCAACGTCCAAACACGCAAAAGGATCCTCGGTTCTGCGGATTCCCGGTCTTGTGTCAGATACTCGGGCGAGCGAGCGGCATGTTCCGTGACTTCTCTGGAGGGGGCGTGAGGAAGACCCACATGTCGACGGGGCGCGCGAAGTCTTAATAAGAAAGGATTGAGCTGAGACCTCGAGGAGTCCGACAATCGGAGTTCTGGCCAGGTCAGGGAGAAATAACTAGAACTCTCGCGCACGAGGGGGGTAAGGAACCTGATCCTTCGGCGGGGGGGGGTTTGACCTGAAGAGGGGGGTTTGAAGATCACACATCGATGTGGGGCGCGTAGAGGAAATAGGGGAGTGCGGTGTCCAACGTGGGGAAAGCCGTGAGTAATCTATCCTCCCAGCCGGGGGAAAGAAGGGGGAGCCTATCCTCAGTGCGCTAAAAAATACCGCGGCGCGGCTGGAGGTAGGCGCTGTTTCAAACCCACGAAAATGCTGCTGAACCTGTTTAAAAAAGGAATTAAATCCGGACTAGAATAAGGGGCCGCCGCGTAAAAAAAATAATTCTTCTGCGGGGGGGAAAGCCCAGAACCAGGACATTGTAGGCATGCAGACTTCGTAAGAGGGGGGGAAAAGGGGCGAGTCCTTGTGGGGCACCAAAGCGGGGGTCTCAGGGGAGCAGGTCTCTTTTAATGGCGCAACGAGAAGCCTTTAACCTAGGAAAAAAAAAAAAAGTGCGGAATGGGACAGACGCGCTGTCTGAGGGAGCCCTTGCCCAACGGGGGGGGGGACTACCCTTTCGCACCAAAGAAGGGGAAGGATGTTGAAGGAAGAGATTTACCAAGGAAAAAAAAAAAAGGGCTTATGCTTTCAAATGACAGGAAGGGGTGGAAAAAGCAAGAAAAAGCGTCGAATCTATCCCCGCGGATTCGAAGCTCGACCGAGCCAAAGGAACCATCTCTCTCAACCAAAAAACTGGGAAGGGGGGTTACACTGGGGGCCTCGGTCGAAGATCATCGGGTATCTCGAAGGTAGGGGGGGGGGACTGTAAAAGGTCGTATTTAGAAGCATAAGAACGAGGGAATGAAGTTAACTGATTGAATGTTAAGGAAAACAGGGGGAGACACCATTGAAAAAACTTCAACAGCCTTTTGTGCAAAGAAGGGGTGGACTCCGAACAAAAAGGGGGCCAAGATCCTAAGACCAGCGAAAAATAGGCCACTGTAGGGGGGGAAAGAGTTCTCGTTGAAGAGAAAGGGAGGAAAGCTAGAAACGAACTAGAAACGAGCACTGATAAAGGGGATATTAAGCAAAAACAGGACTACCTGAAAGGGAATATTCGCTTGAATCGAAAAAGGGGGAAGAGAACGGGGGCGCCGGGAGCTGGCGTTCTAATTGCAGCGAAAGAATTATGTTCGCTACGCGCATGATTCTAGCAACTATGTCTCATGGCGTAGGGGAGGCAGGAGGATGGTAAATTGGAAGCATTTCGATCAGGAACAAAAAAAAAAGCCACTGCCAAAAACGGAACGCGGCATCAGCGTTCAAGAGAAGCCGATTACGGTCCCAGAGGAACGGAAGGGGTTGACGTCTTTCCCGGAAGGCGGAAATCTTGTGACTGGCACTAAGGGGGTAAGACAGATACTCGAAACAGACGACGAAAAAAAATCACATGATGAAAAACGAACTTACAGAAAGCAGGGGGAAAGAGGGAGTGAAGTGGAATGTTCAGGAGGGGGAGAGGGGGTAGCTTTTCGACCGAAAAGAAGAGGGGGGGAATCGCTCCATCCGAGGGCAGAGTCATCCGGACGGGGGAAATCATGAAAAAGATTTCGGTCAGCGAGGAAAAAAGAGACACAACATGCAGAGAAGGGGGGAAAAATAACGCCGCGGGATAAAAGGGTAAGAAACCGTCGCGGGGTGGTTCACGTTTGAGATCACAACTCTTCGCGGAAAGTGCACACAGGGATCTCTCTTTAAAAAGAGAGGGTCATTACCCGACAGCAGCATGTTCAAGGAAAATCGTGGATGAGGAGGGAAACCGGCTAGCGCGAGGTTTCAGAGAAGCTATCGATTTCTCATAGCAGGCCGGGAGGCCGAGTGAAGAGGGGTCGAGCCCGGGCACTAAGGGAAGATCGTATAAAGAAACGAGAAAAAGGAAGGAGACGTCCCATCCGCGGCGAGCGACTAAAAAATTCGATTCAGACGGAGCTAACTCGTTTCGAAGCAGAAAAAAAGAGAGGGATCGCTAAACATGAAAATCCATCGTGAAAGGAAGAGGGTGACGGAAAAAAAGAAAAAGTCTAGGAAGGGGTCGCCTATCTCTGCGCATCATACGAGAGAAATAAAGAAGAAGAATTCGGCGTAAGGAGAGATAGACAGTCTAGATCAGGGGGGGTAACTTGACCTGCAAGAAACAAGGGGTCTCCTCTCGTGAGTAGGCGGGGAAGACCTCATCCTTTGCGTGAGGGAGACAACGCGGGGCGAAACACCCGAATCTCCGTCCGAAGCGCCGCAAAATATGTCTAACTAGAAGGGGATTAGCACGAATAATCGATCAGAGCAAACACAAAGCATATGACAAAAATAGAAAAAGGGGCAAGCTCTTGCCAAAACAACTCCCGCCAAAAGACTGGGACGCATCGAACAGAATCAGCGATGCAGACCTCATCGGCAAAGGAGAGGGGAAAAGAGACCAAAAGTCATGTATATTGAGGGGGAGGACGTCGGAAACTCCTAATATTAGAGAGAAGTACTCTCGACAATCTGAAAAGGGGGGGTCGGCCTGGCCAGGGGGACACCTCAGGAGCCTTGGGTAACCCGCGTCCGGGGGGGAAAATGCTGGGGAGAATACGGGAGAGGAAACTCTCCTAATCCACAAAGTTTGTTGGGTCTCTAACAAATGAGCGTGGGTACGACCTTCGACACGCGGACAGAGCGCAATTCGGGAGAGAAACGGAGGGGGGGAAATGGGGAGAACTAATGATTCAGGAAACGCTCCGTTAATCGTAAGGGGGGACTTCCGGGTGTGATCCTCATAACGTACGAAATCACAGCCTTTATCCGAACGGGAACAAAAGGAGAAGGCGCAGAAAAGTCATAATATGTCAGCGTCCAAATCTTTAGGGCGGGACTGAATAGTGGCGTCCGGGTCAGGCGCAGAGAGGAAAGGAAGTAAGAAGGCCGGAAAAAGGCAATTCAAAAAGGGAAGGGGGGGCTAAAAAAAAGTTCTTGGCTGGCATCGTGAGGGCGGGCGATCGCTGAGAAGGGACGTTGGGGGAGAAAGACAATGGGGGACGAAGTCGCAGGTCGTCGTGAGCGTGAGGGGAAAGGACAGTCGATTATTTCCACACTGTCAGGTCAAGGTTTCAGGATGGGCACCTTTGCGAGCTGAGGAGGCTAGGGTCGCGCGCGGTGCGAAAGTCCGCAGAGGTAACAAAAGGATGATGTCGTAGGAAAAAAAAACACACCGGGGAAAGAATCCGAGAGCGAGGAGAAGGCTGCTTCACAGGGGACATGGACAACCACATGAGATCGAATGCAATGAGATCATCCTCACCAACATAAAGGAAAGAGGGAGATGAATCTGAACAGTCTACCAGGGCACTCCTCTATCTTCGAATAATTGGGAGGGGGGGGAGAAAAGCTGTGGAACGAATCTGGGGAGTACTATGGGTGATGCATAATCCTTCATGAAAAAACAACAAAGGAGAAAGGGTCTGGCAGAGAAGCGCGTCGAATCTGCATCGAGGAAAGAGAAGGATTACTTCTTACTTACTGCTAGGGAAGTGGAAAAAGAAGATCGAAGCAAGTTGCAATGCATCGACAACGGATAACTTCGAGACGAGGACCGACTCATCAATCGGATGAGGACATAGAGTTTCCCGCCGGAAACGGAACCTGATGCTGCAGAACAGGGGGGGAAAGAGAAAATATGACTACCTCGAAAGACGCGCGCGACTCACAAAAATAACGCGCCGTTTGGGAAAGGAAAACACGAGGAAATTCTAACTAGCCCGGTCTTGAAAGAAAGAAGAGGAGGGAACGCGATTTTATGACTTAGATGATCCTCAGGAGTAGCGGCGCTGAAAAAAGGAGGGAGGGGACGGACTGATAGAAAGCCACTCGCGGAGGGTAAAACTCGATCCGGCTGCCGACAAGATACTAAAAAAAGAGGATGCGGCGACCAGTCAGGTACACTCGCTCCGAAAGTCCCGTCACTTCGGTATTCACGGGACCGGAGGAAACGTTCGGGGGGAAAAGAAAGGGGGAGAGGCGTAATCTGCGAGAAGAGTTCGTGTCAACGAATCAGCCAGCCGTCGTGGCGGAAAGACGGCCAATCGGACCCCCAAGGAGACTGGGAGAATAACGCGGGGAAGACGCGGCTTCAGTAAAAGGAAAGGGCGCTGTTGAACGCAGAGCACGCGGATGAAGATGTTTTCACCGACGATTACAAGGAAAGACGAATGTTGAAAAGGGAAGGCGGAGCGAAATACTGTTTTATAGAGCTCAGAGATACCCATATCTCAATTGTTATAAGCAGAAAGAGAGGGAGGAGGTTGGTTCCAGACCGCGGATCCTGGTGCAGGACCATACGACTATAGGCGGGTAGGAGCGGGTTCTTAGTTCGGGATGGGGGGAGAAAGAAAAGAGGAAAAAGGTCAAAGAGGGGAAGGAGGGGGCATACGCGCTGAAAGAGGGGCCCAAGCCGTGGGCTAGTCCCCCCTGTCGCACTCAAAGGCAGGAAAAGGGGGGGAATGAGGAAGTGTGGAATGTTGACTGAAAAAGGGAAAGGAAAAGAGGAACATTAAAGACTCAAATTACGAAGAAAGAGGGAAGTAAAAATCGTCGATTCGAGAGATGAGAATCAGGAAGAAGCCATGGAAAAACC
>Ga0179593_1610418_pt1 | contig 21873 bp, 20 predicted proteins | sample CZODoug2_1_08_16_FD_185931 | JGI IMG/M metagenome (GOLD analysis project Ga0179593, IMG submission 185931) | Vadose zone soil fungal communities from Angelo Coast Range Reserve, California, USA - CZODoug2_1_08_16fungal (PacBio error correction) | ecosystem: Environmental > Terrestrial > Soil >...
TTTGAACCCCTGATTAACTACTCTCTAGACTTTAACAAAAGGGAATGGAGGGGGGTGGGCGGAGGTCATTCAAGAGGTTTCGAAAGTGTTGGTATCAGGCGGTGGAAAAGGAAAGCCTATGAGGAGATAAGAGGTAAATGTGGATCTCACCCAAGGAAGGGAAAGGGAGGGGTTGGGGCTCCAACAGCCGGACAAGGGGGAAGGAAACTTTCCCGAGAAACTGATCACATTTGTCAGGGGAAAGGGAAAATTGCTCTGCGGTTTACGATGCTGACACCGCGAAAGGGGGGTTTTCGCCGGAAGGAGACAACCTGGGGGAAAATCTGTCATAGGAAGTATGTCAATTACCTGTAGAAGAAAGGGGACCGGAAGCTACTTGCCTTATATCAGCGGTGGGTACTCACTGGGAGGGCTACTTAGGGGCCGAAAAGTAGACTGGGTCAACTCGAAAAAGAGTAGAGAAGAGTCCAGACCTTTTATAGTGGTAAAATTGAGGGAGCGGGTGATAAATACTCCCTACAAATAGAGAGGAGGGTGGATTTTTTCACGGCTTTCTAGCTTGTATGGAATCTAGGGACGGAAAGCTAGCTACAGGAAGAGAGAAGTCGGGGGATGCCCTGGTCTAAAGAAAACGGACCTAGACACAGAAAAATGCGCCAGGTGGGGGAGCTCGAGAGAAGAGTCGGAGGACTGCACATTCATAGGAACGGTTTGAGGCTTCGAGACAACCTGTGCAGGGGTGACGGTTCATGGGGTCCACATGGATGATGAATGCTACATCGCGAGAATGGCGGGCCGAAGGGAGAGAAGCGGTGAGAAACGTGGTGGGAGAAGTAGTAGAGTCAAGATCGGGTTTTCTGTCCAGGGGGGCAAGTGTCGGCGGTGGAAATAAAAAACAAGCCCGGAGTGTCATGGCATCGAGAAGAAGAGTAAAAAGTCCGCTTTGTCCCCTCACGTGAAGTGCTTCTTACTCGCCCTACTGAGACGATAGTGGACGGGGTAATTTTAGTTAGAGGGTTTTACGAAAAATAAAGGCACGCGCAAAAGGGGGGATGGTCAGCAAGAAATGCGCAAGGGTACCAAATGTGGTGGGAGATTAAACCCACGAAACCCCCCTAAAAAAAAGAAAAACGGGGCCGCAAGACAACTGACGAGAGCGAGGATCGAAAAATAACAAAGCACCCTCAAGTTTTGTCAACAATAAGCTCTGACGAATTGGGGCGGACCGTCCAGGGGAAAAATAGCGCAAAGTGCTTCAAACGCGTTGTCTGATCGTCACCTGGGGGGACTGGGGAGTGGGAAGTAGTTGGTAAAAGGCAGGTTCTCGCAACTTGTGAGGAGACTTAAGATCTTCTCAGAGCCAGAGACAGCGTCTTTGAAAGTCTGAAGAAAGGGCAAGGTCATAATTACGAAAGACTAAAAGGGGGGCTAAGAAGTCTCGGAAAGGGAGGTCGGAAAGAACAGCGAGTGCTGTTCTTGGGGAAGCACAGGATCATGGGAGGGGATAAGAGAAAGTGCGGGTGATGATTCAAAAGCGACTTTTCGGGGAGGTAGTTCTTCATCAGACTGTCTAGGACGGGGGAAGGGGGGGGAAGGAAAAAGGAAGTAGAGGGGGGAAGGGGAAAGCGACGCAAAGAACCAAATGCTCCTACGGCAGCGAGCCCACTCAAAGCGAGGGGGTGATTTCACTTAAAAGTCAGAGACAGGGGGGGAGAGACGAAACAAAATTCAAGGAAAGGGAGGGGGAGAAAAAGGGTGAAAAATATGAAGTGGAAGGGAAAAGGATGAGATAACGGGGGACGAGGGATTGGTCATGAGGGTTTTAAGAAAAGTTTTGGGGAAGAGAGCGATCCAGAGGAGAAATCCTCACGGGGGGGAGGGGGGGAATAAAAGCTTCATGACTTTTCAGTGAACTATTTAGTCGCTGAAGGGGCCCGCATCATGGGGGTAGAGTGTCGAGCTTCTTTGGAACGGACCCGGGGAGGCAAAATCCGACCAGGACCCAAAGGGTGGGGAAATCCGGTGTTTCAAAGGCCAGACTACGTGAAAGAGAAGAACGCGGAAAGAGAGGCCTAAATTTGCTGTTGGGAGTAACCAGAATGAACCACATAAAAAAAGTCAAAGGGGAAAAAGGAAAAAAAGAGGTGGGCCGACGGGAAGGACCCGACGAATATACAGGATGGTACAGTTTGCACTTCCGGGGGGTAGAGGAAGGCCTGAAACGAGGGAGAGAACCCGATGTCTATGAACATATATGGAGGCGAGAAACCAGGGCTCGATAAGGAAAGCTGCCTGGGGTAGACTCGGAAAGAACGCCCCATGCGATCAATCAGGGGGGGGTAAAGGAGAAAAGAAGTCAGTGGAACTCTAATATTAGCAGGTGAAAAAAGGATCTAGGGGGAGGGGGGAAACGGAATCGGGGAGGGATGGCATAGAAAAATAAGGAAAAGTCGCGATGGAGTTCAAAAAAGGGACATCTTGGTGCCAAAGAGGGGAGAAGAGAGAAAGGAAAACTAGGTTTCTCCAACTGACCTTTAAAAAATCCTATGAGTACCTTACAAAAGAGGGGGGGTAGCGGATCATAAAAAAAAAAAAAACAACGAGGGAGGAAGAGAGATATGGAGAGAGGAGGTAAACACAAACGAGGGGGGAAGTGGGACGGTAGTCTGAGGGGGGCGGTAGGAAGGAAGGAGAAACATAATGGGGAAGATTGGCTTAATCAGATAAGTCGGTTTTGGGGGGAAGTATATGTCATCCAGCATTGGAATCATAAGAGATCACGGGAAATCAACCGCGTCCCATAAGAGAAAAGGGGGAAACTGCGGTAAAAAGGGTGGAAAATTACTTAAGATAAGGGAAAAAAACAAAAATCAGCGTTGACGCTCAGGCGGTGCCGGGAGGGTCAGGCGTAACACGGGAGCGAAATTAAGGGAGCCAAGGGAGAACTATAGGCAAGATGGGATATCGGTTGGGTCTTTTTCCACCGGGCAGAAAGCATCGATACAAAGAAGGCAACAGGGAATCAGGGAGGACTAAGGTCCTTACTAAGTCCCGTCCGAAAAATACTGGGGGGGTATATTGGGGGGGAAAGGAAGAGCTAAACCGAGGTAGCCCGGGGCCGTTTGTCAAAAGAGATTTTTGGAAGGACCTCGAGTCCTCACGCAGCGTTGGTAATTTTATCCATCAAAAAAGGGGGGAAAAAAAAGGGAGTGTCTTTACAGGGGACGAAGGGGGGTATAAGAAGGCTCCGAACAGCAAAAAAAGGGATGACCGGGAGGACTGTTCGTGCCTCTCATGAATAAAGGTCAAAAAGAGGGAAGCCCTGAAAATAATTAATTCAGCTCTCATTTTGGCTCGATAATTCAAAAAAGGGAGGCGAACAAGAAAGTAAGTATGGAGCCCCCACATAGGACATCAGTGGCAAAAACGGAAAGTACATTGGCCCAATTAGAATCGGGGACTTTCAGGATAACGTAGGAGCAGTGTCAGAAATGGGCGCAATTGACTGGAATTACGGGTGTCAAGGGAAATAAATCCTAGGGGGCGAGTAGAGCGATTTGGGAACTGAGAAGGAAAACGAAAAACAACCAAGACTTCTGTGTGACAGGGGGGAAAAACTAATTACCGCTTGATGAAAGACCAGACCGAGAAAGGGACGGAGAGCACAGCAATAAGCAATGTGAGGAAGATCCGGTCGACAATTTTCACAACGGATCACAAGCAGCTTCCTCTATGATCTTAGCCGACAAGAAAATCCAGGGATGATTACCTGAAACTTAGAAAAGAAAGAAAAAAGGGAATGTTGGGGGTAAATTAAGACGAGCACTTTTTCGAGAGGCAGAACAGGAAGCTTTTTCGAGGCAGAAGGAGAAAGAGGAGAACCTGCTTCATTTACCATACCTCAAGTGAGAAGAACAAAGAAAGGGGAACAACAACGGAAAAGAGGAGTCAGGACAGGAAAATCAAGCGTTTAGCGGTTGAAGAGGCGATGATGGAAATTGACGGGGGGATTCGTCTAGGTTTGTTAAAAATTGTGACCAAAACTGGAAGGGGGAGGGTGGGATTATTCCTAAATCGCTCGGGGCCGTTGAATTAGCGGGGCGGGAATAAGGGGTAAAACTTACGGGAGGGGTTAGGGGTCAGATAAACGGGCGTGGGCGAGAGAGTGCTTCGGAGAAACCACCGCGGGGGGAAACGGTTTGCAGGTGATAAACTAGAATTGAAAATCAAAACGACGGAAAGAGAAAAGTTCTGAACCACAGCCGCAGGAGCGGGATGCAAGGGGGAAAAAGACAAGGACTGGAAGCTTAGAGGCTTTCGATCCTAGACACTCCGGGAAAATGGTAGGAGTAAAAGAAAAAGGGGGAGATTCACAGCGGGAGTTCACCTAGAAAGATCTGGAAGACAGTCGAAAGTAAGCGCAAACCGGGGTGCCCCAGGCGCGGCGGCTAAAGGTAAAGCGCAAGGAAAGGATGAGATAAGCATAACTTCACCACAATGAACCTCACCGAGGGGGGGGGGAAACAGATAAAATCTCCAGGCAAAAAATTTGAATATAATGCAATGCAATTCAAAAAAAGGGAAAATGAAAAACCCTTGCCGAGATCTCCAACCAGGGCGCAGGGTGATTGAGATTGGGTAACGCGGGGGCGCACCAAGTGGTCGCACCGAATGCCGATCTAATTGGGAGGTAACGCACACTTATACAAAACCAGTTCGCAACGAGGGACGGAAACCAGCTAAAAAAGCTCGAGAGTTTGGGGTCATTCTTGGGGATCCACAACAAGGAGGGGGAATGGGATCCGACAAGTGGGACAAACCTCTATAACGGGGGGAGAAAACGCGCGACTATAGGTTGCTTGCCGCCCAACCAAAAAGATTGAACGTCCGAAAGGAAGCATAGAACCAACTGGAGATCAAGGAAAGTACAGGAGGAAAAGTCAAGTTACCAGGAAAGGTAGGGCGTCCTTTACTCCCGATGACGTGTAGTGCATTTGTTACCCCGATCTTCCTAAACCGAACGGAAAGAAGGGGGTAATCCAGAAAAAAAGAACCGCCCGGGCAAATCACCAACTTTGGCGAGGTAGGGGTTAAAAAAAATAAGCATTTGCAACCTGACCACTGATTCGGCAGGAAGGGGTGAGGAAGGTGACGGACATGTATAGAGGATCTCCGGGTGCCAGGAGGGTATCGGGAGAAATAAGCGTTCCCAGTTCTACTCAGACCACTAGGCACTGATAATTGACTCGTAAAAGCGGGCAGCATGCAACGGAACAGGAACTCACGAAAACGTTACGAGGAGGGGGGGTCGTACGAGCTGGGTAGAATCCCAGACTGTACCAGAAAGCCTGAATAGATCCACAACAACACGGAAAGATTGGGAAAAGCATATATCGACTTTGTAAAGAGACGGTCTCCAAGCATCCCCGCGTCTAACTTGGACACCGAGGAGACGTGGCTTGAGTGCGGGGTGAAGTGCATGCTTAGTTGAACGTGTGAAAACGGGATCGGGCGCGTTTTTCCTTATTACGTGCACTCGGTACTTACATATCCCGATGCAAGATCAACCAAGGGGGGGTCCTCTAAAACAAGTACCTGGGAATTGTTAAAAAATCCAACATGCATGGAAGGCTATGGCAGGTCAAAAGGGGGTCACGATACACCCTTAATAAATGGCTGCAATGAAAACCATGGAGCGAGGGGTAAATTTAAGTAGTGAAAAACCCAGCGGTGGCGCCGTAACGGGCCGGACGCCAAAAAATGAAAACTACAATGGCATCGGAGGTCAGTAATTTTGATTATTGGAACGACCGGTGGCCGACCGCGATAGAAGGTCAAGAAGAGGGGTATAGCTGAGGGCGATGGGCGCCTTCTCTGTCGAACATCTCAATCAGACCGTGGCTTCTTTGATGTCACTCCAGCGAACGCGAAGTCGAGACCTCCTTCAGAACACGTGGGGGGACCCTTGGGCGGAAAAAGCACCGCTCGTTTGGTGGTACAAAGACTTAAAGTGGAAACCAAGAGAGGCGTTTTTCTCTTTGGGGTTAAGGGGGATAGGACAAAAAAATGGAGGTGGGAGAAAATGAAAGAATGGGAAAAGAGGAGGGCGAGATAGGGGGAGAGGGAAGGGGAGGGGGGAGGAGGCGAGAGCTGCTACATTGTAATGAGAGGTAAGGGATGGGTGAGGAAAAGGGAGCAACAGGGAAGAAGCGCCAAGATTCTTGGGGGGGGGAGAAGGAGTGGGAGGGGGGGAGTGGGGGAAGGGGGGGGGTGGGGCGAGGGGGGAGGATGCGGGTGAGAGGAGATGTGAGAGGAATGAAAGGGAAAAAGAGAGGGCGAGTAGGGGGCGCAGGGGGAAGAGAGTATGAGAGGCTAAGGGAAAAGGGTGGAGAGGGGGAATCGCAGACGGTTTAGGGGGAGAAGAGGGGGCGAAGGGGGGATAGGGTGGGAGAGGGGGCGGGGGGGGAAGTAGAAGGGGGGAAAGCGAAAATGGGGGGAGAATGAGTGGGGGGAAGGTAGCGGAGCAGAGGGTTTGGGGGTATAGGAGAAGGGGAGGAGGACAGGTTCTCGAGTGGATTGGGAATATGGGCGGGAATTACTCTGTTTTAGAATAGGAGGAGAGTGGCCTGGAAGCCCCACAAAGTGAAGGAGACCTCAATACCAGATTCTTAGCGCGAAGGCGTGTGGGGGAAGGTGGGGGGCCCTCAAGAGACAAAAGACTGAGAAAAAAAGGGGAGTGCTATTTGGTAAACAGCCTTTTATCCTTGAATTTCATTGGAATTTTAACGGAGCATCTCTCTGGAGCATGAGACCCAGCCCGTGCGGGGGGCCCCGGGGGTGGAGAGGCGGGGAGTTATTACCGTCAAGAGAAAGGGTGGGTTCGGTGACCCAGGAGAGGAGGCTTTCCGGACTAAGAAAAGTAAAGATGTGAGGGAATGGACGAGAGTCCAGCGAAGTGTTTCCCAAGGGGGCCTCAGGAAAACAAAATGCTCTATAGAACTCGAAAAAAGAGGAAGTCGTTGAAGTTTCAATGTCTTGGTGTGGAGCAAAAGGAAGGGCGTGGACACATCTCTTTGTGGGTCATGGACGAGGAAGCCTCCCGGTGTACATTAAGCGCACCGACCAAAATCAAAGAAAACCAAGAAGAGAGAAAAAGGACAAGGTGGGACCGAGCGTCGGAATTCTAAAAAAGAAAAAACCATTTTTGTTCACAAAAACCCTCTGAAACGGGAGGGACCGGAAGGAAAAGACGAAGAGGAAAAAGTGGGACCAAACCGTTTGCTATCGGTGCGAGTCACATGGGGGGGGAGGATTTCGGTCGTTTGGTTCAAGTTTTTCGGACTCAAGCGGGGGGAAGGTAGAAGGAACGACGGCAAGGACTCTGTCTGGTCCCGTTCTGGGGGAAAGTCTGGAAGAAAATGGGACTAAGGATTTGATCACCCACAGAATCTGGAGTGGCGGGTTTCAGGTACCTAATCTCACCGTAGAAGGGGCGGCTAAAGAAAGAACGAAAAAAATTAAAGTGGGCCGGGAAGGGTGGGCAGGGGAAAAGAAAAAAGAATCAGATTGAACGATTGCTGTTATGGAACCGCTTGACGAGGTCTGCACAGCGTAATGACGGAGGGGGAACAAACTGTCAAATGAGGAAAGAAGGTGAGGTTGGGGAGCGAAGAGACCCAAAGACTGAGAGAATGACTCAGGAGACCACACAAGTATGATTGAAGTGGTAGTTAAAATCAGGAAGACGGACTGCTGCGAAACCTGAAGAAAGGGAGGGAAGGCGAACGTAAAAAGAAAAGAAAGGTGCCACAGATGAAGGGAAGTTAACGTGAGGCCTTGGGACGGACGGTTCATTTCATTTTGAAATGTTGGGGACAGTCTATAGGGCAATAAGTCAGATAATATTTAGATGGGCGCGGTCAAGGAAGGTATTCAGGGCCTTAAGGCTGGTCGCTCAGTGCCCGAGGTGGGGCGCGTTCGAGGTCGGATTTGTTCAAACAAGAATAGTCAGCCAGGTACGGCACCGGGGGCGAAAAGGGGGGAGGAGACTACCATTACATCTATGCTTTAAACGATCGATGAAAAGGACGCGGACGCCGGGGCGAAACCCTAAGGGTTTGCGCTCACAGGAAGGAAGAAAAAAAAAAAAGGCTTTCTCAGTGGAATAGTAAAGGGGAGTACAAAAGGGGGGAAAGGAAGGAGGGAACGGTGGGGGCTGATATAGTTCTGGGACAACTTTAAACTAATATCCAAATCGGTCAACAAGAATGGATTCTCTAAACAGTAGGGAGAGATAAGTAAGCATCCTTGTTGGAGACTGGCAACAAAATGGGGGGGGGGGAAGCTTAGAAACGGAAGTTGGACTCTACTGAGTCGAAGGGAAGGGAAATCGGATGACCTTCTCTTTTACATGGAGGGGGACAAGGAAGTCCGGTATACAGAGGGGGGGTCAAGCGCATAGGGATCAAACATATATATCAGCAGTACCAACTAATGGGTGAAAACCTGTCCTCAACAGAACACCTCCTACTCAATGGACCAATAAAAGAGTGGGGGGGATAAGGGGGGGGGGGGGGGGGGGGGGGGGGGGGGGGGGGGGGGGGGGGGGGGGGGGGGGGGGGGGGGGGGGGGGGGGGTGGGTGGGGGGGGGGGGGGTGGGGGGGGGGGTGGGCTATAACATATCCAACAAACCTTATAATGAGCGAAAGAAAGAGAGAGAAAAGATAATTAGAACCCACACACCGAGTGGACTTGGAGAAGAGAAAAACATAAGTTAAACTTATCTCTATCCTCTGTGGGGTATTTCCGAAAGCCAAAGACGGTTACGTCATAAATTACCTCTAGGGAAATCCATGTAAAACTCGACATTCCCATAGTGAAATAGTGTAGCAGGGAAGAAGGAAGCGGGAACCAACACATCTCATTGAAGGCGAAAATCATGGAGAACGTTCTGGTCGGGAAGTAACCTTAAAACTAGAAAGATCTGACGAGATCTGGGGGTTCCTACTCCTATAGATTTTCCCATCACCGTATAAGAGGTCGGGGGTCAGGCAACATAGACTCGACGTCCCAAACAAAGGAAGTTCAATCCTAATCGAGGGGATGGTCGGCCCGACTACTTAAAAAGGGAAGCCAGGTTGTGGTATTGATAAAACTTTTATCTTAAAAAAATCAACCTTGAAAGGACGCTCGCCCTCTTCTCCATACCTCGCACGAACAGGCGCTGGAAGGACTTCACAATAAAAGGCAGGGGAAATGGACCGGGGAATTCCTAATTTGTGAACAAATAAGAGACGGGGAAGCGAAAAAAAAAAGTCAGGGCCCTCTGGCAAGAGAAAGGGTGAATAAAGAGGGGAGGAAAACCGTCTACCGGTGGTACTGGCAATCCGATAAAAGGGCTGGGAGCTTCAACATTTTCTTCCCAATGAAAATGAAGGAGAAGGAGGCCATATAAAGGGCAGGGAAGTCAATAAGTTTCACCAAGCTAAAAACTGGAGGAAGGGGGAGAAAAAGGAGTCGGGTCGTCGAGGAAAAAAAGTCTCTGAGGGGTAATTGAGGTGTCAAATAAAGAAGAAATTGGAGTGGGGGGGGAGAGAAGGAAGTAGGCGAAGGGGGGGATCCTTCTGGGAGAAATCAACGAAAAACCTAAAGGGTACTCCATTTTGACAATGGGAAAGAAGACAGTAAGAGACCGGACTAGGAAGAACTAAAATGCATATAAAGTCGTAGCTTTAAAGGACGGAAAACAGCGTGAATTTTTTTTCTCTGAGGAGACAATTTTAAGGGACAGGGTGCAAAAAAAAAAATTGAAGCTTCTCGGTGTCGTAGTAAACGACACTAGCAAAGGGTAGAAAGAAATGAAACTTCCATCCAGAGTTTTGGGGGATAAATTATAACGGCCAAAACTGGGCGACAGAAAGAGGTTAGGAAGGCAATGGGGAATAGGCTCACCTAAAGCCAGGGTCAAGAACTACATCACAAGCTTGAAGAGAAACCATAAGGGTAACAAACTACCAAAAAAAGGGAAATCTGTAAAACGAGAGGGGGTGGAACAACGGGTGAAGATATTTACAATTGACGGGTGCTTTTCAACAAGGAGGGAAGGAGGGGGGGGTAGTTGAGGAGGTGTCTAGGGTGAGAAAATCCTAGAGTATCTCGTTCCCTGTTTGAAGGAAGCGGGACAGGACGGGGGTTTCTGCCGTGCTTGGCGGTTCGTTGCGTAATTGAACAAGACCGGGCGGGCTTAGGGGGGAAAAAAGCGCGGTCCGGTTGTCAAGCGGTTCAGGAAAGAAAACAGGAAAAAGTCGCTTACTCACAACCAAACACCTTTCTCGCCCGATAGTTCTAAGGAGGGGAGCAGGAAAAAAGAAAGGGAAAACAGAGCGAATGGACGAGTACGGAGTGCGTTCCCGGGGGGAGAACTTCAAGGACCTGGGAGGGGAGAAAGGCAACTACCGCCGCACTGTCCAAGGTCACCGAACAGCTCTACGGGGCGCCACCAAGGGGGAATACCCAATAGGGGGAATGAGTCTCTTCGTCAGTCGAATGACATGGAAAACATACACAGAATGAGGAAAACAAAGCAATTATCTAAATGTTGATCCTAAAAAATATCAACAGCCGGAGAAAAACGGGTGATGAAATGCTAATTCTTCCCAGGCCGACCGGCGGCTAATGGACCTGGCGGATGAAAGGAGAGCCTTACTTGTCAGAACCTTTTTAGCCAAGGGGAAAGGAGAAAAGAATCTATGGGGAGGGGGAAACAAAGCGTAGAGAGATAAAGACACGAGAATAACGGGAAACCACGCAAACTCGATAGTTGGGGGGGGAGGGGGTCCAGTCTTATCAAAAAAAGCGGGGTGCTTGGTACCAGCCTGGAGAAAAAACTTCGACTCGTCCAGAGGGATGGGAGAAGCAACTCAGCCACGGTGACGAAAGGTCTAGAAAGCTCACTCTTTAAATCGCCGCAAATAGATTTGAGAAAAAAGTCGTCATTCCACGGTCGGTGAATAGGCACATGGGGACTGGCGTACTTGAAGCCTATGAAAAGGGTCGTGTCAAAAGAGGTTTGGAAGTAAGAAAGTCCTGTTTCTAAACCGACGCACTTCTTTGAACGGCAATCAAAGATAGAAGCGGCAAGGTTGTCGGGAATACCGCGCGGGAGAGGGCAGGGGGGGGGGGAACTAGAAGAAAATTTTCAAATCCACTAGAAACGGCAGGCCATGGTTAGAAAAAAAATAAAGAAGGGGTTATAGGATAGAAAAAGGGGGGAGAGGGACTCGTATCCTCCTCAGCAAAGCGAGAAAGACCACTCAACTGAGAAAAAGGTAAAAAAAACAAGAAAAGATGCGAAAGGCACGAAAAAAGGGGGGAGGGGAGGAAAAGGGAACGAGCTAGTCAAAGAAAAAAAAACAACCCGAAGGGACGGCTAAAAAGTCGATTTGACAAGAGTCGGAGCAGCACAACAACCGTAGAGGGTATGGCAAATCGAAAAAAAACGGAGGGTTGAAAAAGGTGAAAGGACTAGGAGAGACTTTACCCAGATCTACTGGGCGGAGGAGGTTGCCGGGTCAGCGGCGGTGGGAAGGGTGAGGGGAAAAAGCGGGAGGGAGGAGTACTCTTGCATCTTTAGAAAACGAAAAAAAGAAAAAGCAACCGGTATAATCTATAAGTGCGGGGAGGGGGGGGGGGTGTTTCTGCAACACCTCTAAGGAGGGGAAAGAGAAAACAAATCGCCTGGAGGTGATCAGGGACCCATTTATCGGAGGGGGTCGGGACGATGGAGGGACAGGCCTTGTTAGAAGACGGCGGGGCACTGACGCACCGCAAGCTGGAGCGTAAAGAAGGGGCCGGGAAAAAAGTCCTTAGAGTACTTTCAAGTTACTCAATGCGGTTGGGTATCTCTGGGGGAGTGCGGAGAAATGAGGCAGAATCGACCGTGTGGAGTCTTTCAAAAAACGAGGTCGATCCGGTAGCAGGGGAAGGAGGTTGGGACGTTCGGAGGGGTCAAACTCTGTGTGTGTATCGAGAAGGGGACGCCAAATCAGGAAAGGTTTTACGGGGGGGGGACCGTATTCTAGTGGGAAGAAGAAAAGGGTGGTAACTAACAATTAGAGAGTCGTTGCGCCATAGGGCAAGTCTGAGAAAAGAAAAGGAGCCAGTGATTGGAGTCTGAGGGAGGAGGAGGGGGTGGGAAAGGTTGCCCTGAGATTAAACACGGGAGTGAGAGGGGGAGAAACCAAAATCATCCGTTTAAGTTATTGGGTCGAAGGGAACCTGCTGATTCCTTAGGCTCTGGCCGCCTTGCTTACCTCCAAGCTCGGAGGGTGGCAGGGGGAGAGGCCGTTATGAAAAACTTCAAAGAGATTGGGCTTTTTAACCATTTCCACTCAGGCGGGGAATTGCAGAGACTCAAATTCCCGGATTTTCAGACCTCAGGACTCCTCATGAATCAGTCAAGCGCTGGAAAACGAAAAACTGAGGACCAGGCCTACTGAGAAGATTTTATATTAGTCGTAATTTTCACAATGTCTGAGGTGTTAATAACACCGGAGGCAACTCGCACAGAGAGGGGGTGGAACGACGCTAAGCAGCGCCCGAAACGAAAGAAAAACTACAAAGCTGGTAATAAAACACAATTCGCCGAGTAAGGAAAAAAGTTGACAGTCATCTAGTGAGAAGAAAAAAGCAGACATTTTGGGGTGGTACGAAAGAAAGGGAGCTAGAGTAGTAACACCAAGACAAAGGGAAGAAGCTCGGGAAAGTAACAGAACAGCTTGCAGGGTCAGTGCGAGCCTCGAGGTACTACTAACCGGTCGTGGGGGTCACAAGGGTCCTCAGCTTGTTATGTACCGACGCAAGAAAAGGTCGGATGAAAAGATGAGTCACTTCGGAGACAAGGCCACCTACAAATAAGGTAAAAAGAAGATCAATATGGGATGATTGAAGGACTCAATTATAAGGGATAGGGTCGCTATACGCTAGGGGGAGAATCTTGGGGGGGGAAAACGTGGTCCCGAAATTGGGGGGTTCTCAGAATCAAGTTAATCAAAGGGGGGAGTTGATTGGTCGGGGGAGGATAACCTCTCTGAGTGGGATCATTGTAGTTATTCACATAAAAGGGGGGGGGAACTAAGTAAAAGGAAGGTGTGGGGAAAAAATACGCAAATAAATGCAAATTAGAATACTTTACTCGCGGAAAGAAACCGAGGAGAGGGTTGGTATTGCGGGGGTTAAGGAAAATGCAAGCGGAATACGGCAAAGTGAGAAAAAGAAGAAGATTTGGGGCACCCTGTATGAATGGGGCCGTTCCAAGAGAAGGAAGGGAAAGTAGGAGTGGGGCCGCTATATTCATTGACGGAGGAAAGTTGAAAAAAATCGGAAGAAAGATCTTGGTCAGAAAGGTTCTAATTTTTCCTCGCCTTACTTAGGAGCAGAGTAGCTGAACCAGTCTCGCCGAAAAAAGGGTGGGGCGCGTTTCAAGGTAACGCAGGCCCAATGGAAAGAAGGCCAAGTGTCAGAAAAGGCCATTGGGGGAAATCCTTGTTTAGCAACTCCATTCAGGGCGAAATGAATAACGGACACAGGCGAGCCGAAAGGGGCGTGTTGCAGTCCACGAAGAAAAAGGTTTCTCAGGAAAAAAAATAGTCGGACCCGACCATAGGGGGGATTACCGGGGGGGACACTTCATGTTTATTATAAGGCCTGAAAAGAACCGGATACCATCAAGGGGGGACCCTTATTCTATTAGACCCGAAAATAGATATTACATCATCGGGAAAAAAAAACGCCATGGCAGAAAGAGGGTGGTGGTGGTCCACGGAGACTCATTGTCCTCTAAACATTAGGCCAGAAGGTTGCACGGGCGAAAGGGACCTCGATGTGGAATGAGGGCCGAGAAGATGGGACGTAACAAAATCCGCTGGGGGGTAGAAATCGGAATCGTTCTCAACCAGAAACCTGAAAAAAGAAGGTCGGAAAGGCAAGGGCTCACGTTCACAAATCAATACTCCGTACCAAAAAAAAGGAAGGAAAAATGGGGGGTGAAGAACGAAAACAACAACGAGGGGAGGAGGGATGGTCGCTTAAACACACAACGAGGGGGGGGGGGGACACGGATGGGGAGGTGTGCATGCGGGAGAAAGCAAGGGAGAAACAAATTTGGATCTATCCGAGGGGTTGTCCGACTCCACGCGACGTGAAAGACATATCGCTGATTCGTCCCCCAGGGGGTAAAGAGCGGAAACAAAGAACGAGGAAAAAGGGGAACTGCGTCCCATTTGACTCCTTTTCCGTCTAAGGGGACCCACAATCGTTGGGTGCCATCCTTAGGGCGTCAAGGGGGTCTTAAAGACCGCGGAATGAGGTCGAATTTTGTTGTCACTCCTAGGATAATGCCGAAGGGGGAGAGGGAGTTTTCCAGGAAGACGCATCAGCCACAAGAGAAGGGAAGAAGGGGGAAATTATAGGCTAGGGTCCCGTACTAACTAAACGGAACAGATAGAAGAAGTGTTTAGCCTGAAAAAAAAAAGGTAAGACAAGGTGGCCGCGTCCGTCACTACAGACTGGAATTGGGGGGAAAAGGAGGAAGAAAAAAAAGGTTGACCAAGGGACCCGGGGGTCCTGGACAGTGTGATGGGGAGAGGGACACAAAACACAAAAGGGGATGCCACCTATTAGGGGACCGGAGGACGGAAATTATTCAGAAAGGAGGCCACCTCAACGGGTACAGATCTAAAGAGGGAGCTGCAAATTTGTCGTCAAGAATAAGGAGGGACGTTAATCCGCGTAAAGACACGAATAGGAAGAATGTAAAGGTCCACTTCGGACTTTTGGCACCCGTCTTGGAGCCTGGTTGGGAAAGAAGGGGGGAGCTGAAGGTGATCGGTGTAAAGACCTAAATAACGATTTTGAAAGGAAGGGATAAGTCTGTGAACATTTGGGGGAACCGGTCTTGGTGAAACACCCAACACTAGGATCATTGTAAAAAAAACTCCGTATACCCCGCTGGGGAATGAAGAAAAAGAAAGGAGAAAATCGTCAGCGGTAAGAAAACGCAATCGCACTCGTTCTTGATTGTAGACAATGCAGTGCTCTTTAACGCTCAGCGGCGGGTGGGCCGACCTAGACAAGGAGGAGGGACCCTAATATACCACCCAGAGGGTTGGGGTGGTAAATGGGAACGGAACAGGGAAGGGGTCGCAGACGTGACAGTTCTCAGAGACTCAGGGAGAAATGCTGAGAAAAGTAAAGTCTACCCGAAAAAAAAAAAAATGAGTACCCCCTCTCCGTGAAAGGAAAAAAAAAGGAAAACGTCAGTGTGTTCGAAGGAGAAAAAAAGAGGGGGGTTGCAAGCTATCGTCGATTCATTCCAAAGTGCGGGGGGATTTCGCACAGGATGAATTGGGTTTGTACAAAAAACGGGGGGGGAGGGGTAAAAAGAGGGGGAATTAGAATCGCTCGCACTGGGTAAAGCCAGCGGAAAGGGGAGGGTTTGAGCCGTGGAGTTAGGCGGTCGGGGCAGTACAAAACGGTAAAAGGACTTAAGGGGCTGACCACAAACGCTTGCGAGGTGGAGGGGAGGGGGCATAAAAAACCTATAATGGGGACAATTCCACATATTGATATCGGTTGAGCAGGCAAAGGCACAAGCTTCGTATGCCCGGGTAGGGGAACCGCGAGAGCGGTACGAGGGAAGGGGTCTTCTAGTAAGACACTCACCTGTGGAGCCTATTCAACAAAGAAAGTGGAAAGGGAACCTAACCATAAAAACTCGTCCGGCATAAACTAAAGAGAAAAACAGGGGTCTAAAGTCGCGGCGTCTCGGAGGGGAAGGCGGCTGAATCATCAACGACACCAAGAACGCCGGAATAGGGGGGACGGCCACAAAGCAAAAGGAAACTTACAAGCGGGGTGCTAGAAGGGAAAGGGACCACTGCCAACCTGCTGAACTCTACGCCAAATCCCTGTCTGATTAGAGAGAGGAATTGGAAAGAGGGGGGGACCAAGGAAAAGGAAGATCGAAAGTGAAAACATCAGCCCATAGATTAAAGAAAAGCGAGAAATGCCACCACATTAAAAAGAAGAGTGTGGAGGGAAGTGAGGGCCACAACTATCTGGTAACTTCTCTGAGAGGAAAGCTGAGACCAAGATTCGGAGAAGTGCAGAAGCCTCAGAATTTCTAGCTCGGGACAGAAAAGAGCACGTGAGAAATCCCATATACCAACTTGGAAGGAAAAGGGAGTCGTAGGTCCACCAGGTTGGCCTTTGAATCCGGTTACCATTATGGCGTACGTTGGGGAGGAAGCAAACGAGAGAAAAAAAAAAAAACCGACGTCCGGCTTCACGAAATAAACAGCGATCAGTAATTGATCAAAAAGAACTTTGCAAAAGTGATGTCCTAATTGACAAAGTGCCGTCCTAGAGACATGGGAAAAAAATAAAGGAAAAAAAAGACCTGAAGGATGCCGTTTGCTTTGAGATTCCCTAGTCCGAGGCCGACGCACCACAGCGCATTATCGTAAAAAGGGAAAAGCTGGAAAGGCACGCCGGGAACAACAGAAACTGTCGATCGGGCGTGCTCGAGGAAAACTCCGGGAAAACAGGGCTTTAAATAAGATCGACCCACCAAAACAAGTATTATTAAAAGAGAGGGGGAAAAAAAAAAGAGCGGAGGGTAGTCCGGTTCAAAAAAGGATTATTCCCGTCAGGCGGATAACCAGAGGACGGGCGGGAGTCAGGCGTTCATGGGCAGCTTTCATTGAAGGGGGCAAGGACCGTTTTCAGGAGGACGCTGAACCGAGGGGAAGAAACAGAACAGAAAGGAGATCCTCGATAACATGTCTGTAGCTGATTTTTCTCCACAGGAAGGCCGCGAAGGGGGTGGGGGTAGGAACATGTGGTAAAAGGGACACCTGAACCAAATGTGTCGGTGGAGTACAGGAGCGGCTGGGGGACGGTGAGTCCCATAGCCCGGGTCGTTAAAAACTCCTCGCCTTTACTAAAAAAAACTGAGGAAAAAGATGGGAATAAGGAGGAGGGAAAATAAGGGGCCAGGGGGGAACGCGCGGCGTACTTTGCTCAATGGTGGGTTAGAGCTATGTCTAAGGGGGCTTCTTCCGTTAGGAAAAAGGAGGAAATCGAAAGGGGGGCGCTCAGGCAAGCACGACGCATACAGGAAGTAAAGAAGGAGGGTAAACAGGATCATTTAACCGAGCGGTAGAAAATACTACAGCCCCAAAGAGAGAAGGGGTTAGCAGGGGGGGTTGGCCGTATTTCACGGTATGGCTTGGGAGGAATTAAGGTGTGCAAAGGGAGAGAGGCCCGTGAGACAAAAGGCAAGTAGGGAGAATCATTCTGAAAGGTTTTAATACTAGAAACGGGGGGAAGTGGGACTGTTGGGAAGGGCATTCAATAGGTCACCGTTTTGTAGAAAGAAGGAAGTTGCTAGGGGTTCCGGAAACGGGGAGATCCGTTGGACGTAGTGGGTCGCATTTCTTTATTCCATCGCTAGGGACGCGAGACCTTCCCGCTACGGGCTTTATAACCGTGGGAGTTATGATAACGCTGGTGCGTGGAACATGGATTTCAGCGTATAGTGCCGGACCCCGGGGGGAAAAGGTAACGGAGGGGGCAGACTGCATCTGAAGATGAAATAATCAGAAATGCATAACCAAAAAAACAGAAAAGCTGAGGCATGCGGAAAGGACTGAAGAAAGAGGGGGAAAGAGGCGGTGTTGGGTTCAATTCAAGGGGTTGGGAAAGAAAAAAAAGTCCCCAAGTGGGGTGCGCTGAAAAACGGAACCTACGGTCCTTAAACCGGTGTGTACGGAATCGACTCACACAACGACCTAAATCAAAGAGAAAAAAACCCAAAAGTACGAGCTTGAAACCATTTGAAACCATTATCTATTCGAACAAGAGAAAAAAGACACCAGAAGGGGTTTTGGTGAAAATAAACCACTCTGAGACTTGCGGGGGAAGGAAATCAAGGGAAGGAACTGGACAGCTTGCCAAAAACGCATGCTGAGAGTGCGATCACATGTGCTGAAAAGGTGGCCAGGGGGGGGGCGTGTGGGTTCCAAAAAGGGGTGTCTCCATCTTTGGAGTGAAATGAAAAAAACTCAGAATCAAGTAATCTAAGAACGGATGTTCAAGACGCTTTCAGGGAAGGGAATGGAAACGAACCCACAGCAGAGGGAGTGGCGTTGAAAGGGAAGGGAGACACTTTCATTCTAAGCAAAAAACTGTTGGACCGAAAGGGAATCATCAAGAATCACCTGAGTGAAGTCTTCCGATAGCTGGAAAAGGGATCGGGAATGGGAGTTATTCATCCGTTTGGGGCCCCGGAGAGGGAAGGGGGTGGGAACACGGGCAAGGAGGGAAATCCGTTCGGGGGGGTTGGAGGAATCGAACTCAAATGAAAAAAAAAGGGGGCGCATAAGGCTCTGCGCCAGCGGATGGAGTTATTGAATTACAGGGAGAACTGGCAGGAAACAAAGAATACGTCATTATCATTCGAACGACTATACGAAAGGTGGAAAAAAGGGATGACTTTTCCGTGAAAAAAGAGGTTGAAGATTCGTTGGGCCGAGAAAAGTTCAAGGGGAGGAGGTTGGGGCATCTACGAGGGAGAGCTTTAAAGTATCACCTAGTTTCCGACTAGGAGGACTTATTCCTTCAGAACCGCCGGGTCTGACGGCAGGGTTGGGGCAGTGAGTTGGGACTGACGTCCCCATGACTTCACACGTGTAACTTACTACCGGGTCACTGTGGTAAAGGCCTGGGGGGGAAGGCGAACTCCACTTCAACGGCTTTCGATCAGAGAAGCAGGACACAAGCCGAAGTGAGGGGGGGGGGGGCATCTCAATCTAAAAAAAAGTTGTAGAGCAAAAACGTATTACGGGACACTAGAACTATAAGTTGATTAACATGATTACTTCCGGGGGGGGATGAGAGAGGGAAGAGAAGGAAACAAAAAAGATCCAGAGGGGAAATTGAAAATTATCTATGGGAAGAACCAGGGAAAAGATCCAGAAGAAAGCAACTGAACCAGGAGCGCATCAGGGGAGATTTTGTGGGAACACATCATAACGGAAGCTGGAAAGACCAGTACGCAGTGCACTTCGAAATGAATGCTGGGTTACTTGGAGGTAAGCGAGAAGGAACAGTGCGATGTTCAGATCAAAACGCGGGGAGAAAAATCACTTCACTTCTGGGCATCCAAGAAGGGGAAGAAAAGAAGGTGAACACCAGAAGAATCCGTACCAAAAGCGAGAGATCATCTCGAAACAGGAGAGGAGTAAAGAAAGAAGACCAACAGCTGGTGGCGTTACGGTAGAGGGGTGCAAAAAACTTTAGTACATTCCCCGGCAAACGTGGGAGGGGGGGAATGCTCGAAGACGCCGGTTTTGAGGTACCAGAGGAACATCAGGACGGTAGTTATACGCGAAAGAGAGACTAAACATGAGGGCGATCCGAACTGTCCTAACGTGACTGTCGGGAGAAAGGGGAACCCCAACAAAAGAGCATTTATTCGCTCAGGGGTTAAAGCAGGAAGAGCAGAGGAAGAGCCAGAGTGTTTGATAGATCCTATAATAATTTCATCGAAAAAGGGGGGGAATCGGGGAGTTGTCCAGAATCAGCAACAAAGGAGATAAGATAATCCCTGGGGGGGTATACACCTAAGGGTCAGGGACCACCAGATGTAGAAAGCGGGTTGTATGAATTCAGGGGCCCCGCAAGGGAGCAGAAAGGTGTCGTACTACTCTCTGCAGGGCACAGCGCTGGGGAGGTACACGCAATAAGTTATTCCTGTAAACTGGTGACAGATTATGGGGAGAAGAAAAGCGCCGAAAAGGCTACGGCCGGCCCTAGCAAGGTGCGGGCAATGAATAAGGAAAGGAGAGGGGCCAATTCTACGGTGAAGGGAAGTCAAGCTCAGAATTCTATATTCAAAAAGTGGAGTCCACCAAGAAGAGTGTCAAGTATCCGCTAACACTATCCGTAAAAGCGCGGGAAAAAGTAGAGGGTGTTCGTCTCGTGAGTTAGCTGGTAATGGCCTTAGTAGTTCTTTCAGAGACACCGTTGAGAGGAAAGGGAGGGGGGGGCAAATAACTCCTCAGCCCCTTGGGGAAAGTGTCCCGGTAGTAGGAAAATTTGGAAAGAGTGGATTAGACTAGAATAAAAAAAAAGAATGACTTCTATTGACAGTTAAAAAGACGGAGGAAGGGAACCTGATGGAGATACCGCCTGACCTATAAAGGCGTACAAGTCAGCAAAGGAAGGGATTCGTGACTTTGACGGCAAACGTTGCGACACTTTGCGCATTAAAAGCTTCAAGAGATAGTAAGGACGACCCTATCCCGTGTATAGGCTGACGGGCACTATTGGGGGGGGGAATCGGCACGGGAGCAACGTTGCAAAGAGCCATTCTATGGCATAAGGAAAAAGGAGACACTGCGAGCCCTTTCTACTCACAAGGTGAGAAAGGGTACAAAAGACCACGCCCAGTCCCATGGTTGAGCGGAACGGATAAGCAAAAGGTTTGGGGTTGCAGATGTGACTTATGCCAAGAATTCACGTAGTAGATTGTGGAGTTAAAAAAAAAGGAGGGGGGGCCGGGGGGGGTCTTGTTTATTTCATAGATGAGAAAAAGGAAATGGTAGCCGGCAGTTTTGAGCCGTGCGTGCGTGTCGTTGACTTATGTGAAACGCCGGGTCAGCCTACGAGGCTCAACACCGCGCGGAAGTGGGGCCTTGCGGGGATAAAACGAGGGGGGGGAAAGGGGGCGGCACCGACTTACTCCAAACTAAGTTCTAAAGGGGAAAAAAGCAAAAGGGGGTAACAGGGCTTCTTATGACGTTGAAAAATATCCTTTACGCGGAAGGGGGGCGTGTGAGTATCCGTACACTCCTGGAAAGGGCGATTCTAAAGAAAAATCGCCAGGGGCATGACGCAAGAGCTTGACTGTAAGTCATACGAGGGAAAAAACGGGGTCTAACCCGCATCACGCGAACATGTGCAGGGCCAAGGACATTACAGATGCGAAACCCAGTGCTTCACCGATCACAGGTTTTGACGAAAAAAAGAAAAGCGACTAGCAATTGGTGCTAATGAAGTTCCAGAGAAGCGTGATCTCCAATCCATGTCGACTGAATGAGGAGAAAAGAAGGACGTGGGGCACTGAGGGTAAAACGAACCAGTTCCACGCTAACCGAAGAGGGGGTTTACGGGGAAAAAAAGCGTAGGACAAACCCTATATTCCCGGCGAGAAATCGGCCAAAAAAACAAAAAAGGAGAGAAGGTGGAGGGAAGTAGTTGATACCCAAAGGGGGTGAACGATCACCGTGAACGCGGAGAAGGGGAAGGGGGGACGTCGCGAGGTTTCTTGCCGAACCTCAGCTCTAGTTCACCCGAAGAGGAAAGGGTACGAAATCAAAAAGAGACCAAACCGGTTAAAGAAATCTCCACTTTCGGGACTAAGGGAAGAATTTCCGATGACCACTGGTTTCAGGTTTGGGAGCCGCAAGGAAGGAAGGGAGGGGAACGCGGGAAAAGCGTGGGGAGACATAAAACATCCAAGGGGTGATCACTAGACACCTTTGTGCTATTTGCAGGGGGAATAGGAAAAAAAGGGAGACATGACAAAATGGTGGGGAAACAGTACCGAATGGGTTAGCCACCGGGTTGGGCTCTGGCCCGTTAGATTCAAATGTAAAAGAGGCAAAAGAACAGAGAAATTATCAAACTTAAAACGCGTGCAACGACAGAACCGAAATGCCACGTGAAACTTTCGATCGGGGGGGGGGGGGAGGAAAAAGGGGATCGCAGGTACAGGAATCCCTGGGAACCCGCACGCGATTGGGAAAAAAA
>Ga0179593_1268820_pt1 | contig 21872 bp, 32 predicted proteins | sample CZODoug2_1_08_16_FD_185931 | JGI IMG/M metagenome (GOLD analysis project Ga0179593, IMG submission 185931) | Vadose zone soil fungal communities from Angelo Coast Range Reserve, California, USA - CZODoug2_1_08_16fungal (PacBio error correction) | ecosystem: Environmental > Terrestrial > Soil >...
CCTCTTCCTTTAAAAAACTGTTTGCTCGGGGCTGTCACACCGGACTTGCGGGGCTAGCTACGACCACGGAAATCAGGGTAAAGAAGAAAACTGACAAGCGGCCACTTGAAGAAAGGTCTTCCTTGTGGGGGTTAGGGAAAGTTTTCCGTATTCTTTGGGGGCCCGATTGTAGAAAATGGAAGAAGAATGGTCTTTCCAAGGAAAACGAAAAGTTAGGTTAGGTGGACCGTTGTTTTTCACCTGAACAAGAAGTTGTGATTGGGGGGCATGAAAGGGAGGTGAAGTGGGTGAAGGTCTTCACCACGCTGACTTGAAACTTGCGTTTGGTCAAAACAAGGATGGGGAGGGTGGTTTGTGGGTTGGAACAGAGGGTCGGGGAGGGGGGTCGTTGGGAGCGTGGGTTAAGTCTTAAGGTGAGACTAAGTATTTTGATTTGCGGACAAAACCGTTGGCAAACTACTAGAATGATGGAGAATGTGGGGAAAGAAAAGCCATCAGAATTTTGAAGGGTCAAGGTCAGAGGGCGATTTGTGGGTGGAGTTGGAGAAGGGGGGGCAGGTTTAGCTTTCCTTCCCAGCCGTGAAAAAACAAATAAAGGGGACGGGGCAGCGGAGTATAAAAACCAGTGGGACTTGAAAACAACAAGGAAAAAAAAAGGAACTCTAACGGGACAATTATATAGTACGGGAAGCGGAACAGGGGGAATTTACCTAACCGCTTTGCGCGAAAAGGGTTTGGTTGGCCCAAGCAGCGCTGAGGGGGAGACAAAAAAAAAAAAAAAACGGCGAGGGTACAGACCTACGGGGGGAGGTTTGAGTCGAATGAGGTATCGGCTGCCGTCGGCAATGGCGGTAGCGAAGTCAGAAGCGATTGATTGCAAAGTGTCAAGTACACTCGCCTCGCGGAAGCGTAAAAGGTGAGAAAAAAAGAGGACCCAAAAGACCTTCTGAAGGCGAGGCTCGGATTGCCGAACGAGGTCGGATACAGGAATTGCCACGGGGGGTAACAAAAGGAAGGGGGCAAGCCAAGCCGCCAGTGCATTTAAAACTTGGCGTCAGACGGCGTGTTCGCTCGGACGAGGTTGAAGCAGGGGGGCGGGAAGCCGGGAAAAGGGAGAAAAATGCCTTCGCCGGGTATTAGGGGCACAGATGGAGGGTCAAAAAACATCTGAAGGAGAAACTTCCGATGGCCGGTTAAACAAGACGCACGAAATCACTGAGGGGACAAGACCGCCGAGTTGCAACCAGTGGGGGGTCAGAAAACTCGTTGAAAGCACGGAGGTCGATCTCATATTTCTAAAAATCATCGGGAGACCCAAGTAAACGCCAAACCGCCTTGACTTGGACGCGAAACGAGCCGGAAGTGGGTGAAAAAACAAAGGAAAGGACTGGCCGCCCCCGAAAGTTTCGTGGGTTGAGTCGCAAGGAGTCATGAGAATTTGTGCGTCGGACCCAGGGAAACGCAGTAGGTTCACTGGCTGTGTCTAGCAGCCTACTGAAGCCGGGATAGCATAAAAAAAGAATCGTACAGAAAGCTTAACAACGCACATTTCACCGCGACAAACCCCACCAAAAAAACCATACAGTGGGCTGTTGGTCATCCGGGAAAGCCGGTGGCCTAAGCCCGTCCGCTTCCTTGTGTTGCCTGCCGCGTGTCAAAGCCTGTGTAAGCTGCCGAGGAACGGTTGCTCCACGGACGGGGGGGTAAGACGCGTTCAACGGGAACCTTCGAGGACGCGGGGACAAAAATTTGACCAAGGGGATCGGGGACCATCTGGGAAAACCACAGGGCTACACGCATCATCTATGGTTAAGGAAGTGCAGTTTCAAACTAGAAAGAGGGGAGAGCGTGAAGGCAAACCCGTAAAAGACGAGGGAGACATGGTGAAGGTCAAAAAGACCTAGGTCAAAACGGAGTGTGAATCTTTCCCAGCCCGCACCTCAAATAAAAAAAAGGGTAAACGGGAGGTGAACGAAGACCGAGTCAACAGAAGCGAAACCCCGCGGCACCAGAGGTCATTAAAAACTTCCAACACGAAAAAAAAAGCTCGACGGAGGAAACGGGGGCAAGCTAAAAAATTTGGGCTCAGCCCAGTGGAGGTGGACAGTGAAAAATAAGTGCCCTCGAGGCCAGGATACAAAACGGCACGAGGAAGAGCGGCTACGCACAAGGCAAAGGCTCAATGGGGGGGTGAAGATAGAACTGCACGGGAGAACAAAAACTCCACTTTGAGCAAGCAACTTCGACACGCCCAAGAAAGCAGAGTGGAATAATCAAAACTGGTACGCGGCTAACATTTCCCACTCCACTCGATCGAGGGGAAGGATGTGAAGCAAGCGACAGTTTTGTACAGTCAGCTAAAGTGGGTTTTCCCAAACCCTACTCGGGGGTTGTGGGGGGGGGGAAGCAATCGGGCCCTCAGGCCACAGCACGTGAAAAACTCTAAAGGGGAAAACACTGACAAAAAGTGGGTTCTACCAAAAGGTGTAATGATATTGAAACTACCCTCCTTACGTGCGAGAAAATCAACGTCGGTGAGGACCGGACTTAGGAAAACGCACAATAGATGTCCACAGGGGGGTAACACATGAAGAGAGGAAACGGCGAAAGGGAGAGAAAACCAGCATCTGGCCGAAACACACAGGTCTGATAAAAATTTTCATGGGTTTAACGGGGGAGTGCCAAACGAAGGGGAAGCCCTGGTTCAAGAATCCCCAAACTGGGGACGAGGGGGGGGGGGGGGGGGGGGGGGGGGGGGGGGGGGGGGGGGGGGGGGGGGGGGGGGGGGGGGGGGGGGGGGGGGGGGGGGGGGGGGGGGGGGGGGGGGGGGGGGGGGGGGGGTGGGGGGGGGGGGGGGGGGGGGGGGGGGGGGGGGGGGGGGGGGGGGGGGGGGGGGGGGGGGGGGGGGGGGATGAGGGAGGGGTGGTGGGGGGTTGTGGGTTGGGTGATGGGCTGGAGAAGTTGTACGCTGGGGTAGATCAAGAAGGTCAGGGTGGGAGAAGAGTGGGTGAAGGGGGAAGCGTGCTACAAGTAGATAGAGGCGCGGGGGTGGTGGTATAGAGGTATAGCGTACGGGGGGGGTGGGGAATAGACAGGAAGGAAGTGGTACTTGTGGGGTTGTGGAGGGAGGAGGAGTTGCTTGGAAGTATAAACTAGAGACTGGTACTTGTAGGCGGGACCGCAGAACCTGATCTGGCTTTGGCCCTTCCAACAGATCTGTCTGGCAGGGGGAAAGAAGAAGGGAGCAGCTCCCGAAAAGAAGAAAATAGAGAATGTTAACCGGGGCTCGAGCTCCGGGCTTGGAAGTCGCCTGAGACAGCCTTCCTACTTGTAGTCGCTCAGATAAGGGGGGCACCTTAGGACCAAGCGCGTGGACATCGGCGCTCAGGTACGACACCCACCAAAAAGGGTGCCGCTTGTGCGAATCATCCCACCGCATCAATCGGGTCGGAAAGAGCGGACGCGGGAAGATATGGGAGACGCTGTAATCAAACATGAGCCCAAGAATGCGGGAAATCGGCCGGGGCCAATTTAAGGAACGAACTCAGAAACAAAAAAACAAACACACGGAGGTTAGGAAAAGAGAGGAGGAAAGTCAAACAAGGTGCCTTGACTCAATGGGGGATCTGCTTACAGGGGCGGGTGGGGAGTGAGCCGGACCAGAAATTCTCGAAGAAAAAAAAAACTAGGAAGAGAAAAGGTTTAGAGGGTAATCGGCCCAAGTGTTGGTGGAGAGTATCTAACATCATGGGAAAGAAATTGGGCAAGAAAAGGGGGGGAGAATGTGGGAAAACTACACGGCGGAGGGAGCCCGAAAAAAATCAAGCACGCATGGCGAGCAAGGGTACGGGGGAGGGAAGGGGCTCTAGGGGGAGATAGAAGTGGGCGCGAAGTCCGACAAAATGGGCAATAAAACAAACGAGGGAAGCGGAAGAAGAACCTGGGGGTTGGAATCTCGGATCTCAACGTCTAGGGGATCGCAGTTCAATGTCGGAATGGACGTTACCTTGAAGGGTGCACCCCCTCCTTTCTCCGGGGTTTTTTCCGAAAAATAGTGCAAAAAAGGGGGTTGGGGGGTGGTTCGGCGGAAGACATGAGTACAGCAAAAAGCCTACGGGAATGGGGTGACAAAAAGAGGAGGTACCAGGAAAAACGTAGTCAGAAGCTCAAGGAAGAAAAGAAAATAAGCCGCTCCTAAAAAACTAGGCGAGACAGGACCTAACTATAGGGGGGAACTGCACTAAAAGGGGGCTGCCAGGGTTTCAACGCCGTCCCCGAGGGGCAATCCAACAGCAGGAATCAGCAGTTGGGATTGGTTTTGTTGCCAAAAAAAAAAAGGGGAGCGGGGCCAAAACTTAGCGGTAAAACGCCTCATTCGGGGCCGGTGGAAAAAAAAAAAAAGGACTCTCAAAAAAGATTCAGAGAGAGACAAAAAAAACCACGTGGGGGGGAAGTCGCGCAGCAGGGTGAGGTGATTATTGAAGGGGGGAAACAAAAACCCGCTTAGGCGGGTGCGCACCCCCCGGGCAGGAGCAACGTGTACCGGCGTACAGGGAAAAAAAAAAGTGAGGTATGGGCACACAAGGGGGGCGAGGACTCGAAAGTTTGCTAAACCAGGGCGTAAAGAGGGACAAGGGAAAGGTGGTCTGGCGGGGGCCAAGGAAGAAGGAAAAATAAGAACCTAAAGGGAGGGCCAACGTGCTCCACTTCTACAGACACCAATGGAAGATTCCCTTGAAAGAGGCTTTTCTGAAGAAAAGTAGGTTGACGGGGATGGGACGTGGAAGATTTATAGGAACACGGGAAGAGGGCATGGCGGAAAACGGAGCTCAGGTAATTGGGGAGTGGAAAAAAAGGGCATTCTCTATAGTCTAGAGTAGGAAAAGGAAAGTAGGGGAACCGGGTATTCCTCAAGCAGTATGGGGCGTGCGGAACAAAAAAAAGAAAAATCTGAAGACATCAATTCGAACTGGACACTTAAACAACAGAGGGAGTGGGGTTGAAGGCGGACTTCGCCCATAATGGAAGGGGGTTCGGAAAAGGGACGCGTGAGACCGGTGGCGTTTGGAGGGGAACGAGGTGGAGGTGCAAGGTCAAGTGCGCACCGTGAATGGGACGAATCACCACCGCTTCAGACAACTCCGGGAAATTCAAAGAAAACGGGTCCGGGGGGGAACTTGTGGGTTAAAAACAAGAAAGGCTTCTTAGACCCCAACTAAAGAAAACGGTGGAACGTGCTATTAACTTTAATGGTGCGATGGGGGACAATGTAGAGTACAGGGGATACAGGACCAGGGAAATAAGGGGGGCTGTCGTCATATAAAGACAGGAAAACAAACCTAAAAAGACTCAAGAAACGGGTGTCAGTCGACGAATCCAAACTGTATTAGGAACGCAAAGCTCGAGGAACTCCACGCAAATGCGGGGCGGTTGAGTCTGTGACATTGGGGGGCGGAGGAAAATAGCTTGCGGGTCGCGGGTCCGAAAGTCCCAAGCGAATTGGGTGGGAGCGGGGCCAGGGGGGGCGGGCTATTAGGTACGAAAAATAGGGAGGGATAAAAATCTCCTCCGTGAATTAAGGAAGAAAAGCTACAACCCGGGGCACTCCTGGGTTCCCTCTGTAAAAAATCGCTGGGTCGAATGAACTGTTGAGAAACAGGGGACTAGCAGGTCTGTTTCTCATTCACAACGGATCAGATGGAACTCAAGATACGGGGAAAGGGGGGATAACCGTTAAATATCGACCTCGGCGAACAGAAATTTTGATGGTGAGGACTCCCGGAGGCGTCCGCAGGACGTCGAAGCAGATTACTCAGAGGATACAGGCGCGGCATCGAACTCTTAAGATTGCAGGGGTATCCGAAACCTTAAAGGAAAAGTCGATCGCAATCAACAGGCGCCTGGTCGCACGTTTCCAGACGGTCAGTCTTACTGGACAAAAAAACAAAAAAAATGAACGCTCTCAGAGGGAAACCGTAGGGGGGGGAGGGGTTTGGGGATTTGGAAGAAAAGTCAACGTACAGACTTGAACAAGGGGAATAAAAAAAAGATGTTTGGGCCAGAAAAGGAGCGGGAAATTGACTCATCACAGCAATTACACAAGAAAACAACGCAATCAAAAGGATGGACAAGGTTCACGATGTCCACCCCTCCGGGCTGCCGGACAAAAAAAAAGACGGCTGAGGCGCCAAAAAAAAAGAAAAGGTTTATGTGAAACTATGTACTCTTTAGAAAAGTCCCCGTACGAAGAATGGGAAAGATAGAAGGGGATGCACTCAGAAGACAAAGGGAAAAATGGGGCGGGGGACATTAACTACGTACTGGGATTGGGAAAGACCAGCCATGTGGTAAGGAGACAACCCGAATGCCAAGCACTGTGCGAAAGAACATAAAACAAACCAAGAGATGTTCAAAGGGAAGACACGTCAAAAAAGGGAATCTCATAAAATGAAAAGGGGAAGTCTGATGTAAGCGGACGGAAAAAGCGCGAAAAAAAAAACACCCCCCCACCTAGCTCAAAAGGGCAGAAAAGAACTGAAAATGAGCGTAGCAGGAAACCCGAAAACATCAACAAACTCTTGTCTAAAAACCTGAGAGGAACACACAACCGACAAAACAAAGGGGAAAAAAAAAAAAAACAGTCCCAACCACAAACGGAAAAAAGAAGGGGGGGGAAAAAACAATTCCCTAAGATTTGGGGAATGGGTTAGAAAAGGATAAAGGGGAAGCATGAAAAAATCACACACTGTAACAAAGATGGGAAAAAAAAACACAGAAAAAAAAACTTGGGTTGCCGGGGGGGTGGGGGCCACAAGGGGGAAATCAGACCTTAATTACGGCACAGGACGACAATGACCGGAAAAAAAAGCAAAGGTGGTGACATGACAACTAAAAAGGACCACACGAAGGAAAAAGGCAATCTCACGGGTGCCCCGTTTGTCAGTAAGGTCGGCGGGAAGAGAAAAAAAATTGAAAAACATTACGGGGATTCCGTGGGGGGTCAGGCAACCTAGAAGGAAGGTGCCAAACCGGGTGGGAAAAGACCCCTCCGACCACACTGGACCCAACCCCCTTCAGGCCATCAGTTTGAAGTCATCTCATGGTCAACCCAACACCGGACTGTGATGGAAACTCGTTCCAAGTCATTACCGTACCAAAAAGAAGGATGAAAAATTCCTGGGGTGGAGGGGGGGGGGGGGGGAGGGTTTCAAACACTTACAAACAATTCCGCAGGTTCTCTACCTGGAAAGGAAAGGAAAATCCCTAAATGACATGACAACAGGCCACAAGGTTTCCTTTTGCCAGGGGTTGGCTGTAGTTGAAGTACGGTGAAAAAAGGGGGTTAAAAATTGAAGGGCACAGGCATTTGGGAGTCAGGCAAACGGGACAACGTACCCAGGGGGTTCTTGGGGACGGTGTTGTTTCAAAATTAAAAAAAATGGGGGGTGGGAGTTGGTTCATGCACTTAGGGAGATTCACGGTCAGGAGTCCAAAAGAGGGAGGGGAAGGCAAAAGGGGGGGAACAACCAGACTGGGGGGCCGGTGTAGTTTTGTGGGGTGAGGAAAAGGGGGGGAGGGTAGTCGGTTTGGGGGGATTCGAGTGGGGATTACGGACGGAAGGGCGAAAGTTTAGGGACGCGGTTGCTGACGTTTGGACGGCAGAAGGAGATGGAAGGAAAGGAGAGATTCCATCATCTTTGGAAGGGATAAAGGGGGAAATCTGGGGGGGGGGGCAGGTTGGCGAAGGGTGGGGCGTGTGCAGGACGGGGGAGGGCGCCGGGAAACCCCCCAGAAAATGGCAGGACAAAAATCGATTAAGACACAATAAAAAGACATTTGTTGTGGAGCGCGAGCGTAGAAGAACTCTACCACCGGGGACGAGGAGTGGTCGGAAAAAAAAAAAAAAAAAAAAAAAAAAAAAAAAAAGACCTAAGTGATCATAGTTTTAACAAATGAAAGGAGTGGCTCGAAGGGGGGGAGGGGTTGTTGGGTGAAAGCCGCTCGAGGTTAATTTGGAGAATTGTAGCATCCCTGACGCGGGAGGTGTGGAGGGGGAAGTGCGCAGTGGGAACGAGGAAAGAAGGGTGGACGAATAAGTTGGATTTGGCTTGGGAAAGTCCACGCAGGGTCGCGGAACCGGGAAGGAAACAAGGTCAACAAAAAACTGACGGGAAGGCGAACGGGGACAGGGGAGGGATTGCGATCGGTCGTTAGACAACAACCTTACTAACAAGTTTCGAGCCTCCTCAAGGCATTAAGGGGGGGAGGTCACGAGGTTGGGACCTTGAAAGAAAAAAAAAAGACTGCGGATGTTGACAAGGGGGGAGGGAATCCAGAACTTGTAAAAAATAAAGGGGAATATGGGGGGTGTTCTACAGCTACAAAATCCATAAGGAGGGGGGGGGTAAAAAATCGCTCGGGAGAAACAGCACAGGAAGGGGTGAAAGACTCGGGGGTGAACGAAGGAAAAAACAAATCGCCAGCGCGTTCGGAAAAAACAGTACCCGCTCCATTCATGGGGCAAAGGGGGACGAAGAGTCCAAGGGAAGGGGAATAACGTCCCGCAGAAGAGGGCCTACTCACGCTGGTGAACAAGAGGCGGGAAACGAGCCAAGTGTCCAGCCTCAGAAACCCAAACCTGACGGTGACTTAGGAGGCCATCGATTGCCGATTCAGGGGGAAAAGGGAAGTGTCAAAAAAATTGCCTACAGGGGGATGGAGAGGCCGAGGCAGGGGTCATATAGTGGTGGAGGTCTGACCCGACCACGGCGAAAAAGGAGGGGGGGTCACCGGTCGGGGACCGGGAAAGGGAGAACATCGAAGTAGAGATCACCCTTCCCGGAATCTGACCTCAGAAAAAACGCGGGGCAGAGAGTCGGCGGTGATGTTGGGGGATCAAAAGTAATTCTTTGGCAGTAGATACAAAGAAAAGGGACACCGGCTTCACCCTTTTGGGGGCACCAAAAGGGGGAATAGGGGGGGGGGTCCTAAGGGGGGGGGGGAATCTCAGCAATCTACCACAATGAGCATTCTCCCCCATTACGGAAAAGGAAGCGGGGGGGAAAAAAAACAACGACAACGTGTCCCAGGTAGCTGGACAGAGAGTTTTAGAATCGGTCAGCCAGCCTTCCACGATGGGGCAGAAAGAAGCAGCCCCCTCACGAGTGGGTCTGAAGTGACAGTGTAGAAGCGAAGAGGTGGGAAGAACACGAACACGATCAGGCCCAGTTGAGTGTCACATTAAGGGGAAAAAAAAAACGCAGCATAGAGGCAACCAGGACTAAAGTGGCACCACCTCAGCGCCAGTGAGACTCAGCTCTGCTCCAAAAGCCCTAAAAAAGAAGGAACGGGAAGGAAAAAAAAAAGAAGGGGAAAAAAAAAAATAAAAAGGATCGAGCCCCGGTAGGGCCTGGAGGGCTCAAATGTGAGGCCGGGGAAGCTGAGAACTAAAGTAGAAAATTGACCGAGCGGCCCAGAAAAAAACGAAGGGGGCCAAGGACGGCGACACTCACGGGGGAGGCTGGACACTGTTGTAGGGAGAAGTCGAGAAACCCCAGCTCCAAAACAAGTGCTCGCTTAGGCAAGCCCAACTCCACGACTCTTTGGGGAATAGCATCAAGACGCCCACAAGCGAAAAAGCCAAAAAGGTTTCCAAAAAAAATGAAAGACGGAAAAACGGTGGGGCAAAAACTGAAAAAGTGAGACCACGCGCGGCAAGGTGTAACGAAACAAATAAAAGTTTCGGGACGAGACCTCGGGTGGGGGTGAGGGGTTTGGAGCGACCGAGGGAACTCCCTCAAAAAGCAGGGCTGGAAAAGCCCGAGAAACAAATGCAGGTAAAAGGGGGGAGGGGACGAGCTAATCGACCAACGGAAGGCGTCGGGACGTCTTATTCGTAACTTGAAGCAAAAGTCTTAATCAAAAAGATGTAGACCGGAAGGGTGGTGAACAAAAAAAAGTCAAAAAAAAATGCGGGCGAATGAAGGAAGCAGAACGAAGGAGGAACCAGCGAAAAAAATGCGAAAAAACAAAAGAGGTCTGGAACAAGGCAAGGGAGAAAGGAAATAAAACCAAGAACAAGGACGGAAGCGTTTCACTTAGAGTTGCAGGGTGAAATAACAGAAACACGTAAAAAAAAAAAAAAAAAAAACAAAACAACGGGATAGGAAAGGGGACAAAAAAAAAGTACGATCAAAGGGAGAGCGGCAAGAAAGAGCGCACGCACGAGGGAAGCTGAGGGATCGGGGGGGCACGGAAGTGTCGAATGCATGGGTGGGTGAAAGAGACGCCAGAACTCCGGGTCAAGGCGCAAGAGAAAAATCACCTCTGCAACAAGAGACCGGGCAAAAAAATCACCAAAACACGGGGAGAAAGTGCTATCAAAAAAAAAAACTCGGACCCCGCATGGCATCCGTTCGAAGAGCGCGCGGGGGAAAAAGCTCTTAAAAAACAAAAAAAGAGTGGAAAAGACAGCAAAAAAAACGACCCAGATGGCGGTCACAGAGGCCAAACAGATCACAGACTCGGAACACAAAAACCAATAACACAGGGAGGAACAAAAGGAGAGAGTGGCACAAAGGGGGGCGAACGAAATGGAAAAAACGATGGGTGTCCGCTCTGAAGGCGTGTGGAGGGACAGGGCGGGGGATAAAAAAAGAAAAGACTAGAAAAGGAAAGGGAAGGAAAGGGAGACGGGGGAGGGTAGGAATCTCAAAAAATGTTTGGGGGGGTACGCGGAACAACTGAAAATCTGCCCGCAAAAAAAAAGAAAAAAAAAGCGAATTGGGGGGGTGGGGGACTGGGAAAGTTGGGGAGCGATCTTGGGGGAGATTTCAAAACACTACACGAATAAAAAAAGGGCAGGGGGCGAACAGCGAAAATAAACCGAACGCAGGCCGATTTCCCGGACCGAGGGAGGGTTCTAGTGCGCACCTGGGGGCGGCAAGGTCGGAAGGAAGAACACGCGAGGGGGAGGTTTAAAAGGGGAAGAACAAGGTCGACGTGTTTCCCTTCCGCAGCGGAGGGAACAAAAAGAAGGATTCAAGAAAAAAGGCAAAAGGCTAGGCCAAGGGAGTTTTTAAGTGTATTGCCAAAACCGGGGGTATCAGACGCTGTGGTTTTCGCAGACGGAAAAAGGTTTTGGAGAAAAAACCGGGTTTCAGGAGGAACCTAGCGCCGCCGAGCTGGGGATGGTTCCAACCGGGAGTACCCAAGTCTGTAAGGGGGGGCGAAAGAAAGAGACCATCCCTTCGAAAATCCGACAACGTTAACATCCTGATCGGGGGGGTATAATAGGATAACCGCACAGGGGAAAGATTCAAAAGTGAAAAAGACGTGGGTCGGAAATTTGGGGTCAGAAGGGGTTCAAAAGATGAAACGGGAAAAGTCGGCCGAGGAAGCGCGGGTTTGTGTTTTCACTTTCACAAATGCCCACCATCTGTTTGGTTGGGTGGGGAACACACAGTGGTAAGGATCCTAAAAACGGCCCTCAGAGCGGTAAACGGAAAATCGAAAAAGAATAACACGCGGAAGAGCGGGGGGGGTGGACTTCGCTAGTGAGGGGGGGGGGGGGAGGGGGCCCAGGTTGGAAATGTACCAACCAAGGACGGAGGGGGAAAAAAAAGGGAGACTTCGGCGAAGCGAAAAAACCAAGCTTTAATCAGAAGAATCGGGGGGGAAAGGACAGGTTGAAAAACCAAGGGACGGGCGCCAGTCCGACTTTTGTAGAAAGAAGCACCGGGTGAATTACACTGGGACTTTGCAGGGGAAACGGAAATCAAAAAGAAAACATATCGGGTGGCTTGAAAAAACGAAGATCGCGCACCAACTTGGAGATACACTGGAAAAGGTAAAGGGGCTTCGAGAAAAAAAACAACGGTACTTAGCTTTTTTGACGAGGGGACGGGGGGGGAAAGGAGTGGGGGGGGCATCACGGAATAGGAAGGAGAGAAAAAAAAGCAAAACTCTATTGTGCAAATTGGTTGGGATTGGGGGAAAGGGGCGCGGGGGCGGAGCGAGGGGTAATAGAGGTGGAAGGTGAAACCGAAGTAGCCCAAGTCAGGGATCCACCGGCGGGGCAAAAAACGAAGTCGAACAATCTCCTAGAAGGGTCCTAAGGACCAAGACACATCGATTGGAGTGGGGGAAACGTGTATCGACTACACTCGGGCCGGCAGAGAGGGAACCCGACCGAAAACTGGGGGGTTTGAGGGGGGGAAGGGGGGCTAGGGGCGTGGAAAGGTAATTGCAAGCAGTCGGCAAAATTAAAAACGTAGAAACTGGAAGTGCGCTGCGAAGCGAAAAACAAAACAAAAAAACCCGCAAGAAAAAACGCGGGAAGGGGGAAAAAAGGACGACGGGTGCACGCTTGTGGTGGTCTGTCACGCCCTCCAAGGGGGGGAGGGCTTGAAAAAAAACACCGTCCGTTCCGCGGGGGAGCGGAAAGTGTTCTTCAGAGGCGAGGGAAAGATGCAAATCCGCAAATCCCTTCCCAAGAACACCGGTAAAAAGGAACTCTCAGGGGGGGGGTCCCTCGAAACGCTCAAAAACGGCCTGAACTGGAAAAAGCGGAAAGGGAGAAACTCAATAAACACTTCGGACTGTTCACAAGTCCAGGAAGGGGGGCGAAATAAAATTTCCAGGGGAACGCAAGAGGGGTGTCGCGGTGCAGGGAAATAAGGGAAAAAGTAAGGGGGTAGGACTGGGGGCGAAAATGGGGCAGTGGTCTAAAAATTCTCGTAGACTCGAACAAGAAAAAGGAGTTTGGAAAAGAACGAACCTCTACAAAAGGCAAACCAAACCTGGCCGCTTCCCGCGTAGGACTGGTAAACAGGAAAACAAAAAGGGGAGGAGGGATGGGTAAAAAAAAACGCGGGAACACGGGCGATCAATCGCCACGGAATGGTTCGACAAAAACAGCCGGATCGAATGGGAAACTTTAAAAGAAAAAAACAAAAGGGTGTGGGGTGGAATACAACGAGGGGGGTGGCGAAAGCAATTAACATCGGGAAAGAGTTGAAAATTCCCAGGTTCAACTCGCCCGTCAGGTGCGCCGAAGACGGAAAACCGCGATGGAAAGCCAAAGGGGGACAAACGCGCGGGCACTCTTCAACGGTAAGTCTCTGGGGGCGGAGGACTGGAAAAAAAAAAAGAACCAAAAAAATCTACGAAGAGAAAAAAAAAAAAAGCTCGCTCTTCACGGCACACAAAAAAAGGGGGAAAGTCTTCACTTACGGCTGACGACGAAAAGACGGCGGGAGTGGGTGGAGGGGATGAAAAGAAAAACAACACAAGTCGTTAAGAAAATTTTAAACCAAAAAGCATTTGGAAGAAGTCGGTATATTACAAGTCATCAGCGAACCCAAAAAAAAAAAAAAAAACCCCAACTAGCGCAAGAAAGGGGTGGGGGGGAACAATTCAGGCAAACAATACAACCCTCAATGTGGCAAAAAATGACAACAAAATCAACCAAAGGTTGGAGAGGCAAAAAGAAGTTTGGGGGTGCAATCAGGCTACTGAGTAAAGTAAGAAATAGAGAGGGAGGGGACAGCAAAAACACGTATAGAAGGGAGGTAAAAAAAAGTCGGATAAATGACACACATTGGGGCCCTATTTCTTAACTATGGGATATCAAAAACCAAAAAGGGGGGGGGGGGGGGGTGTCCAGGACCGGCAAAAGCCATGCCAAAGCCCCCCTGCGCAACACGCCCCAAACCAAAGTCGATGGCCCAGGGGGGGGAAAGCAACGGGAAGGACAGAATGAAATGAGGTCAAGCCGTAAAAAGAACACATCAGCCGGAGGAAACAAGTTCTCTGGAAAAAACACGCAGCAAATCCGAAATAAGCTTCCCAAAGAGAAAACTTTACGACGGCAAATCCAAAACTAAAATCCGAAAAAACAACCAGATCAAAAACCCTACCACAGAAGGGGGGGACACTAAAAACCAGAGGGAAAAAAAAATGGGGGAAAAAAAAACCACACCCAAAACTGGGGGACAAAAACAAAACAACTTCCCGAAATCTGTGGGAAGGGAGAAAACAAACGTGGGAAAAGACAAACGCATTCAAAAATCAAAACCTGGGTCAGTGAAACCAAATTGAAAAAAAAACGGGGGGGTCACCAAAACGGAAAGAAAAAGGACGGGGGGGGGGGAGCGTTTGATTGGCAAGAAAAAAAAGGGAAACTGATCGGGCCTTGGTGAGACACGTCGGCATACCCGCGCTGGGGAACCAAGGGAACATGGAAGAAAAAACAAAGCACACCCCAAGTTCCAAACCCCAAAGGATGCTTCAAAACACCGGGAAAGTGTTCAGGAAGGAGAAGTTTAAAAAAACAAAAAGAAAAAAAGAAAAAAATAAGGGGATGGGTTGTTCCTGGACCACGGACGTGAACGGGGAAGAAGGGAAAGTCCCTTGTGGAAATTGACACTAACCCGGAGGACCACACATTAAAAAAAGCCCCACATGTTGAAAGAATCATCTAACAACACGAAAGAAACAACAAAGGAAGTATTGTAAAGATAATGAAAGACCTCATTCCATGGGCGGTTTTCATGGATTGGGAGGTTCAAACCACGAAAAAAAAAACTGCCCCCCAAAACCAAATGCTAAGGACCCCCAAACCTCAAAAAGGTCAAAAGGTAAAAAGACCGAATGGAAAAAAAAATTAACACGGGGCAGGGGGAGTTGTTGGGGGGAAGGGGTGGGAAAAGGGGGGAGGGGTAAATTGAAAACTTTTATATGCGGGTGGGTAGGCCCCTGAAAGGGGAGACATGTCCATCATTTTTTACTTCTTTAGAACAAGGCACAACTTGCCCCACCGTTCAGGGTTCAGTTCCAAGGGGGGCTGGTGTTTTGGCCATTTGACAAGGGGGGGGGGGGAGTGACAAAAGAAGGGGGGATTGCATCCAGGTCTCAAACCACATGTTAGGGAAGAAACCTGTTGGGTTAACCCCACCAGGACTTGAGGTTTTTTGATTTGGCCGTTTGGGGGGGGGGGAGACAGGGGGGGAAAAAAACGGTTCGGGGGGATGGGGGAAAAAAAAGTCAGCTTGGGGAGTAGTCCGTATTTTGGGGGCGCCCTGAAAGGGTTTGAGGGAGAGGGTTGAAATGGCCTGGGAACACCAGGGAAACAAAGATATGCTAGGTGGAATGAGTCCCTCATTGGGGGCGGTCTTGGGAAAAACACCTGGGTAATGATGGTGTGGCAAGTGGGGAGAATGGGGAGGGGGGTCGGCGGCCGTCACCCCGGGGGGGGGGAACAAAACGGTGGGGATCGCCACGTGGAAGGAAAGACAGGGGGGGGGGGAATGAGAAAGAGCGCTTCCGGACGATTTATAGGAAAACGGGACGGAAAAAAAAGAACTGTTGCCCACAGAAGTCAAACTGGGGGGGGAGCAGGGGAACGGTGGGGAAAAAAAAAGGTTGGGTCACGCAAACGTCAGGGGAAATCGTGCGAAGGTGGGGGAAAGCAATTACACGTTTGAGTGGGGGGGTCTTATGAGGTAAGAGGGGAGAGACAGTTCGAAGGGGAAAAAAAGGGGTTCGAAAAAACTTTTGAAGAGTGTCTTGGGGATGGGTCGTGAAAGTAAAAGGGGGGGAAGGCGTTGCGACATGCCCGGAGGTGGTCATGGAAGGGCACGGAGGCAAAATGGGGGAGGAGACGAGTAAGTTCAGGAAGGAGGCCGCAGGACGTGCCTAAGAGTGTTACGAGCCCGGGGGGCCGCGGGCAACATTAAGGGCGTCGTCCCGGGGGCGAAAAGGACGGAGGGAGGGTTGGGACGCCGCCAGGGGGAACAAGGACGGGGAGATGTGAAGTGACTTCAGGGATTCAAAAAAAAAAAGAAAAAAAAAGGAAAGAAAAGGGGGGGTGCCAAGACTGCGATTACGGGGAGAACAAGCCGAGGGAGATAGCCGTGGGGACAGGACGAAAAAATAGGGTCGCCCAAAAAGTGTACGACAACAGAGGAAGACCTGGGATTGGGGGGGGGGTTTACGTTTTGAACGGGGAAAGGAACGTCCGGGGAAAAGGGGAGAAGAACACGAGGCTATGATAAAACCCATATGTGCGAACGAAGATTTCAGCAATTCCCCCACAAACTCACCAAAAAGGAAAAGTTAGGGGGAGACGGAAACCGAAAAGGACGGAAAAATTGCCCTGATGAGGGACAAGGGAAAAAGGGACAACGCCGAAAAAAGTTTCGGGGGGATGAGAAAGAACTGTGGGAAGACTGAAAGGGGGGGTGTGGGATCAGTCTAAAAAAAACTGGAACACGCGAGGGGGTAGGTTGTCCCAAGTTCAGAGTCCACGAAAGCGGCAACGGGGAGAAGGAGAGATCTTCCGAAAGGGCCCAGCCCCCACATTTTACCCCGCCAACTCAGCCGTCGTGGGGGGGGGGGGCAAGCAAAAAGAGAAGGTCGGGAGGGGGGGGAAAAAGGAAAAAAAGCGAAACGCTTACCTTGTGGTGGGGAAGGGGGCCCACCGCGTTTGTCCCGGAGAGAAGGGAGCTCGCCAACGACACTTTCCAGTGGCCAGGGGCGGGAAAAGAAGGTAAAAAAGGAAAAGAAAAAAAAAGGGCCAAAAAAGGTACGCGGCAAAACACAAAATTTCAATCTGAACGGTAAGGGGGGAAAGAGGAAAGAAACTCCCACACGTGTTTGTCATTGGCAGTGAAATCGAGATCGAGAGGGGTGCCGCCCGCCGCCACGACCACGGGGGGACCAAGGGGAAGTGAGGGGGTTCCAAAAACATACTTAAAAAGGCCAAAAATCATCGAAAACCAGAAAATTCAAAAGGTGCCCGCGCGGAAAAAACCGGCGCACACCTCCAGCACAAAATTACGCGCCGAAAAAAAAACAAGGCCATTGAGGGACCATCGTCCACACGAAGAAGCGGGCAAACGGATTCCCCTGGAATCGGAAAATGGGGGCACGCGGAAAAAAAGTAGAATTTCAACAGGAGGGATAGGGGAAGCGCGCGTGGAAAAACCGAAGCTGGGTCCGAGCGCAAGGACATCACGCGTCGGCGCGAAAAAATGTGGGGGAACGAAAAGACTGAGTCCCGCGTCAAACCGGGGTCCCCCGGGGGCTCGGCCGGGCGTACACGCAAGAAACGCAGGGGGGGGGGGGGGGGACAGAGAAAACATAGAAGGGGGAACAGAGTAGCGCCAAGGGTCAACACACGCCCGCGAAGCCCGTTGCCCTCAAAAACACGTTGGGGGGGGGAAAGCACGCCGACGAGCAAATTGGTACGGGCGCTAAAGGTGCCAGCCAAACGGCAAAGACGGGGGGGGGATGGGTGAAATCGAAAAAAAACGGCCATCGTCCCACGCGGACGGGGGAGAGGGGGGGGAAAAAGGCCGTCGGGTCCGATGAAAAAAAGAATCGAACAAAGGTTGTTCAGGGCCGTTCGGAAGCTATTACGACAAAAGAGAGGGCAGACGAAAGGAAGTTAGGGAATCTTGCTTCCTTGACGAAAAAAAAGTCGGACAAAGGCGTTTGGCCCAAATTCACCGAGTAAGGGGGGTTGAATGAGGCCGCCGAACACCGCGACAAACGAGCCACGAGGCTAAACAAACAGGTCCCTAAGGAACAAAGGAGAAAGAAAACGGGAAAAGAAAGGCCAAACCGAGAAGGAAAACGTTCAAAAAACCATGGGGGGATCACCACCTCGCAGGCCGCTGAAAAAAGAGAAAAAAACTAACACACAAGGAAGAAGGACCACGGGAGGAGTCGAAAAAGGCATCCGGAATGGCCGAAAAAAACTCCTAAATCTCAAATAAAAAAAAGGAAAAAAAAGGGTACCCATCGGAAAAGATGTGCGGGGAGGACAGCGAACGGCAAAGTTAAAAGATGCAATCTCAAAACTAATACGCCTGAAACCTGGCGGCCCAATCGCTGAAGCGGCCTAATGTGGGGAAGGGGAAACCAAAAAGAAAAAAAGGCCAGGAAGTGCAGAATCAGCACTCTGTCCTCGGTCGCGTTCGGGGGAGAGAGCGCTGATATGCTCGCCAAAACCTGGGAAAACCGCTCGACGTATGCTCCCACATAACTCTAAAGGGGCTTGGGTATAAAGAACAAAACCAAAAACAAAAGGAGGGGGGATTAGGGGAAAAGAAAAGTCAGGGCGGGGGCCAAAAACGAGGGAGATAGGGGGGGAAGGGCTGAAAGTGGAGGGGTGGGGGGGTGCGATCATGCGATCCGTAGGAATTAAGCCTAAAATATTAAGAAAGCAAAGGAAAGGGGGCAGGGTGGAAGGGAACAAACGGGGGTTGGTGTCAAAAAAAACGACACTGATCTTGCCCAGGACGGCAGCGATTGAACGAAGGTGTGAGCAAAGATCTGGATAGGGGGGGAAGACAAGGGACGGGGGAGCTTACTCCATGGTGGGGTCGAATTCGGGGGGGGCCCGAAATTTTGGAACACGACAAACGGGGGAAAGGAAGTTTAACCGGTAAGACTTCTATGAAGTGAGCATGTAGGGGGGGGGGGAGGGGGACTCTACGGGCGGGAGGGAGGCATAGAAAACTCCGACTGTAAAAGGTTTACGGAGGGAGGGTGAAGAAGCCACTAGGGGGGGCTGAAGGTTTGGCACAAAGGCGAAATACCAAATCTACGCCGGCGAGGGAGCATTAACTATTCGTTCCTTCGTGGGGGCGGAAAGGGGGGGGTATGGGGCCCCATCAAGACCGGTTGGTTTAAAACAGGGCTGCAAAACTGGGGCGCTGGGTGTTGAGGGGGGGCGGGCAAAGAATCTACGAGAGTAAACCGGCGGAGGAGGCGTCGGGGGAAGGGTGCCCATCCGGCGACCAATCCGCTGAGGGGGGGGGGCGTAAAAAGCCGCAACGCAACCCCGGGTGGGGGGGGGGGGGGGGGAAAAAAGGGAAATCGAGAGCAGAAGAAGGGTCCTCCCTCTGCAGGGGGTTTCGAATGGAATCAAGGTTAAACAAGGTGTCACTACCAAAAGGGAGGAAGGGGTTTCCGCTTACTGACGTCACGAATTCAAAATTATTCGGCCCAGGGGGGGCCGCTCGGTCGTTGGTTGAGGGGGGGGTTGCTTTGCCAACTCCCCCCGGTGTGGAGCAAAAGCGCAACTGTCTTACAAGCCAGGGGGAACCGGACAAGCCCTCTGCGTGAAAGAAGGAAAAAGGGAAAGGGAAAAAGAGTCCAAAAAAAAATCTGGGGGGACAAAGGAGACGGAAAACGGGCTGGAAGGGGTATCAGTGGGGGGTGATCTGACCAACCAAATCGCATTGGGAAAGGCCTGGGGAGGGACTCCTCCCATCGGTGCAAAACCGTTGCTGGGTTGTGCGGTGCACTCATAATGGTCAGATTTTGTGGGGTCACCCAAGGTTTATCGAAGGGCCCCGGGAGTGGGAGGCTACCGAGGACACTGGGGCCCTGGGGTTTTCACGGGATCGGACGCGAAATGAAAAAAAAGGTATCAACGCAGTGCCGCTACAAAAGCCGCCCAAGTGATGGTGGGGAAAGGAGTCGAGAAACGTTCTCCCTTCGTGGTGGGGAGGACAGATTGAGGGGGGGGAGGGGGGTGGGTAGACCGGCTGTAATAGCGGCGCAGGGGAAAGGGGGGGGAAAAACCAATTGTGGGGAATCTGTGGCCCGGGACCAAAAGGAAAGATCAGGGGGGAAGTATCGGTGGGGGGGAAAAGGAAGGGCGCAAAAGCGAAGAGGCCCCGAGCTAGGGGGGGGCGGAAAAATAGGCATCCATCCAGGGAAACGTTCACGGTCAGACAAAAGAGGAAAGGGTAAAGGGGGGGGCCGGAACGCCGCCCGTAAGGGGACATGGTATCGGAAACAAGATGGGGGATGGGAAAAGCGGAGTCAAAAAAAAAAAAAGTTTTAGTGGGGACGGGGGGGGGACCCCGTGGTGGGGGAAAAACGATAGTCCGGCCACGTTGGCGAAAAAGGAATGTCGCGTGGGAGAGTCACACCAAAGGGAGCGGAGAAAAAGAAGGCATGTGCAAAAAGGAAGACGGGGTCAGCTTGGTCTCACACTCCGAAAGGGCCGGGGGTTGGATTGGTTCTCGTTGGCGGGGAAAACAAGCACAGTTCACCACAGGACGGGGGGGGAGGGGGACCTTTGGAATTTTACGGTGAGACAAAGCTTCTCTAGGAGCAGGAGAGAAGACCCCAGAGGTCGTCGAAAACAAAAGGCCAACTTGACACCGACTTCCAGGGGGGTCCACAAAAAACAGGGGGGGGGGGGGGGGTCATAGTGCAACCAACAACTGACTCTGCCCTACTATAATAAATAAAAACAAAAACGACAACGTGAGGACGGGGGGGTCCTTCAAATGGGGGGAGAAATCGGGGGTCAAGGGGAAGGCTCGTCGTTGAAAGGTTCTCGTCAAAAGAAAAAAGGAAAAAAGGGGGGGTGGGGGGGAAAGAGTGGTGCCGATTCGTGGACGAATCGGGGGCTGGGACTCATAGCCTCCCGTGAATGAGGGAACGAGCGCGAAAAACCCAAAAGAAGGGAGTTGTTCAAAAAAAAAAGGTCGACAACAACGCGAAAGGGAGAGATGGGAGAAAAGGTGGGAACAACGCCCTATCCGGCAATGAGGGAAGGCAAGGGGGTCTTTTGTGGTCGACTCCAAAACACGCCTAATTAAAGAAACAGGGAAAAAAGAACCTCTCGTTATGGTGGGGAAATCCGCAAAGGGGGGAAGGAAAAGGGCAAAAAGATAGAAAAGGAGGCAGAGAAACCATATTTTATTCTCCCGCAGGGCGGTGCAACGAGCGGCGGGGACGTCATCCGGAACTAACGATGACTAAGACGTAATGCCACCGGGGAGGCTGGCTCTAAAAAAGAGATTCTTCAGGGAGGAAAGGCGGTAGACGTCGACCTAAGGTATTCGAATCCAAGAAATCAGAAGCTCGTCGCCCTTAAACATAACGAACATCGGGGGGAGATGGGGGGGAGGGAAATTACCTTTGTTCTTCGATTTCCCTCTAAGGGTTTGTCCAGCGACGAGGGGGCGTGGGGGGTGTAACTTTCACGAACGACAAATGGGAAAAGGGAAATCGGGGGAAAAAAAACAGGGAGGGTGGTGGGGGGAAGAAAGGGGGGGGGCCCGAGGTACCCGCAATGGAAAAAATACCAAAAACCACGAACTACCAAGCGACGGATGACCCAGGGAGGCAAGAAAGGTCCAAAAATCGGGGGAAGCTGCTTTACAAAAACCTCGACCTTTTGGGGAAAAAAAAGAAAGACCTTGGTCCTGTTTTGACGCAACAAAAGAAGGGTGTTATTGGGAAAAACTTAGCCCTAGGTTAAGGGGTACGAAAGGACCCGGTACTAAGGTCCCGGGGGAGAAGGAAAAAAAGAGGGAGATCAAAAAAATGACAATTTGACACAAAAAAGTGGTAGTCGGAAACGTCAGGGGGGTTTGGTTAGCTTTAGTCACAGGGATAAACTAAATCTTTGATAATCGCTCCATTCTTTGGGGGGTGAGAACAGTTCCCTCAAACGCAAGTGTCAAGCCCCCCCAATTCTCCCCAACCGACCATGAACAAAACAAATAAGTTCCGCAGGGGGGGCGGAAGGAAGAAGGAAAATGCGGCCAAGCTCCAACAATCGCCTACTACTACTTTGGCGCAAGTTGTCAACGCAGAGAAGAACAGCGAAGAAACCAAAACTCGGACGAACTACCAAAAAAAATCAAAGAACCGAATTCCTAACCGAACCAGCCAAAAACGAAAACAACGAGGGGGTGAAAAAACAAACTGAAAAAAAAGAAAAGAAAGAAACCAAGGGACTGGACCCAAGACGGTTCCGAAAGGGCGTGGGAGACGGAAAAAGAACCGTTACAATCTTAATCTACGGTCCGCCACCAAAAAAAAGCAAAACAGTCAAA
>Ga0179593_1364501_pt1 | contig 21871 bp, 27 predicted proteins | sample CZODoug2_1_08_16_FD_185931 | JGI IMG/M metagenome (GOLD analysis project Ga0179593, IMG submission 185931) | Vadose zone soil fungal communities from Angelo Coast Range Reserve, California, USA - CZODoug2_1_08_16fungal (PacBio error correction) | ecosystem: Environmental > Terrestrial > Soil >...
GGGGGGTTTTGCAAGGGGGGGAGAGGGTCGGGCCCGAAGCCGTACCGGGCCGGAAGAAGGGGCGACCACAAGAGGGTCATAGGGGAAAACAAAAAAAACGAAGGGGGGGAGAAAAAAGGATGAGGGCAACCCGTGGACCTAGGCGGCAGGGGACGTCAGTTGCAAGAGTCCATTACCGGTCCTGATGCAGGGAAAAGGGCTTGTGACACGGCCGCGGAAAAAGGGAAGGAACAAAGATCTACCTTTAGGGAGGTAGTAACCGCGACAGAAATTGTCAAGCAGGGGGCGTGCCCAACAGATGTAAGAGGTGAGCGGGTTCTGAAAGAAGCGTAATCCTGGGAAGTTGCAGGCGCCATGGAAGAAAATATCAAGAAAGATACTGGAGGTACCCGAAGGGGGCAGAAAAAGGGACGATTGTGGCAGTGGGGAAAAGGGGCACTAATTAAGGCTTGACAGAAAGGAGGAAGCTTAAAGAAAAAAAAAAAAAAAAAAAAAGAAAGCTTCATCAGGGGAAGAGACGCGAACCTCTTAGAAGTGGTCATTCCTAACTGGACGCTTGGACGGACGCGGGGGGGGAGAGGAGCTCGGGAAACGAAGAGGTTCTGTCTAAACACCTGGCCATGATGAAAGGGGGGTTAAAAAACTATAAGGGGGTGGGGGACATTGGCGCGGACCAAAAAACACTGAAAGGAGGGATTCAGATCAGGCTGATGCTTTGAAAAAAGAGCCGGAAGGGGCGCTTTTGCCGGGGCGCCGGGCAAAAATGGCAGGCTCACTTGGAGGAGGGGGGGAGATTTCAGATTTGGAAAAAACTCCGCGGAAAGCGTGAAAGTAAACCCCGGAAAAGAGTCACACCCAGATATCGTTAATCTAAATCGCGGTGGAAGGTGGGGGGGGGGGGACGTGAATCCTGAAGGGGGTCTACTAACACAATAAACCCAGGGATCAGCAAAAAGGAAGTGAACGTAACATGGTTCTCAATTGTGGGACCTGGGTTTACCGACTTACATCAGTGAACGGCGTGGGAGAAGGGTTGTAATTAGCTGATATGATGAAAGCGGGGCTTCGACGCAGGAAGAGGGCTCCGCTGGAAACACACGGGGGAAAGAAACCGTATTTTAGGATGTGCGACACAGAACTAAAGCGAAGCGACGCTATCAGTCCGGGGCAGATTCGTAAAAGAGCGGTTTCCTTTAAGTCTTTTGCAAGCATCGTTGGGATGAAAAGATGCTAAGGCGTCCCTAAACTAGAGGGGCCTTTTAATTGTGCGAAGAAAAAACCGCTTACAAAAAAGAGGACAAAGGAAACTAAAAGGTAGACCAAAGGGGTACAAATTCTTCGTGGGGACTAATAGAAAAAAGGCCTCATGGGGGGGGGGAAAGTAGAAATCGACTCAGACTGGACATACTCCGGGGTTATAAGGGTCTGCGCAATAAACGTATCCCGGTTCGGTGCGAAAATAAAGAAAGAGAATTTCGGGTAAGGCGTTCAGATGAGAAGGGCTTGAATCACGAAGGGACGACTATTTCAATCGGGCATTAATTTTCCTGCAATCGGAAGGAGGGAGTGGCAACCAAAACAGGGTTGGGACCAGACAACCATAACTAATGGTATATTCCGGGCGCCGCCGAGCGCGTCCACGTACTCTAATCTTAACCAAAAGAGGGGGAGAGACGTCAGGTTTAAAGAAAAAAAGGGACTGCGTGCCAAGACAACGGCGAGACCGATAGGAGAATTTAATGTAAAACCGGTAGCCTCGGGACAGGGACTTTCTCTTGTGTCGAACTGCGTAGAAAGGAAGTTCAGGGTCGAATCGAGAATACAATGAGACTTTTTCACGAATTGAACTAAATTGGAGAGTACATTAAAACTGGGTGAATTTCTCCATGGTAACTTCAATATAGAATGTGTATCAAAGATCTACCATCAATTTCTCAGGATAGAAGAACTAGAGTCAAAGGAGAGGGGGGAAGGATCACATACAATCACTTTGCGAAAAAAGGAATCCAGACTTGTTAGATCTGCTTAAAAATCGAAAAAGAGGCCGCAGAAAATAGAAGGGAGTCTTGGGGCAAAAAGGACAAGAACAATGCTTTATCCGCTACATGGCTTGCAGGTCCCGGGAGAAGGAGGGAAAATGTATAAGCAGGAAAGAGGAAAAATGAACAAGGGGGGAGCAGTAGCGACTATCAACAGGGGATAGAGTAGGGGCTGTTTGGTTTGACATTTATGTCAGAAGGAGAGAGGGGAGGGAAGGAGATATAAATAGGGCTGATGGGTCCTGACAAGGGAAGAGAGAAGTCTCTAAAAAATGGGCTGCGGGGGTCAGAGCGTAACAGGGAGTACGCGAGTTGCGACAAGGGGGAGGGATTCAAAAAAAAATCACAGGGGGGCAAGTCCGCTTTGGCAGTAAAGGCAGAGAATTCCAGGTTCGCTACGCTAAAAGGTTTTATCATTAAATAAGGGTGCCACGGTCAACTAGGCCTACACTAGGCACATTGGAAGGTCTTCCAAGAGAGGGTAGCCGGCCACAATTCTCGAAATTTGACCCGAAGCGCCAAGCCGTTGAAAAAAGGAAAATTCCGGAGGCTCCTGGGCAAACGGGGGGGGAAAACGGGGGAAGCGAAAAAGAAAAAAAAAAAAACAAAAAAAAATAAAAAAAAACTAAGGGGGGGGGGGGGGGGGGGGGAAACCCAAAAATACCCGAAGAAAAAAAGGGAAAGGCCGATGGGAAGAAAGGAAACCAGGGAGGTCATGACTTCTTCGGATCAACTAGGAAAAAAAGGAGGGGGGATTTGGGAAGGGGGGGTGGGATTCTTCAGGTGACCGGCAAACCTCTGACTACAAAAGTAGAAGAAGACACGCCTCCGACAAGCGGCAGGTCAGAAGGAGCGAAAACGTTGGGTTAATAAACTACCACTAACATGGAAAAGAGGGGGCGGAAATTGAGTACGATTCCCATGGAAAGCTCCTTTGGAAGAGGATAGGCAGAAAATTGAAAAAATCTTGGATTCCGTTACCTAGGGCGGAGGGGTACATAAGTCCACGAAAACTCTATAAATCGGAAAAATTCGACCGGCGTAAAGGGGTGGGGGAACTATCCACAATTCGTCAAACCGCTCAGACAGAAATAAATGACTCGACGCGGCGGACTGTTTTCAAAAAGCTCCACCGGCATGAGAGGAGACGAGACAGGGCGCAACGAAGGAGAACGAGGGGGACAAGTACAGTAAAAAGAAAAAAAATCCATTCTTTCGATGAATATTTCGACGTTCGAAAGAGCGCGGAAATATGACGGAGATACGAGGGTCGTCGGAAATCGGGGGAAAGAAAAAAGAGACAGAACACTGGTGCATCCTCAACAAACAGGGGGGAGGAGAAAAAAAAAAAAGCCACCTCAGCTGAGGGCAACCCACTTTTGAAAGAACACGAGAGAGCGGGAAGGAAGGGGGGGGGGACAAAAAATATTTGGAAAGAGAACAAGCCAGCATGGCAGGGGGGGAGTTTGGGTGCACCTGAATCCCAACAGAGGGGCGTTTTCAGGGAGGGAGGCGAAAGAGACGAAAAAAGGCGGTGTAGTAATGAAGAACAGTGCAACGCAGGGAGTAAAGGGAATGGAAAAAGGTTCTGGCTGGCACCTAAGCATGGGCAGTCGTTTTGCACAAAAGTAAATTGACGCCTGTAAGGGGAATTGGGAAGTAAACGAGTATCGTGACGGTATGAAACCGGTTGAACATCAAAAAGCCAAAACAGAAGGGGAGGGAATCAGAATACCAAAACAAAATGGCCTGGGCAGAGGACTAGAAATTGCGCCCGGGCGACGGGGGTGAAAAAAAAAAGGGTTGATGAGCGGGCAAACGGGGGAAAAAACGGCGGGAGCTGGAGTCACATGAACGGGCGGACAATCGCAGTTGAAGGAGGAGGTGGGGGCTCTGCGCGGTCGCAAAGACAGAAGAGGCCCGCCGAAACAAAAAACCGCATGGAAGGGATAGAGAAGAGATCGAGGAAAGAAAATTAACGATCGGCATGAAACTAAGCGTAGCGGTACAGGAGGGGAGGGTTGTCGGAAAAAAAACGAAGAAGTGTCAAAAAAGGAAATCCTTTTTTTAGGTGAGCTCGACCGGGACCGGCGAACAAAGCGCAGTGGAAACAGCCGGAAGGTTCCCTGGGGGGTTCCGAGACCGGGGCTTAGGAGTCAGGGCAAAAAAAGGGGACGTAGACAAGAGGGGCCTTTTTAATTTGCTGCAGACGTGGAGCAAAGCGTTTTTTCAGGAAAAGCTTTGGGAAAAAAGGGGTTCATCCCTTTCGCACTAGGAGGGGAAGAAACTCTAAACACCGCCTATTGGCAGGGTCGAAGCCATGAGAAGTGATTGGCCTGAGAGGGGAACCAATACAAGAGTCTTGGTGCAGGACGAAACAGGGGTCTTGGATCAAAAAGGTTGTCCAAACAAGGCTTATTGTGGCCAAAAGCGGAAAGGATGAAGGTCAAAGGCCAACTAAACGTTTGGACCTTGGGCCGCCGTCCTGCCTAAATAAAGACGTGGGGGGGGACCGAAAAACGCTTCCATAATGTGAATTTATTTAAATTCCAACCGTCTGGCCGTTGAAAACCAGCTCCTGGGGCAGGGCCGCTAGTAGTCGGGGCGGGGGGAGACTACTGAATCAACTTCGGGGGGAAAGGAAGAAGGTCACTGATGGTTATGTGCTCGATAATCGCGACCTGCAGAGGAGAGAGCCGAAAGGTGCTTCAGAGGCCCTGCAAACCGGGGAAGAGCGGATGAAAAGCTTGACTTCGATAATACACAAAAGGTCCGGGACGCCACCAAAACGTCGGAACAGGTCTGAGGGGAAGGACGGCGCGCGCTAAAGGTAAGATACAGGAAACCTCGAAAAATCATACTTGTGCGGGACCGGGGGACATTAAAAAAAAAGAGCGGGGGGGCCTCCAGGAGCGTCAGGTTTGGGGGGGGCAAGAAGGTGGTGGAAAAACGTTGGCTGTCAAATCTTGCCAGCGAAGCAAAGCTTTTGGGAATCCAAGAACGAGAAGAAGGATATCTGGCGGGGAATGAAAAAGGGGGGGTTCGGGGGGGAGGGGTTTCCCAAAAGGTGGGGATTTTGTTGAAAGAGAGGAAAAGCCTGAATTAATCCGATTGAAAGCGGGAATCTGAACATGAGGCCAGGAAAAGAAAAAAAAAGCATAAAGAAAAACCCACAATACCTAGAATTATGGAGTTGACAGGGAAGCCACCCTTAAATAACTTTCTCAGAACGCAAGGCGTAGGGGGGGCCAGCCGTTTCTCAGTTTATCTGTAAGGCCGGTAAAGGATTAGTGTAGGATGTGCGCAAAAGGATTCGGCCATGAAAAATAATCGCAGTGGGAGGTGGGGCAGAGGTCCGTGGACGGAAAGCTGGTCGGGACAATTCAAGGAAAAGCGCAGGGGGGGGGGAGACAAACGAATGGGCCCGCAAAACAAGTCTAAACAAAAGCTGAAAAAAACCCGGGCGGTAAGGAAAAGAATGGGGGCAGTGAAGGCGCGTCGGTAGGGCTGTTGAGAAGGAATGCAGCGAAACCAAGGGGGGGGCTTGTGGATTCAATTGAGGGGAAAAGTAAATAAAAGAAGAACGGAGGTTATATGAAGGAAACGGGAACATAAAGAAGGCCCCCCAAAAAAAAAAGAATCAACCACTTTAAAAAACGAGGTCAGGAGGTGAATAACCGCAAATTCAAAGGGGGTAGAAGACAGGAGTGGGAAGGGGGCCGTGAGAATGTGAATCCGTTGTGTTTCGACTTGGTTTTAGAGATACGGGGATTAGGAATTACGGTAAGCAGGAATAGAAGGAAGAGAGAATGGTTGACTGGGTGAATGCATCAAATTAAATCGGAGGACGGGAGAGGGTCTTTGGGTTGGGGAAACTAATCCTGAATAAAAAAAAAAAAAAAAAATAAAAAAATTGAAAGCCGATGTGAGGGGGAGCCGGGAAGAGGGGGAAAGTCTGGCTGGAGCCGTCCTAAAAACCCAGATTCAGTATCCTTCACAAACAAGCACCATAAGGCGCATGAACGATTTCCGGTTGCCTCTTCCATTACAACCCGGAGTGGCGTTAATGGGTAAGGCTCGATGGCGGTTGGGAGTGTGAAGCCGAAGAGGAGGGGCAGCGTACGTCGAACTTCCCAGACATGCAGCGCATTGTGCATTTCAGCAAGGCAATTGCTCGTCAATACGGCTGGGGGCACATGCCCTGCCGAGAGCAGGACTTCATCGGCCGTGAAAATGGGGAAATCGGCAAAACAATGTTCATGCGGCGGGAAAAATCCAGAAATCTTCGGAGGGGGGGGTCGGGAACAGGTGTCGCAACGCTGCAAGACAGACCGGGAACGAAGGGAAGGTGATCCTATCACTCGCTCACCTGCTTGACCAAAACGCCCGAGCGGGGGCATTCACGGAGATCTTTTCTCACAGCTCGGTTCTTGACGCTCAGGCGAGGGGCCGTGTACAATGCGGGGGGGAGGCCCCGCGGGGGGAACAATGCATCAAAAATAAATCATAAGGCCGACGTAGGTCAACCAGGGGGGGGGGGGGCCTATAGAAAGTGATACAAGGGATAGGCCTCATGGGGGAAATATTCCCACGGTCGGTGAAAGGAAACGTGAACAAAGAAGCAGTCCCTTCGGGCGATAAGGAAGCCGTCGAGACAAAAAACCACCAAAAAAAAGCAAATCGCAACAACAACAAGGAGGTATTAAAATTAGAGATTGTTGGGGGGGGACGGGGTCGTTTGCCTCGACGGGGCTCTAAACTACTCTAAAGAAACGGGGGGAGACCAACATAAGGGTCTCAGCATTCAAAAACCAATCACCTACCTCATTTGGAGGCACCAAGGGGGGGGTAAAGGTGAAAGCGTGACGGGATGCGTTTCATGGTCCTGAGGGGGGAAGGAAAAAAGGAAAAAAAGCTTTTGAAACGGCCTTGCAGACTCCGAAGCAGAAAAGATAACCTGGGTCTCGGGCGATCGGAAAGGAACCTCCTAAGTTTTGGCAATAACGCGGTGCCAAACGTTGGGATCGCGAGAAAAAAAAGGAGAAACGGGGCTTTGGGGAGGGGACAAGAAAAATGGGGCGATCAGCACGACTGTCTGGAGGGTTACCACTCCATAAAAGGAAAGGTCGGGGGGGGGCAAAGGCTTGCAGTGCATTGCTCTTTCAGAAAATCGTCAGCAAACTCTTCAGGCAGAGGAGGGGGAGAAAAGCTTGCGAGATTGCAGGCCAAAGGGGGGAAATAAGCTGGCAACGCGGACAAGATCGTCAGATAGTTAAGTCGAGAAAAAAGATCACCTAATCTCAAATGTGTACATGGGGGGAATCCGGAAATCGGGGGAGGAAAGATCATTTTTGGATCTGGTTGAAGACTTAAGACACCGGAATGATCTTAGTTCGAGAGCGACTTGAGGGGAGGATAAGTCCTACGTCGCGGGGCTCAAGGTCGTGGGGACGGCCTTCTTGAACACTCCTAGGAAAGGAACAAAGAGAGGCAAAAAAAAGCCGCGAACAAGTTAGGCACGGGGTTCCCCCCTGCAAGAATCCTTAGCGCGGACAAAAGAAAACCACGGATCGAACAGATCGAAAGGGATAAAAGGGCAACTAGGGTAACAAGGAAATTTGAAATGGAAAGGACGAAAGACTGAAGGGAAAAAGGCTTTTGATACCGTGTTTTGGAGACGCTGGTCTCCTGGGAATCTGTGAATAAGTCAGCCATATCGTTATCGAGACGAGGAGCTCTTCTCTCTTGCAAAGGGAAAAGAATTAAGGAAGAGGAGTTAGGCAACCATACCGCGAGGCCGAGACTAGAAAAGCGAGGTCGACAAATAAGGGTTGGGGGTCGGGGTAAGGGGAAGAAGTTGATGGAACTGGGGGAGCAGGGAGTACGCCGTCCGTGGCGTTCGGAGGCCGCCGTTTAGTGGTCTCGCAAAGAACCCCCCCTTGCAAAAAAGTCCAAGTGCAACACTCAGAGGAGGGGAAGGGGTTAGGCATCATTGAGCAAAAAAGGGCGCAAGTTTTACGAAAGAAAAGGGTCCCTTAAAGATAACCGGAGCAAGGGCTCATAAGACGCGCGTCGGGGTGCGGCGCAATAACAGCGCCGGGGGGGGGGGGGGGGGGGGGGGGGGGGGGGGGGGGGGGGGGGGGGGGGGGGGGGGGGGGGGGGGGGGGGGGGGGGGGGGGGGGGGGGGGGGGGGGGGTGGGGGGGGGGGGGGGGGGGGGGGGGGGGGGGGGGTGGGGGGTGGGGGGGGGGGGGGGGGAGGGGGGGGGGGGGGGTTTGGGGGGGGGGGGGGGGGGGGGGGGGGGGGGGGGGGGGGGGGGGGGGGGGGGAAGTGGGGGGGGGGGGGGGGGGGGGGGGGGGGGGGGGGGGAAAAGGAGAGGGGGGATGGAAAAGGGGGGGAGTGGGGGTGAGGAGGGATGAAGAAAGGGTGGGGGGGGGGGACTGGGGGGGCATAATGAAAGGAGGGGAAGGAGAAGAGCAAAAAAGGGGGAGAAGGAGAAGAGAGGTGAAGAGGAGCTGGTGAGAAGAAGAGGACAAGTGAGGGGCGGGGGAGAAAAAAAAGAGAAGAGGGGGGGGTGAGGGGAAATCACGAGGGGAGAGGGCAGTGGTGGGGGTGTTTGAGCCGCAACCTACCTTCTGGAATTTAGAGGGTTTGGGGGGGGGTGTTTCCTTCGGGTAATGATGAAACGCCTCAGGACCTCCTTCACGACGTCCTATATTGAAGAGGTGGGGAATGTTTTCCGGTAGTAATTGATTTCAAAACGTCCAAAAACCAGGTTTGGGAAACCCCGAAAAGGGGGATATAGTGAAAGCCCGATAGAAAGAGTCTCCTGACCAGGGGGAAGGGCGGGGATCTTACAACCGATGGGAGTCGGGGGGGGACGAAAAAACAATCTGACAGGAAAAAAAATGACTCTCTGTTAAAAATAGGGGAAATTTAACAGGCCCGGAGAGGATGACTTGCTGTGTACTGGGGAGGAGGAAGGTCGCAAGAAGACGGAAACGTAATCATAGTGTAAGGAAGTCATTGGACTTTAAAAAAAGGGTGGAAGGCTCTAGCAGCAATCGGCAAATCAAGGGGACCAAGAACTTTCGGCACAAAGAAGGGGAAAAAAGTACCTAACCTCTGCGGAGCCCAGAGAAGAAGGGAAGATCTCCAATCATACGATCCGGGAAGAGAGAGACACGACATTTATGTAAACGATGGCTTAAACAGAGCTGGCCAAAAAGACATGATAGGCGGCGCGACGCAACTGCAGGGGAAGGTCTTGCACTCCATCTGGTATGGAAGGTGAGGAAGAAAAGGAGGAAGTATTCAGCCCGACCACCGGCCAAAATGACAATGGAGCTTTCGAGACGAGTCCATCTGGGGTCTGAAAATTATAGGGGAAAGGGGGTTGGTTGGAAACATGGGAGGTGCTCACTCAGCGGGACGGCGGCGAGCGTAGTGTGTCAAAAAAAAAAGGGGAAAGGGGAAAATTGGCCATTGAAAAGAAGGAGAAACTGCAGACGGCGCGGGGTAGAGTGTCTTCCAAGGAGGGGATAGTGATTGAACCAATTCCAACAAAGCTTGTACAACTTGGGGGCCATACTAACCGCAAGAAGCAAAAGAAGACCGGAAAAAGTAAGTAGGAATACGCTCTCACTGTTTGAAAATCGCCTTTGACGGACTGGGCAACGTAGAGGAGACAAAAGGGAAGTCTGGGTAAAGCGAGGGGGTGCGCCCGAGGGGAAAGTGAGGAAAACGGAAGACGCAAAGAAGAAACGTCCGCGCATGGGGTTAAATGGACTCCGCTTGGCACGTGCCTCCGGAGGCCAGAAAAACCTCTTGGGTCAAAGGGGGAACATGGAAACAGCTTCAGGGAGAGGAGCCGCGATCGAGATCGTAAGTAACTAGGGGTGTTTGGGGGGGGGGTGAAGAATAGTTGACGACTTTTCACAAGAATGCGGGAAATAACGACCGCCTGCCATAAGTCCGGGAGGGAGAATCAATCAGGCGTTTGAAACCGAACCATCGAGAACAGTAACCTGGGAAAGATGGAGGCTCTCGAGGGATGGATGCTCTTCCGAATGCCCAACCTGGGTTGCCGGAAGTCTTCATGAAAGTGGAGGAAGGGGGGGGAAAAGAGGCTTGCGAGTACATCAGGCGAACGGACTCAGCCAAAAAAAAAGGGTTCACCAACGTTTTCGAAAGAGTCAATGCTTTGGGGAAAAACGAAAAACAGTCGAAAATCAACCAAAAATCAATTACTGCTACAGGAGAGCAAACTGTGATTAGGAACTCACCGAATGAAGAAGAGAGCCTCTCAACGCCACCTGAACGCCGCGCGTTGGACATTACGAGACATGCCAAAACCTTGCGACAAGGGACCCGTGCCTAAGTCTATTCAAAATATCTCGACAATAGGGGGGAGATAGAGGAGGAAGCCCGCTTGAAAGTTGGGCGCGCAAAAAGAAACTGCGAGGAGGCGACCGTGCAGTCTCTCGCACAAAAAACGTAGAGGAGATGGCCTTGCGCAGCAGAAGGAAAGGAGACGATTTGAAAAAAAATAGCAGAGGGAGGAAGAGGTCGGGTTGATGAAAATAGGCCCGGCGGTAAAAGCAGGGCGTCGTGTGACATCTGAATGTCCCAACGAGAGGCGTTAAAGGGACGGGCAGGCTCCGGCAAGATCAGGTCAAGGGGTAAGCAATAAAGAAAGTTAAGAAGAGAGGGAGGGGGGAGGGCGGAAGAAGGGTTTGAAGATCTTGTAGTAAGAGGTTTACCCCACAATCCTTAACCTGTCTAAACTTTGGGTTTCCAAACCTAACGTAGTCAATATGTAAATGGAGACGGGGGGAAAAATCGTAAGCAACCACTGGTCGGGGAACGAGAAGAGGAAACATGCTCTAACTGTTAAAGGAGAGGAACTATCATTTCCCCGAAAGATCCGCACAAGACGGGTGTGTACTGAGGGGTCTCTACAAACGGATGAAAGGAGATAAAGGAAGGGCCGTAATCGTCTTTAGGAGGGAGAAGTTTAATAACGCGGTCTCACCAAGTCACTGAATCTCCCCAAATCCCAACAAACCAATGAAGGAAATATAAGGAAGTATGAATGACGCGTGACATCGGAAAACATCTTAATTTCCCTTAGTGGGTGAGAGGGGAGACTGCGGGAGGTGAACGTGACCACGTTTCTGAAGTAACAATTTAAGGGGCGGGAAAATGAAAAAAAGGCGTTGAATGATGAATGGGGTCATTATAGAATCCTGTGTCAAAGTAACCCCTCTCAGAAGCAGGAAAGTGAAGAGTTTAATTACAGTGGGAAGTCTTCGTCACAAGGCGGGTCAAACCTTGGAAAGTAAACGGAAAGGTTTCTCTTGGAGTACGCACGTTTGCCAAAATTGATCTGTCCCAAGGCCGTCCAAAGCTGGGTTTGGGAAAGTTGGGCAGACCGAAAACACGATCGCCACTCCTGTACACTAGGAACCCCTACGATTGGGAAAGGTTCAAGGAAAGGGTGATAGAAAGAAGCACACTTTGTAAGGAATATGACGAGCTATGTAGGTGCAGGGAAACTACTCTCACTAGTTGACTTGACAATTAAAAACCACAGAGATAAATGGACAACAATGAGCGCTGAATCAGTAGACGGAAGATAATGTGCATTGTACCGGACGGGGCAACTAAGTCTACTGGGGCAACCCCATGCCTAAAAATTTTAGGAAAGAGGAGAGGTGGAAGCAGCAGGAAGAATCAATTTCTGGGAAAGTTGTCGCACAAAAGAAGGACATGTGCTTCCTCTCGGGTCTATTTGTAAAGATAGAAATCAAGGCTGAGCGAGTCAGGACTTGATTGGATGACAACATTGATTTTGGAGTGGATCGGTCGCACATTGGTCGGAACTACCTCCGCTTGAAGAAAAAAACCGAGAAAAATTGGTCATTCCAAGTTCTTCGCTGATGAAACCCTTTAGAGAGGGAGGAGGGGAACGAGATCAAGTCAACCAGGTCCGAAGCAAGTAGAAAGAGGAACACATGCACTGCTAAGTAAGGATAGTAGATAGCATAAAGTACTAAAAGGGAGGACTGACGCATTGAACATAACGGGGGTCCGCGGTACAAGGGGAAATTAACTACTATATCTGGGCAAGACAGAGAGAAGGGGTGTGCATGGAAGATTCCCACTCTTTTTGAAGTCAATCTTGCAGGGACGAGCTTCGGTCGGATCTGGAAACTACGGTATGGGGAGGCAGCCGGATATAAAGGTTATGGGTGGAAAAAGGGGGGGACTAAAACTTTTGGATCGTTTGGGGAAGAAGCATAAAAACTTTCAAATAACATTAAAAAGGAACACGAAAATATAGCTTGGTCCAGGGTAATCGGACTCAAAAAGAAACAAGGAACAAACAACAGGTCGACCTTCTGGAAGTTTCAGAGCTCACCCGGTCTAGGTAGGGGGTCTAGAAACAAGAGAACCAGATTCTTCCATGAATTAGGTGAGCAGTTGTGATCAGGGTGGGGAGGGACGAGTTTACAACAGAGCGCCTTTTAGGTAAAACATCAAAAAAAGGGAAAGAGCGTTGGGTGGACGATGCGTTGGCCTAAAAACTGGTGCGAGGGGACAATCAAAGAGAAAATAACAAGAAAAAAAAACAAACAAACGGAGGGAGGACGAAACTGCAAAGTCGTTCAAACCATCTTCTCCTAAACTACCCTCCTAAAGGAAAACGAGGATAAAATCGAGGAGGAAAGCTTTAAACATAGGGAGACTAGGAGGAAGGGATTTGAAAAGTAAGGTGAAGAACCTACGGCGGTTTGGAAGTTTCACGTAACGAAAGACAGAGAGAAGATAAACGGTAGCGGCCATAATGGAAAAACGGTAAACGTTCATCATAAAAAGCGAATAAACCACGGCAAGATGTCAAGGATGGGGGAAAGTTCTTACTCATTAAAGGGATGTAAGAAATTAAAAATTTTTCCTTGGAAGAAGGCTATGCTAGGAAAAAGTCGGGGGGGAGGCGCTAGAGGAGTGAAAAGGTAAGGAAAAACAAAGAGATGGTCGGGGCATTTTTAATCTGGACTGGGGGGTATGTCACGAGGAGGTACTCGCTGGGGTTTGGGCAAATAAGTACCTATTGCCCCGTCGGAGCTAAGAGCGACGAAGAGCGACTGCTGACTCATCCCACCATCGAAGTAGAAGGTCAAACGAATGGGGAATGGGCAAACCCGCTTAATGTGGAATCTCAAAAGGTAAAAAAAGTATGCAGTATGGGGGAATATGGGCTAGGCTGTGTCTCGAAGTAAAGTCAGTTATAAATCGAGCGGAAGAGGGAAGGGCCCGCGTTGGGAAGGGACCCATGCAAATGCTTCAGAGGCTTAGACAACTGAAACTTAAATAATGAAAGGGGATAGTGAAGCGTTCAAGAGACAGCTGATAGAAATAAGAAAAACAGGGGAAAATAGGATAACAGGGCTTAATCAGTGGTACCAATCCGAATAGTAGTAGAAGTGTTCTTAATTTTCTCGAAAAGCTTAAGCCATTAAAAAAAGCTTCCTGGGGTTGACGCAGATCACTCTAATTAGAAAAAAAAACAGATAAACCATGAGTTGAAAAGAATCCCCGCCTGTCTTGAACTCACCTTAGAACCCTGGCGAATTTCAAAAAGAGGAAAAGCGTGGTTGTCTCTGAAAAGCAGTGATTAGAGGAGGGGACACAAGGAAGTGGTACAAACATGGAGTGGGAGGAAAAGTTCCAACCCGTAAAAAAGGAGGGCTAACACAAGAAAGTCAAGATAGGGACAAACTGGGGTGCCCTCATACTGGTGAAGAAAAACAAAATTAAGGCGTGAATGCGTGGTTTGAAAAAGCAAGGAAAATATTCAGTGGGCCGCAAGCTTTCGCACCCAGGCGGAAAAAAAGCACAGTTCTATAGAACCAAGAAAAAATCTCTAGAGAAAAAGGAGGAGAAAGGGAGAGGAGGGAAGGGGTTTGTCCGTGCGAGTGTCGAACTAGAAAGCAGCAGAAGAAGGGCTAAACGCTTGCTGCCAAAAAGGAAGATTTTTACAAAAACACGGGGCAGGTGGGAACAAACACGGGATGGCAACTTGGCCTCGTCTGGGGCATGAGGCTTTCAGTGTGCCTATGCAAGGGGACCAGGGGCGAAGTGGGCCTAAGTACACGGAAGGGACTGGAAAAAAAAAAAACGCGAGAACTGGGGAATGTTGGGAATCGACTCAACCGAAGCGAAGGGGGGAGGTCAGCGCTGGCGGTGGTGTCAGAAAGGAAGAGGGGAGTTTAGGATCACGACTTCGAAACGGGAAGGGGAAGGGAGGCCAAGACGAAATAAAACTATCTGGATTGGGTATCCACTCAGAAAGGGACACGGACGATGGTAAGTCGGCAAACGGAGGAGCTCGGAAAAAGGAATCAGGCAAGAGGGAAGGATGTACGATCAAGGAGGAAGCCTGGCTGAAGTCATTGGCCCTGCCGAAATGGCACGTCCTACGGGATAGAGGACTGGCACTCAAGTGGGTAAGGGAAAAAAAAAAGAGCACCTAATTTAAAAAAAAAGATCAAGGAAGGGGGTGGGGGAAAGGCACTGACCCCAGGGAAAGAGGGGTCTTCAATTCAATTGGTATCGGAAGGGGCCGACTAAGGGTTTGAGGAATGAAAAATGCCAACGGGCGCGCTGAGAAAAGGTACGGAACGGGAGGGCAGTCTGGTGGAAGATGATGTAAAAAAACCCCTACCCCCCGAAGGAGAGGTAAGAAAAAATTAAAGGGACAACAGGAGAGAGGAAGCTAATTAAAGGCTTGGGTTCAGAAGGAAAGGAAAGAATATTTCTCTAAACTAACACAAAGAAAAAAACGTAGGCGGAACAAAAAGGTAATGCAACCGGGTTTTCTGAATGGTCAGGAAAGGAGGGAAAGGGGAGGGGACGAACTCGGTCAAAAGTAACTTAACTTCGTGTGGGAAAAGGGTTTGGAGGAGTGGGGCGCTTGAACGTAGAAGTGGATTTCCACAAAAGGTCTTCGATCGTGTAATTCCCCGGAAAGGCAAAAAGAAGGGAGGGGGGAGTGATTCGTTATCAACCCAAACGACCTCTAATTCAGTAAGAGAAAATCATTCAGAGGCGGGTACGGAAAAACGGGGTGTATGGGGGAAGAGAAGCGGGGGGGTACGAAAAACATTCGGATAACAGAAGGGGAATTCCGGTGCGGCGGCCGTTGCAGGAAAGAGTGAAAAAACCATCTTAAGAAAAGACATCGCGACCCTTCAAATGGGACTTAGCAGGGGGATGCAGAATCACCAAATGACCGCCGTTGTGATCTGACCTAATTCCGTAGCCTGAGGCACCGTCGCAAGACAGGAATACTCGTACGTTAAAGAGGGGGGGGGGGCTAGAAAGAGCAATTGATTGAAGCTAAAACAAGAAGAGAAATGGGCAGGGCTTTTTAGGAGGGGAAGGGAGTTACCTCAGGCAAGAAAGGGACCTAGGCGATTCATATCTTGCAGAAAAATTTGGGGAACGAAAGGGAATCTGGGCAAAACGATACAGTGGGTAAAAACAAAGCAAAAAAAAGAAATGAAGGTGAGATTCCGTAAGGGAGACGCCCTATATCATTCTGGCCGTGACAAGAGATCTTCCAAACCAAGAAATCAGATTCAGGCGCCGCGGGGACTTCCAGCAAAACAAAAGAAACTGGAGAAACGAGCTCGAAGCGCAATATTTACTGTCCCCGGAACTCTTGGGATAGTGGGATGGTAAGGAGGAGTCAAATAGGAGGAAAAGGGAGAGAAAGTATGAGGTCATAGACCGGGGGGAAGATGGCTAATGGTCTTTCCCGAACCTGGGGGGGAAAGGGGAATCATCAGAATCCTCACTATAATTAGTAAGAAGACAACTAGAAAGGGGTATAAGGAGAGGGAGTACAGCTTCGAGGCTTAGAAGAAGGAGCGCACGATCCCTCCAAAATAACGTTTATCGGAAGAAAGGATAGCATAAAAGGGGACCTACGGATTAAAAAAAGGCCCCGAAGAAAGGAGAGATGATACCAGTCAGAAAAGTGGCAAACCAGCACTAACTTGATATCTTCGAAATAAGCAGGGTAATTAGAAGAAGTACCTTAAAAGGACAAGTAGCTTTAAGGGAAACGCCCGGAGGAAAAAAATGACAAGTTTGAGAGGACAGAGTCCTACATCGCGCTGCTTTCGGGGGAAGAGCAAGGGGGGTTGGTGCAAAATGGAGTGTATCAAGAAGAGGTCAAGAAAGTCTAGCAAAAAAAGCAATAGTCTGTTGTTTCATAGTCGGAAAGTGGAGGGAGGATGAACACTCAAGAAGAACTAACCGGAGAATCGAGAGTACTAACAGGAGCGCAGATTTGGGGAGAAAAGGAGTAACACTTTAAAAAAAAGCTTGGAAGAGGGGACAGAAAAGAAAAATCTTTCAACTTTCTGCAAGATAAAGGAACAGTGAAGATCTCAATGTTTGTGAAAATCGAAGGGTGAAGAGATTTGAAAAAAGGGACGAAAAAGGGGAAGGTACGAACTGTGGACGCGATGGGTATAAGGAACAAAGTATTTCTAAAAATTAATCCCCTTAAGTAGCACAAAGAAAATCGATCTGAGGGGAAGACGGGGGGGAACGGCCAGAAGAAGGGGAGCGTAACCGCTGTGCCATGAAACCGGAAAGGGAAAAGGGAGTCCAGGATCTAAAGAGCGAAGCTTCTACTCGATAAGGAAAGTAGGGTGAGGGGTGGGTGGGGAAGAGAGGAGCTCGGGGAAAGCTCAAAAAGTAGAAGGTGGCTCAACAGGGTAAACCATCGAAGGAATAGGAGATAAAGACACTGAGGGAAGCCGGAATAAGATCCCCCCTATACCCCATCATGAAACTATGTAAACTCAGAGAAATTTATAAACTGGGGATGCCGATTCAAAGTCAACCCTGGGTTCAGGAAAGTCGGGGGAAAGGGAAAAGAGTTTTTGCTTCAGAGGGTCAAAGCCGCAGGGGCAGCCCGTAAGTTGCAAATTAAAGTCGGTCCAAAAGTGAAAATCAAATGACTTTGTGGAAAAAAAGTCCTAACAGGACGAAAACCGCGACAGAAAAAAAAATAAAGAGAAATCTAGTTCAGAGCTTCATACTGGAGAAAAAAAGACAGATCATATTCCTCCGCCGACATGTCGCGCGTTGGGAAATTCTGCAAAAAAAAGGAAGGGCTGGAAGAAAGTGAAGAGGTCATACAACATAGATCGGGACAATATGCGTCTCAAAACGGAGGAGGAATAGGGAAACATGTGGTGGAAAAAAGGCACGGAAGCTTTTGTTGAATATAGAGGACACAAGGGAAAAGAGAGAGCCAAGGAAGTGGCTAATGAAGGATTTGCTAGAAATTTGGCCAGAGGTTAACTCATTTCTCTTGCATATTTACGCGGATTGGATAAACAAGAAAATAGGCTGTCGCGTCGGGGTTTTTGGAGAAGGGAAAGTTCACAAAAAAAAGTTCTTAGGCGTGAGGGAAAGAGGAAGACTCAGGACGGGGGAGTACTGCATGAAGGACAGGTCTACGGACTTATAGATGGGAAATTTGAGTATGAGGCTATGGGGGAAGGGAGCTTCATAGGTTTTTAAACCCAAGCAGTGACGAATAAGGTGGTGTAAAAAGAGGTCCTGCAAGAGTCCGTAGTTAACTGATGGGGATCACAATCCTATTTGAAAAAAGCCAAAACAGCTTGGCACTGGGCAATAGAAGAGGAAACCCCATGACTTTCAGGAGACAACAATTTCAGAAAGAGACGCAAGCAGGGGGGCCCAGTAGGGGTAGCGCTGGTCAAAAGGGAGGAAAACTGTCTTGAGCTTGCTCCGGAAAAGGGACCCGACAGCAAAGGAGGGGAGGAGGGGTTGCGTAGAAGACTTTTTGGTGCTGCGGTAGAAACTGCTACGGAAGGAACCCAACAAACCAAGAAAAAGTGGAAGAAAGAGGGAATGGAAGGGGAGTAACTACTACTGTAAGCTTTTAAATCTGTCAGGAGCAGGGCAGGAGGAGGGGAGAGTGATTAAAGGTCAAACCCCCCCAACCCGAAAACCGTGAAAAGGGGGAATAAAAGGAAGAGAAGGGACAACACATGCGTCTTCCGGGGGACCATTTTCGAAACCCTGGCTTACAAAAGCGCGTTAAATCCGAAGGGGGGGAACGATTTTAAGAACGTAAAGGGGGTCTTGTCAAAAGGGCGATTTATGACCAAAAATAGAAAGTCCAGGGGACGGGGGGGGAGTGCATGGTAGCACGTGCAACAAAATGGGGAGTCTGGTCCCATAAGGGACCAAAATTTTGAAGTCACCGGGCACAAAGCTACGACGGAAGACGAAAACGAAACAGCCCCGATTGAGGGGAGACTTCTACTTTGGAGGGATCTGAAAGAAGCAAGGGGGGGAACCATGGAACAACTAGGGCTTGCGATTGATACGAAAGAGGCGTGATCAACGACAGTTTGGACAAACCCCATTCTATCACATGGACCATAAGCAGGGTATGTATTGTGAGGTCTTCTTAAGAGAAAAGGGGACGTGGCCCTCCGGACCGGGGGAAGATTCCGCTGGGTCTCAAGGAACGCCGGGAAATATGCGATTTAGAAGATGAGATAATCTGGGGAAGGGAAGGACCAGGGGGGACTTGTCAACAAAATCCGCTGGATCATTGAAGAAAAGAAAACACGGGAGGATTTTGCTCTTCCATCGAGTCTATTTGGAAAAAGAAGGGGAAGAAGAGTAATCAGGGGCCCGGATATTTAAAAGTATGGGGGAAGGTTGATCTGCTCGAGAGGATCTACTACCATACTCTATAGGCGAGAAAGTTGAATTAAATTGTCTTCTAAAATAACGCAAGTGATAGTGAGGAGGAAGGACGTAAAGTCTCCGAGAAATGCAACAAAAAACGCATTTTGCCAGGAAAAGAGAAAAGTAGACGAAAAAACATGGGCTCTTGCAAAGCTGTGATCGAGGCGATCATATTTCAAATACCCTGCTAGAAGCAAATTAACAAGACAATGCCAATGGAGACTTTACCGGAAAGAAAATAGAGAGAATGAAAAATTCCCAGCAAGAGTCCGTGGGTTGGGGGAGGTTCCAAGTGGGAGTTCAAGACTTGCCTCGAACAAAGAGGGGGGGTTAAGTAGTCGGAGGGTGTCAAAATGCGAAGACATTTAGGGGGGAGGACCCGATAGACAGGTGAAGTTCTGGTGAAGTGTTAACCCAAAAAAGGGGGTGGGGGGATGAGGGGGGGGGGCAAAGAAAAAAAATGGCATAAACAATGCCACGGATTGGGAAATGAATCGGAAGCGTGCATGAGGTAATACTGCTCATCATTAAAAAAAAAAAAGAAAAGTGCCTGAATGGATTTGCGCTTCAAAAAAGCGCGAGGCACAGCCACCAAAAAAGACGAGCGTAGGAACCAGTCGGAGGAGAGGGGGGATAAAAAGCATCGGGAGGGCCGGGCCCTCTAAACGGGGTTCCAACGGCTGCTGGAAGGGAGCAGAGAATCACAAACGCCGCAGTTGGAAGTTTGGAGGGGGGAGGTTCAAGCCGGGGGGGGGGTAATTTATTGCGGAAATTCAAAGACGTGTCTCAAGACCAAAAAAACCAAAGAGGTTATAAATGTCTCAATAGTTTACAATCACCAGGGGGGATCTTAACAAGACCGACCTAAGGAAAACAGAGATTTCTTAGAATCTCAGAAATCGCTTTCCGAGGTCGGAAAAGGCGCTGGTATGGGGAGAAGAATGCCGGAATCTTAAGGGCTTTTGGAATTTTCGGACGGGAAAGAAAGGTATCCGACTGGGTATTGAAAGAGAAATGAAAAACAAGATGAATCCAGAGAAAAAAACACGGAGAAAAACACTATGGCAAGGAGTTGAAAGGTCTTAAACATTAAAAGGGGGCCAACAAGGGGAAACCAATGTGACCCCGCAGGTTGCAGTGCGAGAAGGGGAGGAGTGGGTGCTTGGTTGTAGGGTAGCGGAAGAAGCCTTTAGGAAGGAAAAAAAAAAAAGGAGAAGGGGGAGGGTTGAGGTGTGTGATCGGTGTTAATGGTGCTTAAAAATGACGAGGCGGGTGGGTGGTCCCAGAAGCCGGAAAAAAACCCCGGCAGGGGGGGGAGGAAGTAAGGCGGGCAGACACTGTCAGAGGCGCCTTCATAAACCAGGCTCCTTGGGAGCCTTTCAAACGATACCACATGGATCGGGCAGAGAACTTAAATTGGGCCGCTGAAAAGTTCCAAACGGTCTATAGTTGTTAAGAGGGGGGGGGGGCGAAAAAATTTCGGGTCCTATATAACAGAATAATCTTAAGAACTCTCGAATTAAAAGGTACAGCGGAAGTTGAAGGGGAAGGAAAATGATGACAGCCTAACGCTGGTCGAAGGTCCAAAGGGGAGGCTGAATCATAAAGGTCATCGCGGCGTTCCCTTGCAAAAGGGAAAAGAATCTGGAGGCGTGGTAACAATCCAGAAGAGTTTGGAGTATTTTCCATTTCCTGTCAACGCCAGAAACGGGGGGGGGTCAACAGAGGGATCCTATCCGAGCGACACCGGAGTGCCCAAACACCCGAAAAGGATGGGTCACTCACCTCATCTGACAGTGCATTGGCTAAATCGAAAAGGTAGAGGGCTTCTAAGATGTAGCAGGGGCCGTGTACAAATGCTGTGAGGAGGGGCCAACCCTTTCCTTGCAAGGAAAACATGAACGCAAGCCAGGAGAAACGGTAGTGACACGGGTTTTGACAGAAGAAATTTTTTCAACGAATTCGGCTCGTCTTAGTTTTGGGGAAATCGGAACCAGGGATGGTCCCGGAGTTTCCGCCGAAAGGAGGATAGCGCAGGACAGGGACGATGCACAAATCCGCCAACCATGAAACAAGAAGATCTCAACAAAACCCAGGGGGGGGAAAAGGTTTGGGGGACAGTGGGGACTAGTGGAATTCACTCGACTGGTCTCACTACGAACGAAGGGGAAGGCTAAACGCTTGCGGGAAAAAATAAATAGGGGACAGGGTCAACAAACTGCATTCCGCCGAAAGGGGGACGGGGAAAAGGGGAGGTCGGGGAAGAAGTCATCAACTTCATGATGAAGTCAAGTGTTCAAAGGGAAGGGGAAAATTTACGGTAAATGCCGCCCGAAAGTGGTATCTCGGACCGTGGGAACGCAAAGGAAAAAATAAACACTTTCCCGGGCGATTGGCTAAAGAAGCTGCAGGTGATGGCCACGAGGGGGGGTACAAGTGGGACGAGTTAGAGACAAGAAGGCGTGAACGGCCGGGGGGGATCTTTTCCGCCAACGGGGGTCAAAAAAAAAGGAGAGACGGATTCACTAGAACCACCCGCAGACCACGTGGATTTGAAAAGGGAGGGGGAAAAGCCGGAGATGAAAGAGGGGCTAATGGCGGCAGCAAGAAAGAGGCTTCATGACTCTCAATCGGCAACGCTTTCTTAGCATGGTCATTAAAGAAGGCCGAGTGGGAGGCGGAAGTGTCGTATGAGCGCAAGGATCTGGGGACGGGAAGAACAAACGGGCCCATCGCAAGGAGTACAAACCGATCGGGGGCCCAAGTGTTAAAGGGGAAGAAGAAAAAAGATCAAAATATGGGGAGAGTGTGAAAAGGGGACTCCAGGAGGGAGCTTGGGGGGAGGCGAAACGCCGGGTGGGCGGAGGAGTAGGGAATGGGTAACATAACTTTCTTCAAGGTGATTGGAGTATGCCTTGGTGCACCCGGCCAAAAAGTAATCACAAAAGAAAAAAAGAGGCAACACCAACAGATAGGAAAGATGAAGTCAATGCTTTGGCGAAGGGGAACCTTACAGAGT
>Ga0179593_1373020_pt1 | contig 21871 bp, 29 predicted proteins | sample CZODoug2_1_08_16_FD_185931 | JGI IMG/M metagenome (GOLD analysis project Ga0179593, IMG submission 185931) | Vadose zone soil fungal communities from Angelo Coast Range Reserve, California, USA - CZODoug2_1_08_16fungal (PacBio error correction) | ecosystem: Environmental > Terrestrial > Soil >...
CGTTCGCCGGCTAAATGCAGGGACAACTTCCACCACCCGCAAAAGATGCGGCGGATAGCGCGAGGAAGGACAGTGCAGCCGTGGGCCGTAGACGAGCACGGGCGTCAGGACGGGGTGCGGAGGTAGCAACCAGCCGACCGACGAACGGAAAGGGAGTGCGTCACAGAAGATAACCGCGGTCGGCGAAGGATTCAACGAGGGACATCCTAGGTGTGGATGGCGGAAAGGGGATATGACAAACAGAAAGAGACCACCCGAAAGGCAACGAGACGCCGAGGCACCGACCGATGAGGAACGACCGACGAAAGACGGAGAGTGCGGCGGGTAAAGGTCGTCCTGGGGGAAAAGGCCACAGACACCTGGAACGACTAAAGCGAAAAAATCAAGGATGCGCGGCCGGAAAGAGAGCACAAGGAGGGCTCTTTCAGAAAAGGAGCTGAGAAGCATGCAAATAACGTTTAACCGGACGAGCCAGAGTAAGTCACCAAAGGGGTGGAGGGGCTCTGGGAAAAAAAAATAAGAGGAGGAATGCAAGGCGATAATCCGGGGGGGAGAGACACCTCTTCCGGGACTGCAAAGGGGAGCTGTGCGGACTTGTCGGCAATACAGTGGCCAAGGAGTCAGGGGACTTCTATTTACCCCCGGTTTCAATCAATAGAGGAAAGGACAAAAGGCCTTCTCCTAACCGGGATGCGCTTAAGGACGGAAGCTGAGGCCTCCTCCTGGGGAGAGAAAAAAAATGGGTGTCGGGCGGGGAAGGAGGGGGGCGCAGCAAAACTTCAACGACAAAGCCCAGGAAGAGCGAGAGGTCGGCGGGGTAAGAACAAAGGGGGGAGATCGGGTGAGACGGTCCCGAGAAAGGGCCGGGGGGAAGGAGGGGGTCAGGGAGAACCAAGTTATGATAACGGAGTGGGAATCTGGCGGGGGAAAGGTGGGGGGGGGGGTAGCGGTGGGCGTTGGAACTGAAGGAACGGTGGGGGGGAAAAAAAGTAAAATGGGCTGAAAAAGGACATAAGAAGATAAGGACGGGCACAGATGTATCTGGTAAGGAGAAGCACGAGGGAAAAGGGGAAAGAAAACCCCTTGCACAGCGGACGGCAGAAAAGAGGACTTCGGGAGATTTCTGGCGTAGTCCGGAAAAAAAACACATTGGGGAAAAGGGGGGAGGGATAGACGGGAGAAAAGGCGACAGTTTCAATCTTCTACCGAAGAAAGCAAATGGGACACGTCAGGGGAGAAAAGAATTGAAAGGAGGGCGTGGGGATCGGAAAAAAGAGAAAAGGATTACCGTTCTCGCAAAAAGTGGGCTACTATCTTAGATGGGAAATTGGAAAGGGGGCGCTGCGTGGGGAAATAACAAATCTGTTGGGACAGAAGAGCAAGGTCGTGAACGGTTATCCAGAGTCCTGATCGGGACCTTTCGGTATCTGCGAGGGGGAACCCGGCGCTACACGGAAGAAAGAGCAAGAGCACCAGGGAGAGGAGGTCTTCCGGAAGTATACTGCAAGGGAGCGTGGGGTGCGATGGAACTAGACCCAAAAAAAAGAAAAGGGGAGCAGGGATCTTGGTAGGGAGAGCGAGGGCACAAATACGTCAGGAAAAGAATCACATATATACTAGCAGATAGACGCGCCCAATCTAAGCTAGGAACGGTCTGGTCTCGGACTACCATTAAAAAAAAAAAAAAGGAAGGGGATCGCCCGAGGCGAGGAACAAAACAGGTCCTGTCGTGTTTTTGAAAACGAAACAACAGACACAACTGGAACAGGGAAACGGTCAAAGAGGATGGGGTCTGGCCGGGAGGGGTTGGGGGAACTCCCGTAAACCTCGGAGAAGGTTACAGGAACTAAGTGATTTTAAAAAAAAGAAGGGGCGCGGGCTCCGGAAGGGGGCGGGCGATTTAGAGAAAGCGGAAGAAACGATCGTTCGAGGTCTCGGAAGAGAAGAAGAGACCGCTTTCAGAGGGTCGACAAAAGTCGTGTCTCCGAAGAGAGAAGCACGCAGATGTTCCGTGCGGAAAAACTAAAACGGGGCCGGTCGAACAAGCAGGGCAAATCGGAAAAAGAACCGCTCGGAAAAAAAGGTTAGGTTGCAAATAAAAGAGTAAAAAAAGAAAAGAGGATGGCTAACGACAGAAAGCCCACATCTACCCGCCGGTCCAATAGAGGAAGGTAACGTCAGAAAGGAAAAAAGAACGTGACCGTCGCTGAAGGACACGACTGCCTGGTGCTTCTGCCCCAGGAGAAACATGAAAGGCCGGGCTGGCGCGGTGAAGAGGATGCGCAATGGCTGACGCGATATCCGTGAGAGCCGAGAGACGCGGGACAGCATGCTCTAATCTCAAAAAAGCCTTATAGAAGGAGTGAGAAAAGGGGATCGCCAGATCGAAGAAAAAGCCGGTGAACTTTGGAGAAAGGAAGGGGGGAAGCCTTCGTGAAATGTTCGACGGTCGATGAGGAAAGAAGATTTACCAAAATAAGAGGGGAAGCCAGACTGACCTGAGGGGGATGGTATGTGCTCAGAGTCCCCGAAGGAAATTGGAAGTGCTTCCGGAAGAAAAAAAATCTCTTAAGAGTCAAGTCAGTGCGTGTAAAAGAAAAATTTGCATGAAACACTGAAAGGTGAAAAAAATCGAAGAAAAAAGAAAGACTTGGGATAAAGGAGGGGGGGGGGGGTATGTCAAGAAGACTCCAAGGAAAAACAAAGTAGAGCACTATTGTACAGAAAGGGAGCCGTGGGACCACGGGCTCTACCTCTCACTCTGAGTCACATACTTTCCGTCCGAGTGTGAACAATAGGCATACGAAATTGGGAAAGAACTTTCTGCAAAGAGGAGGATATTGCCAGGTCTCCCTATTTTACCGAGAAAAATCACTCGGGGAATATAGGAGAAGACAAGTGCGGTTTAACTACAGTGGGTGGAGACAAAAAACAAAGGCGACAAGGTACTAATCGACCGGGAATGTGTGCCGAAGAACTCAGATGTGGACCCTGTGAGAGGGAAGCTACCTCTAGGTCAAGGGCGAAGGAAGAGTGGGAGGGACCAGGAGGGACTATCATGAGGGGCGGCACTTTTTTGCAAGAAGGCGTAATTCTAATGAGCTAAAGAAAGTGTGACCAGGTCTTCACGGGGGGTAGTAAAGAAGGCCTTGATCGACAAGAATCCATCTGAGGGGAAAGTGTGAGTACTTCATGGAGGAGGAGTGGGGGAAGAAGTCGAAAATCTCAGACAAAAAGGGGGAATGACAGGGGGGTCAAGATCGTGGGCGGTCTTCGGGAAAACAGATCTTTCTATTATGTGGAATAAGGGCCACCGTCCAAAAGAGAGCGGAATGGGAGGTTACTACAAAAAAAGGGGGACGAAAGGGGAGAAGACTACGGATGGCAACCAAGGGAGGAACGGGGAAAATTTACCTCGACATATGATGGGGACAAAACCGGAGGGACCGTATCTACCATCGTGAGGAAAAAAAGAAGGGTGGGGAATCTTGAGACGCCATTCCGGGAAGAATAAAATCACAAGGGCTATTACCCTGGAGATCCTCACGTTTAGAGAGGGGATTACGACAGACGTGTCGACATCACACGCGAGAGGGGCGCTCGAGTAGCGCACGGAAATTAAAACCTTTAATGGCAAGTTACAACACACTAACACCCGCAATAGCCGGAAAAAAACGAAGTGAAGAAGTTAAACGAAAGCGACCAAGGAGACTAGGGGGGGTCAGGAAACCGGGAGAAAAAAAAGGGACCATTACTCAGAGGAAAAAAAAGGAGGCCAAGAGGGGGGGGGAGAAAACCCCAATTGTGGTCTTAGAAGCCTCTTCCATTGGGCAAAATAAACGTGGCAATCTTGGAGGGGAAAAGCGGCCATGGGGGGGGGAAAAAAGGTACGCGCAGGAAATGGGACTTTGGCCTATGGAGTCGGATTGTCGGAAAAGCAGGTGGGAGTTTCCCTAAGAAGAGGTCCCAGGGGAAGGGGGGAGAAACATGTCGTTGGGAGTATGATCAAGGAGTGCTTTCCGTGGGGGGAGGGGGGTGCCTTTACAGCTGAATACCACCGGAGAGAAGGGCATTCGTGGAGAAGGGGGAAGTTGGTCAGGAATTCTAAAGGGCTGCTAGGAGGAGGGTCATCCAACTCAAAGACGGAAAGCCTTCACCATGAGGGAAAAATGACGTAGATGGCGGAGGAGGGGGACAAAAAGAATCTGGAAGGATAGAAAGCACAATCGGGGGGGGGAAGGGGACCTGGGAGTAATGGGATGCCATCGGAAAAAGGCGGTGGGAAAACACTTGAGAGTCACAAAGAAAGGTGCTTATCAAAAGCCGGCATAAGGGGGGCGGGGAAGCAGGTGGAGAGTACCTACAATTAGTCAAGGAGTATCATATTGAGAACTTGTCTAATGGAATAATTGCCATAGAATCTGACGGAAGGCAACAACACGGAGAAAGGAGGGGGGGGAAGGAATGGGGGGGGAAATACAGGGGAAAAAAAAAAATTAACATTAAACGCAAGAGAACAATGATCGGGGGAAATTATAGGGCGAAGGGCTGGGTGGTCGATTTACAAACTAAACAAGCCACAAAGGGGCTCACCCAAGGGGGAACATCCCCACGTGATAGGGGAGGGGGGAGGGCGTAAAAAATTGTGTGCAATACAAAGGAATACGCACTCGATGTGCATTATGGAAAAGGACTGGGCGGGGAATGACCTCATAGGCAATCGGAAAAAAGCAAGGGGTCGCTACGAAAGGAGAAGAAGGGCTTAGAGAAAAAAGTGAGGGTTCCTAGGCGAAACCATGTGCAATTGAACGGAACAGCGAAGGAGGGGAAAGCTTTGCGAAAGAGATGACATGAGGGAATTACCATTGCGGTAAGGGAGGAGGAGGGAAAGTAAAAAATGCAAGTGAGGACCTGTCGATGCGGGGACCATAGCAGGGGACGCGCCTGTGAGAGAAAGGCAACATACCGGACACGGGCGCGGCCAAGTTGACAAAAAAGGGCAGATGAGACCTTCCGGTCCGGGATGATAAAGATCACGGTAAACCAAAGAGTGGTGGCCAGTTAAAGGAAAGGCAAGGGAGGGAAGGTCTGCTAATGGTGAAGAGAGGCAATATTGAAAGAGCAGGCCGGGGGTACGAGGGAAATCTCGGTAAAGGTAGGCCCAGAAAAAGTAGGGGCATAAAAAGATGGAGGAAGTACAGGTGGGGAAACGCTGGTTAGGAGCCAAGGAGGGCATTGAGGGTTAGAGGAAAAAAAAGGCAAGGGGGGGGGAAGTGACAAATTAACAGCAGGGGGGAAGGATAGGTCAAGGAATTCCGCATCAGGGGATAAGGATGGCTAAAAGTCGCTCTAGTGGGAAAAGAAAAGGTGAACTTGTCCGGGAGCAGACAAGGGCATTATGTCGCTAACAGGAGTGGCCGCATACATTTAGAGGGAAAGAAAAGGGAAAAAGATGAGAGGGAAACGGGGCATCTGCAGGAAAAAAGTGGGAAGAGAGGTAAAATTCAGGGGCGTAACTTTAGAGCCAGAGGTCCTAAGAGGAACACAAAGAGGGGTGATCGGACTCTTTCTAGGCAAAGGGGAGTGTTAGTAAAAGAAGCCTGGCGTGGTTGGGCGAGGAACAAAGACCTGGGAGAGGGGAGGGGTCGAAACCGTCAGGGGGACGGGAATTTCTGACATCAGTGGCCATGACAGGTAAGGCACAGAAGTGGGAAAATCTGTCGAAAAATTGGGGTGAAGAAGATGCGTGGTACACAAAGAGGCAGGGAGAAGGGTTCCGACAAAAAGGAAGAAAAAAAGAGGAAAACGCTCAATGGAGGGAAAAACTAAGGGGCGGAACAGAGCAAAAAAACCACAAGAACAGCCTGGATGAGAAGAAAAGTGATGGTAAGGCGCCTTAACCGAAAATTGGGGGAAAAAGAAAGCTCTATCAGCATCCTTTTAAGCTTTTTGGCCCTCGGTCAAAGGTACATGCTCCATACCGGTGGATACGAAAACGACGAGTCTAAAAAAAGGAGTAAAAGGTACCGGAGGGTGCGTCTGGCTCGAAGGGAGGGAAATAAGAAAAACAAAGAGGTAGGGCCCTTCTAAACAAGGAGCAAAAAAAAGCCCTCGGATCAGAGGGGGAAAGGGGAGGTACCTTGCAGGGAGGGCCAACTGGGGTGCACTTTGAGAAGGCTTTCAAGGCCACCGGAAGACTGGGGGGGGGTCACGAAGTAGTTCAAAAAAGGCGGGAAATAGGCTTTGAATGGAGTGAATCTGGCAGACTCGAATGGGGGGAAAGTCTGCAAAGCGGGTGGGAAATCGAATGAGGTTCTAGAAAAACGAAAAAAAAAATGAAACTGAAAAAAAAGTATCAGGGGTCATCAAGATAGATCAGAAAGAGGGGAAAGAGGGCCGGGCGGTACGGGAGGGAATCCGTTTCAAAAGGATAATGACTGAAGAGCGTGCCCGGCAATAGATACCAAAATACCTATGACAGAGGGAACGGGAAGGGCCATGGAAAGGGGGGGAGGACATGTTTGGTTAACTCTTAGGCGAAAAAAGAAAAAAAAAGGAACTACGTAGGATAAGGAGGCCTTGTGCCTGTGGAAAAGAAGAAACGGCGGGCTTCCAGTCGGGGGGGGGGAGCATCAAACCAGAAAAGAGGAGGCAAAGCATGTCTTTCCACTTCGGTGGAAGTAGAGAAACAAGCAGCAGGCACCTGCGAGGGTAGTTATACATGGGGAAAAGCGACGGCACTGCCAAAAAGAAGGGCGATAGGGGTCAGGGAAAACGTAAAAAGCCAAAGCGGGCACGATGATCACAAAGGGGTTAATCGACCAATTGGGCCAGCGAGAAAAGCATCTGAGGGAGATGGTTCCGTGGAAGGGAAAAATGGACAGGGGGGGAAAATCAAAGGATGACAGAGGAGGGGGGGAGTAAGACGGAAGGCAGAGAGGAACCTTGTACCGCCGAAATTAAAAACAGACGAGCCCAATCAGAAAGTCAAATTCTGACAGCGGCTAGCAGGAGGAGAGGCAAAGGAAGAAAAGAGGGAAAGAGGCGCGGGACCTGGCAGGGCATGTAGGGGAATGGAAAAAGACAAGGTGGTTTGAGAGAGAGACGAGGACAACCGACGGAAAGGAGGAATAGACACAGTAGCTGAAGAATAAAAGGGGGAGAGAGACGTACGGAAGTTCCGAAAGGCTGGGAAAAAGCAAAAGAAGACTAGGAGAGGGGGGAAGAAGGAAAAGAGGGTGCTCAGTTAACGAAAAAGAGGGGGGGACAATCAACAATGGAAGGATGGATCAAGGAAAAAAAAAGTCAAAACTGACAAGGGGGCAGTAAAAATACAGGCAGGGGGAAGATGGCAACAAGTAAAGCACACGCCGGGTCAGTAAAAACTTACTAAATGGGGAAAGGAAGGGGGGGGGTGAAGGGGGACGCCAATTAGCTGGGGGAGGGACCGGAGCAGGTAAAAGGAAAAATGGACTAACAAAGTCTTTCAGAACATCTGAAGAGAAAGGAAAGAAGTGCTCTAGGGCATAAGGAAGAAATGTCGTCACAGTCATCAGTCCTGGAAAGCGGCGCGAGGGGGGGAATTGGGCTGGGGGACGATGGTCGATGAAGATCGTCTGAAAGGGAAAGCCTGCGCTAGCTCATCTTCCGTGTTGCGCAGAAAGGGGGGGAGGAGAAAGTGGAAGGGCATACTCCTCAGGGAGGGGCGCGTGATACTAGGGAGGCCAGGAAAAGTGCACGTCACAGTCGTGATAAAGGGATAAGGGTAGGTTCCGGCAAATAGATAAAAAAGTTACCTGGAAGAAAGGGAGTTAGGGGCCGGATAAGTGTGGGCCGGAGGTGGTCAATAGGATGGAAGGCTGAAAGGGGAGAAACGAAGGGCAGTCGAAAAGGAGTTCCGGAAATGGAGAGTTGAGGCCCTACGAGTCGCGAGAAAAAACGAGGCAAATGGTAAACGTTTCAAGGGAAATAGGGTGCTGGGACCGAAGAGGGAAACCCCATCCCGGATGAAAAGGCGGAAAAAACCACAGGCGGGGGGGGAAAAAAGGAGGGTCAGACTTCACCCGTGCTCAAAAAGAAGAGGCATCTACCTGCATCACAGAAAATGTCCGGGAAAGGGAAGGCGGCCGAGGTTCCACCGTGTAGTCAAACTTACTCACCTGTGAAAGGAGAAAGAGATCTTGTGATGGACCGAGAAAAGGCCGAATTGCACGCAAAAGGGGTGTAGCGGGGGGGGGGGGGGGGAGTTCCAACTGGTTTCATGGTGGGAGCCCAAAATAGGTAAAAGCTGAGGAAGACCATTAATAGGTTCAACCACAAGAACGCCGAAAAAAAAAAAGAAAAAAAAAGTCGCTGATTCTGGAAAGCAAAGGGATAGCGCGGATGTGGATGAGGGTCTTGGGAGAAACGCAAAAACAGCAGTGGGGTCAGATGCTAGAAAGGGAATACCGTATACGGGGCATAAACCGGACGCGAAGGAAAGGGAGATGGTAGAAAGTCTACTTTACCAGCCTGAAAGGCAGGCCTGTCAAGGAGAATCAGATCGAAAAACACGAATGAAGGTCCGGTCTTCAGGAAAAGAACAGGGTAAGACGAACCGGAGGAGAAGCAAAACATACAGCTCCCCCAGGACTGCGAGCGCTGGTACTGAAAAGGCTCAAATCCGCAAAACCCAATCCATCGGGTGGAATGAATAGCTTCGGGGAAGACAAGAACACTCGGAAAACACTTAAGCTGATCCGCAAAAGGGAACTGTGTCGAAACAAGATAGAGTGGTCCGGTAAAGGATAGGGGAGCTACTACCGACATGGAAAAACCCGCATAAGCCAAGGGGAGGCGGAGTCCAATCGGATTATCGTCGGAGCAAGGGAGCGATGTCGGGGGTTCCGAGGGGGTTGCGCTGGGGGAGGGAAAAAAAGTTTTGCTGGAAGGGGGGTTGAGTGAACGCGGAAGACGAGTCGGGGGAAAGGACTAGCGGGGTTGCGAAAAAGCATGTAACGAGAAAGCCGCGGGAGGGAGAGAAACCGGGGGAAGGTGGTGATCAGCATCGGAAGAATGCGTTGCGTTGGAAGGGAGAGCTTGCTCAGCAAGGCGAAAGAAACCGAAGCAACGCGATCTCGAAAAAAAAAGAAAGGGGGGGGTGGAACAAGGGCAAGACCAAAAAAAAATCTAATAACAAGAGCAAAATCGAGGGGGGCGGAGGAGTACACTGTAGAACATGGAAATGAGAAAACAGCCGCTACGAGCAAAAAATGTAAGCGATAGGGACAAAAACTTCGAGGGAAAGCAACAGGTTGAAGGGGACGGGAAATGCTGGTTCTCTCTGGCGGGGAAGAAAAAGACGAAATGAGGGGAATCCGGCCTGCTGGGGGGGGTGACTTGGATAGCGGAGTTCACTGGAGATAGGCAAAAGCCCAATGAAAGGAAACTCGGAAAAAGAGAAGGCCGGGGGTGACGAAGGCTGGAGAGAGAAAAAAAAAATAGCACAAGCAAAAGGACGCAGAAAGATGTCCAGGGAAGTGCCGTCGAGGCAAAGATATTTAACAAAGAGAAGGCCAAGGGGGGCCGTGAAAGCCATCTATAACAAAAGTAAAAGGGAGGACAGGAACTAAGGGATGGACATCGGGGGGCCAATCAAACGACGGTGGCCGAGGGCCGGCAAAGGCGGTGAGGGGCAAGCTCAGAGATAAAAAAAAAAAGAACGTCGACGTAATAAGGTTCCGAACGAAGGGACAGAGCGGCGTGACGGGAAGTAGTCAAATAATAAATGCAGGGAAAAAGAAAAGGAATTGGCGAGGGAAGGGGGGGGGGGGAAACGTTCGCAGGGAGTGACGCAGAAAATGATATGTACGAGCTGACCGACCTCAGGAAAGGAGAAATCGGGAAGTTAAAAGGGGCGAGGAGAGGACGGCGATGGGAGATTCCAAGAACACCTCTTTTTGAAAAGGGAGGGACAAGTTGGGTAAAAAAGGGGGGGGCGGCGCCGGGAAAGGAATCGGAAACCCTGGAACTGGCAGGGAGGCACTGACAGAATCACTAAAGCGGGGGGGGGGGCGGACCGGCCGGGAGGGGGAAAGTTATCGAAAAACACGCTACGAGCTACAGGAGAAAAGGCATTTAACTGGGAATCATGCGGGTGGGACAGAAAGGCAGGAAAGGGTCCAACCTCTTTCAGGGAGGGTAACAAAGGCAAAGTTCAAGTGGCGGAGAAAGGAGACGGCCCTTAGCGTAAACCGATCTAAGACGAGGCGTGGAACACAAAAGGAAGGGAGGAAAACGTAAGTATGTCTCTCGAGCGGACCGAACGATAAAAAAAGTGGCAGGAAAGGGGAGGTGGGGTGGGCTCAATCAAAGGAGGTCAGGACTAAAAGGGGGGCGGAGGTTTACAAAGCTCAGCGGGAGATTAAGGCGGTCGACGCACATGAGGGAGGGAAGGGGAAGAATCGCCAATGGAAGCCCTGAAGGGGAAAGAGGCGGGTTTAGGAGATTCAATCCAGGAGGAACACCCACGTGGAAGACACGGAGGCAGCGCAGAATGGGCCGTCACGGATCGGGGTGGGTGCCCGCGCTCAAGATGAAGGCAAGGACTGATGTAAGGAGATGTCGGCGGGGTAAAGAAAAAGGAGGGGGTGGGGCTTAAGAATGAACGGCGGCAGGCACTCCTGGAGAAAAGAGAGGTCCGGGTCGCGGTGATGGAAAGCCGGATTCAAAGGAAAAAGGGTCTCAGGAAGTCTAGTAAGGCATCTGTACACGGAAAAGCCAAGAGTGAGTATGCTGGAAAAAGGCAAGGGACCCGAATTACCTAAAAAAAAAAAAAGGAGGGAGGGAAGGAAAGGAACGCGTGGAGGTAAAAGGGTTACTCGCCCATGAAGGAGGGTTTGAGAGAAAAACTAGACTGACTTGAAAAGACACAAAGATCGGTACTACCGCGGGGAAATGTCAACCACTGATGCTAACGTTGTGATCGAATTCAAGGGAGGAAGGGGGGGAAAGGAAGAGATCAAAGGGGTAATGCCCGCCAGGAGAAGATTGTTCCAACCCGGAATAAATTCGCTTCCCTGGGGTCGAGGGGAAAAGGCGAATATGCGGACTCTCGTGCCGTCAGGCGAAAAAGAATACACATAGTCTAACTAAGAGAAAGAGGGGAAGGAGGTAATCCAAAGAATTCGGACAGGGGGGGACGAGAAGGGAGTGCCCGATTGCAGAAGAGACGGATTGGTAAAGGACTTTCCACTACAGTGTCGGGGGGAAGGGAAGGGTAGGAGGGGGAGGAAAGAGGATGAGGCCGGTATCCGGTGACAGGTTTTCTAGAAAATGGGTGAAAGATGTATGAGGGGACTGTACATGGGCGGGGCGTCTGGAGGGGGAGGGTCCGGGTCCGAGGCTAGACGACGAAAGTCGATACGGGAGGAGGAGGTCTTTGTACCACTGTGAAGAAAGGAGGGCGGAGTTCATCTAAAAAAAAACTGATCAGGGAAGGACCTAGGAGAGCAGGAGACCTCTTTCGAGGGTAGGAAAACACGAAGGGCAAGGATCGTACAAGATTTAATGGATGAAAATTAAGACCTCGCAGGGACAAGTGCCTTCGAAGAACACAGGCGGGGGTACGTCACGGGGAGGGGAAGTTGGTATTACTTGGAAAGAAAAACCACACCGTGGGGAAGGCCATAAATAGAGTACAAGGTTACGTGAAGAGGAGCGTTTCGTATTCGGAGTCTAATTTTCCATGAACCTGAGAAAGACTGTAAAAGGAAGTTTCCAAATAGGAGAAAAAAGGAAAAATAAAAAAAAAAAGCAAAAAAAGTTTATGACTGCGAGTCCGGGGGGGGATGTGGGGCAAAGAGGGAAACAAATGGAAAAATTAGAGTCTACTTCCACCTCGGTACTGATCATGGGAAAAACAAATCTAAGGGGGGGAGAAAAATGGCACACTAGAGTGGATACCCTGATGAGTACACGACCGGAGTGGATAAGTTTCCAGGAGATCAGCCGATGCCATCAGAAAAGTGTGGTCGCATTTGGGGAAAAAAGGGGGCGCGATGGCGCGCAGTTAGGACGAGGGACGGGAAGGGAAAAGATTCCACTGCTTAAATAAGAAAGACCGGGCGGGCGTGACGGAGAAAAGTGGGTGGTCCCCAGCTCAGGGCTAGGTGGGAGGAGTGATGCGGGCAATGCTGCGTAGAGGCCAGGCGGGCGTTCAAAACGGCAAGGACCGGGGTGCTGCTAACACCTGGACCATACCGGAGAAGATCGGACTGGGTAAACAATGCCTGGTGTCGTGCAGGTGCGAGAGAAAGAAAGGATAGAAACACGAATCGTCACGAAAGGAAGTGTGAATGGGAACGGGGGGGAGAGGCTTCTGTAAAAGGAAGCTGCCGAGAAGCGTGAAATAGCCGGCAATCTTTGCGCATGAGACCAGAAAAAAAGGAAAAGGGGGAAACACCGGAGGGGGGACAACGTTGCATGCAAACTCCAGAAGAGGGCCATTATAAAAAAAGACCACCCCAAAAAACGGTACCACCGGAGGCGCATCTGGAAAAGAGAGGGGGAACGTCGCCATGGAAATGGGAGCTGTTGCATAAAGAAGCTGGTAGGAAGGAAACAAGAATCAAGCCAATAGAGTGGATGGATAGCAGGATCTTAGGACGAGTAACCTCTTACGGGGGGGGGGGGTGTCAAGCACTGGGGGGCGAAGCCAGTGCGGACGAAAAATGATGGTAGCTAATGGGAAAAAGGGAAGGGTCGCCTGATAGTGGGAGTTAGCGAACGGCAACGACAGGGGATCACTGGGTACCTATCTGGGGAAAAGGGGGAGTGGGCGGGAGAAGTTGAGGAAGAACCAAAAAACCTAATGGAAGACACAGCAATCAGGAAAGGGAGGCCAAAAGGTAAAGAGGGAGGTTGCTGACATCACAGGAGGAGGAAAAAGAACGATAGAAGCAGCACTGCACATCGACGGGGAGGGGGGAGGAAACAACTGTGTCATAAAAACGCTAAAAACAGAAAACAACGTCTGGATTACAAAAAACGTTAAGACAAGAAGGTCAAACAATGGTCCGAAGGAATAGGAAGGTCGCCGGGAAAGATGGGGGACGTTTGCTTGGAGAAAAAAAGACCATTCTTCGCTCTAGGGAGGAGCGAGAGGGAGAAGGAAACTGAGAGAGAAAGTAAGGGCCGTCCAGGCGGGAACATCTCAGGCGATAGGCCTCGAAATCTGAGGGAGGGATTATAAATAAAAATGAAACAATACACAGTAAAATGCAGGAGGTAAAGAGGGAAAAGTGCAATCCTCAAGGACTTAACAAACTGGTTCTTAAAGGGGCTCAACTGAGGGCATTAAGTCAAGAAGAAAGAAACAAAAGCCTCTGCGAAAGACTATAAGTAAAAAATCGACACCGGAGCCGAGGGGGGGAGAAAGTTGGTGACTCTTGGGGGCCTGGTCCGGCCTGAAGAGTGCTTCACTACTAGGGGGAAGAATAGGGATCCAAGCCAATGAGAGGATAACAAAGGACTAGGGAAAAAGGCCTCAATCGAGGAGAAGAGGGGAAAGGGGCCCTCTTGAACAAGAAGGGCCCCAGAGCAGAAGCGATCGGACGTCTAAGGGGGGGGGGGGAGTGAGGCCCCGGCATGGGGCAACCCGCCTGGCCAGAGGTGGAACAGAAAAAATGCTACGTATGAAGGGAAAGTGGAGTAGGGGGGGTGAAGACCAGTACAGCATCGGCCGGAGAGATTCCCAGAAGCTTGGAGAAGGAAATGACGGCCTGCATTCACCAAGGGGCGGGCTAGAAGATACGTCAGGGTGACGAAAGACCGCGCATTTTGAAAACGATTCCAGGCGGGGGAAGGGGGAATCGGACATGAGCCATCGATCGTTCAAAGAAAAAAGCCGCGGGCTAGGCGAGACGCGGGAGAGGAAAGCCGCGCGGGCCGTGAGACGGAAATCTGAAGCCCAGGGGCCCCGATAGTATCCACCGGCGGGAAACGGGACCAAAAAGGAAGTAAGGGAACCCTGACTGGGGGCGGTTGACAAAGCGTGACGAAAAAAAACCGCCAAGACGGGGATCCCCCGGAAGGGCGGCTGTGAGCGCCGGAACCACGGGGGGGGGGGGGGGGGGGGGGGGGGGGGGGGGGCCTCTTTTGGGAGGGTGAAGAAGAGTGGACCGGGGGGGGTAGACGGTCGCATAGAGAAGGGGGGTCCAGGGTGATCTGGGGGCGAGTCTTTCGGTTCCCGGAAAACTGGGGCGGCGGTTGTTGCCGCCAAGAGGTTAGGAACAACCACTCCTGTCCGTATGAAGAGGGAAGACTCATTAGGGGCAAACTCGGGTCGGGGATAGAGGGGGCGCTTCTTCCTCTGGGGGTGAAACTCGACCTGAAGGGACCCGGGGGTGGACCTGGGTCTAAAGAGAGTCCCGGGTCGACCGTAGGACAAGAACCGGGAGGGGGGACCGGGGGGGGGCTTCGTGGGCGTTGGGGGGTGCGCTGTAGTGCGGGGGCTTGCCTAAAAAGGGAATGACGTTAAAGCGAGGGATAGACCCAAGAAAAAAGAGTCGGGGGTGGAAAGAGAAGGGAAGGAGCATAAAGAGGGACCAAAAGATGGTATTCTTTGAAATGCATGGCTAGTAAGAAATAAAAATCGACCAAATTAAAGTGATTAGATGAAAAGGAGGATCTTCCCGATACGAGGGACCGGGGTCAAAATAGTCGACTCAAGGGGGGGAAAACGGCTGGTGCCGCGACGTATCTAGCTCTCTTACTGTGTAGGGAGACAGAAAGGGAGGCAGACATCGCCTTCCTACTAGGGTCTGCATCGACCCTGTTAGAGAATCGACGAACTCCGTGGGTAGAGTCCAGTTAATCAGGTCTCGCTATTCATCATTTTCCGTGAGGCTCTCTTGCCTCTTTCCCGATATGCTGATATAACAATAGCATCGAGAAGTAGAATGAGAGAACTAAGACTGGTCTGAGATCGCGAGGCGCCGGTGGGAATCGTGAAGGGAAAACAACAGAGAAAAAAGGTAAAGGTGGGGCACAAGGGGGAGACAGGTTGGAAAGGCGAAAAGTCAGAGCAGGGGGGAAGGATGCATCGGGGAGTCTGCCTCTTCCTCTCTCCGTGATGATTATCTCTGTAGCTCCATCTGGAGTACACGCGTTTCTCTCATCTCTTTCCCTACGAATATCCCTCCCCGTGTGGTCATGAATCGGGCGCTGAGGTTGAGAATCCGGTGAGACCGGGCGCAAAATGGGGGGGTGAAAAGGCACGGGTCAAGTGGGGAGAGACGTAGGAGATAAAAGCGGAGCGTCGCGGTGTTCAAGTCTCTTCTCTCAACGGCAACAAGAAGGAGTCTAGGTGCTTAGGGGATGTGATGTGACTAAGACTGTCATGGGGACCGAGGAGTAGTACGCACAGGAAGAGTCGCCATGGGTAGGACAGGAGGCATGCCCGGACATCAGAGGTCTTCGACTTGTGTGGTCGTTAAAAGTCAACAAAAGAAGAGAGGAGAGCAATAGCAGCAAAAGCCCAAAAATTGGACGACAAGACCAACGGGCGTGGGAAGGCAAAAGACCCAACAATGGAAAGCGACAAAGGAAACTGTTGGGGCCAGCTGAGAAAAAAAGAAAAAACTGAAAAACGAGAAACCGGATTAAAAAGAATACCAGTCAATAAAGGAAAAGGGACCGCGGAAGGGGGGAACTATGATGGGGAGAAACAAACGTGACATGGGGAAAAACCTCGTAAGGAAGGGGAGACCATTCTCTCCCTACTGAAAACAGAAGGATATGCAACCGCGCAAGGAAACGCGGGAAGAAAACAAAAGTAAAAGATACTGCGCTCAAAGGGTTAAGAGAATTGGGTCATGTTGATCAAAGACGCGAAAAAGCCACGTAAAAGAAGGAGAGGACCGACAGGGCGAACATTTAGAAAAAAGCACCGAACGTGCGAGAGGGGAAAAGTCCTGGATTGACGACGTCGTGCAGGCTGAGAGGGATCTCACCCCGGCCAGGGGGGGGGGCATGGTTCTTAGATTAAGAGTCTCTAATCATGTAAGAGTTGGCGAAAACAGCAAAAAAGGAAAATGAATTTCGCTAGGGGGACCTGTAGGAGGGGACGGGAATCCGGCACCACCTGAAGGAATAACGGGTGACAGGATGTCGTCCTGGCATAAACGGTGGCGCGTTGACTGAGGGTAAGTGACAAATGTCAAAAAGAAATGAAAAGGAAAGTAAAAGGTACACAAAACAGGGGGGAGAGTGCCGCTCTGCAAAAAAAAGTTTCGGGTGAGAAAAGAAGTCTAGCGGTCAGAGACAGTCAAAGGAGCTTGATAAAAATAAACAGGGCAGGGCGGCTCGCAATTAAAACTAGCGTGTCGCGGAATGACAGGGCTTAAGCTCAATAGGGCAGGGACAGCACATCTGGCTAAGGGGGGGACGGAAAGTCCGAGACGAGGAAAACCAGGTTCCTAAAAACCCTTGGACCGATAAGCCGTTCCGCGTCGGGAGAGAAATAGCTACCCTTTACTCCTATGGAGATGACAGTCGCCCGGTAACGGGGGGGGGGGAACGTAATTATAAAAAAGAAAGGGAAAGGATGTCATAATTGCGCCAGAACTCGATGCGCAACGGAAAGGAGTGGGGGTAAGTAAATCATTTGGAAAAAATTCGGGGAGAAAGCGTCATGGGGGCAGGGGAAAAACACTGTACTGGTACTTCTAAGAAACCTGCTTGAAAAAAAAGAAGAAGGAATATTTCTAATCCTGGGAGGGGATGGTACGCACAGTTATGCGGGGACATAGCTAGGTGGGAGCGAAAAGTGTATTGGGAAGAAAAAGGAAGTCGCGCGTGGCAAGGGAAGAAAAAAAAAAGGATGTAAACGTGTTAAATGGGGGGAGGGGTAGGCGTGATATACAAATCCAAAAAAACCGGGTGAGAAAATAATCCCAATCAGTGGGCGCAGGGGGAAGGTCAAGCCTGGTAGAGTAGAGTCTCGATCGTAACAAAAAGAGGCTACAGCGAAGCGGGGGAGGAAGGCAGGGTATAGCAGCTTGGGTCCAAAGAAGAAGGGCAGGAGGTCGCGGGGGAAAAAAAAAAAAAACAGATAGACGCAGTCGCACCGAAAAAAGCAAAAACGCGTCGTTCGTTAGTACGATAAAGGCCAGGGATCCTCCGGTAGGTGAACATGATTAGAGGGTCCGAACCAGAAAGAATGGGGTAACTAGAGGGAAAAAAAGAGCTAGGCCGTAGTAAACAGACATACCTAAATTAGGAAATGAAGGTTTCAAGTCAGAGATGACCCGGGCGCTTCGAAGAAGGGGGGGGGGGGGCTGGGGAGCAAAACGTCGTCCGTCCGTTCGGGGAAAACGCGAGGGCAAGCGCGTTACGAGTCTAGGGAGACACGGAAGCGCTACCTGAAAGCGCCAAAACGACCGGGCCCAGCGAACCCGGGCAACGACTCGTTCATGCAGAGTCATGGAGGTTGGTATTAAGAAGTCAAATCCTGAAAAGAAAAAAGAGGTATAACAACAAGGAGGAAAGGGGTGAAAGAAATATATGTGGGAAAGGGTACCCAGTTCAGGAAAGGGGAGGCTGGCACGAATCAATCCACAAAAGCGCAGGAATGAAAAAGGAAATCGCGTTCCGGCACTGGGAGGGACAGGCGTGAGTTCTGGGAAGGGGAGACATAACAGGTGTCGACGAGGGGGGGGGAGAAGTTTCCCGCAGACAGAAAGCAATAGATCACGAACAGAACAGAAGTGCGAAGGCTGGAAAAAAGGTGTCAGAAACATAGTGGTATGGCATAGAGCGAAAAAGGTGAAATTCTAGGGAAGGTGTAGAGGAGGGAGTGCGAAAAGAAACTCCCTAAGGGGGAAAAGCGAAAACCAGATACAGAGGAAGGTGGCAAGAGACAGGGGGAAACGAAAAGTAAAATCGAATGTTCTAGATGGGAGTTGTCACAGAGCAGGCGGACTAAGGTAAAGAGAAGGGGAAACGAGACTCTAAAAACGGACAAAGGCTGTGCTTACCTGCCAGTAAGAAGAAATGAAAGTGGAGAAACTGACGGAGGACATCGCTCGTGGGTAAACGGAAGCAAAGGGGGAATCAACATGGAAAAAGAGGTGGGGGGAGGGAAGAAGAAGTCCCAGGGGAGAGCGTCTGAGATCAAAATACGAGAACCTGAAGAACGGGAGATCAGCCTAGGGGGGGGGTATCGATCTAATAGGGGACGGGCGGTAAGCAGAAGAGGTTGCATCCTGGTGAGCGGGGTCACCGAGAAAAGGGAAAGAAAGCAAAGGTTGTGAAAACGTAGGTAAGGACCGGTCAGGGGTAGGAGGAAAGAACCGTGAAGAATTGCCAAGTCATAGTCGGAAGGGAGAGGGGAAGAAGGGAGGTACTTGACCACGCCAAACAAACACCTGTACCCTGCAGCGGAAATCATGACAGGGGTATGGGTCAACAAGGAAATATCGGTTGGGGAAAGGACAATAGAAGACGCCGGGGCGTGGAAAAGAAACGAATCATGAAAAATGCAGGAATCCGTCGGCCGGGAGAAAAGAACGAGGAGCAGTCCAGGTCGAGGAATATACAAAAGGGGTAGTAAAGTGATCTGGTCTAAAAGAGAGGAGTCAAGGAGTAAGAGGGGGGAGAATTCGTAAGGGGACGGAGAGAATCCGTTCCCGAGACCAGTAGCCGAAAGGTCCGGGAGATGGAGAGGGGGAAAAACCGGTGGCAAGGAAATCTGGGAAGAGGACTAGGTAAGAAGAAAGGCGCAAGGTTTACCAACGAGGATAAAGGAGGTAGTCAACGCGACCGAGGTTTAGGGAGGCTGGTGTAAGAAGAGGGGGGGCGCCTAAGCTAGGGGGGGGAAAAGAAAAAGAAAGAGGGGATAAAAAGGGTCCGTTCTGTAGAAAAAACTTCCAAGAGTGATGTGAGTGGAAAAGCTTGAGAGGGAACGATTCTTTCAGGAAAAGCTTTCTGCAGGGTTCAACGAATTCTTACTACCAACTGTAGGAAGGGCCACAAAAAAAAAAAAGGACAACGGTTCCGTGCTGACGTGAAATTAACGAAAGCGACTAAAAGGGGGATGAATAAAGGATACAACTCATTGCTTGGGGGGCATTTTCTCCTATCTAAGCCGAGGAATAAGGAGGCGGCAGTTCTCAAAAAAGTAAACGAGGCTGCTTAAATACGCGAGCCGAAGGCCCGTCATGAGGGGATCTCGTCGTTTGGTAGGCCGAGTCCACCCGGAAGGTAGTCACACATGCCCGGTCACGAGAATAGATGGAGGAAAAAAGAGAGTTTCTAGGGGAGGGCGGTTGTCGCATGGTCGCAAACAGTTTGAAAGGGACGAGGGGGGAAGCGGTACCTTGCTTTCGTCGGAGGGACCGACCCAGGGAGGGAACTTTGCCCACGGCAAGGGAACAAAGAGTCGTTAGGAAGCTCTTCCAACCGAAAATACGTTAGTCACCAGGGTACAGGTAGCATAAAAAGTCAAAGGCGACAGTGTGCCGGCGCGGGGCAATTAAAAATGGAATATGCCTATGACTGAAAAAAGTAGCTGGACAGAGGTAAAAGGGGGGCTAATTTGCGGGGGGGGGGAGGAGCATAAAAATGAAAACAGGCAAATGGGGGAAAGCGCGTTACTTACAAAAAGAATGAACCCGGCCGTCCAAAGGTCGGAACGTGGGGGAGGCTTCAAAAAATGACAGGAGAGGGAATAAAAGGGGGACGGGCAGGTGGCGAAGTAAAAAGCCGAATAAAAAGGTCAGCTGAACGAAGGCGCATGAGCACAAAAGGAACAGCTACTGCTCTCCGTCAAGGGAGAAATCGAGTCTGGAAGGAAAACAGCATGACTACTGAATCAGGAAAAGGGGCCGTTAAAGACAGCGTAGTTTGAACTATCAAATGAACTCGTCTCGGGGAGAGGCCCTTGGGAGACTACTTCGAAGGGAGTAGTAAGCTAAAGTACATGAGAATGTAAACCAGGTGATAGGGGCCAGCCGGAAAATGTGAGAATTCTGTCTCTGGGAAAAACAGTGCGCGTAACGCTGTCCGCAGAGCAAATCAAGCGATGGACGAAAAAAGGGATCAAAAGAGTTACAAAGAGTTCATCACCTATGCCTTTGGTAGAGAAATGGAAGCCGGATAGGAATAAACAAGGCAACCGAGGGGGGGTGCGACAAAGTCCTCATAGACAGATCAGCTATTAGGGCCGAAGAATGCAGTAAATTCCAGTTAACGGAGTCGAACATGAGGGGACCAAGGGTTGGACGTCCGACCAATAGGGGAAAAGAGAAAAAAGGAACTCTGATACCATGGGAGCTCAGGGTTGGGGGGATGGAAAAGAAAAGAACACAACCGGCTTTATGATAAAGACCGGAATAGTTGGTGGGCAGGGGAGGAAAGTGAAAGGACGCGAGATACCAGGGGAGGGTGGGGTCTCGTCATGTGTAGGAGCTAAAAGAGGGGGACCAAAAACGGACCTGAGTGGGAAAAGAATTTCCGGTCCACCGAGTACGAGCCGAGAAACCCGGAGTGATTGACCCGGGAAAACTAAGGGCCGCAAAGGATTAGAATCCGGAAAAAAAGGGGCCGAAGTACTGCGGGTGTCAAAAGGTGAGGGTGGTTGTGAGGGCAACAGGTTACGGTCCAATTGAATCGCTTGCGGGGAGGGAGTAATAATGCCTGTTTAAGGACGGGAAACGGATGAGGTCAAACACACGTGAAAAAGAAAAAGGGGCTTGGAAATATACCGGGGTGGAGATGATTGACTGGGAAAAAAAAAAAAAAAAGAGAATTCGCCAGCTGGAAAGTAGTCCCCAAGCGTCAAAATTCACGAGATAGACCGGAGGGGACACGGGCAGGACGACGATAGTGTCTGAGGGATAAGAAAAAAAGGAAGATCTGAATAGGTCGGAAAAAAGAAAAGAAGACTTTTTAGGAGAACGATCAAATCGCACAGTGAAAGTCGGACACTCAATGGGGGATGGACAGTGTGGAAAACAAGAATCGTAAGACAAGGATTCCATACACGGCGGAGTGACAAACCGGGAGTGGGAGATCGGAGACCCATCTGTGGTGCCGTGATCCGCAAATAAGGGGAAAATTACTCAAAACAGATTTAGACAGGTGGTACGAGTGAGGGGAAACTCATCATTGCGGGGAAGTACGGCCTGGGGGAAAAGGGAGAACCGACAACCCATCGGGGAACAACCGACCGACGACGTTAAAGTCAGGGAAACCATGCGCCGAATAAAGGAGGGGAGAAAAAAAGGCTAATTTGGTGAATTAAAAGACTAACGGCGGGCCACAGTTCGCACGACCCACCCGGGAAGTAAAGAAACGGAGATGTCCTGTTGTCAATGGAAGAGGGGCTGACAGGCGAAAGTAGGGAGCGACAGAAGGGAGGACAGCATGGCCTGAAAGGGACCGGGGGACAGGGGTGATCCCTACCAAAAAAGGGACCATGGCACAGGTGTTGGGAACGATGAGGACAGAGAAAACTGCGAGAGGACAGAGATGAGGCGACCATCGCTTACGTAGAAAAAAAGGGGGGAAAGCGGGAAGCGGGGAGGAAGGCTCCGTTGGGACGCGCGAGGGTAGGAAAAAAAAAAAACAACCTGACCCTGCACATCTAAAGGGCACGGCCAATGTCGAGAAGAATGGGTTAACGTAAAGGACTAAGCATGGAAGTATAAACAAAAAACGTGGCTAGATTACAGGGGGGGAGGGAGGAAGAAGAGGGGGGGGCAATAGATGGAGGGAGCAGCACGTCAATCCAAAAACAAAGAAAGGCAGAATGGGAAGGGAGCGATGATTGCGGGGTGAAGCTTGAGAATAAAAAAAAAATCCTGACCTTTCGGGAGGGGGGGGGCCAAGC
>Ga0179593_1543118_pt1 | contig 21868 bp, 21 predicted proteins | sample CZODoug2_1_08_16_FD_185931 | JGI IMG/M metagenome (GOLD analysis project Ga0179593, IMG submission 185931) | Vadose zone soil fungal communities from Angelo Coast Range Reserve, California, USA - CZODoug2_1_08_16fungal (PacBio error correction) | ecosystem: Environmental > Terrestrial > Soil >...
TCTCTCTGTCTCGCATCTTCCTCATTCTAACGCACTCCTTTCCCCAGGGTTCCTAATCATCTTCTCAGGAAAGGAGGAAAGAAATCGGGTATCCGTTCCTCACCCTCATACCGGGACCCTTTCAAAGAAATAAAAAAAAGGGGCTACCCCATCAAAGAGGACTCAGCATCACACTTACGAACTAATACCTCAGATACCCACCACAGATATGAACTTTCTATATCGGTTTAAGGGGGGGGTTGCGTGGGGAGAGAGGGCGGTTACCTTCGTAGATAAGGTTGATCCATTTGAATAAATGAAAAGGGGAAAAACTCTGAACGACTCCTCACCACAGCAATGTCCAACAAAAAAAACGCCTGAAATTAATCACGCAACCGGCGACCGACCGTGGACTCCGGAACCAGGAGAGATTATTTCTTAGAAAAAGCCAAAAAAAAGAAAAAAAAGAAAGGCCACCTCAAAACAATTCCAGAGAGGGAATGGACCTACTGTCCGCGAGGTCCATCTATACCCAAGATCACCAAAGCGCCTCAGGGAAGAAAAGCGTGATCTGCATCGCGCATCACTCGAACTAGGAAAACGCCTTCGGAAGTTATCGGGATCAGACGACCCCAACATCAAAAAACAGCCCGAAGTAGGAGAGAGGGAAGAAACTGCGTCCTCCCGGGAAAAATAAGAAAACCACTTCAAAGGAGTTCACCTGAGACCATATCCCGAACACGCTAAACAGATAGGAAAAAGTGAGGTGGGTGAGGATCATGTTATTTGCTTTTTGGCCTCTTACACGAAGGAACTGAGGGACCGCCATATATATTAGGACAGTTCAAATTCTTCTGCCTGGAAAGGAGGCAGGTACCGGGGGTTTTTGAAGTCGGCCCAAGTTGGAAGGAGGAACGGGTGCGGTGGACTAACCGGTCGGCGCCTTGTTACTGAGAAAAAAGCGACTCGAGAGTGAGTTCGAGGGGGGTTGACGGAAACCGTTTGAGCGGCGAAACGGTAAATCATGCCCCTTTTTCAAAAAAAAAAGAAAAGGGTAACGAAGTTGCGAAATGGAAAAAAAAAAATCGGGACGCTAAAAGAAAGCGCCCCTAAGCAGCTGCAACCGATACCCAGTGGAGGCGAGGGAGTGAATGGTGATAGGGGATAAAAAGATTAAGCACATAGATATCCGTCAATAGAGGGATGGAACACGACAATGCCCCGCTCCAGATGAAGCCGGGCCAAGAGAACCTCCCGAGTTTCGAAAGATCCAACATTCAAGAAGGGGGGGTTATCACTCGGATACTCAGTCAACACCACAAAGTATAGTAGGAAAGAAATAGCTATCAAATGAGTCCATCCTCTTTATTGGAATTGAACGAAAAAGGAAAGGTGACTTTCGCCAATTGCGATTTGCAAGGGTTACTGGGTTCCAACTGTATTTGTCGCTTAGAGGGATGGGTAAGTACCCCCAGCTTTGAATCCGCAGCATCACTCAACGAGAGCATTACTTGTATCGTTCAATGAAGTATTGCTCGGGAATCTACAACGACCACTGTCTGTTCGCAGAATTCTGGGCAGGGGGGTTCATTATACTTTTAAAGGTACGAAGAAAGAAGGCCCAACCCCAAAGAAGAAATCTCTAATTGCTCGGTTTTGCTTTAACCTCTGGAAAGACCGTTACTGGGGACCTATTCAAGAAAGGCGGCTCTCTCAACTTACCCAGAATAAACCAGAAAAAAAGGTAACTTACAGGAAATAGAAGGCATTTTACCATAGTCTACTGTCCCATTGTAATGTCAGTTCAGTCCGTGGATTGTCGAGCACTTGCGTACATACAGGCACTGGGAATTTTAGAGGGGTGCTGCTTCGTTGAGTTGATACGGGGAAGTCAAAAGGTGACGGGGGGCCAGGGTCGGTGTGGGCGTGGGGTGCCGCGGGGGGAAGACGAATTCCTACGAGGATCTTGGAGGGAGACTGGATTATGGGCTGAAAAAATCGTCTTGATATCTCACATGGGGAGCCCGATCTGACGGAGTGAGATGGTGATCTCGATTGAAGAGAGCCAAGGGGAGAAGGTGGGAGGCCGCGCTGGCTAAGTTGGGGGGAAGAGTGGGCAACCCGAGGGGGATCGCTGCAACAGAGAGCGCACGGATTGGTTCTACAGCGCGGCTGTGGGCCGGAAAGGGCTGGGTCTTTTCCTAAAGACGAGGGGGGAAAAAAAGCCAAAGAGTTTCCAGGGTCACGTGCTGTTGGGCGAGGCGGCATTTCAGGCATGGGAATGGCCAGCGCTGTGTTCTGGGGGAAATCGGAGCTGTCAAAATCTATGGGAAACTAAAAGAAACGGGGATCACCCTTCTGAGAGGGGATCTCCTCGGGCCATCAAAAAGCGCGATCGAAACTTATCTAAGGTGGGGGGGGGGAGTGACGAACTTTTCAGTGGCTGATGCCAATGCGTTAGGGGAGGAAAAAAAAAAGAAGCGGAGGTGCTCCAAAGAACTATTGGAGTTTCCTCCGGGGAAGAACTGGATGAGAGTGAGGCTGGGGGCCCGGAAAATTTGAAGGCATTTCGGATGGGGGGAGAAGAATGACTAGGCCTAACTGGGGAAAGGGGTATCAGGGGGCCACCGACTGGGGGTTCGACTTCATTGCTTCAAGTACAGGCGACGAATCGGAAGGCTCTCCTCGCAGTGAGACTTAGGTACGCGGAGAGCTCTCCAACAAGAGGAGGAAAATATAGAACAAAACCTCACGTACCGCTCGTCGAGCGTCAACGAAAAGGAAATCAAAAGGAGTTCCGCCGCGGGCATCTAAGACTTCTAACAAAAAAAGCACTCTCGAAATCAGGGGGAGGAGGAATCGGTTCATCGGGATCATCCAGACCGGCGTATCCGCAATGTGCAACATCCCTCTCTCACCTCTACAACGAAGGAAGAAAAGCCGAAAAAAAAACGAAAAGTAAGGGGCTGGGCACAGCTACATCCCGCATGCTCATCAGCCAAGACAAAGGAACTAAGAGAAAAACAGAAAGTAGGAGAACTTCAGAGAGAGTATTCCGGGGGGGGGGAGATTGCGTTGATTCCGTGCGGAGGGGGATAAAGAAGGAAAAGAATATTACCCTTCAGGACCGCCTAGGGTTCGGGAAACAACCACTCAGAGGGAAGTACCACCACAACGCCCTGAATGAGGGCCTGCGACTGGACTCAAGATAAAGAAGGAGTATGGAACCTACCATCTAAAGCATTCAACACGATCCACCAGACGCCCAGCTCCCCTGCAGACGAACTTGGGCCGCTAGTCCCAACGGGTAAAAATCCGATCAGCCAACTGCAAGCGAAAGGTCAATGCTTCTCGCGTGGATATATGCACACCATCGAAGAATAACGTCTCAGATCAAGTGTAGAGGGAGATGTATAAAAACGGAAAAACTGAAAACGTTGCCCAAAATAGAGGGGTGCTCTAGACCAACCTATTCAGCACCTAAACCTAGCACTGCAACTCCTTGAAAAAAGGGGGCGAGTAGCCTACGATCAACCTATGCCAGGTCAAGAGGTATGTGGTATTTAGGTGAGGAATGAAAGTACTGGGATTTTCAAAGGGGGTTAGCTCTTCCCTACAAGGATCCGTACTTAATCATTGTTACATTAGGGAAGATATGGGGGGAAAGGGAAAAGGGTAGGTCTAATTCAGTAATCGGGGTAATTATTGCAAATTTGTCGACTTGCCCAGGGGGCTGTGGGCGGCCTCACCTCTAGCATCCGGGGTTAAAGCTGCTACCGAATGGGGGGCAAAATTCATTTTGGAATAGCTTTTAGCGATACACTCTAAGAGTTAGAAAGCATTCATTCACGATGTAGAAAGGGGGAAAGAAAGGGTCTTTTGTTGAAAAGTTTCTGTCCTACCACTGAAATGCATACACCGAGACCGGATGCATGGAGGGCGGGAATCCTTTGGGAGGGAGGTGGGGGGGGGTCCATTGGGGGTGTAGATCAAAAAAAATGGGCCGCTAAAAATGGATTGTCAAATAACTCCCGGAATTTAACCTATCCCATAGGGGGAGAAGACGTTCAAACACTCCTTAAACAAGGGAATCAACACAGGTTTTAGACATTTTGGTTATCTGTAAGAAGGTCAGAACAAACTTATTATGTGAAAAGGATGAGGGAAAAAGGCTTCTCTAACAAAGGATGGTCACGTGGCTTTATTTTTATGGCTTTCCTTCGGTTTCCATGGACTTAGACAGGTCGCTCTGGGGCGGGCTTGGGGAAACGGGGTGTGCAAGAACTCGTGTTCTCTATTGACGCTTAAAAATGGGAAACTACCCAAGCTCAAAAGACGCAGACTCATGAAATGGGTATGGGACGGGGCAGCATCTACTCTACCAAAAGACAGTTAGCAAGGGGGAGGATAAAATCTTGTATAAAAGCTGGGGCCTCGAAAAAGGTAACGTCAGGCGTGCTATTCAAACCAAGCACACCTCGAGCGACGTCTCGGGTTGATAAAAGTAGAGGTACTGCCGAGGAAGACCGAACAACAAGCCCTCGCAACGTTTACACCGGGAACTACCAGCTGAATGCTGAAATACGGCATGTGACCATATCGAAGGCCCATGTATCTGCATGGAAAAGGGGGGAGGGGGGGAGGGGATGGAAGAAGCACCAACACGCACTTAATACAGAATGGAACAACACAAACAAAAATTTTAATTGGCAAGGTATTTGAGGTTAGCGGCTGGGGATCTGTAAAAAAGTCGTTTGGATTCTCTGGGCGGGGGAAGAGGGGGGCCGTCTTAAGAAAATGCCCCTAAGGGCGTCGGGGCGTGAGACTGCGCTTCCAGGGGAAAGGGTCTGGGGGTCTGGGGGGGGGGGGGGGAGGGGGGGGGGGGGGCTGGGTCGGGGGCGGGCGGGAGATGGGGAGGGGGGGTGGGGGCGGGGGGTTAGGTCGAGTTTCTAGGGTGAGAGGTGTGATGGGTTGGGGGCTCGATTAAAAAACCGGGGAATCTCCTGTTGAAAACAGTCTGATTTAACGGGCGACTGGGGCTTGGAGAATCTTGCGGACCTCGTCCAACGATAGAGTCCTTGTCTTTGGCGGCTTTAGTGTTGAGGGGGTGCCGAGGGGGGCCGGCGGTTGGAGTGTGTCGGGTTTTCCTGAAAAGAATGATGAGCCGTAGGGGGTTCCATGTGAGGGGGGTGGGGCGAATGGGGCTGGACTTCGCGGGGATTTACAGAAAGTGGGGGCCATTGGAGGAGCGGGCTGTGCTGGGTCTGCTGGGCCCCTGAAGAATACCTGAGGTGTCGTGGTGAAAGGGGTAAGAGTTCGGGATCGAAAAAGAAATGGGCCTTCAACCTTGGCGGAAACCGGGATGAACTCCTAAAGACGGAATCGGGGGGGGGAGGGGGAAGGCTTATCGTGAGAAAAAAAGTATGCGGGGTAAGGGGGACATTGTGACTTATTTCATTGGGGGGAGGGACCGTTCGGGGGCCTCTGCTCGAACTGGGGAGGAGACCGTACCGGGGGGGGGAAAAATTTGGGGTTCGATGTCAGTGATAGGCGTTATAGTGAGGCAAAAGAATGCAAAGTGTTCGCCGGGCGATGCTACCTCATCTAGGGAAGGAGTCAGGAGGAGACTTTCCCTTGTGGGAGTTTCCACAGGTCAGGGAGGAGACATGGCGAGGGACTAGGTGGGCGAAGGAGAGTCTCTTCTCGTGCCTCTAGGCTTACGAGGAATGGAAGTCAGAAAAAAAACTTTTTATTAGTAGAGATAGATCCCCAAAATCGTATTCGAGAGGCACGCTAGAAGCGATTAATCCTGTAGAAGAGGGCCAAGGCAGCCATGTAGCGAAGTTCGGGGGAAAGAGAGACTAACCAAAAAGCAATCGCGGCTATGACATCTTAAAGAGTGCATATCCCGGAGAACTCAACCAGAAGTTGAATACTCATACCGGAATTGGGACTGGGCATTTAGCCGCGTCCGCACCCTCAGGCGCCCGTTAAGGGGGAAAAAAAAAAACCAGAAGGAAAATAAGCCACTGACACGTCAAGGAACAGACAAGATACCAAAAGAATAGTAGAGACGTACTATATTCTGTATAAATGTGGAGGGTGGGAACGAGAGGTGATACCTGTGCGTTAGAAAGGCTGGTCACTAGACGAAGATGACCCATCCAGGAAGAAAAGCACCAAAGCGATGGCCAGAAAATACACCAAACGCCTAATTCATCGGAGGACGCCCATAGAACCTGGAAGCTGTACCATCAATTATGGTTCGTGAAAAACCGCCGCTCGTCCCAAGGTCCGCGCCAGGAGGTGGAGACAAAGTGCCTACGGGGGGACGCGATGTGCGCCGAGGACAACGAAGATCCAACCAGCAATCGGGAACGGCGCTTGGCTGGGAGGGGGCTCGTAGAAGATCTCTCACAGAATGCGTGGGGGGAGGATATCATTACGAGCATCCCAGAAGTCTCACAAAAAAGACATATATAGATAGGAAGAAGGCACCCGTGCACCAACCGAGCACTGCAAACTCCTCGAATGACGAGATCCACAGCTAAAATCTCCCTAAATATAAAACTCTGGGTCAGGGTATGGGAAGGATTACGATTGAGCGGGACACGGACCGACAAAAAAAAGGGGAAAGAAATGGGGGTGGTACATGGCTTGGAATTTGTCACATGAAAGGGGGGGAAAGAATTTCAAAGGGGGTAGGCTTGAAAGGAGGTTCAAGTTGAGATAAAGGAAACGGTGGGGAATCAGCACCGGTGCTAAGGAAGTTTTACGTCAAGCGGAAGGATGAAAAAGTCGTGGAGCAACGCCTTTGGAGCGGCACGGAAAGAAGAGCGTGAAAAGGAGTAGCGATGTAGCGCTTGGCGGAGGGGAGGGGTGTCGGGGGGCTAGGCGCCCCATATCCTTCAAGAAGGGCAACCCACATGCATTCGTCTCTGATCCGGGGAAAAAGTGGGAAGAGTATCAAAATCACTACTTTCTGGAACGGAACATCATTCAAAGAAAGCATATTGCTAATTGCCGTGGAAGAACATCAGGAAAAGGGGAGATAATCCATCGGGAAGTGGGGGCATACCTAGTTGGTGTGCACTTATCAGCGATCTCAACAACAAACGGAAGGGGAAAGGTGCTCGCTTCTCACAATGTAGGAAAAGAACGGAAGGGACTTGAAAGTCGAATATTGAAAGAATAACTTTAAGAAGGTTCACGGCGGAGGGGGTCGGTTTTCCAGCCCGCAGTGCGCGGCTAGCTTGAGACGCTTCCAAAAGGAAGACAACTCACACGCTACTCATGCACTGGTATCGTCCGCTGGGGAGGGAAAAGGGATCGGGGGGAAGAGCCCCGACCACGACCAGGGACGCCAGGGCAGAAAAGGAGCAGCGGGACCTGGGTAGCGACTAGGATACTTGTCGCCGAATTCTTTCTATGACCCCCAGCAGAATCGACGTCGCGGGGATACCAGGCTGTAATCGCAAGGGAAACTGGGTCAAAACCCATAGTGGTAAAGGGGAACTCCTTCAAAAACACTGAGGACAGGAAATATTCTTCATGGGGGAAATGCGAAGCCTGTCCCATTATATAGGCAGGACTGCTTTAGTTTCCGTTCCCGGCAAAAGGGGGGGGGATACAGAGGGAACATCACCTTACCAGGGGGGGTTAGTAGGTGAGGTTGCCGGTTAGAATTCGGGTATCTGGTAGTGATCCGGACGGCGTTGCCTTGCTCTTTGGTGCGCGGTTGCGTATTACTAAAGTGAAGAAGAAGAGAAGGGAGTACGCACGGTGCGGGCTGGCTTCTAAGTTCACCGCCAAGCGCCTGATCTTCCGAGTTGCGAGGGGTACTGATTCCGCGCTCCGAATTCTCCGTGAAATGAAATCGGGAAAGGTGGCGCTTCACTGAGGGGATCAGCGAACCTCGAGAAAAAAGACTCGGGGCATGGGGCTGTTGGGCGGACTTGCGTCAGGATGCCTTCTTTGCGAGTCTGTCCAGTAACTCCAGGGGCCGGGGTCCATTTTAACCAGTTTGCTTAATGGAAAGGGAAAGTGGTTCGAGCGGTTGTGCTGGCGCCCTCGCTGGACCCTGGGGGGGATATGGAACCTGGATCAACCTTCTCAACTAAAAACTCGGCAACGCACCCTGAATCGGAAATCTCGAAAGAAGTAAGAAAAAACTGGGGTATCTGGGGCGGGGAGGGGAAAAGCGCGGATGCGGCTGCGGGCTGTTACGGGGACGCCGTCGCGAACGAGAAACGGCGAAGCGCGTGTCCTCCGAGGTGAGAATTCCGGGGAAGGGAAGGGGGGGGAGAGGAGTTCGCCATGATGCTAAAAAAACTAGGGACGGGCCTCTCTGGCCCTGGGGATCTTTGGCCCACCTGGAGTTGTTCACGTACAGTCGCGCGACGAATCGCGTCGAGTGCCCGCTCAACGAGCAGGGGGAGGGGGGGGATCAAGAACACGGGAGGATTAAATGAGAAAGGAAACGCTCGTCAGTCGAGGCCCGCACCTCTGATCTCGAGTCTAACGTCGGCCCATGAACTGAAAAAGAAGTGGAAAGCTCACCATCATGGCCAGCGCAGCATCGTTACAGACTTTCTTAGAAGGGCCCGGTACTCCGCGGGCCCCCCAGCTGTGCTCATAAAAGAAAAAGACGGACACGCGCAATCCGGGATCCGGGAAGATAAACAGAAAGGAAACATCTCAAGGGCACCTATACCAGCAAAAGGATCAGCCACTGAAAAGACTGATAAACCCCCAGAGAGTAGATAAGTTAGATAGCGGAATGGGGGAGGGGCGTTGATCCAGGTTCGGAGGAGGAAAGATGACCAAGAAAGTCCCGTCTAAAGGACCTAACCCGCGTTGCACCCCAAACCTGAAATAACCTTCACCGGGGGGGAAGGAGACATCATGAGGAGTGATAGAACCCCAAAAATCCGGCCACGCCCACAAAAATCCAGAGGAAAAAAACAGCCGGGAGACGTTTTGGTGGGGGGCCCTCGGGGGTAGAAAGCTAAACAAGAAAGCAGAACAACTCGCCAGCGTTCCTGCTCCGGGGGGAAGGAGCGGAACTCCATAAACCATCTAATCCTCGCATATCAGGCCGTAGGTCCTGAGAGGGGGCTGGAGAACAGGACCTTCTAACATACTGGGGTTGGACGCTCGGAGAGAATCGATGTGCATGCTCTTAACCACGCACACCGCCACACCGCACTCAAACGCGGAACGGGAGACATATACACCGCTAGGAGGCACATCCATTCATCAGGACTAACTCGGGAGTTTTGATCATGTAGTAAATTGATTGTACCTCGACACTAAACAAGACCTGACCAAGTGTAGGTGGATAGATAGGTCATTTCGACTAGTTTAAAGGGGTCAGGACCGTGCTTGGGGTCGGGTCCAAGGGGAGAAGGCCCTGGTGAGGTGGACGCCATTGAGAGAGGACAGACGGGGAAGGAACCGAAGTAACGAGAGTTGTGAGGGGTCTGCGTTGTTGAAAAAAAGGTTAGCGGCGGACAGCTCCGAGTAGCGGAAAGGAGAACGAGGAGGGAGAAAAAGGGGCGAGTCCGTTTGGTCGGGGGGCGATGTCGAAAATAAAAAGGGACGGCACCTATACGATTCGTTCAGATGAGGAAAAGTTTCTTGGTGGAGGCAGGGGAAGCGTCTCAAAGGCCGCTCACGTGCACAAAGTGGCGATCGCCCAGATTGGCACGGAAAAGCAAGGCTAAGGAACAGCAGGTCCAGCAACATCCAGACCTTGGGTTGGCGTAAAAAGGGAGGAAATCAAAAAAACAACAACTATGAGGGGGGTAGTAGATACTTGACTCAACAGTGAAAAAAAAGGTGGAAGTCCTGGAACAGGGGAGGCCAACTTCGCCCATCTGGAGATCGGGACAAGAAAAAAAGAGGGGTAACATAAAGCGATGTGAGCGAAATTGAGACTCTTCCCCCAAAGGAGCCAAGCTCAAACACCGGCTCAGACGAAAAATCAGGAAGGGTAAGGGGTTCCGCTGAGGGGGGGGCGAGGAAAAGACCAAGCGACCAGTTCGCCAATTCGCCCATCGTGAAGAGAAAAAGTCGGAGTGTCGCACGCTCACACGCCACAAAGAAGGGAATGAACTCAACGTGAAAGGGGGGAGGACCCCTTCTTTAGCTGTGAGCTAGTCCACCCCGGCCGGTCTAAAGCAACTGGGGGAATACTCACATTGGACCTAAAAGGAAAGTCGGCGAAAATATCGAAGCGGGCCCATGAAATATAGGAATGTCAGGGAGGAAGTCGAGGCAAGAAAGAACTGTCTTACATTATCAACATAACCTACAGGTGGCGAGGGCGCTGTCGGGTGAGTAAGACGGAGGGGGAGGCATCAGGTGATCGCGGCTTGGGTGTGGCGGTTGGGAAATGCGATTCCTACGATCGTTTCTTGATCAGAAATCTGGGCTAGAGGGGGTCAAAGAGAAAAAATGAAATTCCTCTGCGCGATTGTCGATGGTATGAGAGCGCGCAAGGCGCCTTTTCCCATTCAGTGGGGAGGATGGGAGACCGCGACCCTAGAGGGGAAAAATTAGAACGAAAACAGGGAGGTTGAAGACTGGCTCGTCTGGGCCTCATGAAGGGGAGGTTGGAGTTGTCGGGTTCCTAGAACGAGAACCTACGAGTTCAACAGTCTTCTGGAGAATGGCGGCATTTCAGGGGGGTTTTGGGGGTTTCTGGGCATCTCGGGGAGGGTACGTCGCGGTCCTTTCCCTGGGGTTCGAGGCAAGGGTGATCACCCGGAGCATAATCACTTTATTCGCCTCTCAACGCACCCCAATAGGAAAAGGAGAGACGAACTATCGATGTCGGGGGGTATCTTGCGGTCGTGGAGATGGCTGCGGGCTGTAGCGGAGAACAGATGAAGTGTGGTTCGTCAGGAAGGGGGGGCGGGTCCAAGTGATAATGCCGGGGGGACACAGGCTTGGGGAAGAGGGGAGTTCGCCGGGGCCGGGAGGGAGAAAGAAAAAATGAACGAAGAAATGGGTGGGCCACCGCAAGTGCGTTGAAGGAGAACTAGGAATACAGGGACTACGAGCGCCTGGGAGGAATCTGAAAAGGGTTGTCGTCGATCTTTACTTTGGATCTAGAACCACGGATGACGGAGAAAAATAAGGAGAAGACCAAGCAGAGGAATAGGCAGACGCGATCTCGGCGCTAACCGCGAAAAAAAAAGGGTCCGACTAGAACTCCTGTAGGGGCCACTAGCAAAAGAGGGCAAGCGCACCTCGTTCACGTGCGGAGCAATCCGCAGGCGATCCCTGTGCCTTCACGCTGGGAGGAGAAAACTCGGGAGGAGCGCACTCTTATCCCGAACGCAAACTCATCTACAAAAGGAGAAGAAACCGCTACAGAAAGGCGCATCAGGGACACGAAATCCACTACCCAAAGAACGTAAATAAGTTCGAGATCGCCGATGCAGTTGCGGGAAGAGAGAACTTTTCGTGGGGTGGTATCAAGGAAATGAAGAAACCGCCGTCCCGCGAGGTAAGCAGGACAGCAAGACACCGGGGAAAGGAACGGAATGCCCGCCTTCCGCACCTGCTTCCGAAAAGGGAGCCGAGAATGAGAGTTCGTAGGACCCGACGGGGGTCAACCGCTACGAGCCTCGCCGACATCCACATCCCGCCTTTACTACGGGGGCGGGTCTCCGTCGATACAAAGCAAAGCCAAGTCAATCTGCGGAAACTTAAAGGGGTCCTCAGAGAGGAGAGGGAGAAAAAAAAGAGGGAAACTAGCGCATATCATTCCGTCAGGTGATCGGGTGACGGCCCACCGTAGAGAGAAAGATATCTTGGGAAAGCTTAAACTTCCACGCGGTTCCACCTGGGGAAACATGCATCTTCAAACGGAGGATTCACCTGATGACAGACCACCCGAAGAACAAAAAGCCAGCCACATCCGAAAACTCAGGTTTCATTGAAGGGAATGAAGATTGCTTTCTGGAAAAGACACTCAAAATACACCCTTAGATATCATGGAAATTTCGTCAGTATAAAAAGGAAAATCATCATTGTCTTAAAGGAGGGTTGAAGTCGTGGGTCACCATTTCTAGATGAATGGGTGCCAGTAAGGGAAAATCGAAATAATCCGGTTAAGGAAGCGAAAGGAGAGTTGAGGTCTTAGGGGGGGGTCGCCTTGGGGGAGAGTTCGACAAGCGAGTCTTCATAAAAGGAGGGGAAGTGTCTCGAAGGGAGGAAGGGGTCGTGGGTCCAGCGAAAAAGAAATCCTTCACGTGACGAGCAATGAGGAGGGCGGAGCCGTGAGCTTGGGCCATGGAAGCGTCTCAATTAGCCTCTCAGGAGTGGAGGCATTACCGAACCCCGCAGGGCAACCTATCAAGGAGGGGGGGTAAGCCTTTCAGCACTGCAACAGGGTACCCAAATTCCCTCAAATACAAGATCGGCATTACATTTTTGAGGCGGGGACTCCGACCACAAAGGGAAAGGGATGGGAGGATAAAAAGAGAGATTAGGAGGCGGCGCAGAAAAATGTAGACAAAGAATTCGAGTGGCATGTTCCATCACTTCGCCCATGCGGATGGAGGGACTTTCTTTTTTCCAAACCGCTATGGGAAAAAGACCTGAGACGAGGAAAACAAAGGGTGGAGCAAAGGCTCCTACTCTCATGGCACTGGTTATGTGCCGAATCGACATCGACCCGACCAACACGCAGTTCAAATAAAATGGAATCCTGGTGCCTGAGTCGATCTGAAAACCTGCAAATGGCTGCACCACCATCCGAAGACTCTCGACGTCGGTGACGCCCGGCTGAATATGGCGAGGGCCACCGGCCCGGGCCGTCCGCGAGAGGACCGTCAACCACGAAGGTACTGCAAAGTCGGACATTCATCATTTGACGACCCGGTCCCATGAGTCTGCATTAAGATTTCGGGGGAGGGGAAAGGAAAAAACAATTACTACCTGATCAACATCACCGGACCACATAGTTTGAGGGGGGGGGAGCTATGAGGGAGCGCCGGGGATAAACATAGTGATCTACTTCTTTGTCGTTCAGTTTTTCGGGTGGGTGGACGTCTTACGAAAAGCCTACGGCTCGGGAGGGGCACTGGTGGCTGCTCGTCATGAAAAAAAAGAGATATACTGCATTAAAGAAGGACTGGCTGTGTTATCTCGATTCCGGCGCGCCGAGGGCGCCTGTTCGGGGAGCGTCTTCTCCGTCGTGGGTATAGCGACCATCGAACCGGGAAGAGGTTGGCTGACGAGGGCGTTTTTCAAGGAGGCCGGGGCTGTGTCGGGAGGTTCCAGAACTCCTCAGAGGAAGGGGCATAAGGAGGGTAGGAGCCGTTGCGGAGGCTGCATTCAGGCCGGGGGGGCAGCATCTGTGTTGCTTGTCACTCCCATAGAGAAGGGCCGGTCAGAGATCTTCGCTGTATCACAAATTCTCTAAGCAAATTGATCCAAGGGACCTTCTGACAAGAAAAATCGTCGATCTTATCTCTCGACTGTCGGGGGGTTCGCGGTTAAGGCTTTAGAGCCTGCGGTCTTTGAAAGGACCGTCTCGGTTTGGGGGGACAAAGGGGCTCCCGCTACGAGGCGCGGGTTTCAAAAGGGGAGAGGCCGGGATGGGGAGGAAAGGGGATGGGGCCCGGAGGGGGGAGGAAGCTCAACACGATTAACGAGGCCGCGCAGGGACCTGAATGGGGGGAACCTAAGGTCGACTTCATTTCAGGTAAGGCAAAGCTTTACGAGAGAACGCGCGGCGTGCCTCAGGAAAGGGGTACGTGGCGATTCTTGATCAAAAAAAAAAGTATGGGGGGAGGGAAAGGGAAAAGAGGGGAGATAAAGTCGCTCTAGCGAGGCAACGAGAAAAGGCAGAAGCGCAGCGGTTTCATCTCAAAGAGAACAGCCCTGTTGCGGGGAACAGCAACCTCAGGGCCAGCGGGGCGAGGGAATCGTGCGTATCAGACCAGCGAAAGAAGAACCGCCGGGAACGAACCGGCCTTCTCACCCGGAGACAACTCGCAGAGAAGAAGAAGAACCTAATCACCGGACGCTCGTGACGCTGAACAAAGCTGTCAAAGAAAAACCCCGAAAAGAAATACCCCAACGAGGGGAGGATAAGTTTCGAGAGGGGGCCGTCTTACACTGGTGGGAGGGGGAGAGTTTCTAAGAGAATTGTATCCAGGTGCATAAAAGGGAAAAGGATCGGGGGGAGCAGCACCACCGGGGGGGAGTTTGCCATAACCAACCACCCAAGTAAGGGCTCCGCCTCAAAACCTAAAAGAAGGGAACGAAAGGAGGTAAAGTATGTTGTCATAAAGGAACAGACCATCAGGAACCACCGCCGCTCCATTCATCAACACAGCCAGGAAGACGTTAGATGAAGCTCGGAAAGCTATAAATCAAAAGAATCAACAACGCGAAAGCAGGGGCTGTGAAATTCTTTGAATCTAGCAGAAAGAGATCATACCTTCTATCGTATCGGAAATCCCTTGGTGTTTGGGGGGGGGAAACTGAACGTGGGCCCGAAGATATCTTAGGCCTTCTCTTCCCGGCACCACTACAAAATATCACTGGAAAATACGTAGAGTAACCTTAATCAGGAAACCAAAAATCCCCTCCTCACCTCTCCAGCAATCGAAATAGTGTCAGGTTATTTTATCATGAGTGGGGGAGGGGGAAGGAAGGACAATCCACAAAATGAAACTCATAAGGGAAGCGGGGAGGTCGATATTGCAAAATAAGACGAATGTCGTACAGGGAAGTGAAGGTCCTTTTTCAATACAATGGCAAGGCTGTTGGCAGTCATCCGGAAAGCCGGTTTGAGGGGACCGCAAGTGAGAGGTGATGTCGTGCTGGGGGGTAATGAGTTAGAAGCGAAACGTCTCCGAGGGTCTCTTTCACCAGGATGGGCGAAGCGAACTGGTCTTTTGTCGGTCGATTGGCCGCCGGCAGCTGCAACCCGGGGGGGAGGGTTAATACACTAATCCAGGGTGAGTGGTCGACAGGTTGGGGGTTATCCTCATATAGAGCTCCACATAGCGGGGGCTGGCAAAAGAAAAGTAATAGCCATATGGTTCAAGGCCGTAACGGGTCGCGTCAGTGGAGTCACTCCAGCAGGCTGCCTACATTGTTCCGGAAAATAGAAAACAACACGGAGGAGTAAAAGGAACGAGGGCAACAAATGAGAAAAAGCCGTCGGGGGGAAGGAGGGGGGAACCGAACCGGCTTGAGGGCGCCCACTTGGGACGATCGGGGCACTGGGGAGGCTGCCGGCCCGCTATGGTGATCTATCGGGGCACCGAGACCCAATCAAACCTCTGCCAGGGGAGAGAGGAGGCCTGGGGATAGGGGCGCTTGCCGTTATTGAGGGGTCGACAATCACCCTAAAGGAAGGGACAAATTCGCGCTACATCGGGGGGAAGGTGTGGAATCACTTCTCGTTGCGGAAAGGGGGGGGATGGATTTCTCCCACCATAACTACGAGCGCGGTTGACGTAAAAAGGGGAGAGGTTACTGTCCGGGAGTCCAAAAAACAGGTCGGATCTAAAGAAACGAAAGTCAAACCCCGAAAGGGATGACTGCGGGAATACGTCATTTGACCATAGAATGCAAACGAAACAGGTCTGTAAGGGGTCACTATGGACAAGTACCCTCACGGAAGTATGATCAATCACCTTACCACCGGGGGGAAAGATTGGAATGGCTTGGAGAGAGCTCGGATCGTTTATAGGTCTTTTGCCGTTCCGGGTGTCGGGGGGGTGCCTCTGTGGAGTCTTACTAGGGCGCTCTGCGAGAAAAGTTAAGGAAGGGGGGATGCTCGGTCTGAAAAAAAGCACTCATATAGACGAGAATGGCGATGGGATGTCGATCCGCGGCCGAAGGGAAGGGGGGACAAATTAACTCTCTTGGGTCTTCTCTGGCTTTTATCTCTTGGGGGGGGGGGGGGGGGGTATCTGCGAAAGGCTTTTTGACGTCGCTGCGTGGCCGGTTTGACGCGGAAGATGTCGGCTCGAACTCCTCAGGGGGTCATCCAGTCATTTTCCCAGGGTTTCGGAGCCGGGAGGGAATAAGGGAATGGAGGGTTGGGAAAAAAGAAAATAGGGTGGTGCACAGGCGACCTCGCGGCCTGGAGGGTCAGAGATCACCCTCTACGCACCGGGATCACGTCCCTCTCTGCCAACACAACGAATCGGCGATCTCGAACTTGGAGAAGTACTTCTGTGTTGAGGGAAAGGGACGTGACGCGGGGGGGCGCCTGAAGGGCGTGCCCGGCGCGGACGGGGAGTCTGAGGGTTCGGCAGCGGCTAGATGGAAGGAGAGGGGAAGGGGGGGCCGGGATGGCACAGCAGGGGGGGGGGGAAAGGGAGTCGGAAGATGCCTCAAGGGGGAAGAGAACGTTCCAAGGAGGGGGGTCGATGGTGAAGTTGGCCACCTTGGGGGTTCAGACGAGGCGGCTAGGCCCGCGCGACGAGATAGGGGGGCGGGCGTGCCTCTCTTCGACGGATCGTTAAAATGAGGGATATCAGAGACAACAACAACTATGGGGACAATCGGGGGGAAAAAGAGACGGCCACTCTTAAGAGAAAGAGACGATCTCGATCGTCTCCGAGCTCGGCCATGAAGGGGTGGGTCCACGCTCAAATCATGGCCAAAAAGGTAGGAGGAACCGCAACGGACTAACTCCCAGACAACCTTTCTCCTCACTCCTCGCGTACTCGAAATCGGAGGAACGCTCGGAAAGGGCCGCACCCTCATACCTGTTCGCGACTGCACCTCTACCAGCACAGAAGACCAGACGTCACGACCGCCAGATACCCCCAGTCGGAGAAAAAAGAGGAGATAAAGATTTCAGGTTGCTTGTCAAAAGTCGGTTGATCACCTTTTCAAGAGAGAGGGGGGGCAGGTTCCAGAAAAAAGGGGCCAGGCCCGCGGCGCCGAACAACCACAGCTATGGCCAGGACCCCAGGGACGGTCGAAACCTGCCTCCGGGGGGGAAGGGTAACGCCGGGGGACCATCAAGTTCGGGGAACCTAAACCAACTCAGGAGTAGGCCACGCGGAGAACTCCTCTCCAGTCCATCCCCACAAAGGCCGTGAGATGAGATGGCGCCGCGATAACCCATCCTATCAATCCAAAACAGGGGAACAGGATGAGGCGCGTGAAAATCAGATAGAAAGAAAAAAAAAAAGAGAAAGAAACTCTCCCAAGCCGGGCTATCGTTAGGGGGATCATACGAAAAAACCCGGAGAAGGACCGCCGCGATAATATCATAAGGGGATTAAAAAAAACCTCTTACAAAAAAGTAAGAAGGACAAGGCAAGAATTCGTATCACCTGATCCCTCAGATAGATGCTCCAACAATGGAAAAAGGAAGGGGGGAAGTGGATTGAATCATTTACTTAAAGGGGCGTTTAAGTTCGTCTGACATAGGACAGACCAATAGAGATCATGGGAGCAGGTGATATGGCAAATGCCGACTAGAGGAGGCTGGTTGAAGTCGGGGGGAAAATTTGCGGGCCCGTTCTTTGTGACTAACCATTCACAGTCTATTACGCCGTTTACGACAACTCCGAGAGTTGAGGGTCGGGAGGGTGGTGGCCTTGGCGTCGACAAGGGAAGGAGGGAGATGCCCCCGGCATTAAATTTTAGCAATTGGACTGGTTCGGTGGGGGGGGAGGGTGAGAAGGTCGAGAGCGCGGCAACCGAGACCAGGAAGGTCGTCGAGCATTATCGGGGGGGAAGTAGTTTTGGAAGCGGGGGGGGGATCGAACAGTAGCTGCTGGAATCCCAAGAGCGCCAAAGGAAGAGGGGAATAGAAATTGGCACAAACCAGCCGCATTTCCATCAATCCATCAGTCGGGGGGGGGGTCTCCGACTGAGCATGAGATCAACAACACGGATGGTGAAAGAAAGGCACCCGAAGGGGAAACAAAGCACCCTGGAGTTTGCTGGGACTGGGAAGAGGGAAGAGTTCTGCCCCAGAGGGGATATGGGGAAAGGGGGGGAGGGGGGACGGGGTTGTTCCAGGAATATGTGTGGCGAGATCTATACTAGGACCTGGAACGACCTCACCTTCTCCGACGCGACTGTGAGGAGGTCCTAGGGTTTTTCCTCTGGAGGAAAGGGTATCAAACCGAAAAGAAAAAAGTGGCGCCCGACGAAATCGTGAGCCTTTTCTCTGATAAGAAAACTCAGGTTCTATTCACCCCAGCTACCGACTAACTTAAAGGGAGGTTACTACCCTCTGGGAGAAGAGCTTAAGAAGCCACCGCCCAAACGGAAAGGGAAGGGAATTTTACCGTCACTAAGAGACCCATTACCTGCGGCGGGTCAAGGGGGGGAAGCCTGTCCCATTATAGCTGGAAGGTCAGGGTTCCTTTGGTGTTGAGAGACCGACCGCACTGTACAATGAAAGAGAATGACCACAGAGTCGATTGCTGCTGGCGTTGACGTTATCTGCAGGGGGACATAGACGCGGCGTTTGCCGCTCTTGGGAAGTAAGGGAGGTTTCTTACGATCAATTCAGCGATCTCTTGCGTTCTCAAGGGGCGATGGGGAGTGCTAATCTGAAAGGACAGCCAAGGTATACTTCCTTAGGCGCGAAGTTCGTTGGGAGGGAGTAAGGCGCCGCAAGGCGCCGGGACAAGGACGTATCTTTGGCTGCAGAGGAGGGGGGTATCGCGGATCGAGTCAACTTCTCAGCACTCCTTTTCTTTTTTAGGACTGCTGGCGGCTGGGGAGTTGCCAAGGAGGGACCTGGTCACGGTTTCCTACGACTCCTCATGATGTCATCCGGCCGGGGGGCGGCATTTAAGGCGTTGGTGTTTTCCGGAGTGGGGGGCGACCCTCTTTCCTGGGAAGGGGGAAACATCTCGAGGGGTCAAATGAGACAAACCTTGAGAAAGGGGGAAACACCGCCTCGACCAACGCACAACCTCATCCGAGGGGGGGGCGGTTTTCGTGACGAGGGGGACGGTGGGGAGGAAAGGAGCGGATGTAGCGTGTGTCCAGTCGTCTACTGGGAATATTTTGGGAACCGAGAAGAGCTGCGTGTCCTAAGGGAAGAAGGGCCGGGATGAGTGGGCACAGGCGGAAAGTTGAAGATACCGCACTATAAGAACCGCTTTCAAAAAGAGGGGGGAGCTTTGGGGGAAAACAAAGCTGGTCTCAGAGGCCCGGCGAGAGCCCGCCGAGATCCGTCGGAGGGGGAATCAGGACGAGCTTTACGGTTCGGGCTAATCACAAACAACTAGGGGGAAAGAGAAGATCCCTCACTGGCTCAGTAAAAAAAAAAAACGAGGAAAGAGGAACGATCGAGGGAGCTCGTCGAAGGGGAGCCGAAAAGAGTCTAACAAAAAGGGCTTGGTTTCCCACGCTCAATCGGAACGAAGCAGAGTTCCTCGGGCGGAGCATCCCCTGCGAACTCAAGCCGGGAAAAAAGATGTGCCTCAAGCAAAACGCACCGCAATCGTAGCAGTGGCAGAAAACAAAAGCGTTAAAAACTCAGGCTCCTCATAACAAACGGGACTAACCGGACATATAAACCGGCGGAGTAGTTCAGCCGATTACCAGGGGGGGGGAGGGGGAAGGAGGGAGGAGGAGAGATGGTGATCCAGTTGCACGAGATAAGAAACCAGGGGAAAAGAGAACAAAATTAAAAATCACCACCGATAGGTTGGAAAAGGGAAAACCAACCCTTAAGGCCAATCCTTCCTGGCAACAACAAGGTAAAGGACAGGATTACCCATTAGGACCCTAACCCGCAACTCGCTGTCCACGGATCCACCAAGAAGGGAGGAAGAACAAAAGGGAATGCCTTTCGCTACGGAATCGATGGGGGGGGGGAGTACTGGGTCCCAAATATAACAGAAGGCCATCTCGCTGCTCCTTGAGGAGGACGTAAAGACACCCATCGAACTCGCTCAATATCAGGAAGAAGGCGTTAAAGAGAATCATCCCAGCACCCTTCTCGAAGTGCCCAGAACTTAGGAGCATGGAGAAAGAAGACCAGGGACCTCTTCAGAAGACGCGCACTGCAAACGCCTTCTGAGAGAGAAGGAGTCAAGAAAAACAGCTCGAATCCAGCCTCATCTAAGAGTGTGGGTTATGGGGGAGAGGATCATTTACAGGCGTTTCTTCCGGACCTCCGATATGTACAGAGTATAGTAAGAATAAAGAGTTGTTACCGTGGGCGGTTGAGTCGTTTAGGAAGAAGTCCCGGGGGCGGAGTGCATTCACCTAAGTACTCAGGGATCAAAACGAAGTCTAAAGGACGGGGAGGGGGGGGTGTGGAATTCACTCTTGGAAGAGCACGCTCGCTAACAAAAAGGAAATAGTTCGGTTGCGTGGCTTTCTAATGACGAGAAAGCGCAAACATCCGGCAGCATGAAAGAGAACCCATGAAGCCGGAGGCTTGTTCGTCAATGATCGGGTCAAGGAAGGAGAAAAGAGGATACTACTCCCTGGAAGTTCGAAAGGAAGAAGATTGCAAATGTCACACGCATGAAAAAGGTTCCAAGAAACATGCTGTTGAATTTGTTTGCGCCATCATCTCTCAAAAAAGGGGGAAGGAAATATATAGATCTCTCGGCTCAAATGTGAACATCCTGCGTTACTTGAACGGGGGGCGTGCCGGCGTTTGAAACTGGGCTGATCTGGCACGGGCGGCGGCGGGGTGATTATCTGGAGCATTGAGGGAGCTTCACCCACCGAAGAAAAGCTACACATCCTACGCGAAGGGTGGCGGGGGGAAGGCCATTAGGGAGCTTATCGGAAAGAGACCAACCAATTCGCGCTAACTGTTAATGGGAAAGGGGAGAACTTCAGAAAGTTTCCGCCTCGGAGAAGTCTGTCGATCCACAGCAGACGCAAAAGAAGATCGGTTGACAAAGCTTAATAGAGTTGACGGCCGATTCCCGCGCAACTTGGACCCACGGAACCCGCACGGGTAAAAAGGAGGGAGAGTTGGAACCATATTCCTAATCCCAGGACATTATATATCGGTCATTTTCGTTGGCGGGGGGTTGTGACTAAGAACACAAAACTGGTACGTACATTATCAACAACCTGAACCCAGTTTTTCGCTTGGCTGTGAGAGGGTCTTGTCATCCTGTGTCGACGGCCAGGAGGGGGGGTTTGGGGAGGGGGGGTCGGTTTAGAAAGATTCCTACAAAATCTGAAGGAGGAGAGGGGGTGAGAACGGGGGACTGCTCGCTTATCCGCTCAAAACGAAAGAGAGCCTGCGCGAGTTCGATGGTGATCTCGGCAAAGTGCAGGGGTCCCGCGCTGGCGCGTGGGAGGCTCGTCTTGGGGGGGGAAGGTGCGAAACGAGAAAAACGTCAAAAGCGTTGGGGAGGGTGGGTGACCGGGCGCTGCTGTATCGGGGGAAGAGTCGGTCGAACTCCTCATGATGGGATCCGGGAGGAAGATTCGGACGGGGGACGGAAGCGGCATTTGCGTTTTGGGGGGGTTCCTTGGGCCAGAGGCGGGGGGTGAAGGAGGAGAAATAGGGCGAAGGCCCTGGTCATGACTCTGTGCCAAACTGTCACCCTTCTACGCAAAAGGAACCATCCCCCCCACCCCCTCTCACGACAAAAGGGAAGAACGGGGAGGGCTGGGGGTATCTGGGAGGTTCGGGAAGGCGGGGGTCATTTCAGGATGAAAGGCGGGCGGTATGCCCGCGCGAACGGGTGGGGGCGGGGGGAAAAGGCGAAACGTTGCGCGTGTAATCCGCTGTGAAAGGCGGGAAGGGCAGCGAGTTCGCCGGGCGGCTCAACGCACGATGAAAAGGAGAATGGGGATTGGAAAGCGTGGCCACCGCCCAAGGGGGGGGATGTGCGACTTCATGGCGGGCACGCGGAACGAGCCGCAGATCGCGTCGGTGCCATCGGAGCGG
>Ga0179593_1445080_pt1 | contig 21866 bp, 32 predicted proteins | sample CZODoug2_1_08_16_FD_185931 | JGI IMG/M metagenome (GOLD analysis project Ga0179593, IMG submission 185931) | Vadose zone soil fungal communities from Angelo Coast Range Reserve, California, USA - CZODoug2_1_08_16fungal (PacBio error correction) | ecosystem: Environmental > Terrestrial > Soil >...
ATTGGCGGTAAAGGACAGGCGCGCAGTATAGGAGGGAGATACAGCTAAACTCTAAAGTGTTAAAAAAAAAAAAAACCGCCGGCTCATCGCCAAGATCGGAGGGGGAAAGCCCCAACCAAATATTGCGGTATCATTGAACTCCCTCAAGCGAAGCAAAGAAAGATTGGCACAAAAAGAAGGCTACGGCGCGGGGGTAAGTCGATCATAATGCGCAGATCTCGGTCAGGAAGGTGAAAGGGGGGCTTCCTTGAGCCGGAATAGATCAAAACTAAAGCTTGGAGAAGAAGATCCGATGTTGATCGGAGACGGACAGGGCGAGGGGAAAGAACGGACCGCGGGGAAGGGCGAAATAGTCTGATGTTCGTATCAACATGCCGAGGAAGGGTAGGAGGAGGGGGGGAAAAAAGAGGCGATGGACCTCTCAACCAAGAAAAACAGCCCCAGAAGTTGGGGCCATTCCTCTCCAATGGGAAATAGGTGCATCGTTGGGACAAGCAAGGACGCGCGGGAGGCTAGGAAAGAGGAAGCTCAAGGGATCAGGCACGATACATGTTGAAAACCAACTCAATCTAAGGTTGGAAAAGAGAGGCGCTTCTTTAAAAGGCGATCAAGCTTTCGCGGGAAAAATGGGCGGCATGACGGAAAAACAGAGGGGAGAGATAGGCCTCGTTGAGAGAACAGAAGACCAACCTTTACAAAACCCGGAGGTCCGCGCGGAAAATTAGAGAAAAAGAGCTCGGTCATCGTGGGGAGAGACGGCGGCGCATCATGTCGTTTGACGGAAGACGACATGGAGGTGAAAAAACGGGGACTACTATGAAAAGGGAAACAAAAAGCCTTCTTCAGATGGGGCGAATTTTCGGGTTGGAGTCAACCGCTCGAATCTCAAACAACCGAGGCACGTTCGAGAATCAAAAGAGCGATGTATCGGTCCCTCAGCCTGACTGGTTTCCTAATTGAAAAAAGCACAAAGAATGAAAAAGCTCACTGAAAAGAGTAGGGAGTTGAGCATCGCAAGGAAGAGGGGGGACGAGCCGGTTCAGTCAAACGACAGATATTTGTGGAGGATAAAAAAAAGGGGCTTGGAGATCTCATCGCCGCTACTCAAAGAGTTCCTCTTCGATGCTCTGTGAACGCGGCAGATCAAGGGAACGGAATGGGGGGAAGAGGAGAGCTGAAACAACAGAAATTTTTTCAGAACGGCCGATTTTCCGGTCAACAAAAGGGGACATCAGGATTTATTCTGGCTGAGATTGGGAAACAAACAGCGCTTCAAACGTAGAGACGAGGCCAGGTGAGCCGGAAATCGGAGGGGGAGGAGGAGATGAAAAAGCCGGAAATGTTCAACTGGCATCCGAAAAGTAAATTGCGTCACATTCGGAACAGGGAAGGCTGGAGGAGAAAAAAAGGGGTATTAAAACGCCAAGTCTCCAGGGCAGCTAGGAAAAAAAAAGAGGGGAAAAGGAGGAGGCAAAAACGCGTTCCCAAAGGGGGAAATGGTCAGCACCAGAGGGAACTGGAAGTAACTATCTTGCATCGTAAAAAAGGAGGAGTGGGTAATAGACGGCAACGGGGAAGGAAGACGAGAAAGGAACACAGGGTCTACCAGAGAGGAAAGGGGAATCGTCGCAAGCGTAGGGGTCGTAAAAGAAAGGTTCGATCACTAGGATCAGGTAGATTGAAGAATTCTTCTCTGGATGATCCTGGGAATCACTACAACTTGCCTTCGGCGATGTTGTTTGGCGTGTTTCAAAGGTAGCAAGGGAAAAGGGAGAGTCCAGGGAGGGGAAGGGCGTACAGTCAAAGGGGAATGCAGGCCTGCCCGATACCGGAAAAAGGGGAGGACGCATCTTCTTCGCAAGTTCTAACGCCGCCATACACCGGGAAGAAAGAATGTTGGGGGGGGGGTTGGGGGTGGGGGTGGGGGGGGGGTTGTGGGGGGGGGGGTGTTGTTTTGTGGTGGTTTGTGGGGTTGTGGGGGGTTGGGGGGGGGGGGGGTGGGGGTGTGGGGGTGGGGAGATGGGTGTTGTGTGGGGGGGGTTCGGGCTCCTGATCATTGAGCGACAAAAGGTCGTCGTTCCGCTGGGGATTAAAAGGGGGCTACACGTCTGTGGGCTAGTTTTCTTGGATGGCAGCGGGTCAAGGGTCCACTTGATCCATTCTAGCCGAGAAAAGGAAGACTTAGGGAGGGCTCCTTTTAAAACGGAGGGGAACACGCGAAGACTTCAGCAGAACAAACTGTGGGCGTGGGTAAAAAGGCAATGTCTCTGAAGGGAAAAGAGAGACAGTACGGAAATCAAAGGAGCCGGCTTCACACCATAGGAAAGGGACGTGGAAAGAAGGGGTGTGGGCTGAGTAAAGACGGGGGTTGCAGCCTCGGCGGGGACAACGGCATTATCGTCAGCTATCAGCATGAACGCTTTGGAGGGACGCTACGCGCGCTCCGCATCAAGAGGCAAAGGATCAGAAAGTTGAGGCCAAAGAAACAAAGTTAAGAGTGAAAGCCGACACGCTTGGCGGGGGGGAAAAACGGCGTTGCTGGTACCCTCAGGACAGGTTGGCCAAGAAAGGAAAAGGCTTGTCTAAGCGCACCGGATTCAAATAGTCAATGCCAAGGAGAGAATCACCCCTCGATGGGGGTGACTGTCAACGGAGGCCTATTATCGGAGTTAACGGAACGGAAAAAAAAAGGGAATCAGAATTTCATCTCTCTCACCACAAAACGTAAAGGCAAGATTATGAGGGGGGGTAAAAGAATGAAGGCCGCGTCTTCCGCCAGGTCGCAAAAGGAAGGAGGGAAAGAAGGTTGCAGTGGAAAAAAAAAAGGGCTTAACTATCTGTTGCAGGTAGATCAAGCATGTAGGGGTCCACAACCTTTCGAAGCAAAGCAGGTATAAAGCAACGCCATGGGTGGAATAAAAAATCAAAAGGGTACGTCGAACTACTCACATGAAAGCGTGGGGGAGGGGAAGATTGTGCAGTGGCGAACCAGTGGGGGAAGAAAGATCACGCCTGATGCGAAAGGGTCCTGGAAGCCTCCAGGAGTGATAAAAAAGAGGAATGACCGATAGGGACTTGGGGATCACCAACAGCAAAAAAGGGCCATTGAACCATCCATGGAAACAAAAAACCCGATGTCCACAATCGGATGGGTGTTGAGCAAAAAAAAAAAAAAAAAAAATTTGGTGCGAAGTACGGAGAGCCAATGGCCTGAGCCGAGCCACAAGGGGAAAGAGAAAAGAACGACAAAAAAAAAAAGGGGAGGGGGTTTGGAAAAAAGGGAGCAGAACGCTCGGACCAACGAACAAAAGAAAGAGGGCAAGGCTGCGGCGATATTGATCCAAGGAGCCGAAACGGCAAAAAAGGATAAGAACCGCCACCCAGGAGACTGAAAAAACTGTGAAGGGTCACAGAAACGAAGAACAAAAATCAAATCCTGAAGCTCATGCTAAACTAAAAACGGGATGATGAAGGTTGATTGAAACGACACGAACTGGAAGAAGACAAGAAGGACATAGTTGCGTCAAAGAGGATTCCGACAAAAAAATCCGTAACGCTGTGCTTTCAGAGAAAGAACGGCGATAAAGGAAACTGGCTGGGCCTAGAAGAAACACCCTACAAAAAAAAAGGAATTGGTAGGAAAAAAAGTACCAGATCAGAAAACAAAAAACATCGACCGACTAGTGACGCTGGCAGAGAGAACCCGCGTAAACTCAAAAAAAAAAACTGAAAGTCGGAGGGGAGCCGTAAGGGGGAAAAGGGCGAGTTCCAGGCACGGAGTCATCAAACTCCGGTCAACTGCCAACTCTGAAAAGCTAAACCGGGAAAAAGCGACCAAAGGGGGGGGAAGGAAATAAACATCGCTTTTTGCCCAAGGTGAGCGCTCTCTCTCATCCGGGGTCGGTGTTTTCGCTACAAAAGCAAGAAGGAAGAAATCGAACAAAAGTCGACAAAGAAAGGAGAAAATGGGAAAAAAATTGGCGCAAGGGAGGGTGAGGATGGTGACGCAGCTACTTCGGCGACCGTCCAAATGATTAATCCTAGTCCGAGAAAAATAAAACTTCGTAGAGAAGGTGGGAAGCGATGCAATACAAAGGAAAAAATCCGCAAAGAATTAAATCAATACAAGAGATGGGAAAGGCAAAATCGCAGAGGAAAGGAACAAAAAAGGGGGGGCCGTGGTTGTTAAACAAAAGGGAAAAGGAAACCGTCCGGATCATGATCAGGGAGAGGAAATCGAATCGACGATGTAAATGAAACAGCGAATCCGGCAGGAAGGCGATGCCGATCTCCAAAAACGCAGGGCGGGGGGGAACATCCAAAAAAATCGTCGATCGCAGCGCGAAGAAGACGGCTCGAACCGGACTCTGGACAACCGGGGAAGAGAAAAAAGTGGGAACAGTACTCAGCGAGGGGGGAAGGAGAGGGGAAAGGGAACAGGGTGAAGCCTAGAATGCCCACAGTATGGAACCAGAGAAAGAAAAGACTAGGGGCAGGGCGATCGATTTTGGAACGCCCAAAGACATTAGCACCTGGCGAAAACGGCGATGTTTAAAATGGAATCATCGCCCGCCAGCGGGACAAAGAAACAATCGTCGGCGATACTTAAAAAGCCAGAGGAGGGACCGCCTGACTCAAGGATTGAGACAAATGCGGGGGGGGGGGGGGTATCTTCCAGAGTAAAGGACCTTCGCGGGACCCTTCATCGGGGGTAAAGGTTGAAGATTCTGGGCGAAGCCAACAAGGCGTCCGTGAAAATCCGGGTGTAGCAAGGCAGAGATTACAAAGTTGGGTAGGAGCGAAAAAGGGGTATAATGACTAAAAAAATCCAAGCTTGAAAATGGAGAGACGGGGGGGGGTTGGACATGAGTTGCAAGAAAACTGTGATTAAGTGATTTGTCTGATTCAAAGGCAATGAAGCGTTGGCGTCCCGCAAAGAAAAGCGACGTCGATATTAAAAGACCGGGCAAATACGATCAATTGGAGCAAGGAAAAGGGGGGAGGTGGGGAAACTTAAGGGGTTGATGTGGATCAGCCTTACTCGCCTATGGGGTGAAAAAAAAAGGAAGAGGATACGTCCTCAGAGACGAACATCAAAAACCTGCCCTCGGTCAAAGGGAAATTAGAAGCCAGGTCCGATAAACTCTGTGATGGAGAGGAACAAGAAGATGTCAGGGGACGGGAGAGGACAGTTAAGGCAACTGGAGGCTCATCTGGAAAAGGAACTGAAAGAGAGATGCTTCTTCTCCTTCCTAGAACTACACGTCATCCCGGAGAGAGGAGATGCGCAAGCGTTTGCCCTATCATAGGGAGAAGGAAGCAGAATGAAAGATAGCTCTGTCTCGCTGCGGGAAAAAAGAGGCTTGTGTTTGGAGACTCAATTTCAGTCCGAGAGGTATCAGCCGCTAATATACCGGGAAAAGAGAGCATCAATCAGAGCCAAGGAAGGATTCAACAAAAAGGAGTCAAAGAGGGGTATGGCGCATATTATGAAACGGGAGACGGGAAGACGGCTGAGTAAACAGGGAAGACCTGGGGGGAAAGGGAAGGGCAAGCGCCAACCAAAGACCGGACTGATCTTAATCCGCTATAGGAAAAATAAACAAATGATGGGGGAGGAGACGGAAAATTCCGCCCCCAAGATGAGGGAGGCACTGGGGAGGGGGTTGTAGAGTAATAGAGGAGCTTAAGGGTGTGAGAGGCAGGGTGGACGGCAAGGGATTCAAATATTATTCCGGCTCGTCAGAGTTACCTGGGGAAGTCCTGATCCACATCATCATAGGAAGGAGACGAAAATAACTAATTATTCGGATCCTATCAATCAGATGGACGTATGAAACGGGATAGGGAAAGGGGGGGCTAATTAGGGGGCCGTGGCGGGAAGGGGAATCCATTCACTTTGGAAAAGATGTTCGATTCCATTGAACGGAAGAGCATAATCGATGGCAAGGGAGGTCATGGCGGGATACCACAAGCACCCATTTTGAAGCAAAGAAAAGGCCCGGCCCGAGGCGGAGTTGAGCGCTTTACAATCGGGGAGAGTGGGAGAATTGCGGGCAAGGCAGATGCCAAGTGGTCAAAAATGGGAGACAGGGCAAAAGAGGGTAAACTCAAGGGGACGGTTCACTCGCGGCTTGAAAGCGGTGTGGTTGTTTTGAAGGTCGAGACGTCGACACGGCTTTCGCGAGGGAAAAAAGGGTGGGGGACTTTCTACACCTCGGAAAGGAGTGTCGACCCAGAACTTACCTTCAAAGGGACGAGGGGGAAGCGCCCGGAAGTAGATCGGCACGATCAAAGAGAAAGCGGAACGACATCGCGCGAACTGGAGAGGGGCATAAGGTTGGCGGTGCTCGCAAGACCTTGGATTGTGTAGCGGCTTGGCGCCGGAGACAAAGTGGAACGCCGGTCGTCGGCTGATGATTGGGGCGGCTCAAACCCTCGGGGTCTCCCAGAGGAGGACGGGGAAGTCAAGGGGCTCATCTGAAAAGCCGTGGCATAGCCTGCTTGGTCCGCTTTAAATGAAAAGAAACAAATACGAAGTACGAAAATCTGGATTCACCGGGAAAAGCTGGGGATTTCGCGCCGCAGTGTTCTTACTGAAAGCCTGAATCGCGACTTGGGGGGGGAAGGGAAGGACAGGCTAAGAGGAAGCGACTCAAACGTACGAGTCCCCCTCGCGATGCCGAAGGAGGACCGCCTGACTGGTCCGACCGGACGAGCTGTAAAGCTTTGACGGCTCATATGCGCTTCAAGGAGAAAGCAGGTAATAGAGACGTGGGAAGACAGGGGTCACACGTAGACTCGAGACACGTCGAGACAAGTGTGATAACTTGGGGCTCTAATCAAGAGATGGGGGGGGACGGGGACGCCGAAAAAGTAATCAGGAGGGACTGAGAAAAGTGAAAAGTGAGCACAGCATGGGACGCAAAACGGTTTGCTGGAGAGGGGAAAGGGTGGGAAGGGCTGATCCAATTGAAAAATCAGTAGCTAAAACACCATAACGGAGAGAGGCAGGGAGGACACATGCAAAATAATATGGTCATCCAAATTGGCTTAATACCTGGGAACGATGCTAGGTCAAGAGCAGCGTTGCAGATTGCCCAGGGGCCTGAATAGGCGAACATGCCTTGCAATCTCGCGGCACTGTCGGACCAGCCAGGGCTCGTCAGGGAGGGGAAACTGGAGACCAGAAAAGTGGGCGATAAACTTCATGTAGGGAGGTACGCCTCACGGGAAAGGGGATGATGTGGTGGGGTAAGGGGAGAAAAGGGGCACTTGACGGCGATGGTGGGGTATAACGGGAAACTGTCCGGTTTCCGCAGCTGAACCTTATCGGAAAGGAACAAAGGAAGGAGGGAGAAGGCATAGAGATGAAAAAGAGGGATCTGGAAAATAACTTCGTAAGTGTCGGTTGAGAGGGGGAAAAGGAAAGAATCGGCGGGGATCGGAAAAAGAGCAGTCATAAGGGATCCTGCTACCCTTGTCTAAAAAAATGCGGGAATCTCTGGTTGGCGGGTTGGGGGACTGGAATAGGAGAAGTTTCAAAGCGGCAAAAGGGCCAGAAAGAGACGCTTCGTCAGCATTTTCAAGGGACTCGTTGGGCAACGGCTGCAAGCCGAAAACTTAAAACAGTAAAGGAGTTTGGGCGGGGGAGGGGAGAGTTTGGAGAACGGCTTCAACGGGCGAAGAAGAACAAACACAATAGAAGCAGAGAAACCCAGCTCGCGTCGGAAAAGGGGGGGGGGGAGGGGTCATGGTAAGTGGGCAATGGGGGAAAGCCTTGGGTATGATCCGGCGGGATAAGGCCTCGTCGGATCACGCCTAGACCGGTGTCAAGAAAGCGTCAGCTGAGAAGGGTTAAGGGTAGCCATGAACAACTCAACCACTATCACTTGGCCGACACTCTTGGCGTGTGGGAAAAATGGCGTGGCTGGGATCAAGAATGACTCTGCGTGGTGCCATCCGAAAAGAATGTCTACGTCGAAAGGGAAGCCCCGGGGAAAATGCCACCGTCTGTCTCATAAAAGAAACAACGCAGTTTGCGGCCGCGCAACTTTTATCTGGAAACGCTTCGCCACTTCAGACTCTTGGAAGAGAACAAAAAACGAGGGTGAAAGGAGAAGGGAGATATAGGGCAAGATGATGAAGTTAAAAGGGAAACACGAGAAATGGGATCGCGTCGGTCCAGAAGAAAAGAGGGGGTAAGTTAAGAGACCAGCGGGCATGTGACGAAAATTGGCCTATCGGTGCGACGTAAAAGCCTGCAAAACCGGGTCATCAATGGCAAGGGGAGAAAAGAACCAGCCAAAGAAAGGGGGGACAACGGGCGGAGGAAAGGACTCATGAACTTGAGGGGGGGAAGGGTTTTGTGTCCATGAGACCAGGGAAACGAATATTATTAGCCGGAGAAGTAATGGCATCAGGCGAGCAAAGAGAAAGGCCGAGAATTGACTGGGGAAAGGGAAAACAAAACGAGCTTACATTCCACATGAAAGCCAGACAAACAAGCTTACACGCGAGCTTGGGTGTGTCCCGGGACCAGGCTTGGGCTTGGGGGGGAAAAACTGATTCGCGCCTGGTGGGGAAAGAAAAACCGAGCAAGAGACCGACAAAAAGAAAACGTATTGGGGGGGGGTGAGTTATCGGGGGGGCGATCAGGGCGTGCAGCCTTGAAAACAAAAAGACAAAGGCTGAGAAGCTGGGAAGATGGATCAAACAAAGGAAAAAAAAAGGGGCCCCCGCGGCAAGTCAAAAGAAAAATGACAGGTAGAACAAGGGGCATCCAAGACTGAATCCCCAGTCTTGGGATCTAAGGAACTACAGCGGCCAGAAGGGTGACAGTTGCGGCGAACCACAAAAGGAGATGAAAGAAAAACGCCAATGTATTGGAAAAGAGGCAGCAGGAGCGGACGAAGAACACCGTGAGGGCGTCAGGTACAAAGGGTCGAGAAAGTATGGCAGCGAAAAAACTCGCCGAGGTCGCATGGTTAGGCCACAGGACCCACCCTATCATGAAACGGGACGAAGCGAATACTTCCGAGTTGGAAACCACTTTTGGAGTTTAACGTAGAAAGAAGCCCAGAAGACTTAAAGGCGAAGGTGGCAAGGGAAAGAGCTGAAGTCAGGGGATAGCAAAATCAAAAAGCCGATGCAGACCGTGGGGAAGGGGGGGCAAAGAACTCTGTGATGGATAACAGTGTATTTTGCCAAATTGGACGACGCGCCTCGAGACTCGTGGCGGGGGGGCATAGAAAGGCTGCCCGGGAAAAGGGGGATCAAAAGGAAACAACGTAGAAAAGAAAAAAGAGGCAATAAGACTGGGCGCCACTTTGCGGCAGGATGAAAAAACCTGGTTCGGCGGATCCGGAAAGCAAAACGCAAGGGGGCAAGGGGGACTAATAGTTGGAAGGAGTCTAGGGGGGCGGAAATACGCGGGAACAATAGGAAAACATATGAGCGATGAGAAGAAGAAAAAAAACCGGAAGAAAACTCGGACAAAACTTTTGGCTTGGTGGGGGAAGCTCGCGAGGGAGGAGGGAAGTACAGTCATGGGGGAGGGAAACCGATGCATCGAAGAGTGAACATAAGACGAGCCGTCGAGGAAGATAGCCAATCCGCTTTTAGGGGAAAGATCATCCACCACTGAGACGGAGAGCAGCATAGCTCGAAGAAAACCGGGAAATCACCGGATCTGAAGGAGAAACTTTGAATCATGGGGTTGACAGTACTTCTAGATTGGAAGAGAGACCGAACCAATTCGCTAAAGAAGAGGCACTGCTAGGAGCCGAGCTGACCCTACGCCGAAGCGGAGGGGCGTCGAGTCGGTGTGGGAGAAGCAAGACATGCGCAAAAAGGCCGCCGTACGTAAAAGATGTTGCCAACTGGGAAAAAGGGAACTAGGAAAACGCAGGGCTCAAAAAAACACCAGCGGTGCGAGCAAACAAACGGAACGCCTTCTCGCAAGGAAAGGCGAAAGATGACTAGGAGGGGGAAGAATAAGTGACGGCGGGGGGCCCAGTCGGGGGTAAAGGGTTCAGATTCTGGGGTGCTAGACAACAATTTGGACCCCGATACTGTCAGAGGGGGAGAAAGTAAGCAGTCAACTTGTGGTGCCGAAAGCCGGTGGAGACGGAAACAAAGCAGCGCAAAGAGATTGAAGAGTATGGACTGAGGGGGGTTGAACCCTGGATGAACAAGGGGGAAAAAGAAGCAACTGGGGACAGATTAAGAGGGGGGAAGATCGTCCCGTGGCGATTAACACACGATAGCTTGACGGGATCAGCAGGGGGAAGTGGGATGTGTGAGGAAACCTGATGGGTGGCTTTGGGGGAAAAAAAGGGAAGGCATGAAGAGGGGGGGCCGAGGGCCTTCTCGATCATTCGGCAAGGTGAAGGACAACATCATAAAGACTGGGCCCTTGTAGAAATGGGTAAGGAACGAGATCCCTATCAAATCGGTAGGGGGGGGGGATCGGGCTGAAGGAAAGAGGATGCTTCTGCGGGAGATAAACTTAGGATCAAACACTAACAATGAAGGGAAAAAATCAAGTAAATATAGAAGCTTGGAGCTACATAGCATATCACTTAATCAATTGATTGCAAAGCTGAGGCCGTGAGATTCGGGGGGGGAGGAAGACGATAGAAGGTGACAATAATTGAAACAATGCTGGGGGAATGTTGCTCTACGGAGATCAGACCTGTGGGGGTTGCAGAAGCCACGGAGATTAAGAGAAAATGTATCAGCCTCTATATCGAGCTCAAGAAAAAAAAAGGCCCCCATATCAGTGAACAAAACCAACGTAGTAGATAGTAGATAAGAAAAGGGGAAACTGAGGGGAGGGGATCTCGCCTTAGTCAGGACGGGGGCCTCGATCGAAAGGGGTCCGCGAACGGCAGAGCGTAAAGCCTCGATCGAGAAAGGAAAAAAAAAAAAAGATTATGAGGGGCTTCGGCGATTTCAACGCCTGACTAGAAGCACTTGCTTTGGACAAATTAGAGAGTTCTGGAGATTAGGGAAAAAGAGGAAAGGGATTCCACCGGGATGAAGGATGTTTGCAGGAAAGGGGGGCGGGTCGGAAGACACAAAGAATGGGAATAGAAAGACATCAGGGATAGAAGGGAAAAAGAGGGGTGACTCTCCAGGATTCAAAAACTTTCTCTTTCAGAGGTGACCGAGTTCTTTACTGAAGGGAATGCCTTCCATAACGCCATAGGAGATGCAAATGAAAAGGAAAAGGGTGCGCCCGCACACTAAAAAGCACCCTTTAAGTGTAGGGACAGAAGCCTGAGTAGGAAAGGGAGCATCGTGTTTAAAAGTCGCAACGAAAAAGGAGGATGGCGACAAAGTTCCCTGAAAGGTTGACGCATCCAAATCACGTCAAAAGGGAAAAAAGGTCAAAATCAATTCCGAGGAAAGCAGAGGCGATGCTTTCGGCGGGAAGTCTAAAAGGCAGCGAAGCAAACAAAGGGGGGAAGAGATGGAGACACAATCGAGAGGATTAAGGGGGGGAACTCTACAAAGAGAAATGTCCCTTTACCCCAAGGAAGAAGGCGCGGAGCATTATCTAGCAAGAAAAAGATCCCGGGACCCGAAAGAGGAGACGGCGGGCGAATCCTGGAGGGGGCCGGGGACCCGGAAAAAGGCTGTGAAATGGGGGAGTGCTGGCGGGGGAGGAAAGTTCGTGAGCCGTGGCACATCGCGGAGTCGTAAGGGGAGAAAATGTCGTGGGGTGCAGCTGCCAACGAGAGAGTCAAGTCAGCCGCGCGTCAGGGGTCATCTCTTGAAAATAGAGCCGTTTGGGACATCAGCATGACGTGGGACAGGGGGAAGGAGGACTAAACAAATACGATGAAGCTAAGGAAGACGGAGGAGGAAAAAAAAGGGGCTTTGAGATCGAAAGGGATTTAAAAAAAAGCCCGCGGGGGTCTGCGCATCTGATAGGAGGAGGGGGGGGGTGTATGATCCTAGCCGCCGGGGGCAGGGGAAGGATCGGAGAGGCCAGAGTATAGGAAGGTTAAAACAGGATAAAGAAATGGGTCCGAAGGGGAGGATAAACGGCCGGCAAAGTTTGCAGAACAGGAGGTTTTCACGGGACTAAAAAGAAACATCGCGACGAAAAGGGGGGGGGACGCGTTGTAAACCTCGTCATGGGGGGCACAGACAAACAGGACATTGAGCAAGGGGGAACGCGGGGACCGGCTCTCAGCGATTTGAATGCGCGAGGGAGCGAAGAACTTCATGCAACAGTGAAAACAAAGGGGAACAACAGGCGTCGCCATCGGAGGGGGGGAGGGGGGGAAGAAAAAATTTTGGAGGGGGGTAGGAGAATTCGCAAGCCCTGTTCAAAAAAGTCTCCATGGGAGAGAAGGGGAGAGTACAAATAGAGGGGTGGAATCAAGGGGGGAGAATACCGATAAAACTGGAGAGGGGAACTGTAGCGGGCAGGCACCGGAGTGAGAGGTATAGGCACAATGCCTGGCAGCATCGAGGCAAAAATGCTTCGAAAGCAGAGGGACAAGGCTAGAGTGTTACGCGGAAAAGGGGGAAAAGTGTGGCGTAGCAAAGAGGGGCGTCGGTTAGGTAGGTGACGCGGAGGAGCTGGGGGGTCCTGTGGTCCAATTGCCTTAGGTTGGTAGAGACGAGGAAGAATGGAAGTGTCAAGACTGTGAAAGGAGAGACCTTCAAAAGGGGTTAACATAAAATCCGGAAGGAAGGGCGGGGCCTTCCCGATGCGAAGATTATGTTAGGTTTGAAAACCAAAAGAGAATACCTTGAGGCTCAGGAGAAAAAAAAGAGTCAAGGTTTTTATCTGCTTTCCTCAGGGGGTGACAGGGTCCGTGAGTTCAAGGCATGGGGGTCGGTTTTTTGGCTGGGGAAAGGACTTTGCAAGGACCTACGTGATACATCTAAAACGACGCTTCGTCTGGACGATGGCAGTTGTCCAGCACGGAGGGCTAATTCCACCCAACAATCTAACGGGGGGGAGGGGGGGCGGCGGGCATCTTGTTGCTCGGCTGAAAAAGGGAAGAGCCAAACGCAATTCAGGGAGGGAAGATGAAAAACCCTCTCAGGGAGGGAGGGAAGGTACTGATGTTCAATGGACTTGTTATTTCACAAAGAAGCTTAAGAGGTAAATCAACGAGTGAAGGGGGAGGGAAGCGCGGATCACCGCCGGGAGCCGGGGGAAGAAGGATACGCAAGACGCTCATAATCGGCGTCCAGAAGAGAATGCCAGGGTGAGAAAGGAAAAATCAAGGAAAGGGGAAGAGAAGATCTGTGGCGTGTGAAAAACATGGAAGGCTTGGCTAAAATGACTGACGGCTGTTGGGGGAAAGAAAACTAGGGTACGTCGCACCGATAAGGGAACCCCTTGAAAGAGGGGATAAGGCAACTTCCCGCAGTTTGTACGGGAAAAGCCGAGCCTTGTTCAGGGAGGGGGGGTAAAAAAGAAAAACGAACGGAGAATCTTTGAATGGAGATCGAGACAAAACAGAGAAGAGAAGATGGGACAGGAAAGGATGAAGGTGAAAGACGTTAAACACGCTGAGACAGACCTCTACAAAATGAGGTAAAGTTGGGTAGATGTTGAAGGGGAGGGACCTCCAGGGCTTAACAGTCAGAAAGGAAGGGGAACATGGGGGATTTTCAAAAAAAAAAAAGTCAGCAGCCGTAAGCCACTCATGGGTGCAAAACAAAAAAGCCAACTCGTCGGAACCTACTAAGGAAAGGAGGGTCTGGAAGTGGTCAAGGGCGGGATGAATCAAGGAGAACTCTCAGTGGAAGAAAAGGGACACAGAAAAGGAAGGGACGTTTGGACGGATACCTGCGTTGTCAGAAAACAGCCGAAAAGAGGGTGCCAGGGACTCCATCAAAAGGAACAAACGCCAGAGGGAGGCTGGGTGTGGAGATTCAGGCAAAAAAATTGGGGCGTTGGGGACGAAGTAACAAGAAAAAAGGGACCATCCAAAGGACCGAGAAACAAAAAAATAGGTGTGGGGGTAAGTTATCACGGGATCGCTTGCAGCCGGACCAACAATAAAACGACAAAGGAGACGAATCGAGGAGAGAAGGATCACGGAGAAGGAAAAGTCGACTGCCCCAAAGAGAAAGAAAAAGCCACAGAAGGACTTACTGAACGTGGAACAAGGGTCCATCAAAAGGAAACGAAGATCACCGACTGCCGTGGCGTCAGAAAGAGAGCCCAGAAGGGATGAGTGGGGGAGGCCCGACAAAAAAAAAAAAAACCGAAATTTCGGAGTCAGCGAGAAAGAATGAAGGTCATAGGGAGCAATGCGGACTCGGCCACCGACCCGGTCCGGGATGTAAAGGGAATCTAACGAAAAAAGACACGGGATTGACCTATGAACCTATACAACCATCGCCGAAGGGGAAAATTAGGACCCAAAGGGACAAAAAAGAAAAACGGAGACCGACAATGAAAAAAGAGAAGGGAAAAATTTTCATGGAGCCAAAGAGGAAAAGCGGACGAACCCTGTAATACAGCTGCAGTTCGAGGAACGAACACAAGGCATTGTGTGCCGAAATCAGCACTAAAAAGGTGACAGGCCTGCAACTGCGGCAAATCATGCAACCGGAGAGGGGGGAAACCTTAGCACAAATCTTTTGATACTAACATCAGGAGGGGGGGGGGGGGGTCAAACCTTGATGCGAAAAGCATCAAAAGATTGGTGGGTTTTAGACCTCTCCCAGGAGAAAAGGGGAGGAGAAAAATCGACAAAGGGAGAACCAGATATCGCAGGGGAAAGGAAGCGAGTGGCAACTGGAAGTATTGAGCAGCAAGGAACTTCGGGCGGAGCCGTCAATCTGAGTATTAAAAAAGAGGACCGTTCAAAAAGTCATGTGTGCCAGCTGGAGAGGAAATGGAATGAAGAAAGAAAAGGTCAGCTTAAAGAAAAAAAGGCGGGAGAAACTATAATATGAGACCCAAAATCGGCATAGGAACCAGACGTGTTTCAAGCTCTGACCAGAGAGACAAATTCCGACAGGATCTTGCGTTTATGACATCTACGATTGGGACACCCAATCGCGGAGGAGCCGGCAAAAGGAGAAAAAAGAGCTTTCGGAGGAAAAAACCGATCTCGATCAAAAAAAAGATCGAGGTAGAACACAAGGCTGCAGACATACCTGGCGATGGAGAAAAAAACTGGGCTCAATTGAGTCAAAAAGAGTCAGGTGGGAAGTAGAGCGGACAAGTCAGCTTATTCAAAAAAAAAAAGCGATATGGGCCGAAATTACCCTCAGACTGGAGGAGGAATGCAGGCGAAGAGTGGAACGAAAACAAGAATCTACCGCTGCCCGCGATGTTGAAAACTCGGGAGACCGCATAGTCAGCAAAAGACAGGAAAAAAAAATACCCTCAGGAGGGGGAGAGAAAGCAATCTACAGAGAATCCCAGGGCGCCGATGTCGGACCAGAGATTGAAAGAGGGAGAGAGAGGGAGACACCAAGAGGACCGAAAAGGGGAAGTGTCCTCTTGATTTTTCTAAAACAGGAAGACGATCCTCCTCCGAGGTAAGGAATAAGGACCCAAAAGTTGTGGGCTAAGAAACCGTGAAGAAGACATAGGAAGAGCGAGACGTCGAAGGGAAGGGGTTACATGAGTTGCCAACGGGAGGAGGTGGGGGATGAGTTCACTTTGGGTGCTTAATCGTTGGCGTCAGACGAAAAAAAGCAGTCGATTTAAAACAACGAAAAAAATGTAATTGGAGCCAGAGGGGGGCGAAAGACTGAAATGGGGAGTGTGGCGGCCAGGGGAAGCGCCTAATCTGTATTCGCGAGGCTTTCGGGGGAAGAGGAAAAACAATCAAATACTTTAGCAAAGGAATCGGTCAAACTGTATACCGAAGACTATCAAAAATCTAGATCGGCACGAAAGAATGTGTCGTGAAGGCTCGGGTAAACCGGGGGGTAGCCATCACGTCAAACTTCCCTAAAGCAGGAAGGGGCAATCAGGCATTCAGAGGGCGACCGGGATCACGCGCAATGGGGTGGGGACGGAGAAAGATCAGACGCTCGGGGGAAAAAGAGCTTGTCTGAAGTATTAGAGCTCCTATCTCACGCAATCATGGGACGTCTGTGGCCGGGGAGGCGAGTGCTGCTAAATAACGTTTTTGGGGGGTCGGGGGAACACTTGGCAATCGGGGATCACCGCATCGAGTCACGAAGACACTAGGGGGAAAAAAAAAAAAGGGATGAGCGTCAAAACAAAAAGATGAGAAGCAAGGGCGATGACTTAGTGGGACTATATGAGGGCGTGGCGCCGGGCTAGATTTAGAGATGCCTTGACGATAAAGCGGGTCTGGGGTGGGATGGAGACCACAAAACCGCCTCGTCCGCCGGAATCAGAAAAAAGGGGGGGCAAAGACAGGGAGCGCGATCGGCGCTTCCGCCTCTCCGCCGTCGAGGGAGGGTTGTAAAAAGGAGGCTGACGGGAGGTATTGAGAGGCCGTACGGGCCAAGATGCTTCATATTATGCCATAGGGAACGGGGGGGGGGGGGGGGGCAGGGGAAAAAAAAAGACGGAAAGAGGGCATAGCGGCAGAAACTCTTAGGGGGGGAAGGAGAAGTCCGATAAGAAGAAAAGAAAGGGGCATAAGTGCGGGGAAGGGGTGGGAAAAGGGGGATTACTGATGTTCAGGGAAAAAAAGGAATTCCAGGGCCGCCGGAAGAGCGAGAGGGCGATGGAGAGGGTTCCTGCGCACCAATCAAGAGCAAAAACCCTGTCAGTTTACGCAACAAAAAAGAAATCAGGCCGGGCCCGTACAGTGGAGAGTGTTTACATAGGAAGACTGAGAGATTCGGGCCAGAGCGGAAGTTGGATAAAAAACGAAAAGAAGAGGCAAAGCATTGCCAAACTCAAGAAGGAAAGTTGAATGATCTGTGGGCGAGAAGGCCCGTCAAAACGGCAGTAGCAACACAGTTGGGAAGGCGGAAAGTGCTAAAGAGGGGATCGGGGGCCTCAAGGGGGGGAAAAAGGAGTGACCTCACAGGACCAGGCCGGGCCCGCAGCCGGGCGATCAGCGCAGAGGGAAACATAGACGACAGGCGGGCGGCTCAGTGGACGGGAAAACAAACCGACGGATGGATGGTTGCTGGGGGAGGAACGGAAAGGGAAAGTGTGAAACATCGAACGTCGTAGGCCGGAGCATGTATTGGGGGCGGCAAGGGAGAATAGGGCCCAGTCCTGAAAGGACGTCAGGGATCACGGTCAATTAGATAAAAACTCGGGAATAAATCCGATGAAGGGGGCCTATCCAAAAAAATTAGAGGAAAAGACTGAAGAGGTCACTTTAGAGAGACAACGGGATTTCGCAAGATGGTTCTGGATCGCAGGGTCGCGATCGGGGGGGGTGTATCCTCACCGAAATGGCGGAGGAGGATCGCCGGAGTACTCCTAAGGAATGGACTCTTAACAAGAGAAAAGGTGGAAACGCGGCAATTAGACTTCATGAATGGGGACTCTCGCGAGAGGAAAAAAAAAAAACAGGCAAATTTTTTTAGGGCCGGCTAGTTGGTCCGTGCGAATAAGAGTAAATCGGAAAGGTATTTATGAAATGGGGGACAGAATTTTAAACGTCCTTCCACGGGAGGAAAATACGAAGGGAGCGGGGAACGGAGGTTCCTAGAAAAAAAGAAAAGACGATTTGAAGGGAGCAACAAAGAATAGGACGGGCTGCGAAGCCCTTAAAAAGCCCAAGTGGGACGCAAGGCAGGAGGGAAAAACGAACGCTTTTTGGGGGGGCTGAAAGTTTCGAGGGCTGACTCGAACATTCCAGGGCAGCGAGGTAGAGGGAAACACAAAACGGAGGTCGGCAAAAATAGGGAGGTTCGAGAAAGGGAAGGGGGATTCTTGGGGGCAGCGTGCGAGGGGTCGGCAACGGATGAGGAAGCTTCGGTGGCAGCTAGCGAGGAAATTCGTCGCCTGATAGAAGCGAGGCGGTCTGTAAAATAAAGGAAAAAAATGTTTAGGCAAGAAAAAGAGCAGTCATTTCGGGGGCCTTGAGTGACGCGGTCAATGATCGGGGGTCAAGGGCCTACAAATGGCCTTTAGTCGAGGGGGGCTTTGAAAAAAAAACCAAAGGAGGGGCGAGCCGCTGAATTTAGAAGAGTGTCAGGGAGCCGCGGCCGGCATGCCGGCGAGATTCCAAAGATGGCGAGGCTTCCGTGAGGGGGTCAAGCCCATCCAGTCAGATGGTAGTGACGCAGGAGAAAGCCTGGGGAGGAGTGGGATGGGGGGGTTACCGCTGGACTACACGTTCAGGGGGGGAGTCAAAACGGGGAATTTGCCAGGCTTGGGGGAAGTCGTCCCGCGGCTACGGGATCCAGAAGAAGGGGATCGGGGAACCTTTGTAGAGGGGGTCGTTGGGCGGCGGCATCCGATCGCGTAAAGGAAAAAAAAAAATACGGGCGTGGGAAAAAACGGCAAAAATCTTGGCGGAACTGCTCAAAACTGGTGGCGATAAAATGACGCAATGCCCGGCGGAGCCGTGTAAGAAACACAAAGTTGGGGGACGGTGTGCGTTACTTGATGTTACAGGGGAAATCATGAGAACTGGGGGAAATCAAAGGGAAGGAGATTCGCAGCAGGGGGGGAGGAAGGGGGGGATAACTGCGCGCGAAACATCATCAAGATCATCCCTGGGTTACGCATTAAAAAAGATAAAACTAAGGTAAGGGAGACGACACGCTGGTAGGGGGGGTCAAAAAAGGCTGTCGGGGACGGTTGAGAAGGAGGGGGGGCCAAAGAAAGAAAGATAGGACGGGACCGGAATAAGGAACCAGGCGTCGACTTGCTCTACGGCAAGTCCCTCGGGGGGACTGGCAGGAGGGAATTCCCTGGTCCTCAATTATACAGACGGCGTATAGGAAAAGAAAAGAGGACAGATCTAAAACAACAAAACGGAAAAGGAAGAAGAGAAGGATGGGTGGCGAAGAAAAATAAAGCCGCGGCTTCCGCCTGAAAGTAACAAAAATAGAAACAGCCGTTGAAGGACGAAAGGGGCGTCCTGATAAAGACGTAAAAAAGTGGATTTGTCCAAAAAAAAAGAGAAAGGAGCCAAAACCAACAGACATGGGTGGAAAACACGCAGCGGGGGTCGCTTACTCTGAACTGTGTCAAGGGATGGCAAAAAAAGGGCCCAGCTGAGAAGGTTATCTGGGATTAGTCCGTCTAAAGAACCGGAACGGGCGGGGATCAGGGACTTCCGATCAGGAATGGGGTATTTGGTTTGGATATAAAACAGCCGAGGCTATAAAAAGGCCAGGAAAAACACCTTCCATACAACAATCAAAGCTGGTGTTGGAAAATCAACGGAATCGCCGGCATTGGCAGTGGCAACGGCACAAAAACCGGTGAAAAAGTTCCAGCCGCCAAGAGAAAGCTCAAAAAAAAAAAAGGGGGTGTGGTGGGTTTGGGGGAAGAAATAGCGATCGAGGGGGGGAAAAGGTGGAGAGCCACGACAGAAAAAAAGGGAAGAAAAGCGTCGGAGGAGAAGGGACACGGCAGCCGTAAAAGTCTATGGGAAAAAAACAGAACGGGCCAGAACAAAAGAATAAGGACAAATCACAGACCGTGCACTATACCAAACTAAAGATCAAAAAGTCCTTGGAGCCAAAAGACCGAAATAGGGCGAAAAAAAAGGGAGAAGGGGGGTCGCAATCTTGAAGCTCGGGGACGAAAGGGACGCTTAGACAGCGAAACCGTTGCCGTCCAGATCAAGGAAGAAACAAATGGTAGTAAAGGAGACAAACCGCTCAAGGAAGGGAAGGCCAGGGTAGTAAAAATACCCACAACTAGACAAAACGGACAGGACTCGACAGACTGCTAAAGCCAACGGTGCAGGGACCTAAAAAAAAAAAAAGGACGATCCGGGAAGAATATGAAGGAGACGAGGTGGGGGAAAAAGGGCGGGCACTTCACTGTTTTGGAACCTTATTCAACCCTAGGGAAGACTCAACTGCCAGCTGCACCAATCGTGGAAGGGGAAATTCAGCCAAGCTGGTGTAGAAAATCTTATTTTTGCGTAAAAAGGGGGAGCGAAGGACTCACTCTTTGCGTTGGGGGACGGCCTGGAGAAGGGGAGGACACAGAACACTTTCGACTTCCGCAAAAAAGCGCAATGGGGAAAGAGGAAAAAAGGGGAAGGGGTGGCGGCAGATGAGAAAAAAAAAAGAAGATTACTGTTCGGCGGAGAAGGGAAAGAAGGTCAGCAGAACAAGCCCGGCCAAAAAATTGTCCTTCGTCCTCGAGGTGGAGGAGAGGGGAAAAAAAATCTGCGCCATAATAAACTGTCCAGGAAAGGAATTATGAGACCAAAAAATAGGAAGAGGAAAGAAAAAATTATTCCGTGGGGCTCAAGAGCAAAAAACTGGGACAGATCATTGAAGCGTTCACAGGCATCGGAAAAGCGAGGAGGCTATCCTCGAAGGATAGAAAATAAAGCGGTGATGATCAGACCTATAGGATCAACCATGCTCGAAGAAAAAACAAGCAAGAAAAAATTGATGGCGAGGCTCAAAGCAGGACTCATTTTGAGTAGCCGCAGAAGATCGAAAATCTGACCAAGGCAGGCGAAGAAGAGTGCAACGGGGTAAATCCGTAGAAAAAGACGCAGAAAGCTGGACAGGCGACAGGAAAAGGGTGGCCGCCCACCAAGGACGCCAGCATAACGGCGAATGTTGCCGGGAGCAAAGGCAGATACGCGCCACGAGAGAAAAGCCCATCTCGAGACACGGCAAAAAATTAATGCGGCACCTCCTTTTGGAACGTGATTCGATTTGAGCTGGCCGAGATAACTGGGGAGGTCAGGAGAGAGGGGGAGGTTTAAGGCACGGGTAAAAAAGCACAATGATGGGGGGAGGAATCAGATCCGGGGTGTAACAAGTCCAGGAGGGTTGGGGGGGGCAAAAACGTTGGGAAAAGGGCGAAAAAAAGCGAAAAAGCGCAACAGTTCACATGAGTAGAGTCAAAACTGTAGGGGCCTTTGCTGCGTCAACAGGCAAGGGGGCGGAGAAATCTAGCAGAGAACGGAGAACAAAGATGCTAACGAAAAAGGGGCAACAGGGGAATTGTGTGTTGACTATGAAATGGGGGTGGCGATTGTCGGCGCAGGACTTTGTAAAATCCTGAGGAGTGGACGAGAAGGTTACCCTGGGGGGAAGGGGGAGGAACAGAAGAAAAGACTTGGGAAAGTCCGGAAAATAATACCGGCGATCCGAGTCAAAGAGGTGGCATCACAAGAATTGTCGTCTGCGCAGAGTTCAATAAAAGACGAAAAGGGACACTCACTGACTACAATCGGAAAGGCAGTCGTGAGAACGGCTCACCTAAAGAGAAATCTCAGCGAAGGTATATCCGGGGGGGGCAAAAAGAAGGCGCGCTTCGAGAAGGCGGAGGGCGGGGAAGATGCCAAAAGAGTTGCTTAGGGGAATTGATGGGCGCGGCGAGGAGAAGTATGGTTTTGAGGCGAAATTGATCAAAGGGAATAAGAACCGCTATAAAACAGGCGCTGAAGAATCGCAAAATATCCATAGCTAGAAAAAAAAAAAGAGGAAGGCGAGATGATATTGTTGAAAAGGGGAATAAAAAAGCAGCGCCTGGAAAATATCGGGAAAGAGATACGAAGGGACGCGCCCCAAGCCGTCTGATCGCCGGGCTATCGGGAGAAAAGTGGCACGCAACATGCAAACCCGAAAGAGAACAAAGAAAGTGGAAAAGATAATAGAGCGTTCGGGACGGGCGCATGGGAGGAATCGATCAAGATGGCTGGAAGAGAGGAAAAAGAGGCAGTCGTCTAAGGTGACCGGGACGTCCGCATAGTGCATAGCGAAAAAAACTTCAGGGACGA
>Ga0179593_1718861_pt1 | contig 21861 bp, 25 predicted proteins | sample CZODoug2_1_08_16_FD_185931 | JGI IMG/M metagenome (GOLD analysis project Ga0179593, IMG submission 185931) | Vadose zone soil fungal communities from Angelo Coast Range Reserve, California, USA - CZODoug2_1_08_16fungal (PacBio error correction) | ecosystem: Environmental > Terrestrial > Soil >...
AGGGCTTGTCAGGCGACGAACCAGATCCCTCAAGCCAGCATCGAAGGGCGTGTCCTTAGAGTCCTTTGCGTTAGTCTTTCCAGATCGACCACGGAGACAAGGAGCAGAATCCGCTTCTAGGGCGCTGATCATCAGGGCAGACGCGGGCCGTCGGCGGCGAAACCATAGCTGGCGTGCAGCTAAGCAAAGTGGCCGTTGAGGGGCGGCGCAACGCCGACGCGGTGGGAAGGGCGCTGGCGGGTCTTCGATCCAGTCGGGCTCGGAAGGGTACGGGTACTACAGAGACAGGGGTTCAGGGGGGATCAAAAACATGCCGCGAGGGGGGTCACGAATCGCGCCCCTGTCAACGACCCCTGATCGGATGCCATTGTCCTTCCGCGTCATCTAAAAAGGGAGGAGGAGGAAGAGCGATCAATTCACTTGCATAGTTTGGGGGGGGGGGGGGGGGGTGGTCGGAAAGGGGTCTCTGCGGTTCCGGGCGAAAAGACTGTCTCTGAAGGGAAAGCCTGATCGAACACCGGGTAGGTACCCTTAGGACGCAGATCCCCTAGAGCGGCTCGACGACCTACAGAGGCCATCTAGGTAGCTACCCCGATCCGTGCCGCGTGGGGAGGCAACGCCAAGATCCAGGCGCCTCCATCGGGTGGTGCTCCTAGACGTCGCAGGAGCCCTATGAGAGGAAGGAGAAGTGCTCATGCAGGACGTGTTCGTAAAAGAACTTAAAAAGAAGAAAGACATCCCACTAGAGAATGGCAAATTGCGAGGAGGGGGATAGGCAGAGTTTGTTAAAGTGCTCGTTCGACGAAGCGAAGCGAGGGCATAATGGTCGGAAAGGAGAGGAATGCAGGTTATTCCGCTCGGTGGCTTACACTGCCGCAGAAGGTCCGCAAGAGTGAGTGGGGCAGCGGTTGAAAGCCGGTGGAATGAGGAGCAGTCAAGTTACTGCAAGGTCTCTTATTCTCCGAAACTTCTACTCGTGGGCATCTCTTTCTCTTATACGGCAATGGTAAGGAGGTCCATGAGCCGTGAATGTCCGTACGGGGAGGGTAACCTCCATCTTTCGGGGCTGATAATTGGAAGATCTGGAGGCATAACCTACAAGCGTCGCTGCTGGGGACTATGGGAGGCATCATTCGCCAGGGAAGTAATGAAAAAGACAGTTTGCCTGGGTTAAGGGACCAAGAGCGCGCTGCGAAGAGGGATGGAGTTATTCTTAATTCCTTTGGGGGAGGCATACTCAAATAAGAAAAGCGGCAATTCCCAGCGCTGGGAAACTGGGGGAGAGGCTTGGGAGGGAAACGGGAACCGGAAGCCGGGGGGAGATGGGAGTGAAGAGACGATCAACAGAGTGGGCAAGGGTGGGGGGGCTTGTGAAAATGTGTCGGAACACAAGGCCGTCGAAGGTCAGCAACCCGGAGGCACTGGGAAGAGCTCGGAAGAGCAGAGAGATTTAGGCGTCGCGCGGAGGAAAGAAGGGACAGAAAAAGAAAATCTAAAGCTCATCTCGTTGGTATTTGGGTAACAGGTCCGTGAACCGTCTTCAGACACTCTCTCTCACTCCTGGATTGAGAAAAAAGGGACGTCGAAAGGAGCAAGGCGACCCCCTTGATAAAAGCCCCCCCCAGAGACTGTGGGTCACTTGGCAGGAGCGAAAACCATATCCTGGGCGCGGACGATTGTCTGGAGAAAAATCTAATCCCCTAGGATCCGTACTATTAAAGAGGACGAAGGCAAATGTAACTCCCCCCGACGGGAGAGACAGGACTTTGTCCTCTAAAAGAGTCTAGTTTTGGGACTGGAATGCTAACAAAGTTGGGGACTTGGGTGACCGGAGTCTAGTCTGTGCATCTGTGGAAAAGGAAGAACACGCAACAAGAGAAAGAATTTAAGAGCTGCCAAGGTTGAGGTAGCCCATACCGGAAGGGAACCTTCAAGGAACCGTCCAAAAAGTGACGCATTTATTGTTTCACCCCCCCGCTTTGGAAAAATCCGGCTCCCCGAAAGGGTCAAAAAAAGAATAGTTTGAGCAGCTCCAGGACCGACGTTCCTGTTCCGGCAGGGGCCTGATACGAAAGATTGGGACGGGGACTGGGAGGAAGGCATGTCCGCTGGTCAGCTTCCTTCAAACAGCCGAGCAAAAACTGCTTCCCACTGAATGAACTTTAAACTCCTAAGAGAGTTCCTCGAGAAATACTTGAGGCTGGAGACTAATGAGAAATACATCCCAGAGAAAAAGAGGAGAAAACCTGTTGAAAAAATCGGCAAGAGTGTTTGTCAAAACTTGGGAAAAAGGCGACTGGATTCTTGAAGGGTGGGAAGAGGGGAAGGAGAACTTGATAGGGGGGATCGATCGGGGGGGACATGAAACTCGTAATGAGTGCAGAGGAAGTGAGAAGGCGCTAGATCAACAAAGCTGAGGCCTCTGCGTCGGAAAAAAAGTACTGGAAGGGGGGGACTGGCTGGAGACACTCAAGATGGACGGGGTCAGTAAGGGCTATGTAAGGATCGGAGCAGAGGAGGGAACCCGATCCGAAAAATTCTGGCTTACCGGAAGTTAAACTCAGACTCAATGCTGAAGCCGCGGTCCGTAAAATCCTCTTCTTCACAGAAGTGTAGGGAGATATTAGTTTTAGGTCAAAGGAACAAGAAGGGGATCCTTAAAGAGGGCGGGTTTCGAAGTAACAAGTTCTACAAAGGAAACGAAACTCAGGAAAAAAACAAAAAAAATAAGGGGCTCTCGTTGAGATTAAGAAGGAGAAGGAAAAAGCCGAAACAGTATCCCCTCTCCTCCTTTACGAGTCAAAAACACCTAATTCCGTACCAAAGAAAGGGGGATTTTCCACTCTTAGCAGGCTGCGGCGTGGGAAAAGTTGCAGAGGGAGGAAGGCAAAGTTTCAGTCCTGGTCAGAGAGCCAGTCTTCAAAAGCAAGGCTAGAATTCGGGAGGAGGGCGAGAGGGAAACGAAGGAAGAAGTTCAGGGACGAGATGACGCCTCAAGCGGTAGCAGGAGGGCGGAAAAGAGCCGGGAAACAAGGAAAAACAGAAAACTAACTGGAGCGCCGAGAAAGTCCAAAAAATCCAAAGGAAAGTACTAGACTCCCCCTCATCCAAAAACCTTCGGGGAGTACCAACTTATCGGACGGGACGTTGAAAATAGGGTTCCTTATCTGGAGGCTCGGCCGGGGTCTACTCGTAGAGGGGAGTCCAATGCAACGTTTAAGGGCTGACAAAGAGTTCAGAGCTCGAGGAAAAGTCGGAAGAGAATTTGGAAGATCCCCGGACACCTTTATTTAAAGAAAAGTAAAAGTTGGGAGGGTCAGGGAGTTCACGTTTGAGAGGCCGTCCCTTACCAGACTGAAGTCTAAAATTTCCTGAATGCGTAAAAAAAAGGGTTGGGGGGTCAAAGTAGGCATTTTCCCTCGCCACTTCATGAACTCACTCCAAAAAAAAACCCCCGGAGGGCTCGCGGGATCGGAGACACATGGAAATCTCTTATAAAAGAATCCTTGGAGCTGGGGTATTGGGTTGTCGGGTAGAGTAGAGGTTCAGGAGGGGTCCTTCCGAGGGGGAAGAAACGGCAATGGGGAGAGGAAACCGGTTGAACCTCCGCTGAAGGGATTGTGTTAAATCCGGGTGAGGGAGATACGGATATAAAGAATCCGATTCCCTAGTCGACAAAACGAACAAAGTCGATGAGAAGGAAGCAGGAGAGAAAACCTCCGGCCTTCAGAACTTGGGGAACTAGACGCAGAGCCGGCTAAAAAAAGATAATAAAAAAAAAGGGTTCATCACCATCAAAACCCTCGTAGAGCTGCCAGAGCTCAAGAACCCTCGGACCGGCCCGGTCGGAATCAACCAAAGGCTCAAAGGCGGGGGTAAGTTCTCTTCTCTGAAGGAGCTGCGGACACAGTCCGTCAAGCTCCAGAGAGTTGGACGAGAGAGGTTGAGGGGGGAGGGGTGGGAGTAAGACGAGGGAACTGTTGCTTGGGTCCCTATGCCGGGAGGAAGATCTGGAAAAGTGACGTAAGGGGCTGATGGAGCGGGAATCTTCACCAAGAGGGGCAGAGAACCTCATAGCGTAAGTCGGTTCTTTGTCTCTTCCGAAGGAAAACTCGCGGGAGAAAGCAAGATGGCCCGACAAGGTCGGCACGGACACGGAGTGGGGGGCGATAGAGTATGGTAGGGAAGGGCCGTGACCCTGCCTCGCATTTTCCGGAACTGGGTCGAATAAGCCAAAAAAAGGAGCCAAGATACACTTTAGTATGGGGGGAGAGCATCCTGCCATGTCGTGCCAGTCGCGCCTATTTTGAAACCTCGGGGGGAAAATTCTCAAAAGGGCAGGTATTCATTGCGAGTCACCAGGGATGAGTGGTTCAGGGGGCCGGGCTTGCGTTCCTAAAAAGGGCCTTTGGTGAACTTCTGGCGAAGGAGACACGGGAAAGGGATGAGATCAAAATCTGGGAAGAGTCTCCTCTTGAATGACTCTGCGCTTCTAGCTCTTTCGGGGGGAAAAAAGCCTGAAGACGACTAGGGGAAAATCGCGGAAGGGATTGGCTTTCTTTATTATATTGAGTAACGACAGTGGGGGGAAAGGGCTAGGGGTCGTCTTTGTCAAACAGGGGCTACGCTTAGGAATTACAGGAAACGGAGGAGCTCTATTCCACGTGGGGATAGGAAAGGGTCCGGGGGGTTTCCCTGTGGAAGGGGGCTAACTGCGAAATCGAAGGAAACCCCTGGTAGTGCGATATCACGACTGAAATAAAGAAAAAAGGTCTCGAGAGAGCAGGTTCTAAGAAGTACCAAAGGGGGGCTGCAGACCCGTGTGCAAGCCAGGACGGCCGAAAAAATTTGTGACAGGGGAATAGAAGTTCGAGGCCGCCGACTCTTGAAGACCTGATGGGAACGGGAAAAAGCTTGGAAAAGACTGGAGGAAGAGGAGATTACACAGGAACTGATGTTCTTCGCGGAAAGGCAATGGAAAAATGAAAAGTGAGAGAGGCGCGCAGGGTACTGTGTCTTCAACTCGGAGAAGGGAGCCGGTAAACCTTTTGACTTCTCTAGTCAAACTTTAGATGAAAAAAGGCAAAAGACTGAGGCTTGGATAAAGGGAATGGAGAGTCCCCTATGCCAGAGTACCTGCATTACTATAGCATACGCGGAGAGCGCGGCCGGATGCCGGGATGTCCTCGCTCATACGGGGAGTAAGAGGCCTATGGATCTCAGAGGGGATCGATGGGAAAAGAGAAAACCGAAGAAAGATTCGCGAGCATCAACGCTTGAGGGGGGATCGAAACATTTTTGCAAAAGGGGGGGAACCTGCGCGCTCTGGATGGGAACAATGATTTGGTTGACTTTGGGGTCGAAAGAAGAGCTCCTGAGTTAACCCAGGAGGGGGGGCGATGGAGGGGGAAATTCGTACTGTGGAGGGGGCCGAAAAGTTTCGAGAGGATTAGGAGCCACCGTGGAAAAAGGTCGGGGACCGAGCCGTATCCAACTTCTTCAATTGGAAAAATTCAAGATCTATAGCGGTCGGAGAGGTCATTGGGGGAAGGGGATTCAAAAATCTGGGGAAAAGAAGGAAAAAAGAGAAGTTTAGTTCTGTAAATCTTTCAAAAAAGAAAGAGCCATAGAAAATCTACCGGAAGAGGAGAGGGAAGGGAAGGATTACACCTTTTCACTGCTGTCTCTACAAGAGAGCATTTAAGCTGGGAAGGAGGTAGAAAGGACTCCTCTTCCGATGAAGAAGAGGCTAAAAAAAAACGCAACCCAGAACATAGGCGAGGGGAGCTATTGACTTTAGGCCTGAGGGAAGTTACCGGGTCCACTTAAAAAAGCCTCTAGGTGGAGGGAGGGCTTCATGGGGGGGAGTTCAGGGAAGATTCCAAGGGACCTTCAATCAGTAAAAAAAAAAAACAATATGGGAGCAAAGAAAAGTTCGAAAGGTGAGAGCCATGCGGGGAAGGGACGTAAAGGAAAGGGGGATTTACGGGGTTTCACCCCAAAGAAAAGGGCCATCAAAGCAGAATCAGGGGGAGGTACCGCAACCGTGGAGGGGGGGGAAAAGTTGAAGGCAATCGTGTGAAAAGGTAGAAAGCGCCTGACGAAGAAAAATTCAAATGGCCGGAGGGGGAAGTTCCCTAAGGGAGAGATTTCAGGAAAGAAAAAAAGACATTGCAATATTAGGGTGTCGGAGAAGAAAATTCCGAAGAAGGGGGAAAAATCATGAGCGAAATAAGGGGAGAAAGGGGAAAAGTCAATGGGGAAGTGGGCAGCCTTTACGACAGGGGGGGAGGTATGTTTTTAGAGATGCAGGAGGAGGAGGAAGTCGGGGGGTTCCCTCGGAGGAAGAGAAGGGGTTCAGAATCCTGCGGTATCGATTTACAGTAAAAAGGGACATCAGGTCTTCTCGGGTCCTCCTTGAGGGGGGATGAGCACAATCCTCGACTCTGGGGAGCTAATGGAAACCGTTCGGGCACCTCGGGGGCTTGCGAGGTGAGAGGAAATAAAAAACCTTCCCCGAAAACTGAAGTCTCGGCGAGTCGCCAGAGCTCGGGGGGGTATTCTGGCGCAGGAAAGGGGGGCAGAGAAACACATCATTCTTTAACTCTGCGGACCGGTTCAAAAGGGTTTTCAAAAAAGGAAACCCGTGGGGAGGGGGGGAAAACCGGAGGCAGAGGGGAGAAGACTACTGGGGAGGAGGGTTCAGGGAAAATGAGTCAGGGACGAATAAATCCAAACTGCGAGAGAAAGAGAAAAGAAAAACAACACAACGGAGATATCTAGAGGGAGGTGCGGGGGGAGAGAGAGGGAGACCGTCAGGAGTTCAGAGGGAGAAAGGAGGGCCATTCCTTGAAGAGGGACTCAATCGAAGGAAAATCAGGGGAAGGATCCCCAAGCAAAATCACGGGGGGAAGAATTGGAACATGCGGGGAGTGGTCTTCTTTTCAGCCAAGAGCCTGTGATATTTGTAAGGAAGGAGAGGGAGAAGGGTTAGAAAAAGAAAGAAAAGAGAGAACCTCTAGAAGCTCGGACGTAGGGGAAGTCTCCGGAGGATTTTAAAGAGAGGGACGATCTCTTGTCTCGTGCAAGGGGGAAAAATTGTCAAAAAAAGGGAACTATTCCGTGATGGAAGGGGGGAGGGGTCGCAGGGGGAAATACTTGGGGCCAAGGACTGAAACCAGGAAGCGCCTCTGCTCTTAGCGAGAAGGTAACGGAAGGAAACCCAAGGAAAGATGATCAAAGAAAGAAACCCGAAACACAACAGTCGACTTCTAATCCGGGCCCACTGAGAGAGAGGACGTTTTAAACTCAGGAGGGAGGAGTATGATCAGGGAATCGGCTCATTCGGGAATAGGATGACCAGCCTCTCGAAAAGAGAGGAAAGTCGCGGGAAAAGGACCCTTAAAGAAAGGGGCGAGGCTCTGAAGGCCACGTCAAGCAGCAAACATCATTGGGCCGTACAATCGGGTGGGCTCGGAAGAAAAAAGTCTCAGGAAAAGAAAACCCTCTTCGGGGACCATTCCGGTGACGGAAAAAAGGACCAATGGGGGGGGGGAAAACGACATCATAGGAAAACTGGAAACTGTGTACGGGTCCTCTTCTGTACGACCTCTCTAGAAAAGTTGTGAAAAAGATCGGATGAAAGGGAGTCAATGAGCGCGTGGAGAAGGGAAAGAATATAAAGTCGAGGGAAACTCGATAATACCGGAAGAGAAGGAGTTAAAAACAAACGTAGGTCTCATTCCTGGTGGAAAGGGGGGAGTCCGGGAGCGGGAAGTGTGTGGGAAGAATATTTAAGAAAAGGAGGAGGGGGCTTTGCAAAGAGGGGTCTCGAAAAAAGTCCCGGGTGGTTTCCTATTTAAACAGCAGAGGAGTGGGTTTCAAAGATAATTTGGAAGGGAAAGGAGTAAATGAAGAGGATGCGGGAGAAGGAAAGGTAGAGGTCTTAACCTTCTTACGCGTCAAGGAAAAGAAGAAAAAACCTTCGCTCTAGTATCGAGGAAGAAAGGGGACTGAAGTAGGGGGAAAGGAATCCTAGCGATCAAAAGAGTATAATGATTCTTAATGGAGGTCCAGCCGGGAGAGAGGATCATAAGGAAGGGAAGTTTTGCCTCCAAAAAAGAGAAAAAAATGGAGATCAATCCTCTGCCTTACAGGGGAAAGAACCTAAGTCACCGTCCTTGGAAAGTAAGGTAATCAAAACAAAACCGAAATGCGAAGAAGAGGGGAAACAGTCTCTTCTTGGGAAGAGATTCATAAGAAACTTCAAGCAGAAAGAGATTTTGCTGAGAGAGACAAAAGGAATGGGAAAAAGGAAAACTGGAAGAGAGCTATCAGCAGGAGGAAGGGGGACAAGAGGATGCTAGAAGGATAGGGTTCTGCGAAAGAACGTCTATAAGCTAAAGAAGCGCTGCGGAGACCCGAAAAGGTGAACAGCGGGACACGGCCTTCGGGTATCAGGGAAGAAGAAGATGAAAAAAAAAAAAAAAGAAGCGATCAGGAGAAGTTCATCGAGGGATCTTCCAGAAGGAAGGATCATCAGGGGAAGTACCCGCAAACCTCTTTCATCAAAAAGAGGGCCGGAGGAAAGACCGTACAGGGGAAGACTATATAGAGGAAGTCGACAAAAAACGTTCCGGAAAAGCGACCGCTGGTAAAGAAGGGAACGGGGGGATTGCTGCGCTGAGAGAGACTCAAGGGGGGGAGGCGACAGAAAAACCTAGAGGAAGACCCTAGCCGGAAGGGGGTTTAAGGTTCAAATGGTGGAAATTCCCTTGGGATCTAACCAGGAGGAGGAAAACAGTAATCAAGAGGCGAAGGGGAGGGGAAGGCGGCCTGGAAAACATCCTCCAGAGAGCTAATTTCAGTGCTTGCCGTCGGCACAAAAGAGAGGGAGCTACGGCTCTTGAAGAGATCCTGAGGGAAGGGAACGGGGGATATTCTATAGACAATTTACGGTCACAGAAAAGATGTCTTTTGGGCAACGCTGCAAGGGGGGGACTCCCGGCCAAACAAGGAGATAAAGCAAAGTATATCCTATCGATCCAACTGGGATTGAAATTAGGAGGAAGAGTACTTTCAGAGAAAGAATCTCTGGAAAGACTGTCAGGAACCCGACGGACTCTCCTGATCGCTGGTGTACTTCCCGAAGGAGGAACATCGGTCAAAGAACTCGCAAAAGGAAGAACCGAGGAAAAAGTCTTTGGGCAGGAAACGTCCAAGAGCCCCCGGTCGACGAAGAGGGGAACCGGCGCCTCTTACCCCGATGAAAATCAAAAATCAGCGATGGGAACGGAAGCCTTCTCCGGGGGGATCCACCTTAAGACGTTCCAAAGAAAAAAAATGCCACCGGGCAAGGGAGAGGTCTTCTGTCTCAATGACAAGAACCGAAGAGGAAAGCGAATACTTTCGTAGAAATCAAGAACGGGGAGAGACATGTTGGAGGAATGAGGGGACCTCAGCAGGCAGGGGCGACAGCCGGTGCGAGGGGGAAGGAATCAGACTCTTCCAGGTTTACGAAAAAAAAAACTGAGGAAAAATGCTTACGAGGAGCATCTTTGAAGGAGATCAATAGAGGGAGATGACAAAGTAGCCGTGGGCGATGTCCACTATGGGGAGAAACCGTCACAGAGGAGATCTCTTCGAAGAGGGGGGAGTCTTTTGTAGCGGGACTACTCGTAAATGAGGAGGTCTCAGCAGGTGATGTCTCCGGAGGAGATGATCGATTCTACTACTGACAGGTTTTCCCGTAGGGAGAAGGGTCGTCGAACAAAAGAGTTAGAAGAAGGGGAAGACATCTCGAAGAGGAAGCATCTCGGAGCCACATTCGGAGGAAGAATTTCGGCGCGGTTGGCACTTTCCGTTCCTAAGGGGAAGGAGAGGTTAGAGGAGAGGGAATATACTGAGGACAAAGAAAAAAGGTGTGGGACGTTCTGCAGGCAGGAGGAAAATTATCTTGCTCCATAAAAGGAGACCAAGGGGGGAAAAAACAAATGGGGGAAAAGGAAACCCCTCAGGTTTTTTGGACGAAATTCTAGAAAGGGATTGACTGGGGAGGAAGGGGCTTCCAGGGGGAAAAGTAAGTACCAGACAGGAGATAGGGGGCTCGTTACAAAAAAAAAGGTGGGTCCGGTACAGAGCTTTCAGCTTTATAAGGAGAGAACTATAGAGGGAATCCTTAAAGGAGTCTCGCGAGAGCGGTAATTCAATGGGAGTCCAAAAAAGGAGCAATCTGATAACTTTTTCTACTATAGAAGGAAAAAAAAAAAACAGACGTGGAAAAAAGGTCGAAGGCAGCGAGGAAATCACCACGCTTACTCCATAAATTTAAGAAAAGAACTCTGCAAAATTCCTTGGTGCCTTTCAAAAAATGCGACGTTCTTATTCTCTGCAGGACCGGAGGGTGAGAAGTGTGGGATGACAAACAGGTCATTTCGGGGGAGGGGTCTTCAAGGGGGGGTCTTTCCAGGGGGGGGGGGAAAAGTCTATGGAAATGCAGAAGGGAAATAATTAAAAGCACAATAGTGCCGTCTTCCTATAGGGAGGAAGCTATGCGTGTGCAGAAAATTAACGCGGTCACAAAGGTAGTGGGGGTGTGTTTTGGGGTTAAATCCAGGGGGAGGGAATTTGCACCATACTTTTCCCGACCACATACAGCACCTCAAAACTCTCGGGAAGCTAAAGAATACTCTGGCACTTCCGGGGGGGACTAACCACGGCTGCAATGGTGGCGCGGCACCTACCGGTTAAGGAGTTCTAAGAGGACTCGGACTAAGACTATAAACTTGGGAAGAAGACCCTTAAAAACCTCCTTTGGAGAGAGGGCCTGCGAGGAAAAAGAGGAAGGAAAATTTTCAGGGGGAGAAATGATGCAAAGGAAGGGGCCGATCATACACCCGGGGAAATCGGGATCCACAACCGGCCGGGCGCAGGGTACTGAGGTCTCCTTGACGTTTTGTGGGGATTGGGAGGGGGGGAGAAGCCTGCATGAAGGAGGAGGGGGGCTCGAGAGGGGAGTTATAGGTGCAAGTACAGGGCTGCAGGGAGGGATTATCAGGCCAAAGGAGAAAAAAAAAGGGCGGCTGTCATCAGGGGGAAGGGGAAAAATTCAAGTGGACTTCAGACCGTCAAAGTCTCCGCGGACACGATGGTAATTTCCACCGTTCGAAAAGAGGGGGAAAAAGCGTTCAAGGGAGAGGGAATCTTTGGGAGTCTACCCAGAAAAATTCGCACGATGCTGACCAAGATCCTATCGCCGGAAGACAGTTCTTCGGACTCCGAAGAAAATGCCCGAATCAGAGCCTCGAAAAAAGGAAATTTACAAAAGAGCGGACGGGAGTTTCCGGAGGCTTTGGGGGGACAGGAGCAGGGAAAAAAGGAGGCAGTAAAAAGGGGGGGGGGAAAAGCTCTCAGGAAAGAGAATTAGGCGGGAGAGGCGGAGGGGGAACACCGCAGGTCGGATAATAAGACAGACAAACGCGCGCTCAACAACAACACCTGCAAGAGGAGATAGTCTCAAGCGCGTTGAGGGAGACCTGGGGGGGTCCTGTAATCAGGGAAGAAAGGGGTCTATCGGGATCCAAAGACTGTTCCAGACCTTGAAGACCCTTTCAGAGGTACCTTGGGAAACGACTGTCGAGTTCGTCCATCCTGAAAAAAGGAAATCAAAGGGGAAGGAAAAATTCTTCTGCGGGGAGAGTTGCGGCTCTTCCAGAAAAACAGAAAAAGGGACCGTCGGAGAAAGTGTCACCCCGGGGAAGAAGAAGGGGCGGTTAAGGAGCGGTCTCAGAAGACTAGACGCCGGAAGAAGGCACTCTCGCAAGGCTAGGCAAAGTCCCTTCGTGGTTCCCAGAAGGGTGGTCGGAGGGGAAATGCATACAAAGGACTAGGGAGGAGTACGGGATCTTTTAGGGCAATCGAAGGGGGCTGTCTCGCCGAAGGAAAAAGCCGAAGGAGAAAGAGCTCTCTGGGAAGCCTATGAAAGGTAAAAGAGAGAGTCACAGAAATCAAGGGAAACAGGAAACGACTCCAGTGACCAGAAATCCGTTTAAACTTATCAGGGGGGGCCCGGAGGGGAAGTTTGAGACCGGGAGGGGAGGGGGGGAGGGGGATTATCGGGGAAGGGGTTCAAAGTTGAGACCCCTCAAGATTGGAGCCTCGCGCAAATCGCGTAATTCAATCAAAGGGGGAATCTGAGGAAGAGGAGCTTTTCCGTGCGAACCGTATTGGCAAGGGGGGAGAAATGCCCGTACCGGGAGGTAAGCGCACCAGCATGAAGAAAAGGGCGGTTGAGGAGGGGGAGCGTACATTCTTGAGGGGGAGAGAAGGGAACCCAGACTGCGGGGGTTCGGTCGTCCGGGACGCTTAGCTTTAGCAACAAGGGGGGAAACTACAAGAGAAAAGGGAAAGCTCGGAAAGATTACTTTTTCGCAGGGAGATTTATGTCGGCAGAGAAGGGAACAGGGGGGGGGGGCGGAGGGAGATGGCCCAGTGAGGGTGGACCGGGCCCGTCAAAAGTCCAGGGCACAAGACGACGGGGAACGGGAGCATCTTTCATCGGAGAAAATCTTTGAATCGAAGCCCTAAATAGGAATCCTTTGGGTTCCAGAGGAAAGGCCGGGAAAAGCTGGGGGGACTGGTAAAGACTTCAGATGGATTGGAGGTCGAATATAGTAGGGGGAGTCTAGCGACTAAAGTGGTGGGGAAAGGAAGATCTTCGTGGACCCTTTCACCTCGATGCCCTTGAAATTGGGGGAAGAGTGGCCGAATTGCCATCTAATCGAAGTTCGAGAGAAAGCTATTTTGCAGAGAGGCTCTGAAGGGGGGAAGGACCTACCAGGAAAGAAGAAACCGACTCTCTCGATCGGAGGAAGCTGAAAAAATGAACGGGGGAGGGAGGAGGCCAGGACGATTATAGAGAAAGTCTGAAGGTGCGACGCGTCAAGTGAACGAAGACTGGCGAGGAGATGGCCTCCTTAGCACACATCGCCCACCGCGGGGAAATCACCTCCAGATCCGGAAAGAGGAAAAGGGACGCTTCCGTTCGTGCACCAAAACCTTCGCAAGGGAAGATCATCACACCTCCTCCTCGACAGAGCGCCGCATGAATTTCTCAAGGAGATGATTCTAGGGAAACCACCAGAAGCCTCATAAAACTACATAGAAAACGCGCCACATCAGTATTTCGAAGGAACTGTCAATATCCATCGATCAGGAAGACTTAGGAAAAAGAGCGGGAAGGTAATCTATTAGGGGGGCGGTTGCAGTCCTAGGGACTCAGATGGACAAATCAGGGCGAAAGAAAAGAAAAAGCATCGGAGGAAGGAAATAACGCGATTATAGGGAGGTCTACGGACTCCCCTTCTTGAGAAAAGCGCATGCGACGCAGAACGCTCTCGTACCGATTAAAACCGTCGCAAGAAGAGATAGTTTTGAAAGGAGGAGGAAGAGGCTACCGAAATTTTTCCAAAACTCGCAATGCTTCGCAAAAGACAGGGGGGCGGGAGCCGCATCGTCCCTGCCAACAGGTAAGCCTAACCGGAGGAAGAAGGACTTTTCCTCCCTGCGAAGAGAGAGGCGTCTTGACAGAGAACGACTTCAATGGGCTTGAACATTTTCAAAGATCTACAAAAGACGCCTGTCCATCCGATTTGGGGAGGGGGGGAAGAGATTCCTTGGGAAGGTTCTTAATGGGGAATTCCTTGGGGGGAGGAAAAAGGGATCATGATCAGGAAATCCGAGGACTTATCGGGCAGAAATCGGGCGCACGCGCGTGGGGGAAAAGGCGTCTAACCAACGCTTTCGGCTATTACTAAGGATCTTTTCTTTGCGGGAGACCTCTGCCGACGAGGAGGGCTAACGAAGGTCGAGGGGGAAAAAAAACGATACCGATATGTAATTGGTGGCTCGCGGCGAATTTACACCAAGGGGGGGTTCGATAAGGAGGAGACCTCGCCGTGAGGGGGCGCCCTTCTCCAGAAGGCTACCACTTATTCGCGATGCAGGAAGGCTCTATATAGAAATTATGAAGTTAAAGGGAAAAGGAGTCTCGCGATTGGCTATCGCTAGCTGACCGGGCAAGGGGGTCAAACTTCTCTTCCGCTCTCCGTGGATAGACACATGTGTGAAAGAAACTTCTGCAGGGAAAACTACATCCGGAGACTACGACAGAATAAAGGGCGAGAAAAAGAGACTTCTGGCCGCGGGGAAAAGAAAGGAAAAGGCCAATATTCCAGTCCCTGCGCGCCAAGGGGGGGGGGTTCTCCTAGAAGGGCCCAAAAAAAAAAAAAGTTGGGGGGACACCTCGTCTCAACGTGGTGGGGGAGGGGTGGACCTAATAATAGACTTATTTCCTGATCATTCAAAGTATAAGGGGGGAGGGTACAATTAGAAATGGAAAAAACAGAGGACCTCTGAAGGAAGAAAAGAAAGAGACTCTATGGGCAAAGGGAGGTATTTATATTGCGACAATCGGAGAGTCTAATGCAATCAGCTAGAAGTCTAAAGCTTAGCGCAATTAAAGCCTGTTGGAAGGGAGACCATGTTCTTAAGGAAAAAGTTCTCTCCGTAAAGAAGGGGAAAAGTTGCTTCAGCGGTGCGGGGGAGAGGCGGGATTAAATCGTCGCAGGAAGAGGAGAACACTAATAGTCGCCGGACAATTTGAGAGGTAGAAGGAATTCGGGAGCGGGGAAAGAGAGGGAGGGGGGGATTCACCTGAGAAGAAAAGAATTTCTGTCCCGTAATCTTTAGAACCGATGCGGCGGGGGCTGGGAAGGGCCACGTTTGTCGAGTAAAAACGAAAACAGAAAGGGAAGAGCGGCGCGATGGCGAGAGAAGGAGAAGATTCTTCGAGGGCTCGGTTTGCCGGATCTGGCATGGATAGGAAGGCGAACAATCGGGTCGTGGTGCTACGCCGGGTGGATCATACTCGAGAGAAAAGAAAGGCTTGCCAAGGAAGAGGGTCTCTGAAAGAGGGGGGTGCTGTCTCAGAAAAAGGGGGGGGGGGAACTTTGCAGGTGCCCGCCGGGCGCATGTGAGAAAAAAGGAGACAGATCAGCCAGCCGTTGTGCTGGGCTTTTTGCTGCAAGCGGCTGAAGGGAGAGATCCAGCCCGGAAAGGTACGCGTCTCGAGATACTCGTAAAGGACTGCAGCGGGCGGCGGGAAGCAATAGAAGCGAGATCGGACGTTACGAGAAGAAAAGGGGAGGCGGTCAGGGAGGAAGATCATCCGGGGAGAAATCTCGCCTGAAGAGTCGACCGAATCGAAGGGGGGGAAAAGCGATGAAAAACAGGAAAGATTAGCAGGGTCCACAAGTAAAGTTAGGGGAACGTTTGACAGGAAGGAAGAAGAAGCCACCCAGCATTGAGAGACGCTGAGAAACCCCGACATCCGTTGCCTCCCGCGATGTCAGGAAAAAAAAGTGGAAGCCTTGTAGCTGAAACGCTACCTAAGGGGGAGGCTGGAGCCTGTACCGGACAGCCTGTAGCGCGGTTACGATAGAAGGCGCTTCGGGGAAAAGGTCGGTGGTAGGGGCAGCACAGGCGATACAATCACGTGAAGAAATAAGGCCCGGAAACTTTAATCGGATCTTAAATAGAAAAATTCTGAACACGACACACGTCCATTTCTGTCAGGGGGAAGGAAAAATGTGAGGGGGGGGAAAACCCCAGAGGGGGGTTCACCGGAATTTCCTAACCGTAACCCGAGAAAAGAAAGGGTGGTCGAAACAACGGCCTCCCGACTCAGTTTAAAAAGGTGAAGGGGAAAAGATTGTAGGAAAGGGAGGGGGAATTCCCCGACCGGGAGGGGAGGAGGTACAACGAGTCGCCCACTTAAAAAAAAAACGCTCCGGGAAAAGACGGGGTGCTCGCTTCGATGCCAAACGCGAAGAGACAATATTAGTGGGGAAAGAAAGGAATGAGAAGGAAAGAATTTACAGAGAATCCCCTCTAAGACTTGCAAAAAAAGTCCGGGGCGAAAGGAAAATGGGTCCCGGGGTCTCCTGGAAGAAGGGTGTTGGTATGAGGGAAAAGGGGGGGCTCAAGGAACGGGAGGAAAGTGTCAAAATCGCGGGGGAAGATTTTAATTTTAAGAAAAGCAGAGGGGAGGAGGGTAGGGCTTGGTGGGCCAGCGGGGAGCATCCCCAGAGAGCGGCTAACATCGGGGGAAAAAAAACATCTTTCCAAACGGGGCAATTGTTTGTCGGAACGCTCGCCAGAAGAAAATAACCGAAGGGCATGCCGATCCGGAAGGGACTTTCGCTGGAAGAGACCCCTCTATGTTCTATTAGGAAAAAACAAAAAAAAACGGTGAGTGGCACAGGCTGCTTCACCCTATAGAGAAAAGGATCGAGGAGAGTTCTGCGGGAAAGAAAAGACGAACATGCCCGACGGCAGATGCCTCGCCTGCCAAGAACGTCTTTCAAAAAGAAAAAGGATGGTGCAAAAGGATGGGGAAGTACGCTTCGGCGTTCCCATTCTAGGGCGAGAGCCGGTCTGAAGGAAAAAAAAGGAAGGAAGGGAAAATTAAGGGAAAGGGGAGGCGGATTGAACCGGGGTCGGGATATCAGGAGGCCGCACGAGGAGATAGGAAACTGGGCCACAACGAGGAGAGTAAAATATAGAGAAGAGGGGAATCCCGGAGGTTGGGGAGGGAGGGGAGATAATCACTACAGGGGAGGGGGAAATCCGAAGGCGGGGTTTCTATCGCCGTCGAGCAGCAGAAGGGGGGCCTACACGGTCAGCGACGTCCATGGGTGAACATCCGCCTTTCTAATTGGACCGGAAATAGAATCAACAAAAGGAAAGGAAGGGGTTTCAGACGAGGCTCTGGAGGGTTTCCAATTTGGGGAAGCCAGCGAAAAGCAAAGGGGGGCTGAGTAAGTTCCGGGTATAGGTAGCAAGAACGTGTAAGAGATACCTTTTCGGGGAAAGGGTGGAAGGGGACATCTCAGCTCGCACTCCGGCCCGCCGAAAATCCTCCTAGCTTCTACGGAAAGAAAAAAGTCTTTCCCGGGGGGATCTCTTTCGCTAGCAATCAAAAAGGGGAAGGCGGTAGGGAGAAGCAGGTCTGTTTGCGTCCGGCAGAGCTACGGGGACTGCTAAGGAAGACTAACCGCAGGGGGAAGCCCTCCGCGCAGAGGGATAGCCTATAAAGACTCAGAAAAAAAGCATTCCTGTTAATCACAAGCCCTAAGGCAACAAAAAAAACTTTCTTCCCTGCGAACTTTACCAAAGGAGAAAGAAGCTTACGTTGGAAAAAAGGGATTCCCGTCTTTAGAGAGAATTTTAATTGGGAGGAGGCTCAGTTCAACCTCCCCTCAGTTGCATGTAATCTGCGCTTTTCTCGCTTAAGCCGGCGAAACTCCGGGGAAAGGGGAAAAATGAGTAGGAAAATTTATCGGCCGGGGGGGGAATCTCTTCGGCCCGTACCGGTAGGGAGGGCTGCCCGGAGTGGGGGCCCGACATCGTTTCGGCAACGGCGAAAAGGACATGAGGGTATTTACGCTGGAAGGGAAAAAGGGTCTTCGGTGTCCGGCTTCACGGGGAAAGGGGGGGGAACCATATTGGGTGTGGACACTACATATGACCCTTCCCTGACTCATCACTTTTTCCGCCTTGCAAAATTCTTTACTGTAAGGAGCTCGAAGACATATTGTGAGGAAGATCTTATGTCCTGTAGGCCATCAGACGGAAGGGGAAGAACTAAAGAGAACCAACCATTCATCCAGACCCTCTCTACAAGCGGATCTGGTCAAAGATAGTAGGAGGAACCCTGCAGCTCAGGGATGGGATCCCCTAAGGGGACCCTTTTTCCGATGGGACAAAGGAACGGGGGGGACTCGCTTTTGTTGTTCTTGCTCCAAGAGGAAAGAGTTGATAAAGGGGAGGTTGCTGGGCCGATGTTCTTGAGCGTCTATCAAAACAAAAAAGGTGGGGGGAAGATCTCGTCTACCCGGTGAAAGAATTGAGGGGTCTTTAAAAGTGGGGGCCCTTTCCGAAGAAACTGACTCGAAGTTGTGAAAGGAAAGGGGGGACCGCCCTCTTCAAGGAGAAAGCGGGGGAGACTAACCCAGAGAGACGCGCGATCTCAGGTCTTAAAGCTTCGCAAAAGCCAAAAGGAAACATCGAGATTATAGAGATGGAAACGGAATGCGGACAGCCACGTTAAGGCAAGGGGACTTCGAACTCTAATTCAACGGGGTTTCAGCACAAACAATTCTGAAAAAAAGGAGAAACTCTCGGCCGAGACATCGAAGAGCGCCTTAAACAAAGGGGGCCAGTGAAAGGAAGGGGACATGATCATAAAACACCCAAATCCGAAGGCCGCCCAGGGGGCAAGCCGCGCCGGCCTCTGGACTGGGGGGAGAGGCGGGGATTCAAGAAAAACCGAAGGACAGAAAAACGACACGGGGGTCCTCCGCTGACTCGCGGAAGAGAGGGAACAGCGGCAAACCTCTTCTAGCAGGAGCATCTGAGAAGGGTCATCTGAAGAAAGAGAATCAGTCTGAACTGGATTAAAGGGGAAGGGCCGAAGACCAAGGGAGATGGACAATATAAGAGAAAGAAAGAATCAGAGGGGAAGTCCCTACCGTAGAAAAAAAAAAAAAAAAAAACGAGGACAGATCCGTAGGAGGAAACGCGCGAGAGCCAGCCCGAGTTTCTCGTACATTCATCAGTCACAGGGACGCTCAGGGGAAGGTTTTCCGGAAAAGAGGAAAGAAAACCGATTGAAGGTTTAATCACAAAAAAAACCGCGACAAGAGGGAAAAGGGAGGATAGCGCAGCCATTCCTCCAACGTAAGGGAACCTGGCAGTAATGGGGAGGAAACACGGATGGGAAGCCATTAGGAGCTAGTGGCGAAGATAACGGCGGGCTTGTCATGGGTCAGACTACCACAATCTCAATCGGAAGGAACTTTGGGAAAATAGGAAAGTGTTGCGGTCCGTCGCGGCCTTGGAGGGGGAAAACTGTATCGGAAACCGACGGTGAGACATTAAATCCTCTGCTATCTCCGCTGGCGTGCTCGCCTCCGTGAGAGAAAATCCTAGTCCGTCAGAGGGGGATTTGCTTTCCGGAGGAACAAACTCTTCGGTACTCTTCAGTTAGTCTAAGAGGACTTTCGATGTAGGGGTGGGCTCTCCTTGGAAGGTGACCTGTGTTTCTCAATTTAACGAGGGGAAAGGAATAAGGGCTAGCTCCTCGCGCGGAAAAAAGTCAGTGTTGAAAACTGAAAAGTACCGGCTCCCCGTCCTAAAAGAGATGAAGGAAGTTTGCAAAGCGATCTCTAAAAAACGGTGGGTGAGGAAACATATAGATCGGGGGGGGAAAAAGGCACGTTGCAGAAACGTTGGGTCCAAAGGCGCCGGGCGCGCCGTTGGCACAAAAGGCGCAGGCAAAAACCTCGAACATTTTAGTAACCGTAGGAGCGCAGAACTCCATCAAGAGGGGAGAGCTCCCGTATCCTCAGGAAAATCTCCGACGCGAGAAAGTGTAAGGGAGAGGGTCCGCGTTGACCTTCGGCAACAATCTCAGAGCAGGGAAAAAAATGTGGTCGAGACGAAGGGGAGCCGCGGCCCGATGATCAGAAAGGCATCTGATGGAAAGGGGGGAGGCCTTCTCCGGGGTGAGAATCTCAAAGTGAGACTTTGCAAATTGCGCGCCCAAAAAGAAAAGTGGAAGTCTAGGGAAGGATTTGATTCCTTAGGTCAATGGGACCAGCATTGCCTGGCCGGGGGAGAAGGGAGAAAGGATCATCGCGGAAGAAAGGACCAAGCGGAGGACGGACATTCGACGGTTTCGGCGGTTTTCGGAAGGAATATTCCGCCGGAAAGAATTGGTAGCGCGTGGAGGGGGGAATTATAATAGTGAATTCATAGGAAGGAAGATTTCCGAGATGAGAAGAAAGGGGTCTTTACGAGTGCGCGTAGAAAAAAAGGGGAGGGGGAACCTGAAAGTAAAGTCCCGGGAACTATTGTCGCGATCTCTTTTTGAGAACGCCGTCGAGGCAGGAGGGATGCGGATGCTCTTGGCAGAGCGTCTCGTCAGAAAAGGAAAAAGAGGCTTCGCACGTCGAGGAGGGAGGGCATACCCCCCCAGTACGACTTATAGAAGGGAGAGAAAAAATTTTGCCGATACAATCCTGCAAACAATTCGATGGGGTCTGACGCGGTGGGATGCAAAAATAGGACGACAGCAGCGCCTTCGGGGGAAAATGAAAGTGCTGCGCGCGAGAGGGAGTGGGTGATGAGAGACTTTGACTCATCGGGTTGCCGCGGGTCAAATGGAGGGAGACGGGAGGAATAGACAGCTTGGCCATCCTTTTGGGAGGGGGGGTGTTTGATAAAGGGGGGGAGGAGTTAAGGATAGATGACCCTCCCGGCTTCAAGGAGAACTCGTCTTCCTAAAGAGCGAAAAGGGGGGAAGGCTTGCGAGGCGTGCAGGTGGGAAATAATCTTCCGCAAGCGAGATGAGGGAGCTTTAAGGGAGATCAAGGGGTGTTCCGGTCGACGGGAAAAAATCCTGGAAGATGCGCGCGACGCAGCCGAACGCTAGCAAATATTACGTAAGTGAAAGGTCAGGGAAAAACTGAAGAACATCTGAGGGTTCACGACGAGATCGAGAAAAAAAAAAAAAAACTTGCTACGGACCCGAGGAATTATCGGCACCGAAATCCGCCGGAGCCATCGAACGAGCGGGAAGAAGGAGTCTCGAAACGCCGTGGGGAGTCACAGGAGTCGAAAAGAAAGTTAAGGCTTTAGCCTAGGACAGGGGAAGGGGGATGGCTGGGACCGATGCGATGCAAAGAGTCGGGCTGCATTTGAGGTGAGGGAGGGCATCCACGAGAGGGTTCCTACTTGGAATAATTTCCATATGAGAAGCAACAATCTTTTGAAAGAGAGCATCCAAAAGAAAGGACCGAGTGCTACAAAAGACGAACCGTAAAGGCGGTCAGGCCGCAGGGGTTGCCCACACCCATGCTGGGGTGGGAAATCAGGGCCGGGACACCTGCCGAAGAGGGGTGTCCTCAGACCTAAATAAACTCATTTCCCTGTGGGGGACCCGTTGGGTCAGGGAGTGCGCGCAACCCGAAAACGGGAGATGCTACTATCCTCGCCCACTTCCGATAAAGGGCCGAGACTCGCCTTTAACGCAGAGGGGGTTTCTCTGAGGAAGCTATTCCAACCTCGTAAGAGAAATTGCAATAGTTTTCGTCGAGACTATCAAATGGAAAGCCCCTCGAAAAGGAAGGGGAAAAATTAACCGTGAAGGGAGGTCATACTCAGTGGGGGGAAAGGAGGGATCCTGGACTAAGAGGGGGGATGAAATGTCTAATGCCTGCAACTTGATCTGAGGAAGGGGACAGTTCCTCAGGGCGAACGCGGGAAGGTGTCTAGGCTTCGTTTGGAAGGAGGAGAAAAGCATCCACAAGTAGCAAAATTCCGGAGAAAGAAAAAGCAGCGGCGTCGGGCTTGAACCGATTTTTGGATGGGAAACTCGCACCTCCCCGTCAGAAAGCTTTGGAAGAAAGGAAAGGGTTCCGAGAAGGAGCTTTGCCCGGCAAAGCTCTCGAGGGAGACCTGAAAGCACCGTCACGAAACGGTGATGCGGCGCGGCGTGACATCCCCTCGCCTCGTCAATGGACGAAGGGTTCTGAGGGAAAAATCTCAAAATGAAAAAAAGAAAAAGCTTCTGCAACAATAATTTCCGCTGGGCGCAGGCCGGGGAAAAAAAAAAAGATCAAAGGGCTGGGGCCATCTCAGTACAGTCTGCAAGGACAGCCCTTCTGCTCGGAACGGATCCGCTAAATTATGCTGAGATTGCCGGTTCTTTCTAACATAGACGAAACTCGAGGAGGAAGA
>Ga0179593_1602780_pt1 | contig 21860 bp, 21 predicted proteins | sample CZODoug2_1_08_16_FD_185931 | JGI IMG/M metagenome (GOLD analysis project Ga0179593, IMG submission 185931) | Vadose zone soil fungal communities from Angelo Coast Range Reserve, California, USA - CZODoug2_1_08_16fungal (PacBio error correction) | ecosystem: Environmental > Terrestrial > Soil >...
TCGGTCTAGACTTAACAACGTAAAACACCCCAGGGGGGTGGCACATTCCAACGGGCCCTCGTCAACCGTCACGAAGAAAAAGAAGGCAAGACAACTGCCTCACTGCCGTTTATCTAGAAGGTCGTTTATTTCGCAAAGTCGAACAATGGGAAGAAAAAAGCTGTCCCCGTCCGAGACGTTTCCGTGTAATCTTCTAAGAGGGGGAAAGGGAAGCTGCGGTGGGGTCCTGCGGAGAACTTTCCTGGGGTAGTGAAACACACGTAAGGAATGGACTCGGTATTAATCGAAGAACCTAAATGCAGAGTCTTGTGATGGGGCCGCGTGCGACTAGGGAAATAAGAAACTGGTCCGTTGAAATTCCACCTCTGGAGCCCTTGTCCAGATTGAGAGGACCCAGTCAGACCGACTGGGATCAAGAACGGGGCCGGAGGGTTAACACTCCCTGGGTGGGCTCCTGGAGGGGGATACGCAGAGTCAAAAGCGTTCGGAGGGAAGGGTGACTAAACAAAGCTGGGGGGTACTGTAGCTTCCGAAACTTCGTGTTGGCCGGCGAAAAGAAAGGGAGAGCCGATTTTTTAACTTTCCAAAAGTAGCCACCGGGAAGCCGAAAGGGACTTTTTAATAAAGAGAGCCGTAGAGACCCCAACGGAAATGAACACATTGTCAGAGGAGAGCGTGGCGGGTACGGCGTCCCCAAAAAAGGAAAACGTTACTGCCACGGGGATCCAGATATGCCCTCAACGGGAAGCACGCAATCAGTCACAAAGAAGGGATCACCACTCCCGTGTCAAACACTAACCAGAAAAGGTGCGAACTCAGGCGTGCTGTCCGTGGCAGGGCTGCATACCGACTCAAGGCCCGCCGAGCCAAAAGGCCCATCCCACACCTAAGACAGAAAAAATGTGAAGCTGGAAGGAAACGAACAGGGGGCCCGGAACGCGACGGAAGAAGCCTACAATCACGACCTTAGTGCAGAGGTTGGGGAAACAGAATAAATGGAAAAAGGGCGCCCGACAAGAGACGCTTCCACACCGCCACCTGCAGGACCATCAGATCGACTCCCCCGGTAACTGAGATCTTTGCCCTAATGAACTCGACGGCCGACCATGAGACTCAGTGCCGAACTCGCTGTCTCTCAGGAAGATCTGCGCGAGCCAATAGGCAAGAGAGCCGCACGACGGCTGACAAAGGGGAAAGGACACCTCAAACGGCCTGAGGCCGCAGCCAAACGTAAAGGGGACGTCTCAAAAGTCAAAGGCACGGGAAACCGGATTCAACACCGCCTGGGTCACCGGCAGACTTCCTTCAAAGCGGGGTGCGAAACCGGGAGGGTATTACCAATCTTGTATCTCGAGGGGCGCACGGCTTCCTAGGGAACCAGCGTAAAAGTACAAAAGACCCTTCCTACGGGTAGAGGGGGAACCCCACAACGTGCCCGCAATGGCCCTAAACCACCCCAAACCCAACTCATGGCATCCAAGCGTCAAAGGAACTCCAAGCCCCCGCACCGAAAGGGCTGGGTCATACCCGACCCCGACGAACGAAAATATTCACCAGCTTCACGCCGCGGGAAGAAAAAAAGGAGCGACCTCTGAATACGGAGAAATTCACAAAAACCCCTCTCAAGCATGCATGGCAAGCTCCCCCATCTCAACGAAACGGCACCAGCCAAAACGGAACGACAAGAGTCGGGGATTCAGAGAGACTCAATCATCTAAAAGCCCTGACGACAGGGGGGAAGAAAAACCATAACCGAGGCGAAACCACCACGGCCCAAAAAAAAAAAAAACGCCACGGAATCCCGGCTAAGGAAAAGCCCGCAAAATGAATGACTAAACGGAGAAGCCCACGAGGTGACAAAACCACCATGGCCAGGTCCTTCCGCCACCAGCAACTTAAATATGAGAAGGACCGCGGACTGCCTAGATAGAGAAACAAGGAGGGAAGTAGTAAAGAGTTTGAGGGAGAAAGGACTACGTGCGGCGCGAACCTTCAGGTGCAGGTCCGTCGCTTGTCTGGCAATGTGGCGGTGTCCGCGGTCGGGGACGCGAGCGTTACGACCGGTTGCGAGTCCTGATGACGTACCGCATTCCGGGTCAGGGTGTCGGAGGGCTTTGGCGTGGTGTTGCAACGCGCAGTTCGGTGGGGGTTGGGTCCAAGGAAAGGGGTTGAAAGGGCTTTCGCTGCTGATAAAGTAGAAGACTGCTAAATTCGCTGACCGGGCGGTTGGGTTGCGGGGCTGGGGTGGGGCTCTGGTCGCGGAACAGCTGCTTGAGGGGGGGGGGGGGGTGGAGAAATTGGGGGCCTGCTGCCGTTTCGCGTCGTCGCGGCGATGTCGGTCCACCTGCGCTGCCGCATTCCACGTTGGAATCTTTGGTTCGTTCGGGCTGGCGAGGGGTAAAGAATGCCCCGCCAGCAGCCTGCTGCGAAAAACAGCAGGGAGGAGGGGGGACGGCAAGACGCGGTTGCGGCGGTCGGAGTCTACGAAGAGGGAAGGTTGCCCCTAGATCCGGGGGCAGGGCTCCGCCGGGGAAGTCGCCGGAGCCGGGTTCGCAAAATCAGGCGCATAGGCAGTCCTGCGTATACTGGTAGAAAGGGTTCAAACGGGGGGGCCACGATGAGTAAACAGCGGGGGCAGCTGGCCCTGTCACGGTACGCTGGGGGGGGGAAAATCGCTCTTGAAGGTAAGTCCCCGGTGGCCGGGGTTGTGGAGCCTTCGGATGGCGCTCGCGGCGAGTTCGAGCAAAAACGAGTCGGACTGGGGCAAAGGGTTGAAGATATTTCGTGGGGGACGAACGGCTGGTCTCTGTGAAGGGAGAGTGGAACGTGCGGGGCGTCAGTTATCCGCATCTGCGACAGGTGAAACTACGGTAAGTTGGGGTCCGCCATGCGGTCAAGGCGCAACAGCTGGTCAGTCCCTTTACATAGGGGACGACAGGCTGGCGTACGCGGTGTCTGGAGTGGGAGACGGGCAAGTCGGGGCCGACAGCGCCCACGAAGAAACGCCGCGGGGGGCCGGGGTCTCCGCGGAGACGCAGAGGTCGGTAACTGCGTTGACAAGGCTGATGGTTCGAGGTTTGATGAAAGGGCCTGACAAAGGTCACGGTCGTCGGTGATGGGGGGGATCCGACGCGGGTACCGGGGGGTTGAACGAAATGAGAGAAGGGGGCGTACACGAACGATCGCGGCCGGGCATTTCAAGTCCCAACAATACGGCTCGCCCCAAAAAGACCCTTTTTTTGTTTCTGCCCCAATCCCACTCGGTGGGGTCAAGAAGGGCAACCAACTGTCGCATCGGCGTCACAGGACAAACCGAAGCCCGTCACGCGATACAAAGGATAGTAGACCGGGGGGGAACAAGACTTCCCTGTAAGAAAAAGGGCTCTGATCGCGAGGCACAAAGAAAACAATGCGGACGGCGACATCGGGCGGTCTGGTCCTGATCCAGCTGACACGGCACGTATGGAAGCAGGATGCCTTCGAGGGCGCTGCATTCGAGAGAGAGGCACTAAAAAGGCGAAACTGGAAGCGTAGATTCGCCTACAAGCGGACGCGAGTACTTTTCAAAGAAAAACGTAAGTGACTCACCGAATGGAACACCACCCGCTGGGCCGGAGACCCGAATCCACCTAGGAAAAAAGAATAAGGAAGCGAGTGGCCGGGACTAGCTTCTATAGTTCGGAGGTGAGACAGGGGGCGACGACAAGAAGTAAACGGACTCGAACGAGTTCTGCGTGGGAGGGAGGGGAGGCTCGAGGCAAGGGAGGGCAGGTTGTGGGCTCCTGTAGGGGGGCGACGACTGGGAAAAAAAGGGGGGGAGACGTCCAGACGACCTCCTCGATTGGTGGGGGCGGTCAGCGTGCCACTCGTCCCGTAGATGGAACAAGGTAAGGCGTAACTAATGTCAAAAGATATGCGACGGGGCGCGTTTGAGTGACACCGAACTACAACGAAGATGCTCAGCTCTCAGGCGCTGGAGGCCGCTGGCGAGGAAGGGACACGAACGCGGGGCGAACGTGACGAGGGGGACGGTGACGGTATCGGACCTCGCAGCGGCGGGAAGAACGCGGCTGGCGTGGCCCGAAGTTGGTACGACTCGGCGGTGGAATGGAGGAAACTCTACCTACGGCGGGCACGGTCTAAGTGGTCAAAGAAGAAAAAGAAGGGTCGGGATAGGAAAATGCGTCCGACAGCTTGAGGTGGAACGCTCAGCGGCACCGGCGGACCGGCACCCGGCTGCTGCGGGGGGGTCGAAAAGGGGATTCTGTAAGGGAAGCCAGCCAACACTAGAAGGCACGAGAATGGACGCTCACAAACCGGCGCACACCAGTGACGTGGACCTACTACGGCGACCAGCTTACAAAAGGTGGGCCCGCCGACCTCGTCGAGCACCGCGTAGAAGCAAAAGGGTCGCGCACATCCTCTAAACAACAACAGGGGGGGAGGAGTGTGCGGGAAGGGTTGGGGAAAAAGAGGGGTGCAGGCGGGTCGGAGGGCACAGCTGTCAGCGGTTCCGGTGAGTGGTATGTCCATCAAAAGGGGGATATTGTTGAGAAGGTCCTACGGTAGGCGCTGACGGAGTTATGGGCGGGTTGCGTGATCCGGGGAGATGATCGAAAGGGGGACACACGAAAGCAGCCGGAAGTCTCCTTTGTAAAGACGAGTGCGCACCTCCAGCGGAAGCATCAAGTTCCCTATCTGGTCGACCCTACGGTACAGGGGCGTCGAAGGGTGTCTACCGTGCAGTCTCGGTTGAAGAGGACCCGAAAGATCACCGCCGCGAGTAGATACTAACGCGCCGCTAACGAAACCCCAACATTTCTCTACAAGAACACCTTCGATCCGGAAGGGGATACAAACGGTGAAAAGAGAAAAGAAGGCCCGACGGGAAGGGGCCGTTGGCCCCTCCACAGTCTAGAAGCAGCCGGCGCCCAGCGCATCGAGTGAAGCTTGTCTCGTCATCCACCCTAGCAAAAGGCTAGGACCTGGGGGGGGGCCGACTGGGGGGGGTGACCAACGAGGACGGACCCTGCAACTGATGAATCAAAACCAGCGAAAAAAACTCGTGCTGCGCGTACACCAAAGAGGGGCCGTCGACGAACTCGCGGCACACCCCCCCCATTAATAGGTGGCCATCAACCTGCCCGCAAGCAGTCACTACGATCGCCCGTCCCCCTTCACGGGCGGAGAAGGTAGCAGTTTCTTTAGAACAGGTGAACACCTGAAAATCGTAGAACAAACAGTCCACGCTTCCGTAGGGGTTGCCACTGCCAGAGTGCATCGGGGAGCGGAAGCGGTGTGGGGAAAGACGAGCCTGTCAGTTGAAAAAAAAAGGGGCGCGTCCTGTGGACGGAATCGGAGTCCATTCGGTTGAGGACGCGGGCCGCGAGCGAGCCGAGGGGACGAAGAGGTCCGTTTCGTAAACGATTGCGTCCAGCAGGGATCAGTCAACAAACGAAATGAGGGTCGCAGGCGAACGTCGCGTGGCTCGAAGAATCGAGAAGAAAGAAGATCCGCATGGGCGTGTTCCGCGTGATACCCAAAAGGGCCGGGACGGTCGACGGCTGGTCGGGTGCAGGGGCGCCAGATGTTCGAAGACCGGGGGGGCAGGGGAGAACTGAAACGTATACCCAAGGAAAGAGACTACTGGGAAGAAGAGAAAGCCGCAAGAAGGAAACGGGAGCCCAATCAGGGAGGTCGTTCAGCTCGTACTGAGAAGGAGAACCCCAAGCGAACAAGGTCAGCGTCCGCCCAGGAAACCCTATATCGCGCAGAGTCCATCAGTCACACTGCTCAACGGGTCCACTCTTACACGACTCTGAGGAAGGAATGGCCAAAAACTGGTATACCTGCACGTCGTGACGTCGAGGTCGGTAAAAGGCTTGCAAGTACCATAAAAAGGGAAACGAACCAAAATGAAAAAGAAAATTCGTCAAGCAGCACAACCTGGTACCCTTTAAAGAAACGAACACGGGTAAACGCCCGAATGTACTTTGACAACACCGGGAAAATATCCGTCTGCAGCGAACTGACGCGACACAAACCACGCTCAACCATCCGCAATGAAAACGAACCGAAAAGGGGAAAAATACCCGAACGCGCCCTGAATGAAAGCCTTGGAACGCTGCAGCTCCCAGGAACGACAGAATCCACCAAAAACGAAAGGGCCACAAACAAAGAGCCGAAGGGAATCGGAAGCAGAAAAAAGGTGCGTCAGTGACATGGCTCCAAACCGCATGTATTACGATACGGGACGCATCAACGGCGACCCGTCCGACGGTTCGGGGGGACATCGGAAGAAGAACTGCCAGAAAGTGGTCCAGCGCACCGCGCGGACTCTTAACCGCGCAGCCTTCCGCGTCGTAGACTCCAAAGTGCCACGGACCGGCTCCAAGAACGCTATGGGCCAGGCCCTATTGCCGAAAAAACCGCCGAAAAGCACAGAAGTGCCCGTTGGAGCAACACGCGGCGGAAGAGCAAGGGAGAGGGAGACGGGGGGGCGTCATATTATCGCGAGGAGGGAGGGTTCCCCCTCACTCCCTTCCCCCTGGAAGACCGGTTTCTGGCAGTCGGAAGGGGACGTTACATCAAACCGAGAAGAAGGACAAACGCAGCATGAAAAAAAAGCGCATCCTGCGCACGCGAATAGCGCACTAAACAACGCCCCCGCCCCAGCCCTGGCCCTACAACGGGGTAGTCCTAGTAACAGAGCCCTAGAGGGGACGACAACCAGCAACCGAACGGCGAAAAACCACGCCGCCAAAAAAGGACAAAACGCCCTACCGAAAATGAGACGCCGACCTAGACGGACGCCACTAAACTCCCACAAGCAGCAAACCATTACAGCCAACCAGCACGAAACGGAAGGGAGAACGCGCTTCTCGAGATCAAGCGGAAAACGAGAGAGGATGCGCAAGGAGACAGGGCGTCGAATCCGTGTGCTTGTGAGGGTTCAGTAAAAAGGGAGGGTGCGGATCAAAACGTGGCGAGCTTCAAGGGTGGCTTCCGTCGTCGGGTGCGTCCGCCGGGAGATTTAAAACCGGCGGGCGTGTTGCCGGAGGCTTTGCGTAACGCGCGTTGGTTAGTCCCAGGGGGTAGGGTTTAGAAGAGTCGTCATCCACTTTCAGGCTCAAATCGGCTGCGGGCGGGGGTTGTGGGGGCGTGGGTGGCGTGCGCAGAGGGGAGCTTGAAGGGAGTCTTGGGGTGTGCGTCTCGGGCAATGTCGGCGCGGGATCGGTCACGTGAGTCGCGGGGACAGGGGAAGGCCATGAAGGCCGTGCCGTTCGTCGTCGAAACGGTCGCTGGCCCCGCAAAAGGCACTGCGGAGTGCATGGTCGAGCGGTGTCGGCGCACGAGGGGAGTGCGAGCGGCATTCGCCGGAATGGGGAGTGCCCGCCTAGACTAAGCTAGGACGGGTAAGCGGGGGCGCCGTACAAAGGTTTCACGTACCAGCAGAGAAAACTGGGGGGAGTCGAAACTGAGTATTCAGATGGACTAAAAATAGGACGGCACAGGGAGCTTCGATCCGGAAAAAACGGGGCAGCGCAGCACGGTCAAGCACGTTTTACACGGCGAGTACGGGCGCGGGCGGGAAGAAAGGCATGCGAGTCCAAGGATGGGAGGAAGCGTCGGGTGATCTCGCGCGCAATAGAACCTGGCGAGCGGCAGCGGGCCACTGGAGTCAAGGCGTCGACGGGGGAGTGGGGCAACAATGAATCGTTCGGTCAGGGGTAGGGGTAAAACGTTGCGGATGTGGAAGAACGTGTCGGGGGCGTCCGTCAGTTATGGGGGGACAGGGAGAAACAGTATAGGGAATGGCCGACGGCATACTTTCTACGTCGGGGCAAAGCGTGTTGACTTACGAACCGGTGTCGGCGGTACGGGGGTCGGGCTTAGGGGGACCGACTGTGCTCGGCCTTTCTACTACTACCTAGGGGATATCCACCTACTCCTAGGAATACGTGACCATGTCTTTCGGGGACGCATTGAATTTTGGGAGAACAAACGAGTTCTAGAAGAGCTGTGTCCTTATAAGACGTTCATGGAAGCGGGGAACGCAACGATGGAACGACTTATAACAGAGAAGGGACGCGGGTGAGCGATTCAGAACCGTAAACACGGACTCGGAAGGATCTTCCACCAGAGCGAGGCCGAACACCGGGTGGCTGGTCAAGGGGGAGGAACCGCGTCTTCGAATTCAAATGCCACCCAGCCCTAACGCGTAAGATCAACCCGTGGAGTATCCCGGGCCAACCCTTCCCGGCAAAGCGAGCTCGATCTGACGTATCCGCGTCAACTCTCCAGGGAAAAGGAGCATCGGCGGGGCTGGGCAACCTGGACACGGGCACGGCATCGGTTGGCAACGGAAAGTTCACTCGCGTCGGCCCTTAGACGACATGGAGGTAAGGTCGTCAAGTAAAAAGGACGCGCTGAGGGGTTGGCAAGATACCGGACTTGCGCACCGAGTTAAAAACACCGCCCTTTGTGGCTGAAGGACCCCGAAGGGATCCGAGCCTGCAGAGTAAATCGACTCGACGTTTCCGGGGAAAAAGAGGGTGAGAGATGGGAGGGGCGAACGACAAGAAGGTAGGGTACGGCACGTGGCGGGGGGGGTGGACGGCGGGACGCTCGTCGACGGTTTCGGCTGTCAGGGAAGTTGTGTTTTGTGGACGACTAAAGGTCGGGCCCTAACGTTTGGTGAGGAAGTGCCCATGGGTGATCGGCTGCTGGAGAATCCTCAGGGGAGAAGGCTTAACTACGAGGAGGGGACAAACCCTGTATGTAAGACTACAAAGAGATATCCGGCAAAGAGGGGAACTACGAGGGACTGTCCGCCGCGCGGGCACGAGCATCGACGCGCTGAAGGGGACGGTATATAAACGATCCAGGTCGTGAGGGGAGCAACGCGCTGTGTCGGAGAGCCGCCTCGGGGACGGCAGACCTTCGCTGGGTACACGATACCCGGCAACGGCAATTGGACTACAAGCGGGCAGCGACCGCGACCTGTGCCACAGATAAAAAAGACGGACGTGCAGTGCGGGCAGAAGCATGTAGACCGCGGGCCGGCGGCCGCGACAACTGAGCGGGTCCCCGAAACGTGAGTCTTCCACGGGAAACGCCAGCCAAACGCAAACACCGCGCCGTCAAAGAGGCCTACACCGACGAGGGACCGAATTCGGGCAAAAAGGCGTTGACGTGCACTCCACGAGGTTCAGACGCGAAGGCGTTCAGTCACAAATTCGCATAAGCATCAAAAAACCACAACGAGGAGGAAAGAGAGAGGGTGCGGTGAGAACCGGTTGTGTACTCAGGTGAAGGCGGTCCCTGGTCCTGGTTTGTAGAAAAAACGTCAACGGGAGGGCAGCCGGTAGGTTCCTGAAAAGTGGGTAAAAGGGGAAGCCGTGCGTATGTCGCTTGGCGGGGAGGAAAAAGATCGAGTTCTACAATAAAAGACAGCAAGCAGCCGGGGGAAGGGGGCGTACGCCGAGTAGCGCCCGAAGCTGTCGGCCCGCGGTTGACCGGGAGGTTGTAGGAAACCGCAACAGAAAGTGATAACTGTTAAAGCCGTCTCGTTAGAGGTACCGACCGTAACCCTAAGGAGGAAGCCGCATTCAACCCCAGGCGGCAGCGAACGACCTCAGCGTTCTTCAAACGACTGCGACCACTCCGGAGAAGTTAAACCGTAAAACGTCACAGACTAAAAAGACGTCCTGCTCCATTCCGCAGCGACAAGCCCGGGACAATGGCGCAAGAGAGGGTAGTCTCGTACAAACGGACCAGCCCGTCGCAACCTTCGCAGGCGGTGCCTAAATGGGTAGTTTCCAGCAAGATCGAACCCACCCGGAACTTCTACAAGGAGAAAGAAAGGGCAGGCTGCTGCACCGCCGCAATAGATGAGGGTCAGTACCTCGCCGCAAACACCGTAATAGAAGCCCATTCAACTCCCTCCGACAGTCAAAAGAACGAGCCGGAGCAACGTCGCACTGGGGGCCGACCTCTGTTTCAAGTTAGAAAGGGGGTCGACAAAGACTCGTTAGAACAGCAGCCGCCTTCCGCCGAGCCCGCAGCGCAGTCAGCAATTGGGGGACAAGCGGTCAGGTGGTGTCAAACCTGCAGTGTAAGGTGGTGAAACACGGTCACCGCGCTGTAACGTTCGAATCGCGAAAAGGAGAGCGAACGAGCGGCGGAAGCAAAGAAGGTAGGATGACCGTCCACCGATACGTGAAGGGTTGGATGACCGCCATCGCCAACAATGCGGGTAGATAAGGAATCGCCATCGAGCCGCAAGATGCGGCCCCGGAAGGTCCCGGTATACCAGACTTTAAGTTGACGGGTGGTCGACCCGGTCGAAGACAGGGTTGGCCGGGGCTCTAAACCCTGAGAAAAAAGGGAGATCGAAATGGTGGAGATGAAGGAACTAGCGGGGTTTATACTGGGAAAACCGGCCTGGATCTCACTGAGAAGAAGTCGTTTACTTCACCACTGGACCTCCTTCGTAACCAGCGCCATCACTTTCGGGAATCAACGACCAGAAGAACCCGGAATTCGCCGCAGACAAGGGGGTCCATAAAAAACGACTGAACAAAACTATCCCTGGAAGAGGACCGACACAGGAGCGAAGTAGTGCAGACCCCGCTGAGTCTGTCGGGGTCCAACTGCTGTCAAAAGTCACGACACGCACCCCAAAGACACCGCAATCGTCAACCGCGATACCCTTTAGAACAAGGTTGGGCGACGCACGCAGGGAGTCCACTTGTGACACCACATCACTCAATCAAGCAATCAGGGAACCCTTTTGAACCACGCCCAGACGCTCTGGAAAGGCCGACGCACGACTTGGACAAATGACCAACGGGGGGGCCAACCAACGTGAGAGAAAAGGGACCGTGGCCGACTAGTCACAGAGACGAACCGGCCAGACCACAATACAGAACCCGCCCCAAAGGTCACGAGAAAAAGAGAAACGAGCCTCGCCGCAGGCGCCCGCGCGCGCGTCAACGTGCGTCGGAAAAGGCAGTGGGAGTTCACCGGCATCGTGGGAACTCTCACTAAAAGCCGCGTTGTAACCATACGCATAGGACAGCCAAAGCATTGCGCCGGGTACTCTCGTACGAACCCGAGTAAACCGGCGCCGGCGCAGGAGGATGTACGGGAAATCCCCACGCCCTTAAAATGCAGCCTACCGGCCAGCCTCGTATCGGCCGAAAACTAGCAGCCACAGGGCCCGGCTGGCTGGAAACCGAAAAGCGTCCGACATTAATGACGAACCCAACTGGGGGGTAAAGAACTAACCGCAGACGACCTCGAACTACTGAGAACCCGGAACGAACGAGGCCAAAAGCAACAAGCGCACACCCGACGCAAAGCAAAAGGACAAAGCCCCGAACGAACCCAAAAAAACACACGCAAGCAGCCGGTCAAGGTTATAGGCTGCCGGAAAGAAAAGAAGCCCTGAAAAAATGGGTACGCAAACAGCAACCGAACGAAGCGACCCCCTTGCCAAACGTCCCCGCAACCTCGGCGGACGAAACCCTCACGACGACGGAAAAAAGGGACGAACGCTCGCGAACCCCGCAACAAGGCAGCTACAAAAGAGGAAGCACGAAACGCACAGGACTTCGGCCGTCGGGCGGGGGGTCGCAAATCTCTAAACAAGAGAATTAAAATTAGAGATGAGCGAAAGGAGGAGCGTATCCGAAGTGCGTTTCTGATTGTCGTCGAGAGCGGTAGAGGGCATGTGGAGGTTGGGGGGGACGCTTTCGGGTCGAAGCGTGTCCCGTGGTGTCCCTAGTGCAAGGGATCTCCCCTTTCGAGGACGGGTGGGGGGTTGCGCGCCGTTAAAAGTTGAGTCCCCGTAGTTTGGGGGGGACGATGGGATCGTCAGCCTCAACCTACGTTGTCGGCTGCGGGGGGGGTGCTGGGGGGTTCGTGCGCTCTGGGGGAAACGGCAGCAGGCGAGTTCGCGGGGTGTGTGCGCTGTGGAGATCTTCTCTTGAGGGGAGAGGGTCCGCAGGGGCGGCGCTGCAGCAGTCCACGGAAAATTCTTGTGCAGGCGTTGAGACGTACCGTTCGAGCAGAGCCCATGAGCAGCCATCGACTGCTGCGGGGGGCGCGGTGTACACCGAACGACACGCGGGCGCGCGGGGGGAGGGGCAGCCGGGCGAGTTGCAAATCGGGAAGGGGGTGAGTTTACGCCGAACGCTAGCCAGATGCGCGGCGAGGGCGATGCAGCCACGATTTGGTACAACACGCGGACGGGGAAAAGTAACGTCGATGCCGTGACACGAGGGGGAAGCGGGCACCGGCACACACTGACGGCGGGAAAACGCGGCAGAGACGGCCAACGGCCGGACGGCCTTCACGTGCCCTGGGAGGGGTGCGGGTGCGGAGGGGACTGGCGGGAGGGCCAATTCGCGAGGGCGGAGGGCGCGCCTAGAGGTCGACGGGGGGTGGGCCCACCGAGGTGGGGGAGTCGAGGCTAAAGGGCCCCGGCGGGAAGCGCACGGGGGGCGTCAGGGGGGGTCCGGCATGCTGAAAACCTTTGTGGCCGAGGGGTAGGGGGGTTAGGTTACACATGCGGCGGTAGGGACACAGCTGGGGGTCCTTACGTGACCGTTATCGCTAATGGCTGTGTCGGGGGAGGGAGGTGGAGAGCCGTTGTGAGTTTGACAAGGAAAGCCGTTCGCAACACACACGCCGGGCGGGGGACAACAACAGGAAGGCGCAGTGTCGCGAGCGTTGCAAGTTCGGTGAACAGTGGGGGATGAAATGGACTCCGAGTGGGGAAAGTGCGGGTTGCCGGTGGGGAGGGGGGGACCGAAAACTTCGGGACGGGGGGGGGTGCTCATTCAAAAAGAAGCAACTTCCAAAATGACGGGACGCAAGGCCAGGTTTCAGCGATTTGCGCACTTCCCGGGAACGTAGTTCTTCATCTTGCCAGTCAGGAAGAGGGAGACCGGTCCGGTGTGAGGCCATCGGGGCGTCTTCACACACACCAAACGCTCAGGATCGACCTGCACCAAGAACACAGGAGAACTCGCCCCACCCGGGGGGATCACGGGAAAGAAAACGGAAAGGGAATCAGGCGGCTGATCGCTCCGGCTAGAAGTTTCACCTCCGCTCACAAGGGGGGACGTCGGTCGTGGGTTCCTTAAGGAGGGCAAAGGTAAGGAAAAAGACCCGTCGTCGAACTCGTCTTCGCGATGGAGGAAGATCTAGAAAAGAAAACGGGAAGTCTACGTCCGGGTCGGCTCATTAAGGTGGTTATTAACAAGTGCTCCATTGGGAAAACACACCAAAATTCACCCACGTCAACCACGCGGCGGGCCACGGGAAGAGGGAAAGCACGAGGGGCCGGGGATCAAGGGGCTAACGAGTCTGGGGCGCCAGTGAACGGCGGACTAAACGGCCTGGGCGGAACTCGTCGTGGACGTGCGGCAGTTGAAGGGGGAGTAATATTACAGTGGGAGGGAACCTGCGATACAGGTACGCGACCTCCTCGAGTTTGCGGCTGCCCGCAAAGGTGTTTTACTCGTCGCGGTCGCAGCCTCAGGGATGGGGGGGAATAAAAGGCGTTGGGAACACCTGCGGGCCACCATGCGCAGGGTTTTCACGGGGGTAGGAGTGGTGAGAACGCGACAAGGGTCCTCGCAAGGGAGCTGGGAGCGCGGGTCCGAGGGAGGGGACGCTCGGCCCCCCAGGACGACGTATGGGGGAGGGACGTACGTAAGGGGGGTGGAAAACGCTGTTTCGTTCGCCCGAAGGGAGGCGGTATGCCCTTCGAGGTGCGGGCGTACAGGAAGAAAAGGACGAACGTCTCCAAGTTCGGGCGAGAAAACGACAGGTCGGGGGGTCCCATATAACCTCGGGCACCGGATGCTGCCAGTGGTGTACTCCGGGCGCGGACGGCGCCGGATGCTTTGTCGACACGGTCGATCTTCGTGAAACTGGTCCAAGAAAAAACGAAAAACGCGCGGACACGTCCAGACGCAACAGGGCGTACGCACCGGGCGTTGAACTTGCCCCAAGGAAAGGACCAGCGTGTTGCCCGAAGGCGAAAGCCTGCCCGGGGGTATAAGTACACAACCGGGTATCCGAAATCTCTCTAACAAAAAAGTAGGGTGGGCGGTATCACCGGGGTTGTGTACTGAGCAAGGGGTCGAAGAAGGTCGGGCAAAAAGAGGGTCGTGTCGCCCGTGGGTTGTGGCATCAACGCGGGGAACGCCGAGACGAGGCGTCAGTCTGGACGTGCGGTAGGGCGACGGTTGCGTTCCAAGGGGAAGGGAAGGCGGTTTCGACAGTCCGACAGAACCTCCCGGTGTCCGCCGTGCGCGAGTACGCACGAAAAGGTCGGCACCAAAAGCTCGGTGGAGGGAGGGAGACACCCGGTCCGGAAGTGCCATTGTAGACTCTTGAGTTGGGAGCCGTTCACGGCCTGCGAAGGGACGATGCGAACGCTGGAACCGACGACCTCCCGTTTCTAACACTAAGCCAGGATACGTGAACACCCACATCGTCACGGCAAAAAAGTCAGGCCTGCTCGTGACGCGCGTCCGGGAGCGGAGTCCGCAAGGGACAGCGACAGAAGTTGTAAGTGACGGTCACCAACGCGGACCGACGTCGCAAAAAAATCAATGGGCCCGAAATGGTGTAAACTAACCCCCCTGAGGAAAAGAAGGACGGCACACGCGTCGTGCACACACGGAAACTGAAAAAAGAAAAAAAAAAAAAAAAGAAAAAAAAAGGGGAGAGGTTCGTCAGACGATTAAAATACTAAGAGAAGTGACTACTACCAAATTGAACCACGAAGGCACCGTCCAAGCCGCACGCCAAACCCAAGAAGCCGTGGCCGGAATCCGAGGACCCCTGGGTCTTGAGGAAGTCTAAAAAAATCAACTCTAAAAAGCCGAGTCCGGCAAGAGCCTGAAATATTGTCGGAAAGAAGCCGGAAGCCGAGGTTGTTCACTGCGGAAAACTGTCCAGGGGTATAGGTGAACCGTAGGGGCCCACGAGGCCGCTTGACGTCGAAGAGAGGACCATTCCAGGGCGTTCGTCTATCTAGGGTCGCGGCGAAGCGAAGACGGGTGCCGACCGATTGCCCAGAAATCCCAGCTGGATAGAACGTCAACCCGACTGAGAGAACGGAGTGCCTGACTCGAGACGTCGAGGGCACAAATGGACGCCCCCGGGAGGTCTTGTTCCCTGATAAAAAAAACTGGGTGATCTGGGGGGAGGCCTGAACGGGCTTCGGGTTAGTTCGACGCCATCGAAGAAAAGAGGGGGCTGGCTCACCGAGCACCCGGAACTGGGGGGGGGGAAGATGAAAACCGTATGGAGCTACTGGAAATGCAACGGCATTGATCAGAGTAAGTCGTGTGTACGCGTCGCCATACTAGGGGAAGGCGTTTAAACGCCCCCCGTCTTTATCAAAAAAAAATGCCGGAACGCGGTCCAAGGGCAAACCGACGCGACAGACGAGACACGCGTACAGGAACCCTCATAAGTGGGAGAACCAGCCGCGGTAAGGGCCGGAGAATACGCGCCCCCGCGAGTCGACGCACGCCAACCTAACGCATCGTAAAAGGAAACCCGTGCTTGTAAAGAGACCACTGTTGCGCACGCCGAGACTCAGGGATCGTCCACGTCCCTTGACCCCATCTACTGTCGGGGCAACAAAGTATCCTGGGGAAAAAGCAACAGAACTGACGGTCGACAAACGAAACAGCAGGGCCACATCCGCCCGCCATGGAAAAAAAACGACTCCCCGGCCTGGGCAAAACAAAGGCGCCCCGAGGGCCGCAGTGCCCCCGCTGCGCTCGCAGGGGCATAAACGGCGCGAGAATCCACCGACGCGCACCGCAAAGGGGGAAAATGGCAAAGGAGGACACCGAGAGCAGATGAATCCGGACCCGTAAGGACGAGGAACGGTGACCGTAGGCCAGGAAGTCCCCAGCCGCATGAGTGACACAGCAATCGGGGTCTCACATGTGCGAACCTAAGAGGGTGCTAAAAGAGATGCAGTCGAAGGTGCTGGGGTCGAGCAAAAACCGACCGTAGCAACCCTGCTCATCCTTCCTGACGACGGAGGTAGGCTGGGAAACTCACCCAAAAAAAGTAGCCAGCGTCATGCCAGAGAAAAAGATCCCGGAACCTACAGTCCCCCTTCCGCGGCATGCAAGAGGTCGGCATACCTAAATCCGGACCGACGAACTCATTATAATGCCCTGTTGGCTGCTGAAGAGAGCGGCTGATCAACAGGCCTCGACGGACTCGAATACGAAAACGTGCACCAAGCCACACCAAGACCCACCCCGCTCAAGGAGGCCTGCCAAAAAAAAAAAAAAAAAAGCGCACGGAAAAAAAACCAGCCTCACCCGCCCCACGCCCCAACGCAGCCTACAACGATCCAGATCAGACGCAGCATCGCAAACCGGACAGAAGAAAACCACGCAAAGGCCAACGCTCACCACCACCGAAAATCACGCCCCGCACGAGGACACACGAAACGATCGGACCCCACACCAAGGCCAGCTACCGAGCAAAAAACCGACCAGCACGAACAGGATGCGCACGCGGCCGACGCCGAAAAAAGCAAAACAACGGAAGAGAGAGATAGGCGCAGGCGAGGCGGCGAATCGGGCGTCGGCTGGCGGCGCAGAGGGAATGCAGTGGCGGTGTGTCCGCGCGGGGTCGAGTAAGGTGGGCGGGGTGCCGGAGGCTGGACGCGAGGGTGTCCCTGAGCGGGGGGCCAGGAGTGGGGGGAGAGACGGTGCGGTCTGGTTTAGTCCCGTGGTTTTTCTGCTGATTATTAACTATCCAAGAAAGAGGGGTTGGTGCCTGGTGGGTCGTGCGAAAGCGCGGCATTGTGGGGAGGGTGGTGTGCGCTGGCTGGGGCCTTGTGGGGGTGGGTTCTGCATCGGGAAAAACGGCAGGGGAGAGGCAAACTCGCGCTGCAGCAGGCCGTGACTAAAGTTAAGGCGTTCCCTTAAAAACGGCGCCAGCCAGGGCAATAGCATGTGAAAAGGCGGTGTGCGACCGAAGGCTGCGGCGGGAGATCGCGCCGTGTGGGTACTATCCAAGTGGGGGCAAAGCCGTAAGAGTCGCGCAGTTACGCCGGTTCACGGGAGGAACCAGCAGGCGAAATGCAGGTTCTACTGATCCCGACAAACGATGTGAGCACAGCACGATGCCGAAAGGGGCGCAAGGTCAAAATTGGAAAGCGCTGACGGGCGAGGCCGGCCTCGGCGATGGGTGGGAAACTTTCCCCGGTGGCCCGTGCGGGCGCGTCGGCTGCGCCGCCTGGAAGAGGGCAAAGGTCACACTGAAGGCCCTCGGCGTCAAACGGGTTGCCAGAAGTTACGGTCGGGGAGTGATCGCTTGAACTTACGTGTCGGCGGGACGCAGAGGGGGGGGCGTCGCTGAGATCTGACCCCAGTCAGGCTTGAAGTGATGAATGTTCAAGGACGTTACGAAACAAGGCTGGCGTCGGGGCACGCTAATTTAAAACGTCGGTGGAATGTGACCGGACTGGCAGTGTGGAAAATCGGCGGGGGCCTTGGTCAGACTTGCCACGGTCAGCCTACGACACAGCTGGGGATGTACACAGCAAACGAAAAGATAGGTCTGCAGTTTGGACCATGACTTCTGTGCGAATGGGGGAACAGTGGACTCAGGAGTGAAGGATCCTGCGCGGGTCTTGGGTTCGTGATCTTCTACAAGGAGGACGGGTACACAGAATTTGCTTACGGGGAGACGACCGCACGGAATTCTCCCGGTACGCTCCAAAAAAAAAAAAAATGGGGGGCAGCGTTTTCCGCAATCCCAAAGACGGTCCTCACTCCCTGTCAAGCAGACGGCTTACTGTGGGAGAATGTCCAATGAAATATCGTAGGGGACATATGGGGGCACCTCCACGAATCACCGTCACGCGTTACCCTAACATGTGGGAGTATCACCACAAGCACCCCACACTGGCTGGGATCGTAAACATCGAGCGTGGCACACATCACAGCAACTACAGTCAGTGACGGGGGGTTCCATGAACGACTGTACTGCAAAAAATCCGAAATTAGACGCGACGGCAACCTGGAATTGAAGATCGCGATTCGAAAGAAAGACACGGAGCTCGCTTGTGTTGTGTAATTACCCCGGACGTCTCCAGGAAGCCAACAGAACCTTCCGCGCAGTCCCCGAGACTCACCGACGCTTCGGGGAAAGAAGACGCTTGGCATTTAGAGGGGGCTTCGTCTTTCTCGGGAAAGAATTCGCGGAAAAAATTCACTTCTTAGTGGAGCTCGGGAAAAGGGATGTAAGGGGGAGGCATAAAGTGTGGCCAGGATAGGGGGGTAGACGGGACAGGTAATCGTGACAAAGAAGACTAGTTGGGGCTGAAACCGCCGCCTGGTGGGGAAAACTCGAAGCTGGAACAGACCTCAGGTCATTGTTATCGGAGTTGGCCACCAGTCTGCCCGCGAAGGGTGAAAAGTGAGTTGGGGACGAAAGAATCCTTGTCCGCACAGGGGCTCGGGCGGAGGGGATCGCTTCTTGACACGCGGAAAAACCACGAGCATGACGACGTTGAACGTGGACGAAGGAACAGTCCGGACGGCTCGCGGTACTTTTCTAAAAACGAGGTCGACGCCAGGGGTCGGTATAGGAAAATCCCGGAGGGAAGGGAAGTACAAAAGAAAGGGGGACAAGGGCACGGTGAGACAAGGGCGAACGCGCCGGGGCGGGGTACGAACCGCACCGGCGCCAAAAGCCGGGAGCACTAGGCACCTGGCCGCAAAGACCCGGCTTCTTGGACGAGAAAAGGTAGGTCCACTGGATCCGAACCGGCGCCACGCACGTCCCACGAAACGTGGCCGCCGGGCTTTGGACGACCTACCACTACACCGGCTACTGACAAGCGTGTGCCCGCGAAATCACGCCTGCACCGCGTATCAGGTACACGGTTGACGCACCGCACAATCTCAAACGAGATGAAGATATAAACGGTTGTAAGAACGCGTTGAAGGGCGCAGGTCGAGGGAAACGCTGTGCATGGAGGGGTCGCCGGTGGTGGGTCCACGTCAACGCTGCGGTGTGTCATGCCGGGAACGTCGTATCGGGAGGGTTGGCCGGTGCGATCACAGTGAAGATCGACCGGTCGACACGTCCCTACAGCAAGACTCGGGGCCGTGCCGGGTGCCCGAAGGGAGGTCGGAGCCACCAGCATCGGGACATGTCATTGTAGCCCGTCCGGGAGGCCACCGAAACTTAGTGCCGTCCCTGGTCAGCGGGTACCAGGGATCCCACAAACCGAAGTGCATACCACCAATAAGCTAACTCCAGCGTGGAGTGCCCGAACCAGAAACAGGAAAGTCCGGATACGTCACAAGAGTCACGTACGCCGACGCGGGTTTCGCGACCAAGACCAGCAAGGCGCCAAAAACTGCCGTCAAGCGAGTTGTGGGAAGCGTCCCGCAATCAAAAAGCAACCTGCGTCATGGTTGGGTCCACCGGGGCCCAGAAAAAAGCCTGGAAACAGGGGAAGAGGTAAACAACGAGGGGAAACCGGCCGAACTCTAGGAGGGAGTCTACGCTGGTACCCTTCTCAGCACCCCATTACTTCAGACAATGCCCGCGGGAAGGGCACAACAAAGGAGACGTCCCACCTCGCAAACTTTTCCTGTCGGGTCCCGAAATTCTTGTTTTCGAGTATACACTCACGTAGAAAAACCCCGTAGCCTCGAAAGCCGTGCTCCGCTTCGTACAGCGTCGGGGAAGGGAAGTAAGCGGGCTTGGGACTTAGCAAAGGGGGGTATAGGGGAAAAGGCGCGGGAAGGCCCTGTAGTCGAAGAACTTCCAGTCCAGGTAGCTCTCGGGGACAAAGATCGCGCCGAGGACAGGGTCCGTTGCGTCCAACTGACCGGAGTTCCAGAGGGGACCAAGTCAAGATCACTGATTAGCGGTGTAGGCGGGCCTCGCGGAGACCGCCGGGACGGCAAATGAGGTCTTGTTCCGACTCCACTACTGGGGGGGATCGTGTACAGCGTCGACGGTCGGTGGCCACGAAAAGACGTGGTGGGCCTCACGACCCCCACCGGAAAAGCCGAGCGGGGAAGAAGAGAAAGAGCAGGGGAGCGCTGGAACGCTGACCCAAAAAATTGGACCGTCCCGTCAAGGAAGAAAAAGGGGGGATCTCAAACGTACGTCGAGAGGTGTCCCCAAGCAGAAGCCGTCGCGGGGAATACCCGATCACAGAACGCGCCTGTCAGCCAAGAGGCGTCGACTGGCCACCAGAGAGCGGGTAAAACGCACCAGAGGACAGTACGTGATGGGAAGACCTGGAAGCAGGGCGTGCTGTCGGCAACGGCTGCGGCAAAAGTACCCGAAACCACGCCACTGAGGCGCAACTGCGCCGACGAAAGAATCGGGAAAGACGATCACCGTCTCTTTAAAGAACGTTAGCCGACTGGGACAAGGGACGGAAACGAGTCCTTGAAATCACTAAAGAAGGGAGCCAACCCTGACTTCAGCTTAAACGGATAACTGAACGCTCACCAGACACAGCAGCTTAAGACCGCGCCCAGGCCATGTACAGCCGAGAAACCAGATCAATTATAACAGCAATTCCTACATCCTGGCAAAAAAAGACCGCTGGAAGCAAACTTCATACTGATCCGGCGGGCAAAAGAATACAGACCGAAAAGGAATTGGGCCTGGGGACAAAAAAAAGAAGAAGCCGAGGCAGGTTACGCATCCTCCTTCCCTCCGCGCGAGAACCTGCTTCTGACACAGACTCCTCATTGAGGAAAAGCGTGACACGCTTGGCGAAGAAGAGGGGTGTAGTACCAAGAGGGGGATAAATCGACTTCCAGCATGCGCTGCAAAAAACGACGTATAAAAGGGGAGCGCTTCGTACCGGCGCCTTCCAGGACACTCGGAGCGTAGCGGGAAACGCAAACCGCCCTGCACGTCGCAATGCCCGCGACCGGCCAAAAAAGAGCGGGGTAGGCAAAGCGCCCACAGTCACTCGCAGGCCAGGGAGGGGGGGCGTCATACACTACCCGCTCCCGAGTAAGGTAATCTGCACAATGGAAAGAAAAAAATCACCTGGGGCAGCGGCGCGCCCCGAGTTGACCGGCCCATCGACAAAAGGAGAGAAGGGCCAAGCCAAAAAACCCGCACAAGCCTGAAAAAAACGAAGTACCCAAGGCGCAGAACCCACACACAAAAACAACACCTCCCGTCAGACCCGGGAGTCATTAGTCTATTATGAAGAACAGTTAAAAACTGGGGAGGGGGGGGAGACAAGAACGGGGGGGGGAGAAACCCACAAAAACTTGCAAAAAGGAAAAACCACCCGGGAAGCCTCCGGCGACGGTCAACAAAATAATTAAGAACACACTTTAAACGATCGGCCAGAAACCTAAAGACCGGAATGGGTAATCCAATTGCCAGATACAGCTAGGAAGAAAAGCACGAAACTAAAAGGTACGGATTCTCCCCTGCGGGACGACTGACGCCATCTAGAGAAAAAAAAAACAACCGGATTAGTATTGAGGGTGGGGAGCATGGGAACAGGATAATCCTTCCTTTGTTGAGTGCTGGTCGGCGGGGCGACTTTGATCTTGAAATGGGGGTGGTGGGGTAGAGGGAATGGGGGGTATTTATGGATTCCGTACGCGGCGGCGACGGAGGACGGAGGCGTGGTGTGTTGAGGCGTGGCCAGCGTGGTCAAGTTCATTTGCTGTTTTAGTCAGTTTTTCAGGGCTTGTCGCAAAGAGAAGCGAGTCATACTCTGGGGAGAGGGCCGTCGGTGGTGGGACTGGTTGGGTTTCGTGCGCAGAAGGACGTCGCGCAGACTTGCGCGGGGT
>Ga0179593_1671016_pt1 | contig 21856 bp, 34 predicted proteins | sample CZODoug2_1_08_16_FD_185931 | JGI IMG/M metagenome (GOLD analysis project Ga0179593, IMG submission 185931) | Vadose zone soil fungal communities from Angelo Coast Range Reserve, California, USA - CZODoug2_1_08_16fungal (PacBio error correction) | ecosystem: Environmental > Terrestrial > Soil >...
ATGGGGACCGGGCCGGGGGGATCAAAAAAAAAAAAAAAGCTAATGTGGCTACATTTAGGTACTGTGGGAAATCAGTATGGACGGATTCAGCACCAAGAAAATGCACCCAAACCCTCAAGAACTATGGGAAGAAGAAGAGTAAGAAACATCAGGGGGGCCCCGACCCCGCAGTGGAGATTGAAAGGGGGGGCACTGCCACAAGGGGGAGCGAGGAAGTAATTTTGTGATCAGTAAACACAAAACTGCACAAGGCCTCCGGGAACGTACCCGGGGGAATTGAAGGGGAGATCTTCAAGAAAAAGTGGGAGATTGCGGAACAAGGGATAAACATCCCGCCGGCGGGAATAGAAACGAGGGGCATGTTCTGGGGCGCACTGTGGGGGGACTGGCTGGATCCCTGTGTAGGGAAAAAGGGTGGGCCAAATACGTGGGGCGGGAGGAAGGTCACATTTCCACAACCGGGTCCACTACAAAAAACCCCCCTCTAGGGGGAAAGTGGAAAGAAAGGTCCTTTTTGTGAGGTAATTAAGGGGAAAATTAGATGGTTGTACTAAAATACTGGAACAGGGCACAATTCCAACTGATGTTGACAGGAAGGGATGTGTTGCCCGAAAAGAAGCAGAAAAGACGGAGGGACCAAGAAGTTTAAATAAACGGGTGGGGTACAAACAGCAATAAGGGTCTGAGGAGAAAGTGGGGGGGGGGGAGCGGATCAGTGAAGAACAAAAAAAATGTTCTATGTCTCAAAGCGGACAGGATGAAAAAAAAAGGGGTGGTAAAATTTCGGGACGGTGCCGGCGAGAGCTAAAAACCGCGGAGACCAAAATAGCGAATTCCAAAGAAGCCAAATCTGCCCATTGGGGGTGGCGAAATGGGGCCCCAGACAAAAAGCGGAAAAAGGGGGGAAAGGAGTAATTACAAAGACGGGGGGGCGGTTTCCACGGAAGGGGAAGTAGGGTTGAAACCAAGCTAGAAATCCTCAAAAAAGTATGAAGTCCTAATCAGGGGGGGGGGGGGAAGGGGGCTCTGTTTTTTGGGTTTAACGTTGCTACCGGCAATGGCAGTTCGAAATTTGGTTACGAGGACGGAAGTGGACGGGGGAAAAAAAAAGAGCAGGGTTGAAATAAAAAGTGAATCATTTTTGAGAAAAACGCACATTCAATCTGGAAAGAAAGAAACGGGGGAAAAAACCGTAAACTTCGCAATGGTGAAAAGGCGCAACGAAGGACACACACTAACCTTGTTGGGCGGAAACGACCAAAAAACTGGAATGGGTTTCACAACAGGAAGGTCCAATTTTGCCAAGGCTGAAAAAAAAAATTGTGAGATTGGAAACAAAAAGAGATGCCACGCGAAGTGGGCAACAAGATAAACGCCTGGCGGAAAAGGAGGAATATTTTCCCGGTTAAAAACCGCCACAGGGGGAGGCAAGAAAGGTGAGCACCAAAATGATGCCAAGAGCCAGCCCCAAGATTGCGAAACTAGACAAAAGCCAAGCGGGAAGGACGGGGAGCTAAGGGGGGGAACGAGAGGCAAATGCCGGTTCCGAAGGGAAAAGAAACGGAACGTTGCGAGAGAGGTTAACACGGAAAAGTTCAAAACGAAGTCAAGGGGTCACACTCTGGGGGGGATGAATCACGGACCGGGAAAAACGAAAGGGCCAGGGGTTCCACTACGCACGATTACGAAGGTGGATCAACAATGTATCAAGGGAAGCCGAGGCCCAGGTAACTGCAGTACCAGGAGAGGGAGTGACAAGTTTTGGAAAACGGACAAATAGTTACAAAAGTTCCGGGAGGGTGGTGTGGGGAACGACGACCAACAGCTCCAAAAGGAGAATGGGGGACCAAAAGGCGATATCATACTTTCAGTTTTTTTTTGGGTTGGGGTTGGTTTTGTTTTTGGGGGGGGGTGTTGTTTGTGGGGTTTGGGGTGGGGGGGTGTTTTTTGTGGTGGGTTTTTGTGGGGTTTTTGGGTTGGGGTGGTGGGGTGGTGTGTTTGTGTGTTGGCGGTTTTTTTTTTGTGTTTTAGGGAGGGTTGGTTTTTTTGGTTTCTTGTTGGTTGTTGATGGGGGGTGTTTTTTTGTGGTGGGGTCTTTGTTTCTTTTTTAGTGGGGTTTTTTTTTTGTTGTTGGGTGGGGTTGGTTATTTTTTTTTATTTTGGGGTTTTTTGGGGGGGTGGTGGGGGGGGGTTGTTATGGTTGGGGGGGAGAGGGGAGGGTTTGTGGATGGAGGAGGATAGTGTTGGTGTGGTGAGGGGTTTTTTGGTGGGGTTTGTTGGTTGGGGTAGGTGTTTTTGGGGGTTGCGGCATTTTTTGAGTGTCGGGGGGTGTTTGTTTTTTTGGGGTGTGTTTTTTTGAGTTTATGGTGTGGTTTTTTGGGGGGGGGGTTGGTTGGGGGGGGGGGGTCGGTGTTTTTTGGGTGGGTTTTGGCGGGGTTGTAGGTTTGGGGTCTGTTTGTTGTTTTTTGGGTTAGATCGAGGTGGGTTTTTTAGAGGTGGGGGGGGTTGGTTGTTTTTTGGGTTTTTATGGGTTTTTTGCTGTCTTGATAGAGAGGGGGGGGTTTTCTGGGGTGGTTTTGTAGTTTGGGTTTAGGTTGAGGGGTTTGCGGGTTGTTTATTGGGGGGTTGTGTTCGAGGGTTTTTGGTCGGAGCAGGGGGGAAGGGGTTTTTTTTTGGGTGGTTTTGGGTTTCGGGGGGGGGGGGGGGAGGGGGGGGTTGGAGGTTTGGGTGGGTGGGGGGGTTTTTGGGGGGGGGTGGTGGGGGGCGGTAGAGTTTTTTTTTTTGTGGTGGTTTCTTTATTTTAGGGTTTGAGGTTGTGGGGGTTGGGGGTTGTTGTGGTTTTGGGTTTGGTATTGGGGGGTGGAGTTTGTTTGGAGTTTGGGGGGGGTGGGGGGTTTTTTTTATGGGGGGGGGGTTGTGTTCTTTGGTGGGGGGTTGGTTTTTTGTGGAGGGGTGGGTTTTTTTTGTGTTTCTGTGGGGTTTTTTTTTTTTTCTCAGGGTTTGGAACTGTGGTTTTGGTTTTTTAGGTTTGGGGTGAGTTGGGTGGGTTGGTTTTATGGTAGAGTGTTTGTTTGGGTTGGGGGGGGGTTGTTTTATGGGTGGTTGGTGGTATTTTTTTGAGGTTTTTTTTGTCTGAGGGATGCTGCTGGGGAGTGCGGAAAGGCGAACGCGGGGAAGAATACGGCGGGAAAACCGTTTTTCGCAGCTAAACAAAGGCGCTTCAACCAGAACCCGGGTACTCACAGGAAAACTGGGGACCCCCCCCCCCCCCCCACGGGGGGGGGGGCAAACAACAAGCGGCGGGGAACAATAACAAAATTGGGGGAAAGAGGGGGATCATGAAAAAAGCAGCGAGGGGAGACCTATGCCGGGATGGGTAAGCAAGTAACGGCACCCCCCCCACAGCTCGAAAAACTTGGGGAGGGAGAACAAAACTATGAAAAAAAGGAAAAAGGCCCCGACGGGTGACAAAAAGGGGGATTGTGAAAAAATTGAAATTGGGGAAGTGTGAATAAACTGAAGCGGTGGGGGAAAAGAAAGGTAAACGAGTTATAAGCCAATAACAAAAAGAGAGAGTGACGCATAAGCGAAAAGGGCAAGGTGAAGGGGGGACTACATGATGGGTGACGAATGGCAAGAAATGGGAGTTGGGGTGGGTAGGCAAGGGGGAAGGCGGGCAATTGACAAAAAAATGTACCTAGTCACCCCTAAACGAAACAGGGGAAAAAAAAGGAAAGGAAGCGGGATATCTGAGGGCAAAAGGGGAAAAAAATTAACCGTCCGCCCGGAAGCCATGAGGGGGGGGAAAGTGGGCTGGAAACAAAGAATCAAGAGGTGAGGGCCAGTGGGGGGAGAAAAAAAATGGAATCGGGGAGGGGGAAAATGATATACACAGGGAAACGAATCGGAAGGGGGGAAATCTCTCTCCAAAAGGGGGAAAGGAAATAATATATATTGAAAGCCGGGGAGGGGAGAAGGGAAAATGTGTGGAAGTTGGACAAAGACATCAAACCGATTTGATCCCAAGGGACAAAAAAAGTTTAATTAGATGAGAAAAAACGGTGACAACCACCGCACAGAACCAGAGCCCTCCGCAAAACCGGAGAGTGGAATCCTATTGAAACTTTAGGGCACAGCAGTAATTACATTGGCTTTGGATTGCCAAGCCCCCCCCCAGGGAGGAGGGGGAAAAAAGGCGACATAGTGGGAACTAAAAATCCTTAAAATCGTCGGCAAAAAAAAAATAACCAGAAGGGCCCGGACTAACACGTAAAAAATCGAGCACACATGGTAACTTGGGAAAACGTTAAAGGGCCGGTCCCAGGAAGGGGGAAAGGGGCTATGAAAGGAGGGTGGAGGTGGTAAGAAACCAAAATGGCATCGGGGACGGCTTTAAAATAACAGGCACAAAAAAATCCACCAGCCGGGAATCCAAAAAACGTGGTATGGAACGGTTGGGGAGGTGAGCAGAAAAAAATGAACGCACGTCCCAGGGAGTCGAGGTACCCCATACAGCGGGAAAACACCGAGGACGAAAAAGCGATACAGAGGAAAAAAGATTTCACACGAACCACTTGGGGGGAAGGAGGTTTTCAACCACACATCGCCCGGAAAAAAATAGTGGATCCCAAGACCACCACAGTTTTCTGTTCCCCAAGCAAAAGGAGACCCCCCGGTGCAGAGGGGGGGGGGTTCTGGAAGTATAAAGAAGGCACGGGAAAAAAAAGGACAGTTTCTTGGAAAGCAGGGCACGCCGGTCACTAAAGAGCCCACAAAAAGCAAAAAAAAAATTGGGAGAAAGGAAGAGAGACGGTCGGGGTGGGTCAAGAGACAGGGGGGGGCGAGATGCGCAGCCAAAAACGAACGCGCACGAGGAAAAGAGGTGGCACGTGTGAACAAAACAGGGGGGGGGGGGTAAATCAAAGGAGCAGGTTGGAAGTCGAGACGGGGCCCCGGACAAGTAAATGGTCACGCTTTTTAAACGGGGGAAAGGGGGTGGAAGGAACAAAGGAGGGACTCGAACGAAAAAGCCCGGGGAAGGCAATGGAAAGTTGTGGGGGGTGCCATGGTCATAAAAAGGAAGACAACACACACAAAAGGGTGAGGGGATAGGAAGAAAGGTCCAAAAGAAAAAAAGGAAGCTGACAAGGGACGCAGAAAAGATGTACGGGGGGGAGACTCACTGGGGGGGTTAAAAGGCATTGGAAAGTGAAAAAGAAATGGGGAATTCCCCGTTAAGACCCCCGTACCGGGAAGGGTGCCGCAGTTTCTAAGGGGCAATGGACCGGAGTTGGGAAAAGGAGGGACTCCCCACACTGGCGTTAAAAGAAACCGCCCCTTAAGTCTTCGAAAAAACGGGAATATACTGCAAAAGAGAAAAAAGCAATCTGTCGGGCAATGAAGGATATAGGGGGGGGGAACAGTCTATTCAAATAGGGGAAAATTCTCGTTGCAAAAAAAGGGAAATAAACAGGAAGGAAGCTACCGGCATTTTGGTCGGGCAGTCTAGGGAACAGACAGTCCAGGGGGAAGTGTTCTGGGAGAAAGGCTCAAAGATTGGAGGAGGAGGTGTGTTTCCCAAGGGAATATTCGGCCTCAAGCCGGGAAGGTTGCCGGGGGTCGCAAAAACTTTCATTCAACAACCGGAACCTACGGTTTGGATAAACACCCCAAAACATGGGACAAAAGATCGGAAACCTTTTCGCCATGGGCAAGGGGAGGCACACAGGGCACAGAGAAAACAACTTAACTCCTGTGTAGGTTAAGATCATGGAAGGTGGAGTAGGGACGCGGGGGGGAGAACGCCAATAAGGAAAGGGGACGGCCCAGGGAGTTTACACCGGAACGCGAACAATTGCCAGAATGGGGGGGCAGCCAACCAAACACACCCGGAAAGGGCCCAACGGGGTCGTACCATTAATTAGGGAATTAGTGTGGGGGGTATCGTTAGATAGGGACTCCAAAAAAAGGAATTAAAAAAAAAAACCCTCATAGGTCCAACTCTTTTTTTGGTGAAAGAAACAATAGCACGTGGACACAGTTCGTGTTGGGAAAGTTTGTTCAAATGTAAGAAGTGCCGAAAAGACCCACAATGGGGGTGTTCAGGACCCGCCCCGGGCCCGGAAGGTGGTTGTTAGGGAAAGGTGCGTGTTAAGAGAAAATGTGGAAAAACGCACGGTATGCACCAAAAGTTTTTGGATGGTCGAACAAATTGCAACCCCGGGGGGCCAAAAACCAGAAGTTGCGTAAGGTCAGGCAGGGGGGTTTTCGCAAGTTTTTGAAGGTGAAACAAGGGTCCAGTGGGGGAAAACAAAGTCAAAAATGCAAGGAACAATGAAAGGAGGAGGGGGAAGTTTCAAAGAGGGGGGGGTGCCATTAAGCGTGGAGGGTTTGTGGTCCCCGGGACAGCCATTCCGACCTCCCAGGGGCAGCCGAAGGCAAAAGATGGGAGAATCAAAAGTGTGGCCCGCTCCAGAAAGCAGCAATAAACAGGAGGAAAAGAAGGCCCAAACGGAGGGAGGGTCACTTGAAAAACCACCGGGGAGCAAGCAACCGTGGGTGATCAGATGCAGTCGGGGGAGGGCGGACAAGAAAGGGGGGCCCTTGTGGGGGAAGGCTGGACGCGACAAATTAAGACGTCGAGCCATAAACTCAAACGGGAAAACAGTGCGGAAAAACACAAGAAGAAACGGCCACCACTGCGGGAAACCTTGGGTAAACAATTTTTTAAACAAGACACTTGGGAAAGGGTACATGAGGGGGCTTACAAACTAGGTAAGAAAACAAGGGCAGGGGCTTAATTTAAGAAGGATTCGAAGGGCCAATTAGCAGGAGAAAAGGAAGCCCACAAACAAGAGAGGGATAAGCTCACAACAACAAACCCAAAAAGAAAAAAAGAGAAAATCGAGCCACGGCCGGTGCATCACTTGAAGAGGGGGCTATAAAAAAAGGAAGGGGAAAAAAAAAAAAAATCAGGCGCCATACGGAGAAACCGAAACATGGGGATTTCCTCATAATAGGACCTAAAATCTAGGAGAAACAAGGAAAAAGGGGGGGTGTGAAAATAACCAGAAAGGTGACGCAGAAAGAAAAAAAAAAGTTTTCCCCGCACAGTGGCCAGTATGAAGGGGGGGGGCTAGCCCTCCGCCACAAACCCCGGAACGGGGGGCGGGACCAAAACGTATTTCAACACGGGGTCAGTAAAAGGCGAAAAGAAAAAAAAACGGTTTTGACTTGGGGGGGGCAAGACAAGGCGCCGGTCCCAATGACAAAACCCGCAAAGCTTCTCATTTACAATGGTAGCGAATGTGGGGCGGGAGAAAAAAGAAGGTATTTGCAATCTCTGGGGAACAGGCTAAGCCTGATGGGGACCGGACGGAAAAAATCGGGCGAACCATACACGGGCTGACAAAGAGAACCAAGTCGACTGTAAGCGGGGAAGGAAGTATTTTGGCGTAAGACCTGTAATTAACCGGAGAAAAAAACGAACAGAAAGGAACCAAAAAACGACCGAAAAAGCTGGCCAAGGAAAAAAAATGGGGGGCCTAGTCAGACTGGGGGACAGACGGGGGCAGACGAGGTTTACGGACCAAAACAAGGGCAAAGGCAAAGACAACCTTGTCCGGAGGGGACGCTGAAGGGGAGGGGGGGGGAGGGAGACAGTGCAACTTTTTGGGGGACGGGGAGGGGAGGGGAAAATGTCAAAAAAAATGTACGAGGGGGAACCACCTGACCAGGAGAGGAAAAAGGGGAAAAGAGGGCGGAAACTTTGCGGCAGGAGATCGAAAACAACTACTCAAAACCTAAAGTCATGAGCGCCCTCGAAACGGGAAAAAAAGGTACACAGAAAAAGTGGGGGGGGGTGCGAGTAAATCGACACTTCCTTATGACAGGTGTTTGGACTGGCAGCAGGAGTAGGTAAGAAAAGCAACGGAAACAAACGAAACAACAAAAAGGGGGGGGACTAAAAAAAAAATCACAAAAGAAAGGGGGACCTTGGGCAAAGATGTGGACGTTTGCTGCACAAAAAAAAAACGGGCAAAAAAATTTCCGAGATTTTACGGGGGGGGGACCGGGGGGGTAACTGTATCCCAAAAAAAGAAAAAATGGGGGGTGGGGAATGAATCAAGGATGGGAGAACCCAAAAAACCCACGGCCAACAAAATCGGTTGCAAGAAAAGGGGAAAACCAAAGAAAGGCCTAATTTGAGCAACAGCAATCAAACGGCCAAAGAAAATGGCGCGGCCCAGCCCCATGGAAAGGGTTTTGACAGGAAAGAAAGGTAAAGAGGGACTTTGCCGAGGCGTTTGACAAGGGGTGCTTCTTTGTCATAAGGGACCAAGTCGCAAAATTGGTCGGGGTACATAACTACCAAGAAAAGAGCGGGGATATTCTTAACTTTCCACCAAAAAAGGGGAAGGCCTGCCAATCAGGGGGGGGTCCCGGCTTCCAATCGGAGAAGGGGAAAGGAAAAGGACGAAATAACGAACGAAAAAAGGACCAAAGACAGGCGGAAATGAAAAGAGGGGGGCTAAGGGTCACGGGGCCCAGGGGAAAAAAGGAAGAATCAATACAAAAAGGGCAGCGAACGGTACACGTGCGCGCAATAAAAAAAGGTTGAGATCACTGTCAAAGGGGGTGGTGCGATCAGGAGGGCACACCACCTCATGGCTCACGGTTGCTTTCGCCGGATAAAAACACCCCCCTTGAAACATGGTGCCAGAAAGCGGGGAACAGTGTTTTGAAAAAAAAAGCCTTCCCCCCAAAAAGGGGGCGATGCGAAAAAGGAAAGTGGTGTGGGCAACGAAACCACCGCAAAAAGTGGAGGTAACGGGCGTGGTGGTGGAAAGAAAAGAAAAACGATCGCCGAAGCGAAAGTGCACAACGCCGCGAGGGGAGAGAGCCGCTGTCAATCATGTGGGCCTTGCCAAAAAAAAGGTATTTGAATTTTGGAGAAGAACGTTTAAGATAAGAAGGGCCCGGGAAATAGGGAGAAAAAGGCAGCGGGTGTTCCACAACCCCCTGGCCAAGAATCCGACGAAACCGGGGCGAGGGGGGGGGGGTGCACAAAAGATTTAAAAGATACAAAGGGGGACAAAGGAAAGATTCAATGGGTCCTTCAAGATAGGCTCGCTTAAAGTCCCAAGCATGGGGGGGGGTAAGGTACGGCAAATCTAAAATGAGGAGAAGTGGAGAAAACCTGGGCAAAAAAAGGGAAGACAAAAAAAAAAAAAGGGGGGGAAAAAACCCCACGGGCAAAAGAGGGGTGTGGGCGGGAATGAGTTAAAGAGTCAAAGAAAGTTGAAACCAACTAACGGGAAGAGAAGCAAAAGAAAGATTCAAGGGGTCCCCCTTACGAAAAGGAAAAAAAAAGAAAACTGCAGGGGAGGGTGCAAAACCGGGATTTGGAACGTTCAGTGGGGAGGTGTTGGTGGTTTGTTGGAGCGTTCAAAAAGGGTGAAGGGAGTGAAAAGACCGAGTCACAATGGGGTCGGCAGGGGCAAAAATGTATTAAACTCGGAAAGATCTTAAATGGGGGAGTAGACACCTTCCCGCCCAAGGCCAAAAAATGTGCGTAGTTGTAGGGACATCCAAAAAGAGGGAGGGGTGTGGGGCGGTTGACTCCACCACGCCACAATGCGTGAGCTGGTGAGATACAAACATTAACGAAGAATGGGGACCCAATTCTCTCAAAAAAGGAGAAGAAGCCACCCGTTGAAGGTGGGGGGAGGAAGGTGGGTCCAGGTGGGGACAAATCCGAAGTTGAAAAAGGAACGGGGGTAGAAAACTCGAAGCAAGGTGGGAAAGGGAAAAGGGTCAATCAAAAAAGAAAAAGTCATTTTCTCGGGTAAGGGAGGAGATAACCTTAATTTATTGGGGAAATCAATGGGAATTTATTGAACGGGGCTTGGGGGGAAACCAACTGACCCACAGGGGAACTAATAGGCGGTATTAAGTGAACGTAAGAAACTCAAGAAACCACGGTGAAAAAAATCGCAACAGAAAAAAATCAAAGAAATGTGCAACTTAATCGAAAGAGGGGGGGAAAAGCCCCGGGGGGGACCCAGTGAGAAGGTGAAGCCAGTGCCCGTCCGATCGGGAACACAAAAAAAAAGAGGGGGAGAAGGGAAAAGGAGTGTAGGGGAAGTATTGTCACCAACCATCTTACGGGCTTACACAACAAAAAATAAAAAAAAAAAACGGCCCCGGGTAAAAAATGACAGGAGGACCGGAAAGTTGTTGTCGTAAAACTTTTTAGAGTCGCGCAAACAAAATCAAACCATTATCGAGAGTGCACAGGGACAAGGGGGCCCAGGTATGAAATAAAAAAAGAGAGCCAATGGCGTGCAATTCAACGGGGGGTAAAAGTGAGGAGGGGAAAGGGGGTGGAAACACCACCGCAACGTTGGACTTCACCAAGAGAGCCAACACGAATTTCGGATTGAGGTATTAGTGAAGGGGGGGAAGAGCCAGAAAAAAGGGTGCGAGGGAGAACGTATGTACTTGGGTTGGGAAAGCACGAAGGTTATCACCTAAGAAAAAAAGCAAAAAAAAAAAACCCTTGAAATCGAAATGGAAACACAAGCCGCGTTAAAAGCGGTTGCGAGAAAGGGGCGCCTTTTAAGAAAAAAAACCCAACCACTGGAAAGAAAAGAGAGGTGCCTGGGGCAAAACTTGTTCCGCGCCTGGGGGCCGGATACTGTTTACATGTAACCAAAGATAACTGGTGGGAAAAGAACCCATTTGTGGTGCAAGGGGGCAAGCCCACCATGGGGCGGAAACCAAAAAAAGAAAAAAGAAAAGCAAAAAAAATAAAAAAAGTGGGGGTGCCGCTTGAAAGGGATAACCCACAAACGGTGTTGAACGGGGGGGAAATTCAGAAAAGGGTTAAAGATTCTCGGGGTCAAAAAAAACCGTTATAGAAAAAACAAGGAAAAAAAAATGGTGTACGGTGCTGCTGGAAAAACTGGGAGGAAGAAGGCAGGGGGGAACTTAGTCAAGGAAAAAAACAGAGGGGGGAAAATTTGAAACTTCCGCTTTGGGTGCCGCAGTAAGGGAATCCTGGCTTGGGGAAAAAAAAAAGAAAGAGTGGGGGGAAATTCAGGGGTGGGGGAACCAAGAAATGTGGCGCAAAAAACTGCCCCCGCGGATGTACTGAACCCGCTAACGTTCAACAGCACCTAAGTAGATTGGAAAAAAAGGAATTTGGTGATGAAAATCTGGCCTAGGACAATACCCCTAAAAGACGAGGTGCAACCGGAAAACTTCGGCACAAGGGACCATCTGTACAAGAGGTTAAATACGGGGCAGGGTGCCGGGAAACCAGTTTAGGGGCAGGGGAATGCGAACTTAAATCAAGAAGTCACGTGAAAAGGGTGTTCGCATCAGCAGGGGGAAGGGGTCTGGTGGTAACGGTCGAAAAGGGGGCAAAAAAGAGGGGATTTGAAAAACGGGGTTGGGTCCAGACAAAGCCGTGGAAGACCATTCAAATCTCCAAAAGGTAAACAACTCCAAAGAAATGGACAAAAAAAGCCGGAAAAGTTGTACTGAAAAAGGGGGTCCAGAAGGTCAAAGTTCAAGATCCAAATTGGACCCGAAGGGGGTTTATCTCCGCCAAGGAGGGGGGTGTCAGGAGGAGTTGGGACGAAAAATACCGCCTTGGCCAGGTTGGACGTCCCCAGGGAGTCGGTAAGGATAAAAAAAAAGAGAGAGTCTGGCCAATTGGGACGAAACAACGCCAACTGGGGGACGATGGACAGCCCCCGGGTGACGCTAAAGGGTGGAAAAAAAAGGAATTCCACGAAGCAACTTCCATGAAAAAAAGCAAACGGAACCCCAAAAAAAAAAAAAAAAAAAAGACGCCCTCAGACTTTGTCACACAGTTGGGTAAAAGAGAAATAGAAAGGGTAGGGAACGGGGCAGTGTTACACAGGCGTGCGGGGGGGCACGATTTTGTGGGGGCCAATGAAAGAACCCAAGGCAAGGAGGGGTGGTTGGAAAGGTGACCCGTGTGTGCAAAGGTAAGAGATTGTCCACCGGGGTCAAACAAGGTCTTGAAAAAGTCGCCAACAAGAAAACCTTTGCCGGGAACAACAGAACCGACAACGGTGGAAAAAAAAAAGGGGGGACGTAAAAGGGGGGGAAGGGAGGGGGTCGGGCCGTACACCCAAAAATCCAAGGCCCCCCAAAAACAAGGAAAGTGAACCCCCATGTAACGAAAGCCCAAGGGGAGGGGGGAGGGGGGGGGAACCAGGTTGGGGGAAACCCAATGGTCAAAAAGTAAAAAAACTAAAATCGGGCCCCATGGGGGAGACCCGCCACAAAATCCGGGGGGAGAGAAGAGTGGGTTTCCACTCCTACAGAAAAAGCAAAAAAAACTCGCCACAAAAGGGGGGCACCTTAAAAGAAATATATTTCATCCTAATCATAACGGGGACGCAAAGGAAACAAAAAGAAACACAACCGGTGGGGAGCAGCACCACTGGGGACCATGGAACTAGAGTCAGGTCGCACTTGAAAAAAAAATTTGTTGACGCGAACAGAGACGTAAAAAAATAAATAAGGGAAGATAAAAGGGACAAATATGGGCAGTCACCGCAAGTAAAAAGGGGCCACACCACCCAGGTGTTTTTCCTGACTAAAGGAACGGCCAAATTGAAAAGGAAGGGGGGACAGGGGGGGCTTAAAGGGAAAAAGCAGCCAGGGGGAGAGCAAAGTCGAGAAAAGAAACAAGGAAAGGGGAAGAAAGAAGGGAGCGAAAGGTGATTTCAACCGCTCAAAAACACAGAGGATCGTATTTTAACCAAAGGGGGGAAATGGTCACCCCGCCCTCATATAGGGGACGGGTTGTCAGGGAAACGCGACAAAAAAAGGGAGCAAAAAAACATCTCAAAACAAAAGGGAAAAAAAGAGGTGGGGGGAAGAAAAAGAAGGGGAGACATCTAAAGGGGACAAAACCTACCCCAGGTTGGGGACGCAATTGAAAGTCAGAAACGATGGGGGATATACTGGGTTGCGGCGTCAAAATATGGCAAAGGAAGGGGACAGGGAAGTACACGGGGATACGGGGAAAATGGATGCAAAAAATGTGGGCAAAAAAGAAAATGGCTCAACTGTGGCAGGACTGACCCTCCAAAAAAAAAAGGAGGGGGAAATCTCAGGGCAGGAAAGGGGCGGGGACGACTGTGGGCCCACAAAAAAAAGGCCAAATCGGTGTTAAAAATGGAGGGGGAACGGTACGCTTAAAAAAGAAAGGGGGGTTGTGAACAATTCCTGGAAGGGGTACAACTAAAACGATACCACAAAAGATGAGGGACCCAGGAAAAGCCCAGTGACTGCGCAGGGGACGGGGGGGGGGAGGGTGGGGAAGTAATTAAAAGGGTTAATAAAAACAACGGTAAGAATGGAAAATCCGAAAAAAAAATCTGGCAGGCCAACCTTTGGGGAAAAAAAGTGTGGGAGAGCAAAAAACAAAAAACAAGGCTTTTGTACGGAAAGGAAAAGGAAAAAGGGTTCAAAACTGAACAGCCAGCCCATTCTCGTAAAAATGGCAGGACGGAAAAAAAAAAAAATCAGGGAAAAGGGTGCAAAGGAAAACACGCGAAAATTTGGACTCTGTCCGACGTCACCCAAAGGGAAATGTCATGGTCGAGAGGGGATCGAACAGAACAGAAAAGTAGACAATCAAAATGGGGAGAGCCCAAGAAGGGGGCGCGGTGGGGGCCACAAAGAAAAAAAAAACAACGGAATTGGGAGGTGACTCATTGAAAAAAAAGGGGGGGGGATCAACTGCAAAGGGGGTCAAAGGGTTCTCAACGACACGTTCAAAAGGGAGATTCTAAACATACACAAACTGGAAAAGGGGGGGGGGAGCAAGGTGACCGGTGGGGGATCCAAACACAACAAGGACAAAGGGGACAAGGGGGAAACGATTGTTGTGACTTGGATAAAATGGGAACGGAAGGAAAACCACAGGGGGGGTGATAAATGGAAGTGGTGAAAAACCCCAAACAAGGAAAACAGTCACTAGCGAAAAACCAGTAAAAACCCCAACTTAAAAGATTGTGAGCAAAGGAGGGAAAAAAAAAAAACATCACTACTTTTTATCACGCCGCACCCCGGCCCCAAAACTAAATGGGGGGGTTGAAGCACATGCAGGAAAAAGGGGAAACTTCGTGCCACAGGGAAGGGGAGTTAAACAAAGGTTTCCGGAGTGGGGGGGGACAGAGAAACGGTGGCCCAATCGTACATTTCATGAAGTAAGGGAAAAACCGGCGAACTGGCTTGGGAAAAAAAACGTTGTAAAGGTGGTCAAAAGACATTGGGGGCTGCGGCAGAGGGGAGCCCAAGAGAATTCCCAAAAAAGAGAGAAAAAAAAAAAGGGCAAAGATTGCGACGCAGACGGCAAATCAAAGGCAGTACGGGCGGAATTCCGAAAAGGTCTTTAAGTCAGCAGGTGCAGACCCAACGTTAAAAACACAAATGCGCCGGTAAGGTTTGGGGAAAAGAAAAAACCGCGGGAAACTTCAGGGGGAAAAAAGGAAATTTAAAAAGGAAAAAAAAAAGAAACAGTTTTGGGGGGGAAGGGACGGAAACCGCCAAAACGATAGAAACGGTCTTCGCATACAAAAAAAGGGGGTGGGGATACAAAAAACGGAAAACAGTGAAATTGTTGGCAGACCCGGATGAAATTCCCCACTACACAAAACTCACGGACAAAGATCCACGGAAAGGCAAGGTTTTGGTGAAAAAACAAGTCCAAAAAAAGAGGGGCCACTAAAAAAAAGTGGGGTGAGGAAAACCAAAAAACCACCGATCTGCAAACGGACTAATTTGGGCAACATAAGGCTATGAAATACAATTTCAAGAAGGTGACAAGGGGGGAAACCGGATGGTGATAGGTGAGGGAGGGGAACGCGGTTGTGAAGAGACGCAGGGGAAAAAAAACACCGCAGGCAGTCATTCATAAAAGAAACCAAAAAAAAAGGGTCAGAAGCACCTTGGGCCGCTGGGGGGGGGGGGGTAAACGTGGGCAAGGAGAACACACTACTACTAAAGGGTGAAAAAGCTGATGCAAACATGCAAAGGGGGGCGCGTAGTGCCAAACTTTTGTGATGGAGAGGTACAGCAAATGAAACCAGAAAATGACGGGTAAAAAAAGGAAAAAAACTTGGACAAAGTGAGACAGCGCCGAAACGGGCTTGGGAAGGCAGCACCCGGTTTGAAACTGTTGGGGGGGAAAGTTAAAAAGAAAGTCAAAGGAAAAAAGGGACTACTACAAACCCCCAACTACGAGAGCAACACCTAAACCGGGGGGTGGAAAAAACCGAAAAAATGACGCCCAAAGTCCTTAAAGAAAAAAAGGCAACATAATGGGGATTGTGGGGCGAAGGCAGGCAATCCTTGTGGGGACTGGGGGGTGAATGGGGTATAAATAGCGGGGAAAGGGTGGACAGGAAATCCTGAAGGGAAAAAAAAAAAAAGGGGGAAGGGGACAAGGAAGTAAAAGAGATGGGATTGACAGGGAGAAGTTCACCTTCCCAAAAACCGCAAGAAAAGCCACTATAAGGCGAGTGTAGGGGGAAACGAAAAAAAAAAAAAAAAAAAGTGGGGCCGGTTTGCTCGAATGAAACGGGGGGGAGGAAGGATAGACACATTACGAATGGCCATAAAGGTTTGAGACCAAGACTCAACAACCACCAAATAGAATGGGGAAGAAACCCGTTGGGGTAGGGAAGGATGGGGTAGAGCAGTGAAAACCGCTCCAACGATTTTGACTGGGCGAGAACCCAAATCAAACCATTTGGGGGGGAAAAAAAAAACGCCCGCCAACGGAAAAAAAAAAAAAAAAAAAAAATTCCCCACGAAAAAATGTAGGAGGAGGGGAAACGGTGAAATGCAGGGGGGGAAATCAGATATTGACCAAAAAATAGGGTGGGAGAATTGGGGGGGCTGGGAAAAAAAAAAAAACCCGAAAAAGACGCAGGGTCCTGGGGGGGAAAAAAAGGGGAGGACCTTTAAGAAAAAAGACAACAAAACAAAAATTGGAACTGCAAAAAAAAACGGAACCTCTTTCAAGGGGAAAAGACAACGGGGGGGTGACAAAGGAAGGGAGTCTGCCCTGCGTGAATATAGGGACGCACCACATAAGGTAGGGTAAAGGGGGCGTTTGGGGTGGGGAAAAGGAGGTTGAAGGGAGGGAAAAAAGGCAAATTCACGTCACCGACCGGTGACCAAGGGGTGGTCTTCGAGCCGAGTTGTCCCGGGGACAAAGGGGGGGTGAAATGTCCTAAAAAAAAATAAAGAACGAAAAGAAAGGGGCCTTGAAACAGAGTTAAACAGGAAAGGAATGGCCACAAAGCTGAAAAAAAGGGGGCGGACTGCGAAAGAGTGGAAGAAAGTTGGGAAAAAAGGGAGGAGGAGGGGGGGGGAAACAAAAAAGGTAAAAAAACGTTGTGGGTTGAGGGGGGACAACAAAAAAAACCAGGGGGTAAGCGTGAGTAAGGGTCGGAAAAAGGGGAGAAAAAACCGGCGAAACGGAAAGGGAAAAACTCGTAATTTTGACCCAGTCAAGGGAAAAAAAAAAAAGTGCCAATAACCATCACAAAAGGAAAACATGCCCAAGGAGGAAAAGATCCAGAAGATGCAACGTTGTCAAGGAGGAGTGACAGATAAAGTTTGGGAAAACACTGACACCCACTCCTTGAAAAAAAAAAGTTTTGCAGAACCGGGAGGGGGGCCGGGAAAAACTGTAATCAAAAAACTTCCTCCAGAGAGTGGGGAAGTATGCCCAGACTTAAGATACTGTGGAGGAAGGGGAAACTAAAAAAAAAAAAATTTCCCTTGGGGTTTGGCGAACCAAAAGCGAACATCGGGGACCGAAAAAAGAAGAGAACCATTGAGAGTTGTTGTGACCAGAAGGAAACCGAATGAGCACCAAAAAAACAGGGGGGAGTAGTAGAAAGTCTTGTGTAAAAAGGGGATGACAAGGAGAAAGGCTGAAACCGTTCCCAGCCGCAACCACAATTCGGTGTTACGTGGGGGGGGAGGGCGTCAACGGGGTTCAAGGGCCAAAAAGGGAAAACACAGGACAAGGGAACCTTCAAACAGGAATTTCAAACCAAACCGTACAAAACCCGATAGTACAAAGAAAAAAAGTCGTCTTTGGGGGGAGGGGTGACAACGGGAGACAGATGGGGGGGTAAGGAGGCGCCCTATTGGAACAAAAAACGAAAAAGCAGACTGACCCGGGAAGAACACTGCCCGCGCCATGGAGGGGAACAAAAACGGATTGCAATGCAAGAGAGGGGGGGTCCATCAGGGGGCCGAGGAAAAAGATTCCCGAAAGCGACGTTGGGGGGAAAACAGAGCACCGGCAAAATGAAAGGAAATCTTTGAAACCTCAAATGGTTCTTGAAAAAGGGGTGTCGGCATGGTAGAAAACCGAACAAAAAAAGGATCGGCCGTGTTTTTTCTTCAACGGCCAAGGATGAAAGAAAGGAAAAAGGAGGGTTCGGGTTTTGGAAGATTGGAAGAAAAATCGTGTGGGAACGTGGGGGGTGGACTCAAAAAAAAGCCGGGTCAAGTTCAACCAAGCAAAAAAGCGGGGGGGGGTTTGGATGCTTGGAGAAAAACGACGCAATAATGTAAAAATCAACGGAAAGAGGGGTGCCGAGGACTAAGTTCAAGCAACAATATGAACCAAAGGGTACCTGGAGGTAGAACCGTCAAAGAGCCGGGGGAAGGGTCCGCCCTTTAAAAAAAAGGGGCCAACAGTTGGACTTGGAAATCATCGGAAAAGGGGGTACACTCAAGGTTACTCGATGCAAAATTGTCGCCAAAAAGGAACAAGAAAAAAAGGGCCAGGAACATATTTAGAAAGGGGGAGGGTTAAGATATGGAAAAGCAAGGAAAAAAAGTCCCAAAAACACAGAAAACCAAAAAACGACCCTCCACAAGCCCTTTCATCCCAGGAGGAACTTTGTTTTGAATACGACAGGACAGTTCTAATGGGTTCCATTGCGAGGGGGAAAGGAGAGCTTTTGAAAAAGCCGGTTCAAAAAAGACAATCTTGGTCCGATTAAAGGGGGAGACCTTTAAAAAAAAGTGTGGGAGGGGGGTAGGAAAAGAGATTTTGGGAAGCAGGATTTGCACAAAACCAGTGGAAGGAGACCACCCTGGAGGTGTCCCAGGGACAGAGGTGCTTGAAAGGAAAGTTTTCAGGAGATAAGGAAGTAGGTCCATTAACGTAAAAACAAAACACAACAAAAAGGGAAAAAAAAAGGAACAACCAACAGCAAACAAACAAAAAAAAAAAAAGAGAAAAAAAAGAAACCATCTGGAAAGCAGGGGTGGTGTCTTGGCCCCCCCAGCATGGCCCAGCCATTTAAACTTGCTTTCCAAAAAAAAGCCCTGGATACAGAAAGGGGGGGGACCAAAATTTTCATCGCAAAAACCCCACAGTCCAACCCGGAATACCAGGTGAAGAGAAAGATTCAAAAAGGGAGGGTTCATTGAGGGGAAAGGGGGGAGCAAGAAAAAAATGGGATCCGGCAATCCAAAAGACCGTGAAAAAATCGAATTCCCGGTAAGGAAACAAATGTGCCCCCAGTGGGTGACGTGTAACGCAAATAAATAGGAACACCGCATCCGGGGTCGGTGCGAAAATTGGAAAAGGGATCCCACCCCAAACTTCCCACAGGAAAAATGTATGGTCCAAAAAAAGGGGGGGGGGGGATTGACTAGTGGGAGGAAAAGTAAAAGAAAAAGGGGGGCAGAGGGAGTAAAAGCAGCGGATTCGAGAAAAAACAGTGAAAAACCGTACACGACTGGGGAGAAAATACCAATTTACCGAGGGGGGGGGAATCACCGCCGGGGGGGAAAGATAAAAAACACAACAAACGGAAGGGAGGGAAAAGAGCATATGGAAAAAATCTTTTTTCCAAAAGGACACTTCCCTCTTGGGGGGAAGAAAGAAAGCTTGGTACTGGTTTCCAACCAAAGAGAAAGTGAGTAAGCACCGCAAAGGGCAAAAACGGGCCAACCGGCACTCTTGGGACAAAAAAAAGATTAGAACCAAAAAAAAAACCTGGGGGGGGGGGGGGGAAAAAAGGAAAAACACCCGCAGGTGACGCAGGGGAAAAAGGGTCACGAAACGGAACTTTCATTCAAAAGAACGGGTAGGAACTGTTTCGCGTCAAAAAGAGGACCGGAAAGGGAAATAAACGGATTCGGATCAATAAAAGGGGTGCGCGCTCAACAAGAAGTGTTTTTTTTTTTTGTTGGTGTTTTTCGAAGCAAAACTTGGGGGAGAAAGGAACACCAGTCCGCCGTTTCCTCAGCAAGAAAAGAAATGGCAGGGTGTATGTGGGGAGCCTGTGGCCGGGGCGAGAACACGGGGAAACTCTGGAACGGTTTGGCAGGAGAAAAAGTGAATGAATGGCGTGGGGCCACTGGAGAAAAAAAACCTAAAAAACTACACGCTAAGGGACAAACCGCCCCACGAGCCGTGACTGAAAAAAAGTAAAAAAAGGGGGTTTGATGGGTTGGGGGGAGTAAACTGGTACGTAAAAAACGGGGGGAAAAAAAGTTTCCCCGAACCGCCAAGTTTGCAAAAAAAAGTCATTTTGCAAAGAGTGCATAAAACTGGGGGCAAAAACAAGACGTTTGAAAAAAGAAAAGGCTGGACCTACCGAACAAAACGGGGTACTACACCTGAACTTGCCTCGGCCCCTACCAGAAATTGGCTTAGGTGAATCGACAGGGGGGACAAACTGGGGAAAAAAGCAAATGTAACGGGTCAAAAGTTAGGGACACATAAAAAAGTTCAAAACAAAGCGAAAAGGAGGAAAATTCAAAGGGGACGGTGCGGGAGAGACCACCGCTACGAAAAAATAGCGAAAAGGGGCAGGGGGGGGATGAACCCCCATAATGGAAAAAAAAAGTTTTTGCGTCAATGGTGAAAAATTCGAGGAATTACCTAGCCTGATGTTACTTGTCAGAGACGGTTTTTAGGGAGATAAAAAATTTCAACCTTATCTCTAAAAAAAAAAAGGCATAAAAAGGATTGGGAAGGAGGAAAAATGTGAACCGTTGCTACAACCCTAAAGGTATGCGAAATTGGAAGTTTTGTACGGGAGGTGAAGTGGACGTGAAAAAAAAAACAGGTTGTGGATGAAGTCAGGATGGTATACAACCACCGGCCCCACTCACGAACGCCCGGAAATAAAGGGGGGTCCCACGTCACCAACGAAAAGGGCTCAAAGAAAAAATTTTTGATCCAAGGGGGGGAAACGACCTTTAAGGCAGGCGCCCCCTTGACAAAAGTGTGCAATGAAATGGCATTTAAATGCCGAAGGCGGTGGGAAAACAAAAAATTTGAGGTGAATGGGATAGAATGGCCCACTACCAAAGGAACGCAGGAAATAAAAAAAAGGGTCGAACGGGGGGTGCTGAAAGGAGGGCAGTTGGGGAAAATTTTCCACAGGAGGGAGCTGCAATATGGCAAAAACCTAGTCAACCAAAAAGAAAACCAAGTTCCAAAAAAAAAAATGAGACGACTGCCGGGGGGAAAAAAAATGAGGGCCGGAAGGGGAAAGGAAAAAAGGGCGGGGCTAAAGTTCATCCATAACTACAAACCCAGGGAATAACAAATAAAACACGAAGTGGGTCTTGGGAAAAAAAAAGCAAGGTTAACAAAAATCGGATACTTTCGACACGAAGGGGGGAAAATATCAGGTCATCAGGTTTTGGGGGGAACTTGGGAAGGGGAAGGCGCCAACAAAAAAGAACGACAGGGGGGTCTCAGGGCATGGGAGGGGTTTCCGCCGATTACTCATTTTCACGGGAGAACCCAAGAAAAAGCAATGACAGTGGGATAAAAGAAAAAAAAGCGCATACATCCCGGCCCAATGCGCATTGACAGTTTTTGAAAAAAAAAAGGGGCCAAAATCCGGTTAAACAGGGGGGAGGGTGGTGACAAAGGAGAAAAAGACGTTCGCAAACGATGCAAAACAAAAAACTAAAGCGAGTTCAAATAAAAGGCCGGGCCCTCGGGGGGGGTTCGGTGACGGCGTAACTAGGACGAGAAAGCGGAATACTTTCGCCAGCTTCGGTGACAAAAAGGAAGGATAGAACGACCCCCACAGAAACAAACCGGGGCGGTATTGGGGGGGGACAAGAAACAAGGCGGCGGGGGGAAACCTGAAAAGAAGTTAACAAGCGTGAAACAAAGTAAAAAATTCCAAAGAGACACGCCCGTGAAGGGTGAAAACAAGAGGGGCAGTGGGGGCTTCGAAATGAAAATCAAAAAATACGGACGTTGTCAGATGGAGCAGGAAAAAAACCTATGCAAAAGTGACGAAACAAGCCGGCACGGGATTGGAAAACGGGGAAAAGCTGTGGTCGGGAATTTTTTGTGGAAAAGGAACGGAAAAAAAGAGATGCAGTTAACGAAAAGGGACAACAATACTTCTAGCACGAGATCCTGGTCCCCTAGACAAAAATTCCACCTTGGGGAGGGAGAAAGGTTTTTTACGATGTTTGTTCAAGGGAAGGGGGGTACAGGGGTTGGTTTAATGAGTGGGGGGAAAGGAGGAAAAAAAAGTTTCAATTGGGAAAGCAACATAGCCAAAGAACGGCAGGGCCATCAATGTAGGGGGGGAAGATTAGAGATTGCAATAATTTCAGAAGAAAAAAAAACCGAACAACGAGCCTACTATGATGTGGAGGGGGTTGCGTGAAAAACTCATCAATGGTGGGGGGATGGAAAAAGTTTCCAAAACAAAAACGATTGCAAATAGTTGGGGAGAGGGGGGGGATAGGGAAATAACGAATCCAAAGTAAAAAGGGGGTAAAA
>Ga0179593_1522768_pt1 | contig 21855 bp, 29 predicted proteins | sample CZODoug2_1_08_16_FD_185931 | JGI IMG/M metagenome (GOLD analysis project Ga0179593, IMG submission 185931) | Vadose zone soil fungal communities from Angelo Coast Range Reserve, California, USA - CZODoug2_1_08_16fungal (PacBio error correction) | ecosystem: Environmental > Terrestrial > Soil >...
TGTGGGGCACCTTGAAGGGAACAAAAAACTCCTGAACAAAAGAAAAGAGCGACATAAGTTCCCAAGAGTACTCTTGAGAAGGAGGAGTAAGACATTCCCTCTCAAAATGATATCCTCTTTCTATATTTTTAAATCAACTGCGTTGGTGTGTCGTCAGCCCCTCGTGACACGCCTTGAATGATTAAAATCTTCGGGGGACATCAAAGACAAAAAAAAAAAAAAAGCTGTTCAGTTTAGTCGATTTGGAACTCCAGCCAACCTGGATTTTACCTTAGCCCCATCAGGACATGGTCCCAGGAAGGGGAAAGGGGAACCGGGGGCGGAACCAACTCAAGAAAATTAGCCCGTACAACACGGAAACAACCGGCCGACCGCAAAAGGGAACCGCACAGCATCAGGTTGGATCGGGTGATACGTGGGAACCCATCGGGGGAGTTGCGGGGACGAGATCAGAAAAACAACAACGGGAATTATTGGAGGAGATAACGAACTCCGGGAAACAACGCTCCGAAAAAAATCCGAACCTCGCGATGTAGGAAACGGCCGCTCTAGGGGTAGCCCGGCGGAAGGTAGGGGGGCGGCGACAATTGGGTTCCGTTTCAACCACAGCCCAGGCAGGGTTTTTTGGATGTCCACTTTCAACTGACTCCCTTCCACTTAGGGGGGCGACCCCAGAAAAAAGGGATGGAAAAAAAAAAAATCGAAACCTCAACAGCAAGAGGGTGTCCCCGCGAAGTTGCTGCTCGAGGTTCGAAAAGAACCAGGAATCGAAGAACCCTCAAGGAAGAAAAGGAAGGCGCAAGGGAAAAAAGGAAAAGAGCCAATCGGGATATCTAGGAGGAGGCGAAGGGTAAGTCGCTATCGGCAAAACGAGCCCTGTCCTGAACGGGCTTCCTGTAGAAGCAACCTGGGAAGGGGGAAAAAAAAGAAAGCGGGAGGGGGGGGGCCGTCGGGGCCAGTAAATGGACGGGGCGGGGGCCTAAAAAACCCTGAAGGTTAGAGTTATAACCCTCCTAGGCGACCTAGGGGGAAGCGAAGGAAAAAGGAGAACCTCACCGTCGGAAATTAGAAGGGCGCCCAAACAGTCAAAAAAATTTCGGCCAGGACCGTCCCATGGTTCCTCTACACAAAAGGGAAAAAAAACCCATAATTCATCAAAGGGGTCTAAAACAAAAGGAGGCAAAAATATAATCAGGAGAGAAAAAAGAACGACTGATGGAAACGGTCATCATGAAACTTTTTCCCCAAAAGAACGAAAAAAGGAGTGAAAAGCAAAACAATATTTCCGGCAAAAAAAGGGGGAAGACGCCATCTCGGCGGCAACCTCAACTTTTAAAAAAGAACGGAGGCCCGAAAATTGCGAAAATCCGTGGAAACTGAAGGAACAGAAGAAAACTAGAAGATCCTATAAGAATGTTTCAGTGAAGTCAACTAGACAATCAGAGGGAAGAAAGGGGGGGGTCCTCAAAAAAAACTCTTAATTCAGCACCGAACTGCAAAAATAGAGGCAAGAAAGTTCCTACTCCGATTCCCTGGTGGTAAAACGAGGGGCGGAAGGAGAAAGTTCGCGAACGAAGAGGGGAGAAGTGTGCGGAGGGACGAACTGCCCCCGCGCCTCGTTTTTATTTCCACTTTTTTGGGGGTTTGACCTCATTAAACGAAGGAAAAAATGGGATCGAGCCGCGACTCTACCCTGAACACTCCGGGCCGCCAGAGAAGAAAGAGGACCACCAGAAAACAAATAGGACATCAAAAAGACAGGAGCCCGAAAAAGACCCGTCATTCGAGCCCCAACAGCCCTCGCTACCGTCTTCGGGGCCGACGGGCGAGAGAGAAAATAGTGGGGAATCTGGGAGTAAGGAAGCAAACTTATATCGGAGCATAGGAAGTTATATGGATCTGCTCCCCGGCGTTTCCAGTGAGGACTATGTCTGAAGTGAATGGGTCCGGTATGCCACTAACTTCAGCCGCCACCTGGCCACACGCCTCAACGAGTCAGGGAACTGTGGGGAGGGAAGAAGGAAGCCCGTGAAAACCCAAGGGGAAGAACAAGAGGCGAGGACATTTTCTACGGCCCAATTTGTGTCTAGAAATGAAAAGACGCACCATGGCCTCCATCTCGACGAAAAAAGAGAATGGGCAACCCCTTTAACGTTCCATTACGTTCGATAACGTCACCTCCCTGCCTCAAAACAAACGGGAAAAGAGGAAGGGATAGGACATAAGCACTCCCCACGCTGCCCAAAGGACTTTGCTTCAAAGTCACAAAAAGGGAGGAGACACCTAGATTAACAGGTAAGTTCATCTGGAAGCGTCTCACCCGAGCTCCGCAAATTGAAAGCATAAGAAGCAGGTCGATCAGAAGAGGCAAAGAAAGAAAACCAAAAGCGTCTTCGGGGCCCAAACCTCCCTGCAAATCTTCGTAGTCAACGAAAGGATCAAATCGTGTAATTTGAGGGAAAAAGACGGGACCCCCGGAATAGAACCAGACCTGGAGGGAATTTAGTCAAGAATCCAGGGAACAGGCAGGGGGCTTGTCGAAGGGTCTCGATAGAGGTCGGCCTCAGACAAGCCCAACAACGATTAAAATTATATATCACTGTATAAGCGGCGAGAATAGGAAAAACAAATGGGGGCCGGGGAAAAGGTTCTTGCCCAAATCTCAAAGGTCGGGACAGTATTCCCTGATTGGGGGGGCCTTCACCTTCAACGTGCCGACTCATAGTCCTGAAGAAATGGGCGGACCGGATGAGAGAACCTACGGCAGGGCGTATGAAGGGGGGTCATTTGAATGGAGAGCTATCCGATCAGGGCCTTGTACACAATATACTAAAAAGCACGTTTCCAATCAGCCTCGTTATAGCGGGGGACCCTGAGGGGGGAAGGAAATTGCAACTGTCGTGAGAGGAAAAGTGACTTGACGTCGGAGGCCCGAAAATTCCGGGCAAGGGAAAGTTGGGGGACTGGGAGCAGGGGGACAACAAATTACAGACAGGGGGACCAGATTGGGAAGAAGTCCCTTCAAGAAAATCTGAAGGGTCGACGGGGTGAAGGGGGGGTAGAGTACGGGGAAAAAATGGGAGGGCTTAGAGGCATGGGGTCCAGGACTTTTTTAACCGCGGCCAAAGCATCGGGAAGCAAAAAGTGAAAGTAAAGGGGCAATGCGGCCCAGGGGGAGCCGGGAGAGGGGGGGTTCCGTGCATAAAGATGTAGGATTGGCCGGAAGAAGAAAAAAAACGTGCGCTAGCAGGGGGGGAATCGGGGATAAAAGGATTGGCAGAGATAGTGCGGCAGAAAACAGATGAGACGGAATAAACCGGCGCCGAAAAAACGGGGACGAGGCTTGAAAGGGAAGTGAAAAATGGGAGAGGATATGTCTCGGGGTTCGCAGCAGGCATTCGTGGGGGGGGGGGGGGGGGAATAGAAAGAGAGCACTGGAAAAGATCAGAACGTCGGTGACGATCGGCGGGTAGCCCCGCGAGGAAAAAAAAGGGGTCCCTACGGGGTTCCCGGAGAGGGGCATATGCAATGACACAGAAGAAAGACCCAAACATAGAGAAAAGGTCCCAGGGGCATTGTAAACATGGCAGCGAAAGATCGGTGCGGAAACTGGCTTCAACTTAACTCAGTTTACAACGCACGAGGTAAAAGGAGAACGGCGTTGGGGGACTCAGTTGAGATCATTAGCTCCCGCTTGGTTGAGGGAAGGCGCGGGTCGACCGAAGTGAGGTGAAGGGGGGGGGGAACAGCTCACGGGGGGTCAGGGAAGACTCCAGGGAAGGAGTGGAGTAGAAAGGAGCTAATCTCATAGAAGGCAAACGCAACAAAAACGTGGCCGCAAAAATGGGGTTACTACTAAAGTGGGGGGGGAAAAAAGCAGGGGCGGAAAGGGGAAAGAATGTGGCGTAAATGGTCACGGAACAGATAGACCGCCCTGGACACATAGGACAAACTGTGGACTCAACAAAGAAAGGTCGACTGAAGGGTCGATCAAGAGGGAGGACCTCGAGGGCTCGCACGCAGAAAAAAACAGAACAGTCTCCTAAAGGCCGGGAGAAAGCCAACCAGCCGGGAGTCCAAACGCAGTCTGAGGGACGAAGCTCAGGAAGGTTTCAGGAAGAAACGCTTTCCCGGTAAACCGGGAGAGCTGGAAAAACGTGAAACGCAGCTCGTAAAAAAAAGTTGCGGGGAAAAAGGAAAGGATTTTGGGAACTGAACTCGAGAGGGGGACCAAAAACTGGAAGGGGGGCGGGAACGATCTCGAGACAAACACCATCCCTCCGTGCCCCAACCTGGATTTGTTAAGAGGGGAAGCACCGAGGGGAGGAAGAGCGACAAGAAGGAAAAAAGGGTAAAAAAATTGAAAAAAGGAAGAAAAGAAAAAGGGGGGAAGAGGAAAAACCCAAAACGACCATAACCAGAGGCCAGAAACCGTGCCCAAAATCGCGCCAACGAAGAATCAATATTGGGGGGGAGATTGAACTGAACGGGGTGGGGGGAAAGGAATTGTTGGTGCAAAGGGGGAAGAAATCGAAACAAAAAAACAACGGACGGAAGGAGGAAGAAATAGCAACGCCAAACCAAAAGGGGGAACCAAGAGGGGGAAAAAAAGGAAAAGACAAAACACGAAGGTAGGGGATCTTCTTAATTAAGGGATTGGGTCGCCGGGCCTGTGGGGGAAGAGGTGGGGTTGGGCTCCAGGTGGGGCAAAAAGGAACGGGGGGGTGAGTGGGGGGGGGAAAACTTCCTTAACAAAAAAAAGGTTCCTATGGCGGGCGAAAAAATAAAAGCCAGAAAAAGAATCTTTTTGCTCAGGTCTAACCCCACCCTGAGAGCTGGGAAAATGGCTGGGGCTTCGAGATAGTGAACTAACCGGGCGAATAGAAAAAAAAGAAAAACTAAAAAAAGCCGGGGGCAAGCACTTAAAGAAAACAACCGCGAACAAAGAGTATATATCTTCATCACTTCAGAGAGGAAGAAAGGGCGAGCCGTGGCAACAAACACATACTTCAAAGCCCGGCAAAATACATGAAAAAAGGGGGGAGAATTTTTACGTGGCAGCTGGGAAGGACAAAAAATTCGAATAAAAGGTGGGCTGCTTACTGACATGCAAGAGGCAGAGAAACGGGGGACCATCCCGGAAGAAGGACCGGAACATGAGAAAAAAAACTGTCGGCGACGCCGAACACCAAAGTAAAGACCAGAAGGCTAAAAGTTTTAAGAAGCACATAAAAAGAAACCAAAATCCGGAGGGGAAAAAAAAGAAAGGGGACCTGAGGAACTATTCCGAGAAGTAGGAGACAGTTGACTCCCCCAACAAATTCCTCAGAAAAAAAAATCAAGGAAGTGAAACGAAAAAGGGAAAGAAAACAATAAAATCAATCAATGCTACGAAACGCTTTGGAAAAAAACCAAACGTAACCCAAGAAGTTTCGGAAATTCGCCATTGTAGGAAAGGAGCAGACAGCGGTAGGACCTCCAAAAAAACAACTTAGCAAGAAAACGGAGTAGAAAAATCCGACAAGTAGAGGGAAAGAAAAGGAGGTCCACAAAGGGGGCCACGCGCCACCTAGGACTGAAGAGTTGCAGAATGCACAAATACGAGCATCGCGTGCGATAAGGCAAGAGTGTCGAAACCCAAGGAATTCGTGAGCAACAACGCCAAACTGAAACAATCGCCAAGAAAAAGAAGGAGACTGGGTGTTAACTAGTGTCGTTCTTATACGTCGAGCTCGGAGAAAGCTGAACGTTGGCTACAGTAGGCCGGTCCTGAAGGAAACGATAAAACTTCTTGAATCCAAGACCAGAAAATAGCAACTGAAATCTGAGAGTCGAAGGGCGTCCAGCGGGTCAAAAACCGTCTAGATAAGGGAAAAAAAAAAGAGACCAAGGGAAAAAAATACCAAAGGAATTTGGGGGTTTTGGCTTCCAAAAAAAAAAAAAAAGGCCACTCATCCCGACCATAAACGGTAGGTCAGGAGAGAATATCCTGCCAAAACCAGGAAGACTGGGGGGGGGCCGGAAAGGAAAAACTATCGACACCATAAAGGAAGAAAGGGGCCAAATGAAGCCTTCCCTTCACGTTTGAGTGTACAGTAGTACCTCACAACACAGGAAAGAAGTGCTTGGGGTCGAGCAGCAAAAAAAGACCCAAAAGTCCTCCAGACCAGGACGAAAAATCAGATAGAAAGGGTTTGTAGCTGAAAGGGTGACACCAAAACGCCAGACAAGGACGCTCAAAGAAATAAGGTGCCGTGAAGTCCCGGTGTGAGGGAACATAAACTCCTAAAACATCCAGCAACATGCAGAAGACACCGCAAACAGTAAAATGAGATTCCAACGTTCTTCAAGCGGGGGGTCAAGACTATTTAAGTAAGACGAGCCCATGGCAAAAAGAAAAAAAAAGAGTTAACCCATCAGACGAAGAAGAGATCTAAACTCAACAAGTTCAAAGGCAAGGAAGAGAGAAGGGCAGACGAAAAAGTATTCCCAAATCAAACTGGAACGTTCACGGAGGGGAAATATGGCAAGTCTACTCCGAGGTTTAAGACCAGGAAGGGGGGGGGGTACCTCACTTAACCCGGAGAAAAAAAGCGTAATGGAAAAAAGAATCTTCGAACCATCAAAGGGAAACCCCAATGCGAAGAGATGTGCGGTCGAAAAAGTGAGAAAACAAGGGATGTCAGGGGTGAAATGGCAGATAGCCTACCGGGGGGGGAGATGGATGGAACAGAAGCCACCGGGGACAATCTGACGGCCGGGGGTTTTGGCCGTCGAGCGAGGGAAAAAAAAAAAGCAAATCCAGAGGGGGACTCCATCAAAAAAAAAAAACTGGAGTAGATGGAAAATCACGCGAATGAAAGGACCAACCCTACCTTGGGAAAAAAAGGGCTGGGAAGTGTTGTGACCTCAAGAAAGGAATCACAAAGGGTAACGAGTCAGTGAAGGGGGGCCGATGACACTCAGAAAAAAAGGCCGGGCGACGCCGAAAATTCGAGCGGGACTCCGGGGGGAGTGCGAAAGTGAACAGACGCCTGTCGGGGGGAAAAAGGAGGAGGGGAAAGAACCGGCCGAGAAACAAAAACTTTCCTGCGGGGGGGGAAATAATTACACTGAAAAAGGGAAAGGAAGCTGAGGGGGGGAGATGAGACCTAGGCCCTTCGAAGACCGTGTTCGGAAAGCAGATAAATGATAGAAACGGCGGTTAGGATGCCCGAATAGGAGAGTCCCATCTGGTCACAAAAAAACACTAAATACTGAACTAGAAAAAGGGGTCCGCAAAAAACTAAAAAAGGTACACGAAGGGGTCCCGTAACAGGCAGGTCGCTGAGGGTCAGGGGTATTCAACAGAGTAGAAAAAGACATATCCCGTAAAAAATAAAGTCGCAAAACTTTGTCTGCGTGGGATGGGTTGACCCACTATCACCTCGGAAACAAAACAACAAACCCGTGGGGTTCAGTTCGAGGGGATGGCCGCGTCGCAAAGCGGCGGACATGACGGGGGAAAAAAAAAGTTGCCGAGCGTCAAGGTCAAGATAACTGATAAGGAGGAAAGAGTTGAGGCAACCACCCAGCTCCGCACGGAAACGACGGGAAGCGTATGCGGGAGCGGAAGGACGGGGCGGTGAAAGGGGGGCCCGCGGAGGGGAGAGGGTGGTGTTTAAATTTCTACCGGGGCGGCACCGGAGCGATCATCACCTGGAAAGTCGAGAAGGGAAAAATAAAACAAGAACATTAGAGGGGCCCGAGGAGGCAAAAATATTTCATAACCGGGGAGTACTCGAAAAAACCCCAAAAATGTCGGCATGAGGGTGACGGGGCGCGAGACGATCGTGGGGGGGATTAAACAGTTTCTATAAATTCAAAGAGGAGGAGGGGCCAGGAAAAACCTGCTTTACCCGGCTCCGAGAAGGAGCCGCGAGGGCAGGGTCAGAGGGAGGGGACGGCAACTGTGGGAGGGAAATGGGTTTCGCTGTGGCTAGAGAATAGGGAGGGTGAACCCAGGGAAAGGGTCCGGCCTAGAGAGACCGGCTTTTCAATGACGTCAATGATGAGGAGGGCCGCAATTAGGGGCATTTTCGAGAAATAACAGAAGAGCGGGGGAACCTGACGTGGAAGAAAAACTGCTGGAAACAGTGCTGTGGCCGAAAGTTGGTGGGAGAGGGAAAAAAGGGAGACGTCCCAGACGTCCTGGAGAGGGGCGAGTAACAGGAGAGTGTCGATAAGAGACGGATGTCAGAAGGAGCTGGGTCAATCTTATAATCTTCCAGCCAGCCAGAAAAGGGGAAGGTATTTGTCCCCCGCAATTAAAAAGAAAACGGAAGAGCACCTTTGGAAGGAGAAAGGGCAGAAGAAAAAAGATACCGGTTAAGAACGGTCCAGTTCCTAAAGAGGAAAATGGAAAAGGAAACCAGGATCCTCGATCCGCACACGCTGGGAAGCTTCCTTGAAGTTTTTTTCGTCCGGCAAGGAAGATTGGCAAAGGGCCTGGCAGAAGATCTCGAAAGGAAGAAGACAAAAAAGCCCCCAGGGAGGAGGGTCGGGGGGGGTGGAAGAAAATCCAGCCAGAACGCCTGCAAAAAAAAATGGGGCCATCTCGTCAGGAAGTGAAAAAGGCGGGAAGGGGTTCGAGCAGGAAAAAAAATGTTTCACATAACAGGGGACATCAAAGAAAAGGGAAAAAAAGACCGGCCGAACTAAACAGCAGTTGGTCTGGGAGGCATCTTTGGCGATTTACAACGGACTCACACAAAAACGGAAAGGAGGAGGAGAGAAAAGAAAACCAACGCCAAAAGCTGGCCCACGGCGCCAAACGCAGCCAAACAAAGGAGGAAGATGCCTCGGGAAAAGGACTCCTTGGAAGCAAGGCTGAAGGAAGGGGAGGGGTCGCATACGGTGGGGTCTTGGGTCATCCCGAGAATTTTCAACTTTCACTAGCCCGTGAAGAATGGAAGTAAAAAAAGAGCCCGACCCTGGGGGGACTCTTCCCTCAACAAGACCATGACAACGCAGCTGGTCAGGGGGGAGTCCGGGAAAGGGCGCTAATCTGGGCGACACCCCGGCAAGCCGAGGGACGACAAACCGGCCAGCGAAAAACTCTCCTAACTCACAACCTGGGGGAAGGAATGAAAAAGAAAAAAAGAGGTTTCAGCTTTGACTGGGGCCTGGCAAGAGCAAGTCCTGAAAAGGAGGAAGACAAAACTTCTGTGCACCAGCCCCAAAGGGGAAAAAGGTGGAAAAGCGGATGTTGGGGGTTAACACTAAAAAACTGACGGGGAGGGGGATTGGGAGAAAAATTATCAAAAGAAGGAAAAAAAAAAAAAAACACTCTAAGGAGCAGCAGGATTACTTAAGGTCGTCCTTTGCTGCTCGGCCGCCAGCAATAAAAAGACCTTTCAATCAAGTACGTAATAATCTGGGTCCGCACAAAAAAACACAGGAAAAGCACCACAAAAAAAGTCCAAGCCTTTCATTAAACCATGACCGAAAACATTCGGAAAGGGGGGGGGGAAATTGGCCCTGCCAAAGCCGCCTGGAGCGCCCAACTGCAACCATGTCTTCACGCGAAAATTAGAAGAAAGAAGGGACGGGAGAAAGTGGTCCCCAAAAAGGGGGGTTCCCAATTCAAGCGAAGAACGGTCAGCACCTCTCAATGGGAACAATAACTGGGGCCATCGAGGGAAGGCCCAACGGGGGGCGCCGGAGAAAAAATCGAAAATCCGAGCATTCAAAGTCAAATCCGGCGCAATAGTCTGCAGTGGACACACAAACAAAAGAAGGGACCGCAACCAAAACAATAAAAAAAAAAAGGAACAAAAACAAAACCGCGGGAAGGCGTTATCAATGTGGGGGGGCACTATGGCTGTCATGAGGGAGAGAGACTGGGAATAAAAAAAGAGGGGAAACCGGTTGTGGGAAGGGCTAGTGACCGGCGAACAAGGCCCCGCGTAGAAGAAAGGAATCCAAAGGTCCCACTACTTTAAAGATAGGGAAGGGGAAAAGAAGACCTCCAAAAGGGCCGTTAGATAAAATAGAAAACAACCGAGAAGGAGAACCCACAAATCCTACACACTTCCCGATTCACAACTCAACCCACGTCACCCCTCTCTAAAAAAAGAATTCAAATGGAAGAGTGTTTTGAAGGAAGGGTCCCGCGCAATCAGGCCTATCCTAGGAGCCATCCAGGGAGGGGCAATGAAGGGAGACAAGCTCTGACTTTAGGACTTGGTCAAAAAGCAAGGGAAAAGAGAGGGTGGTCCAACAAAAAACCAACATACACACTATCCAGAGACATCCACCCTGGGAAAAAGACAAGGACATCAAAAAAAAAAACGTTCCAAGAGGGGTGGTTGAAGAGAGGATCGTACCCCAAAGGGACACCCAACAAGGACCTCATAGAAAGGTCAGGGGCTTAATATGCGGTAGGACACCTGACCCGCAGGAAAATGACCCAAGAAGATCCTAAAAAATGCCATCAATACCCCGGGGAAATAACGGGGACAATCAAACTTTTCTGCTAGGACTTCCTCTTGGGGAAGGAAAAAAGGGAAAAAAAAAAGCAACGAAAAAAAAAGAGAGGAAAGAAGAACCGCCCCCAGAAAAAGGTCAAAAAAGAGTTAAAAATCAAGGAGAATGAAAAAGCAGACTGGGAACGGTTGGAAAAGGAGATACAAAAAAACTGGGCAAATCTATGACAGATGGGGTGAAAGCTGCTCCATGAACATCATCCATTAAGACTCCCAAAACGTCCCCGCAAGCACACGTTATGGACACCTTAAATAGAAGATCTACGGCCAAAAACGCTGGGAAGGTTCGATAGGGAAAAAGCAAAGGGTAATTACCTACCCCGGGAAGGAGAGGGAAATGCCAGAACCAACTAAAAACGGTCGGGCTTGGTGCACGGTGCAGCAGCCAAATCAAAAAGTCTCCCATGCCACGGGGGGGTCGAGAAGGAAAACACAACAACTTTGAGTAAAGGAGGACACCGAATGCAAGCTGAGCGCGCCGAAGCAAAAACCCACCGGAAAAGGGGTTAAACAAGAAAAAAAAAAGGGCGTTCATACCCCTCAAAAACATTGGGTCTTCCTAGCAGGCTTTTGCAACGAGAGACACCGGCAGCGTGCAAAGGACTCATACCCTCAATTAACGAGCTTGTGAAAAGCAATGGAGGGGATGCGAAGTCTGGCGTGAGGCATTGGTAGGTCCGCCCGGGCCAGGAGGGGGGGAGTTATGAAAGGGAAGAGGACAGGGAAATCTACAGAGTCCAGAGAGCGGAGAGCCCTTTCTGGGGCCTTTCCTTGGTCCGGGGACGAGGCAAGAAAAAACAAAGCCGCCACGGCCGTATTCCAGAGAGTGACCTAAGGGGGTATTGCTGCAGGCAAGCCACTGGACTTGCCGAGTTTACCAGGGACAACTAAACCGTTACTTGGCAGCAACGCATTGATCGGTCAAAGCGAAGAGGGCAGGAGATGCAAAAGGGAAGATAACCGAAGAGGGGGAAAAGAACCTTGGGGGTGATTTTCATCCAACTAGAGAGACAACCAGTTCGAAGACCGTGATGAGGTCACCAGGTTTTAAACTTCTTGATAGAAGGGAGCACAGGGAAAATCACAAAAAGAGGGTACATCTGAAAGAATTCGTCAACTCAAGGTCCAAATAACCTGAAGAGGACTATGAAAAAGAAAGGGTTTGCGGGACCGAAGCAAACCAATTCCCTTTACCTGGTAATATTACCTCACGAAGAGAAGAAGAAGGAAGAATTGGGGGCCCCCTGCGGGAGCGAGAGAAGGGTTCCAGAAGTGGCTCCATGGGTGAAGAAGAGAATGAATAGAACGGAGGCAGCAGAGACGTGGAGCCGAAGCTTAGGATCCACAACTCCCTGGGGGGGGGGTGTGGGAAGATGGGGCTGCAAAAAAGTCGTAAAAAAAAAGAGATCAACATATTTGACTGGCGCGCTCCCGGGGGGGTCTCCGCAGTAAAGTAAGGATGCCAAGAAAAAATGAATGTTGGGCAGGGCAGGGGGGACGATCAGATTTGGTTTTTTGGGGTTGTCTGGGGCCCCCTTGGGGGGGCAGGATGCTCAAGGCCTGACAAAAAAACTACGAGAAAAAAAAAAAAAAAGTCGAGCGCAGGGAACTTGGGGGGAAATAGTCGGGGATTGAATCGTTGTTGATTGTCAGGGCGAGTGGCCGAAAAAACCAGGGGTCCTAGGGGAGTTGCACCGGGGGTTGGCCTTGCCTCCCACGAACGGCGGTGGAAGGGGTATCAAGGATCTTAATCGACAAATTATGAAGTAACGCCACTCAGAGGGAACCTTGGTAGGGGGGCGAAAATCAGACTTTGCGCCCTGGACTGGGACGAAGGGCGATGGGGCGCGGGAGTTGCTGGAACAGATGGGACTTCCCTGGTCAGAAAACATGGGCCAAGGTCTGCATGAACGCGTCACAACAGACAGGAGAAGAATTGTAACCGCGATCAGGATGGAGCCCTTCTCATTAAGAAAAAAAGCAGCAAGCCCCAACCGGGACAGATTTTTTGGGACCAGGAAAGGGAAATGAACCAAACTTGGTCTGAGTACGAATCCTCATCCGGTGGGGCACAGGAAACCGGGGCTGACGACGGGGAACGTGAAAGGAACGCAAATCGGGAATCCAGAGCCAGTGAGAGAGGGGAAGCCCCGGCTGGGGGTCGTCTTCCCTCTGAGGGTCCGGAACTGGGAGGAGCAGCAATCCGCGGAGAACGACAAGGGGGGGGATTTCCTATTTTAGCAAACCAGAGACGGCCGGCTAAGAAAAATCATTGGGGAAGAATGAAAATGTTAAAAACTTCCTAAACACCAAACTGGGGGGGGAAAGCAAAGAGAAAGGCAGGAAAAGAGACAACTAATTAAAATCAATACCTACCAATCAACAGAAAAATGGGAACGTTGCTTTGGGAGTGGGGCGGGATCCCTACGAAACAAGATAGAATAGATATGACTCCAAAAGCCAAAAAAAATAAAAGGACCCAATTCCGAGGCCAAAACCAGAGGGAGGGGAGGCTTGGTTCAAAAGGTAAACCGCGTGAAAAAAACTCAAAGTTTTTTCGAGTCGTGGTGGGGGCGCAGAGTTGAAACGCCCACCGGTCCAGAGGGTTACAAATGGTCAAGCCTTCGATGGAGGGGGAAAAAACGGCAGGGGGAAAAAAGAAGCTCTGGGGAGCTGACCTACAAAAAGGTGGAAAGCCGCGGGAAAAAGGGAACCGGAGACACTCACTATATCACGAAAGAGAGCCAAGGCGCGGAATAAGGGGAAAAACCAACCAAAGAAAAGCATCCGGATGGTGAGGAGGATCGGTAGGACTTCACCATCAAGTCTTAGGAAAGGGTCGCAAGGAGACCTGTGAAAATATTTATAGGGAGGCCCGGAAAAAAAGAAAAAAAGGTGAAAGGAGCTGGTTTGGGAAAGCGTCTGAAAATCCGAAGGGGTGTCCTGAGTTTTTCAGGGGGGGGGAGAGGTCTATAAAACCGGAGAAGTCAAAAAAAAGTCAATGACTGGGGAACATCTTAAAATGGTGGTCTGAGAAGACAAGGGACGCTGAAAACGCCCACAAAAGGACAGAAGATCAAACCAATCGTTTCCGCGACACAAATCCCGCACCAAAAACAGGAAAAGCCAATTCTAATATTCCGCCAACAAACGGAGAGAAGTAGTGGGGAAGGGGAAGAAGACCTCCGCCAGCGCCCCACGACTCAGTGAGAGGGGTAACAGAACCTACTGAACAGAACGCCTGTGTAAACCGCAATCACAAACCCAACAGAGGGGAAAGGGGTGCTTTCAAAAGGAGAAGGCTAGTCGAACAAAAAGAAAAAACTCCTTGAGACACAACGGAGAAGAAATGCTCCTACGAGTCCACGAAACAAAAAACTTCCCCGCCGAAGAAGGTGGGGACCACAAGAATAGAATCATCTTCTAAAACTTGCCAAAAAGTAAAAAAGAGAAGAAAAAAAAACTAGAGGGGGGGGGATAGCCAAAAACCGAAGCAAAAAAATCCAATGGCAGTCTAAAAAAGGCGGGTTTTCAAAAGGGAACTGCTGGTGGAAGTTCCCTCTCTTCAAAAAACGAGGGAAATGTTGAGACCGGAGAAGGACCCGGAACTCCAGAGGGGAGCAGCCTCAGAAGAGGAGGGAAAAGGACTTTATCAGGGAAGGGAGGACACCGTGGGGGAAGGAGAAGCTGAAGAAATTTCAAGAAGATTCAAAAAAAGGAAAACATAGAAACCACCAAAAAAACGAACCCAAAAAAAAGTCAATTGCCACTGGGCCAACAAATAGCATACGCTCCAATCGAGACCAGAGGCTTCGGCCGGCGAATTGGGCGCACAGGTGTCTAAGTTGGGACGGAGAATTCTGGTTAAAGGTAAGTCCGCAACGAGATCGATTTACATAGAGGGAGAAGGAAAAAAACCATGTAAAGGAAGCCTATCACCTCTTTATTCAATCACCAATGGCCAGAAACAAAAAAGTGCTGTTCGGCCTGCTTTAAAAGGAAAACCGAACAAAAGGGCCGCGAAGGGCCTTTGAAATAACAGGGGGGGGGGGGGGGGGGGGGGGGGGGAGGTTGCTAACATTTTTTTTAATTGAGGGCTTGCGTTGAAGAACATCAACAGCAAAAGTCGAGCAGGGGACTTAAAAGCCTAGGGCGTGGTCCCGGCTACCCCCTGTAAAAAAAAGAGAAACATAAAAAGGTTCGCAATAGGCGCCATGGGCAAGGGGGGGGGAAAATCCTGAAAGACCCGTTTTCGACATATTTTGGGACGGAAACAAAAAAAAAAAAATCACAAAAATCCCAGCGTCAAAGAGCACCTTCACCATCGAAGAAAGCAGAAAGATTTTTGCAGAACTGACAAGGAAAAGGAAGCCAACCAGAGGGCGAGTCGAGGAAGACTGTCGGGAAGTGGACAACGGGGGAAAGGAATCATGCAGATCTCCCCCTCATTTAAAGCCGAACGGCCGGACAATCAGACAAATGAGAACAAACAAGAAAGACCACAAGAAAATCCGGTTCTCCGGGAAACGGAAGGAAAAAAGAGGCTGGGGCTCGGGGACAGAGGTCGCAAACCGGTAAGGGGTCGATCTCAAAAAACCGGAAGAGGAAAAAAAAAGGGAAAAAATTGAAAATGCATTACACGAAAGCCCCGGGAAAAGCAAGGACCGGGGCTTGTGTGATGCCAGCCCGAAACACATCAGGGATCAGAAAACAAAAAAAAAAGGAAGGAAGGGGAGGAAAAGATAGAGAAAAATCACGTGAAAGAACCAAAAAAGGTCGCAAAAAAAAAAAAAAAGCAAGGCAAAGACGAATCAACCGGGGACTGTGTAGAAGATGTTGGGGGGGGGGAAGACTACCGTAACCCCAGGTCAGGTGTCCTAAATTACGGCGTTTGGAAGAAGAGGAGGACACTCATTCTTAAGAAATGAAAAAGGCGGGGACTAAAAGTAATTACATTGGCTCGATGGAGAGGGGGGGGGGGAGTAAACACTTGGAATGGAAGGGTAACAAGGAAAAGGTCGCCGGGGAGTGAGGAGAAGTCAACGGCTTGGGGATAGCGTCCCAAGATGAGAGAGTACAAGGAAATATCGCTAGGGGAAAAAGAACGACCGGGGGGGCCTTTGATGAAGAGTGACGGTGCCACAGAGACTGGACAAGGAGGGAGTAAGGAGGTCGTAGTGTCGGAGGGGGTTGCGTAGCAAAAAAATGGGGGGCAAGATGGAAATTAAACTGGCCTTTGTAACCAGGGGGAAATCCTCGGATACGAATGAGATCAAGGTGGCAGGGAAGGAAAAAAACAGGGCGGTCAGGTGGATTCAATGACAGCAAAGAAAAGACGGGAAGCAAAGCAAAATCGGGAAAGCCATTGTCGGAAGGGCAATGTTGACAGAAAAGGAGGAAGAATCGAAAAAAACCAGGGTGCGACAGGCTGGAGGAGGGAACCGGGGGGCAAGTTGTATTGGTGCTAAAAGACGGGACTTCCAGCAATGTGGACGGACTTGGACGAAGAAGAACGCAGGTCGGCCAAAAATCAAAAGGTAAAGCCCCATCACCTGACTAGGGAGAGAGTTGAGGGGAGGGGAGACATAGGGGAATTCATATAACTTAGAAGACGACGGGGAGCGAAAAAGGGGGAGGGGGCAGGGGGGAAAGAAAAGTGAGGGGCAGTGAAGGGGGTCGCCTTTCACGGTTTTGTGGAATTGATCCTAGAAGGAGGGGGGGGAACGGCCTGGGAGCTGAGCGCTCTCTGTTTCTATGGAGGAAGGCGGGAAGAGAGGGGGACACCGTACGGCCGGAGGGAAAAAAGGGTCCAAACACCCTACAGTGAAGTCCAGAAAGACCATAGACGCCCTCGTCACACCAGGTGAATCTAGTCGGGAAAAAAGGGCATATGTTGTCAGGGCACGTTTTACTAAGAAAGGTGGCGCCCAGAAGAAAAGGCAGAGGGGGTTCAGGGAAGGACCTTAATAGTTCCCTAGAAAGTCTACCAACCAGACCCCCCCCCCCAAAACCCCATAGAAATTGTTGCAGGCGTCCCCACCCGTAGGACCAAGTTATGATGACAGCGCAGGAATTAGAAGCGACCCAACCGCGATGGAAAGAATGGCGTGGTTCAAACGAAAGGCACTTGGGGGTTCCGTGCAGGCGAAAACCGGGGGTTGCACATGAAGGAAAGTAAAAGTTGGCGCAGAAAAAGGGCAAAAATGTTCCAAAGGCGGAAGAGAGGGGCCCATTTTGGAAGTGCAACCACATGAGAATGGGAGGAGATCGATTTTCCGTCTTGAAAAAAAAAAAGGAGAAGGCCTGCAAGGAAAAGAGGCGGTGGGAGTGTCGTAAAACGACTGTGGGAACGCCGACAACAAGAAAAGGTCGAACTGGAAGGAAGAGGCAGGTGAAAAAGCTCCTTCGACATTCGGAGAAAGACAAAAAGCAAAACAAAAAGGGGAGGATTTGCCAAGATACTAACCAAAACAGGTCGACGTCGATTGAAGTGCGTCGGAGGAAGAAAAAAAACAAAACAATTCGGGAGACCCTGAACTACGACGAATCTTGGACGAAGACGCAGCAAAAATCCGGAGCGTCGTATTAAAAAAGAGGCGGAGGTGTGGGGTAACGTCGGCCTTTCTCCGGGGCCCGGGCAGGTCGAACGAAATAAGAAGAAGGAAGGGAAAGAAGCGCGCCGAAATGGCATAGGGGGAAAAACTAAGGGCAAAAACCGCTGTGGGGAAGGCGTCGCCTCCGATAATCCAGGACATGAAAGTGGGAAAAACCGGGCGGGTGAAAAAAAGCCACCACAAGGGGGAGAAAGGGCCAACTCAAAAAAAGGATACCATCAAGCCACAAATAGAAAACATCATTGGAGCGGTTTGTGGGAGGAGGGGGGCAAAGTGGGGGGGACGTTTGCTTTTAGGGTCTCTCTCCAAACAAACCGGAGGGGGGGGGGGGAGTATAGAGAAAGGAAAAAGCAACGCAAGGGAACATTTCTCCAAACACCCAGGCCGTGAATGGAGATGCTACGGGAGGCTTTTCAGCGGTCGACCGTCCGGTCAGGGAAATTCATACAAATGTGGGTGAGCTCTCTTCCAAGGCCCCGGGGAAAAAGGGGGTACGTTCACTTCAATACCATCCTGAAAAAAATGGGGGCAGGAAACGACCGAAGGACTGGGGGGGACCTCCTCGGAACAAGACCGGAAAAGCCCGAAGAAGGGGGGTCAGGGCGCCAGGGGGGGAAAGCTAGTCAGAGACCCCGGCAAGACGACGAGGCCCGACGACAAAAAGCCTGAAAAACTTCTCAGGAAAACTGGCCATAGCCGGGGGGGAGACGGGGAAACGGGACGTCGGTTAATAGAGCCGTCCCCTGAAACGGAATGGAAGCTCGTCAGCACTAAAACCAGGGGGCACCTTTGGTGGGGGTCCCGGGAATTGAAAGCCCGTGAATTTCGGGCTTTTGGGTGGATTGATGCTGCTTCCAGGCGGTTACGGAAAGAAGAGCGCCAGTAATTCTACAAAAGATCAACCAATCAGAAGGGACACTTGCGGTGGTCCAGAAGGCAGGCCGCAAATCTCCCAGAGAAACAACCTGGAACCTGGAATGGTCGGAAAGGGGGGGGGGTCCCAGTAAGAAGGTTTAAACCGCTAAAGAATAAAGATCTCCGGAGACAAAAAACCCGGTCAGAGTTGAGCCAAAAAGAGGGGCCGATAAAGATTCACCAAAGTACGGCCCGCTCATGGAGGGGGAGGAAAAGAGAAGGAAGAAAGGAGCCCTGGGCCGCCTACACGAAAAGTAGGGACCAGAAAAGAAAAGAAAAAAGAACCCAAAAGATTTCCAGACGGCCACCCTTGCAAACCCAAAAGAACAGAGGGAGTAGCCAACACAAGGGTCAAAAAGAGAACCAAAAGTGAACCCTTCGAAAAGAAGAGGCCAAAGTCAGAGTAAAATCGGAGTCCGAAAGACCCTGGTTTTCAGCCAAAGGTAGAGACCCTCCTCTGGGCAAGGGGGGCCAAAAACAAACCAGAACAAAAACTAACGGGAGCAAAAGCGTCCCGCAACCAACATTCATGCAATGGAAGGGGAAAAAGGACTCGCTGTTCTGTTTCAAGAGCCAGGGAAAAACGGGAAAAAACAGACACAAGGAGGCCGAGCGCCGCTAACCCGAGTTGTTGAGTCGGGTCACCCAAGAAGAATCGTACAAGAGACCCGTTGACGAGAAAGTCAGCTAGACCGGTCAAGCAGGCCGGCCTTCAGAATCAAAAAAAAAGGAAGCGAGGAAAAAGGGAAAACCAGACCCTCAGAAAGTCGGGGGTGTTGGACCCGGGGGGGTTCAAGAAGTATCCACCCCCCCTCAGAAAAAAGGGGAGGACGGGAAAAAGGTCAAGGGGGGGTCAGAGCCCGGGAAAACCCGGGCGGGGGGAATACGTTTGAGTCAAAACGAACAGGATCGAGCAATGAAAGGGGGGAGGCAATTACGAGCCTTCGCAGACCGGGGGATTTCGTTTCGCCAAAAACAAACATTCAGTAAAATGACAGGCCTTACCTGCAGACCACCAAACAAGATATATCGACTGAACAAGCAAGGAAACAATCACGAGGTCGAAACTTGGTGTTGGGCAGGGGGGGGGACGGCGGGGCTATCAGAAAAGGAAGGAAAGGAGTTTCAGTAAATTTCTCAAAAGGGAAGGTATTGGGCGGTAAGGGAAAAGAAGACTGAAAACACTCGCGATACAAGATAGCCGAAGCCCAAGAAAAAAAAGGGACCTGGAAAAAAAGAGTGCAAGGATTAAGGAGATTTGAGGCGCCAATGAGACACGAAAAAAAAAAAATGCCATCCTTACGCCAAAAGATCGGCCAATCCCAGGAAAAGGGAAGGGAAGAAACCACAGTCAAGGAAAAAAGGGGCAGAAGAAGGACAAAGGGGACCCAAGATCTTTAAAAAAACTTGGGAAAAGAAAAATCAAAATTTGGAAGCTTCCGAATCCCCGAAAAAAGCATCAGGACCGGAATCACTAGCCTCTCGCAAAGACCTTCAGGCTAAGCTCGAATGTAAGACTTCATGGGAAAAAAACTCGTCGTCACAAAGGGAAAAGGTGTCGAGAGGAAAAAAAGGAATTGTGAAAGAAATGAAATTACGAACCAGGAACTCAGTTGCTGGGGGCTTTTTTAATTCAACTCTAAGAATCAAAGCTCTCGGAATAGAACTGATACACAACGAAAAAAGAAGGGGGGGAATGAAAAAGAGGAGAATAACAAAAAGTTCTAGCGCAGGAAAAAACCCAGGGAACCTGAGGTCCGGGGGGGGGGTGCTTCAAGTTTCCCAGAAAAGAAAAAAAGACCCAAGGTCCAAGGGAAGGGGGGGAAGTCAAATGGAGAAACTAAGACCACCTTAAAAGCGTGGGAAGGACAAGGGCCGACACGATGTGTCTAAAAAGGGCCCCGGGGGGGTAGTGGAGCAGGGGCAAGGGAAGGAAGAAGGACGGGATAAAAATTAAAATTGAAGAAGGCGGCCCAAGCATACACCTGAAACCTGGGATAGAGTCGAATGAGACCCGTTTGAAAACTCTGGGAGAGTCCCTGGATGTTAGAACCCTTGGTTCTCCAAAAATTGCCTCGTCAGGATGGCCGAGAGTTGAGGCGGGCCCGGGCAAAATGTAGGTGCAGGGCCAAAAAGAAAACTGGCCCGGAGGGACAAGGCCGCTAATTGTAATTGTAAAGAGGCAGATACCATCCCTCCGGGGGGGGTTCAGGAGAAGGGACCAGGAGCATATCCATAGAAAACAGCCTTCATCTCCTTTCGACGGAAAAGGTTCCGCGCCAGGGAAAAAGGAAGAGAGCAAACAAAAAGTTCAGGGGGGGAAAAAACTTTAGGTAAATGTCCAACAGCGGCGGATAGGGGGGTGAAAGAGGGGGGCGACCCAATCCCCTTGGAAAAGAAAAGGTTGGGCAAGGCCCGGTTGGTTACGAATAAAAGAAAAAAAGGAAAACGGCGCGGGAGAAACGTTCATGAAACAAAACCCCAGGTTCTCGCTATAGGGACCGAAACCATAAATGCGAAAAAGAAAGAGGACACCTTCACGAAAAACGAGAAGGGGGGATCGTCAAGGGGGGGGGAAAGACGAAAAAAGGAAGGGGGTGGCTTTCAGTTCCAGGGGAGAGTGGGGGAAGATGATCTACAGTGTTAGGGGCCGGGAGGGGCAAAAAAAACGAGCTAGAGTAAACGGAAGGGGGAAGTTCGGGGGGGGAGGGGAAAGGAAAACGAGGCAGTAAAAAGTCTCGGCTCCAAGGCCTCAGGGGGGAGGGGAACCCGCCCATCAAAAAAAGCAGCGAATCGAGCCGCCCCCTCGAACCACCAGAGAGGAGAGTGGTGCAAGGACATCAGGTCTCCGTCAACGGTAGACGGTGGTGGGGGGTCAAAAGTCAGGCTAGGGAGTGGCTTGGACCTTCAACCTTCTTGAGACCAGAAGAGTGGTTTTGAGACGAGCAGAAGAAAAAATGCGGCGCAGGGGATGATAAACAGCGGAAGTTCTAACAACGGGCGGCCCAACCTTGGGCGTTTGGGGGGGGCAAGGGAAGGGGGGAGCTTGGCTTGACTCCTACAAGGGTCCGTATCCCGGACCAGGAAGAATGAAAAGGAAGTCAAGGGGGACACCAAAGACGCGCTGCAGGGGAGGGAACTGAAAGAAAGGAGAACAAAAATAGGCCGGGGGAGCCCTCATCCGAAATGAGGGGGTGGGGAGCAGAATGGGTGACGCGGAACAGATACGAAGTGCCTCCAACTTTGACAGCTGAGGACGTGGCGCAACCGAGAGAGAAGTGTCACGATTTACATAAGGCAGTTGGGACTCGTAGAAGGGACCAAAAAGCAAAGCCAGCAAAAGGGCGTAGTTGCCCACCTAGGAAAAAAAAAAGAGTCAACTTGCAAAAACGTTGATCAAAGGAGAGGAGCGACAGAAAGAATAACTTCTTACCGTATCTAAGGGCGGAAAAAGGAACAGATCACGAGAACCCGCGCGTTCAGAAGGTTTCATCAAAAGGAACGTCCTTTTGTGAATGTGTAACGGCCAGACTCGTCTTGGGAAGGGGGATAGGCAGATATAGGGAAAACATCCCAGCAGAACATGGGGCCTATTGGTGTGAGCCGCGAAAGTGCCGTCGACCATCCAAAAGAAACCCAGGAAGCGGGGTCAGGAAGGTGAAAAAGGAACCGCTTTGGAAACCGAAAAAAGCCCAAAATGTAGCAACCGCGAAAAAGCATTCAAGCGAATCCTAAGAAATCTCCACCCAGAGGGGGGTGGAGGACGGAACGTGGGCCAAAGGGGTGTGGAGTCCAAATGT
>Ga0179593_1329261_pt1 | contig 21852 bp, 19 predicted proteins | sample CZODoug2_1_08_16_FD_185931 | JGI IMG/M metagenome (GOLD analysis project Ga0179593, IMG submission 185931) | Vadose zone soil fungal communities from Angelo Coast Range Reserve, California, USA - CZODoug2_1_08_16fungal (PacBio error correction) | ecosystem: Environmental > Terrestrial > Soil >...
TGGACTGGGAAGGTCGGAGATGGGTTATACCACTCATCGGACAGTGAGATTCGCACCGAGCCAAAAGGACAAGATGCTCACAAAAAGAGCGGGGCGTACAAAACGCACTCGCCGGGAAAAGCCGGTCAAAGAATCACAAACTGTCGCTGGGGTGGGGGGTGACCGATCAGTTTTCAGAACCACCCAATACGAAAAAGGAGACAAAAGGTAGCAATCGAAAGGGTTGGGCTGAATAACGCAGGGCATTGAGCGGAGACGCTCTCACACTGTAATTGGGGGGTGGAACCTATTTGCAAAGGGGGGAAAAAGCTCGAGGGAGGAAAACCAAACTGGTCTGGGTGGCAACAAAACTAATTGTCCGAAATTGAGAGGACGGTAAGGGAGGGGGGGAGGAAACGAAATGTGGGACAAGGTACTAAAAGGACGACTGGTCTAGTTAATGGTGGAGGCTCCAAACGACGGCAAAGGGGGGTTTGAGAAGGTCGATGCACTATGCCATTTAGTTTGGGTCCCCGAGGTGATAGGGTAGGTGGGGCAAGGTGTCCTGAATAAGGATATGGCCGTGAAAAAAGATCCGCGGGGGTAAGAAGGTACGTCTGCGGCCGCGCAAAGCGGAAACGAACTCCCGGCGATATTCGACCAATAGTCTCCGATGGCACATAAAAAAGGCTCCAAATAATCGAGGTTTATCAACAGGATCAAGGGGAGACCCAAAAGGCCAGCAAATATGGGATCGTCCCAACTGTACGACGCGACTCTGGAAGGAAAGGGGGATGGGAGCCGTAGGTCCGATAAAATCAGAAGAGAATAAAAACTCTGAATGAAAGGCGGGAAGGGGCTTACGTGGCCAAAAAGATAAACCCTAGTGGAAGGTCATGGAAAAAGAAACAGGGTATTTGGGCCGTGCCCCCTTGAAGGAAAGAAAGCAAAACATAATCCACGCGAACAGCGGGGGAATGAGGCAAATGGCGTTTGCCCACGAAACACAATAGTCGGGAAAAAAAAGGACAAACAAAATGTTGCACTTTAACGACCAAAACACATTTACTACACAGGGGGGGGCGAAAAAAAACTTTCTTGAGGAAATGGAAAGTGGGGGGAAAAAACCGGTGGTCTCTATTAACTTTTGCTATTCCTGGGGTAGGAAGAGGATGGAGTTTCCATGAAAGAATCATGCGTTCTTAACCTCGAAGGAAGGGGTACCTCTCGTTGGGCCTGGCCCATCGGAAAGGAGGCCAGAGCGCGGCCTTCAACGCAAAAAATCTCAAAATCTCCATAACGCTAGAGGTATGCGCTGGAAATCTGCTGGAGATCTAGGACGGAAAGTCGACAGACAAAAACGTAGATGAACAAAAAACAAGTAAGGACGCACAAGGGACGCATCCAAGTTGAAAATTAGTCCAAAATATAATGTCGGTTTCGGGAGCGGGAAAAATATGCAAAGGGGAAAAAACGGGGGCATTCGGACTTATTCGGTGGGCATGAGGGACCATCTAGTGGGTTTTTGGGGAGAATAGGGGCCTGAACTAAACCGCCTTGGCAGAAATGGCCTAACAAAGTGTCAATAAGCGCTGGGACTTACAGTGCCCGCAACGAGTCAAAGAACAAAAAAGGGCCCCCTCACACAATCTGTGGATATGTTACAGAACCAACCTCGCGCAAAAGGTCGCCACAGAGTCGGGGCGCCTGTACGAGACACGGGTGATGTGCTCGGGACGGGACTCGGAGGGGCGGAAAAGGGTAAACAAATGGGGAAGTATCCGATTAGGGTCTTTCGTGTTGGAAGGAAGCGTGCCTGCTCCTCAAAAGAAAATTTTCCTGTTAACCGGGCATGGTTGGGGAAAAACGTAAGGCGCTAACACTGTTCGGACGGCGAGCTAATCACAAACCGCGAATGCTCCGTGATCAGGGTCACTTCGACCAAAACACCATCTATCTGCACCTGGGAATCTGTGTTACTTGACTCCTTGACTGCCATCTCTTGAAAGAAACGCGAGGCCACCCTCCGACGGGATGGATAACACGCTCATATGTATCAGTTCTGAATAGTCTTGTACGGGGCTTCGTTAGTGACGCAAAAGCACTAAAACAGGCTGAAATCACCAATCATGATCCTCCGCACTCAGCGTCCGTCTCATGAAGTCGCGATAACTAATCGGTCACTTGCATAGGTACAAGCAGAGAGTGCAAGGCCGTGCCGAAGGTCGGTACAAAGTAGACAATGGTGGTGGCCGGCACTGAGGAGGTTCTTGGGGGAGGTCGAAGTCAGGAATAGAATGCTTGGAAGGAGGGGCGTAGGGCGCCGGGATCGCATGCATCGGGTAGATGTCATTCGGCGCACATTATCCATAAGACGGACTTGGGCACGGCTGGCTTCAGGACATTGCCTTGGTCCCGTAAAGCTTTGACAAATACGGGGGGAACGGGTTACAAAAAAATAGCTAGGCAACACACAGTAGGAGACGAAAGAAAAGCCGATAGCACGAGTGCATGTGTACTGGCAGAGGAATGGTTTGTCATCAGGCACGCGAGGCCTCATTGAAAAAAGGGTCCGAAGATTGATGAACCCTGACCGATCAGGGCGCGCCAAACTAGAGCTCAAGCTTGATGGACAGGGAGCTATGGTGGGGGGCTACCTAATTACCGAGATGACTTTCAGAGCGGTCCGCGGTTGGTTCTTCAGAGAAAAAGTGTCTACAGGTCCTCTTCACGTGTCTTCAACCTGGAATCTTCAGGCAGCTTCGTCAGTACTATCATCGGAACCGCAAAGGGGAAAGGGCGCGCTGGGACACGAACGGCTAGGGCGAGGTATGATGGTGCATATGGTTTAGGAGGACGATCCGACTAGAGACAAGACTGTCATCGGGAGGTTCATACGATAGGGGCTAATCATCGGGAAGAGAAAGATGAGGTCCTTCTATACGATGTAGCAACCTCGGCGAAAGGAACTGCGAGACTTGTGGTTGGAGCAAGTAAGAGAAGAATGAACGTTCCTGTATCCAAGGTGCGAGCGCGACCTAAAGTTAGCCTGGGCGACCCTTATTTTTCCGATCTGACCCTGACGCGTAGGGGAAAACTCACGCGAGGATCTCTCGCAGACGGAAAGAGATCTCAGCGGGTGGAGTGTCACTACGCATGGGTACCTCCACGCTACCGTTAAAGCTTTGCAACGCAATGTTTTGCGCCGGGCTTAGAGATAGGCAATCTGGACGAAAGACAGGTGTGCCCTCCGGGAGTTAAATCCCAGCTCGATCGCGCAAGGAGGGGCAAAGCATGGAGGGCCTGCTTAGTCGCAATCTTACTAGGGGTCCGTATTGCGGTTTCTAGCGCACGAGGTATCGTAGCCGTGCACTGGTAGCCGATGTACTCGACTGGATCCTTCCATTAAGAGGCGGCGGTATCATAGGACTCTTCCTGAGATTAAGGACGGATTGAGAGAAAACCTAGTTTCTAAATGAAGCCGAGGACTTTGGTGATTCCGGAAAGTGCCATGGTCCACTGCTCTCTATAGGGGATCTCTATATAAATATAATGATATCCTACACAAAGAAAAAGTGGAGAAGAACGATCTGACGGGTTAACAGGCAATTGCTGGACGAGACTAAAGAGTGAGTCTTCTTTTCGAGCAAATGGGTATCACAAGGTAAGCTTAGCTCGTGATCAGGAAAGGGGGCTCTTCCAAGACTCTCTGGACTTAGATCTTATTTTGCGTAATGTTCACGGTCTCGGGTCCATCGGTAACGAGCGCGCGGTTAAACGTAAGGGACCAAGTCAATCTGGTCGGTGGTAATCAGCGCGGGTCTTAAAAGCAATCCTATGGGGAGAAAATGCCGATATATACGGCATTTGACCCTAAAAAGAGTGCTACCGACTCAAAAACGATGTACCACTTGTCACCGAAGGGAATGATTCTGCACGCACATCACGAGAGACAACAATCTTCGGGTTCACCGGGGAGTACAGGAAAAAAGGCCACAGACCATTTCGGTAGAACCTCGGGCAACGAAAAAGGCCTGAAAGGAGGATAAGGACAGCTGGTTGATTAGAAAGGTCAACGGCGGATATACAACAAAATAAGGTGAGAAGGAAGTCACTTAGCATCTTTTATAGCGAAAACTGGCCTCGATCAGGAGGATTCGGGCACAAGTGAGCATGCTCAGGAAGTAACTATTCCGGCGGAAAGCGCACGAATTCATCGGGGTTGGGCCGGTCACAGGCCAGGCGACAATTCGGGAAGAATCGGAGTCATTGTCGTCTACAACAGAGTGGGGGGGGTGACGTCTCATCTTGGCGGGGGACCATGGGGAGCTAGAAGGATTACGTAAAAGGCGGAATGACACGTGGGACTCTGTTAGCGGGTTATGAAAGATCGCAAAAGACACCAGACTGATGACCGAGCCCGCTGGGACTTAATAAGACACATAACTGTCCGGAAGTGGGGTTGAAAAAAAAACGGGGGGCAGAACGAAGAGGGGGAGTGTCTTGTTCCATGGGGGGAGGTCGGCGAACACGGGGAAACGAAAGCGGCAGGCGACGGGGGAACAGGAAACTCCAGCCGTGCGTCCAGCTGAGGTGGTTCGATCACTAGGCATTAAAAGCAATAGTGGGCTGGGAACAGAGAGAAAAGGTGGCTGCAAGGAATACGCTCTTTTCCCAACTTAGGCGCTAGGGATTAAACACATGCTGCTGATGACACGAGGATCGTGGAAGAGCGGGAGAACGTCGAGGCGTTCCGTGTTGTCAGAGTTTCGACTGTGGGCTGGGGGGCAAACCCTTACATTGAGAGAGAAAATAAAACCCCCTGAAGAACTCTACGATGGGTGTTCAAGAGAAAAACTCAAGGCCACAGAACGGTAGTGGAGGGGGTGTACCTTGGCTGAACACCAGTAGTACACTACGGCCGCCAATATCAGCGGATGAATGCATTTCGTGAGGGGAGCTCCCTCTAGGAAGTGGAAAGAAGGAAGAGGTTTCCCGGGTGGAGCAAAGATCGCCTTTCAAAGAAGTGGAAAGGACGGGTATCCTATTAAATTTTTCTCGAAAGTTTACTAGTCTCTCAAGAACCAGACAGGGGGGATTCTCATCAAACTACGTTGGGTTTCTGGAATATCAAGGGGTCGGTGGGATTTTCGGGGCCTATCTGTTCGGGGAGGGGGCAACCCGCAGAAAAAACTCTTAGAACCAACAGTACAGACTTCTTGGCGGGTGCATGGTAGGGTCAGACCGGCCTTACAGCGGCGGTCACGATAAAAGACGAAAAGCCATAGAACGAGGGGTTGGAAAGGGTTATAGAGGACTGGGGAGGTGCCAAAAATGCCGGAGAGGGCGATTTTTTGAACGATGGGAGAGCTTAAGGGGCAAATTCCTGGGGTACCCGGTTAGGGCAAAACTTATTCCAGTGTAGGAGGCCTAAAGACGGGTTGACACACTTGGAGGAAAGATATAGAAGGAAGTTCGCGCAAGATTGCGAAAGTGGAAAATCGTCATAGTCCTGTCAGCGAAGGGAGGGTATTATGATAGGAATAATGACTCAGTACATCGTTAACAAACCGCTCTATCAAGGCGTAAGGGGATTGCTTTGGGACTATCCAAAGTAGAAAGTCCTGCCGAAGACAGTCCGCTAAAGACGTGCATGGTGTTGCGAGAAGATGCGCAGGGGGAGAAGGGGTCTGACGGACCGTACGACAAGGAGATCACGTAAGGCAAAAGGAGATAGGCCTCTCCAAAAAATATCATATCCGAGGATGGAGGCAAATACGTTGGTAAAGAAATGAAAGGGTAGCTCTTCTTCTTGCCAGAGACTAAAGATAAGAGCTCTGACACCGCGACGTTGTTTAGTCTAGGGGAAGAAATAGGTAGCGGCGGCCGTGGAGAGCCGTTGAGCTTCAAAAACAGAACCTGAGAGCGCAGGTGTGATCTTGGATCTGCGAACTTGAGTAGTCGTTCATCTCCCCACTCGCCGATGAGAGGTCGTCAGGTGGACCCACGCTGGAGTCTCGCACGGAACATAGGGGCTTCCTACGCTTTCAAACAAGGAAGTGCATTACGGAGGTCTACCGGTACAGAATTCGGGGGGGGAATGCCACTCCGATGACTCTGCACTACCGAACTATGCGAGAAAAACTCTTTAGACCAATCCAAGAGTAAATTCCAGTGCGTAAATCAAAAGCAGGGGGAATGGTAACTTCTTAGGGGATGGATTCAAGCTAATGGAGCTTCCACTTTGAAAAATAAAAGAACAAAGGACTGTGAGATAAACGAGAAGGTCTGGGCCTAAGAAGACGGAGAAGGCGCTAAGGATTGCTTTTGGGGGATGAGTCGACTAGGAATTTAGGGGAAGTGGAAGCGCTCGCCGCTCAATCTATGAACGGAAAGAGGAATATAGAGAAAGTGACGACTAGCGGCATCGATAATGAGGAGCCGGGGGGGCGTAGTGTGGAATTACAAAATGGAAGACCAAACTGATTTGTATGGGGCCCTTGAAAACGCGGTGGTGCTAGGTCAACACCCTCGTCTGTTGGGAGGAGCATGCTCGCAAGGGCACCAACACCCCAGTTCAAAAGACACAAAAATGACCCATACGAGGGGGCAGAGCCTAATCCAGCCGAACAATTGAGTAAAGCCGGTCACATCCTTGCATAGGGGGAAGAACCAGCGGAATAAGACTTGGTGCAACTGACGTCTTCGTCATGAAAAGAAGGGAGAGAATGGCGTACCAGGAATCTTTCAGGTTCAGAATAGGTAGTACGGAACCCTAACGAGTTACTCGTTCAGGAGGGTGTCCGTTCCCCCTGACCGCCAGAGAAAAGAGGTTAAGGTGGTTGTAGACTCCAAAAGGAACAACGTGGAAATAATAGAGTCGCATTGTTAGGCAATTCATAAAAGTTTGCGATGAGGAAAAGGGAAAGAAGATCTCAGGGACCCATAAAGGGAATATGCAGGACATCCCTCCGAGTCGCCCGTGTCTGAAAAAAAAGCCGATAAGAAGAGCGGGTGTTCTCCAATGAAAGAAGAGGGAGCGCCGACATGATACTTACCATGCAAAAAAAAAAAACGGGACCGCCGAGCAGGGCGAAAAACAAAAACCAGGGGTGGAAGGAGAGCAGATGATCGGTTATAAGGTGGACAAGATGAATAGAACCTACTAGGCTCTTAAGACGAAACGTACGTCATCAAAAAACCTTGAGTAACACGCCAAACTCTCGGGGGGAGATTGAGAAGGAAAGGGGGGCGGGCATCTCGTGGCCCAAAGAGAAAAAAAAAAAAAAAAAGAAAAAAAAAAAACAAAAAAAAAAAAAAAAAAAAAAAAAAAAAAAAAAAAAAGAAAAAAAAACACAAAAAAAAGAGAAAGAAAGAAGAGAAAAAGACAAAAGAAGAAAAAAAAAAATAAAAAAAAGCATGGAGGGGGGGGGGGGGGTGGCCTAGTCGAAAAAAACGGTCTGCGGCTCGAGGTTCATAGGAAAGACGGGCAATGGCCGTCGTAGAGGTCGCCCATGACTTAAGGGACGGGGACGGGTCTTGACTCCAGACAAGAGAAAAATGTCTGCAAAAAGAAACGGCATCGTACTACGTGGAAAGGCATACTTTCCATCTCACTGCTCAGCCAAACATAGCGGAGGCTCATCGCTATGGGGTCGGCAATCATAGAGTCAGTAGTAAATAGGGTTAACTATACATCAAGGCTCAGACAAAACAATAATCACAATCATGGGGGGAAACAAAAATTTAAAGAAAAAAAAAACTAAAAAAAATAAAAGAAAAAAAAAAAAAAAAAAATAAAAAGAAAAACAACAAAAAGCCAAAAAACAAACAAAGCAAAAAAAAAAAAAAAAAAAAAAACAAACAAAAAAAAAAGAACAAAAAAGAAATACAAATACCAAAAACCAAAAAACAAAAAAAAAAAAAAAAAAGCAAGAAACACAAAAAGAAAGAAAAGAGAAGAAAAAAAAAAAAAAAAAAGAACCCAAAAAAAAAAAAAACAAAAAAAAAAAAAAAAAAAAAAAAAAAAAAAACAGAAAAACTAGGTCAAAAAACAAAACAAAAAAGAAAAAAAAAAAACAACAAAAAAAAAAAAAAAAACAAAAAAAAAAGGAAAAAAAAGAGAAAGAAAAAAGAAAAAAAAAAAAAAAAAAAAAAAAAAAAAAAAGAAAAAAAAAAAAATTACAACAACACACACTAAAAGCCCACACACAACAAAAAAAACCAGAAAAAAAACAAAAAAACAAACACAAAAAGAAACATCTACACACAAAGAGAAAAAAAAAAAGAAGACCAAATAGAAAGCACCAAGAAACAAAAAAAAAAAAGAGAGACGCAAAAACAAAATCACCACACACAACAAAACAAAAAAACCAAAAAAATAAAAAAATAAAAACTTCCAAAAAATAAAAAAAAAAAAAATAAAACCCAAACTACAAAATTCAAAAAAAAAAAAAAAAAGAGAAAAAAAAAAAACACAAACCAAAAAAAAAAAAAAAAAAAAAAAAAAAAAAAAAAGAAAAAAAACAAAAAAAAAAAAGAACCAGGCACACCCAAAACAAACAAACCAAACAACAAAACACTCGCCATCTACCGGATAATTCGAAGGAGTTCTGTATCTAGGTCTTCTTCTCGGGGGGTCAATCCGCGAATTTGGGTCCCGGATGGACTTGAAGAGGGTCCTTGAGCCCGTTAAGATAGAGAGTAACTCTACGAGGGGCCTCTTTCTCCTCTCGTTATTGCTCTCAATCACCTCCAAGTCGAACTACTACGGAGAGATCTAGTGACTCATAGATTGGACGACTAAGGTCGGAGGCCATAAAATTAACTTCTCACGAACTTTCAGGGGGGAGTTAGGAAGAAAACAGCGCTGCTGTGTATATAGGGGGAAAGAAAAAAACAACTTCATCTTACCTTAGAGCCGCATTGCACCGGTTCCACAGAGCGGGGTCCTATTTGAGAACCGGAGGAGATGTGCCTTTTGAAAGGGTGCCGCATCATAAGAAAACTAAGGGTCTCAGCAGGATATCCAACGTGGAAAGCCTCGCGCGTTTCCGGGCAGAGGGGGTGAGGGGGAACTATCTATAAGCCTCCATGGGGGGGCAACTCCATGCAAATAAAAACAAAATGGGAGGACCCGCAGAGTGAGAGAATGAACAAGAATTCCCACACTAATGCAGAGGGCGAGGGCGTAAAATTTCGTGTTCAAAGGTACTACGGTGTGACAGGTATGCACAACAAAGAGGGCCCATCCGGTTGAGGGGGGGAGGGGAAAGAGGTGGGTGGTGCCGTGGGTGAAGCAAGGGTTCCTGAAAACCGAGAGCAAAAAAGGGCTCTCCATGTTCCCAGGAATTGATGCCGTGTCGTAAGAACCGATTCTGCTAACTTAATTCGTAAGACCCTATAGAAGGAAAAAGAAGGCGAAGGGGAAAAACGATTGGGGCGGCCTACCAGGCGGGGCAAAAATTCACTCACCTCCGGGAGAAAAGGGGGGGGGGGGGGGGGATTCAAAGGGGACGATTGGGTTGAGCTCGACGGATCGGGGACCGGCGAGAGTGGGACTTGCGATGTGAATGTACAAAGAACTGGGGGGAGACATCATGAGGCGAGGGGGGAAGAGGGGATTCGCCAAATGGGACTGGTACGTCAATTAAGGGAAACCCAGTTCACAATGCCCGTGAAAGTTCGATCACAATGATTTGAGCGTCGATGAGGGTGGGTGAGCAGTGCGGCAACGGAAGACGGGTCCTTGGCGCAAACCGGGGGGTTATTAGGTGAAGACACCGATCACGCGGGGCTTGGGGAAAAAAAAGGGGCTTCAAAAGACTGCAACGGGGGGAACCCGAGCAAAAAACAAAGGAGAATGTCCCATGGGGGGGGTCATGGTCGCCCCGGCCCAGACCATACATGAAGGTGTGCGAGGTTCGAGTGCGCTTGTCTATGGCGCAGCTGGGGAGGGAGAAGGAACCGAGAGTTCTGTGACAGGGGCTCCTGGAGACATCAATATAAACAAGGGGTGAAAAGTGTGGCCAAGAGGGAGATCCGTATCGAGAAAATAAAGCCGGGGAGGGGCTCCTTCTCAAAGATGGGAAAAAGTCCATTTTACAAGTGCGGTACAGGACAAACAACCGCGGGGAAGGGGGGTAACTAATCACGTATGCAATCGGGAAAAGGGGGGGGTGGGAGTCGGCGTATAGCCGAAACTATCGAGGGGAAAAAGGAAACTTGAATAGGGGAAAAGGGGGGAACAGGCGGTACGGGAGAAGTTGAAGACAGTTCGATGGGCATTGGCTCCAAGAGACGAAAAGACCTCTGCCGTGAGGTGAGAACGAAAGGGAGAAGGGTGGGAAATGGCAACTCCAAACTCTAAAGCCAAAGGCTTAGTAAAAGTTACCGGGGAAAAAAAAAAGGGTAAACAATTTAAGAACAAGGGGGTTTCTTCCGCCAGGTGTCTTTCACCAGAGGAGGGGGAGGGGTAAAAGTACCATTCTTTTTTTGACTGGAGGAAAGGGAAACGAAGGGTGTATTTGACTTCAAAGAAGGCGGTTGCCTAAAGTACGCGAGGGAACGACGGGGGGGATTCGGGAAGTGGGGAATCGCAATGGGAAAAGGCAAGACCATTGTATGGCTCATGAAGACATGGAAGAAGATAGGGCACTATTTGGGAACAACGGAACCTGCAGCCGGGCAATTAATGTGGGCATGGGGGACATATAGGGGGGTGCGGACGCGAAAGAACGGGAGGTCAAATCCCAGGATGACAAAGCAGTGACCACTACTCGTTTGGCGACAGTGGTCTTGGAGGAAGAAAAAAAAAAAAAATCCCGTTGAGGGAGCCGCTTCAGGGGGGAAAGTGATACAAGGGGACAACAGATAGGGGTCGCGGTGGCAACATGTGTGTCTGGAAGGGAAGGGCGTCCTATACGTTTAGTATAGCCGTCTGTAGGTGGCCTCGCCGCTTACGTAGTCCAGGTTTCCAGCCTCCAATGCAAGGCAAAGAACCAGGGGGAAAACAATAAAACGGGAAAAAGGCGGGAAAATGGACCAGTGCTCGCCCGTTCACCAAACAAAAAAAAGTTTTGGAGGAAGGGAAATTCTAGAACAAGGCAACTCCGGGGAGGAGACTGTCAAATGGGGAAGGGGGCGCTCACAGACGAGCACGGCGAATCTTATTTAGGGGAAAATTCGGGGAGGGGCCGAACAAGGGGGGGGAGGATAAACGTAGAGATATCCTAGAAGGGTCTGGCACCAAAAACTGAAGGACAAGGGGGAACCTATAGACTGCTCGGAAGCAAACTTCAGGAGGGGGGAGAAAGGGGAACTCAGGTCGTCATTGTGGGGGATTTCCACTAGAAAGCGAAAAAAACGAGGATGCTTCGGGGGAGGGGGATGTTTGCCCATGCTTGGGGGGTCCGTACGATTTGGGATGTGGGGAAAGCTCGTCGAAGCAGCGGGGATTCCTGGACTCTGTGGAGACGATCCCGAGGGATTGGCCGTCTACCAAAGGGCGAGGGTACCTGATGAAACGGACAATCTGGGTCTCTCAACAACAAAACAGACTAAACTGGAGTATCGAAAAAGAACCCACGAAAGTTGGGTTACTTTGCATAGGGTACAGATAATGAACGGGAGGAAAGCGCCTCAGACCAGGCCTCTGCAGCAAAGCGAGGCAAAAAAAGCTTCTCAGTAACTCTCTCTACCAAGCAACGTCGCCTTACCACCAAAAGGGAGGCACCAAATAACTAACTGAGGGAGAGTGGGGGCCTATCAGGCACACAACCCTCACCCAGGCAGGACCGCAACCGAGCAATCTACTTTTTGCATGAAGGAGGTGCTATATTGGAGCCACGGGCGGTTGCTCATTAGGGGGTGACGATTTTGCAGAGTAATGCGGTATGGGCGGAACCAAAAAAAGTGGGGGAAGGGCCCCACACTAATGGACCGACAATTAAGAATACAGGGAGAGGGGAGGGGGGTGGAGCTCAGAATTTGGGGGCCAGGTAAAGAATCAAGTATGCTACTGGTCTAGGACAAGAGGACACTCCCAAAGAGTGGGGCGGGTGAGCGAGATCCTGGCACGGGAAAGCGAGAGAAGGGTGCAAACCAGCGGAGACCTCCGGGAACTATGGGAGAGGGGGGGTGTCCATTTTGACTGGGGCAAAAGTGTAGGAAAGAAGTCGAAGAGTAAGTGCCTCTTCCCCAACGGATGGACAACCTGACTTCTCGTGAGAGGGGAAGCATACTTCGAGAGGTTTCAGCGAAAACACCGGCTACAAGATGCCGAGAACAGCCGCTTTGAGGTACCTTATTCCAAATGCGAAAAAAAGCGGGCCCTTCTCCCAGAACACGGAAAATCGGAAAAACCGAAGGGGGGAGCAACTAATCTTTGAAAGTGCGAATGGCAAGGGGAGTGGGGAAAAACGGATTGGGTTCCGTATACATCGCAAATCTTCAAACAAAATGAAGGAACAGAGCTGAGGTTTGTAATGAGGAAAGAGGAATAAGATCCCAGAGGCTGCAATTTTGAGGTAGGCGAATATCCACGGGTCTTCGCGAGACGAAAGTGTGGACAGGTTCCAAGGGACGATCACATAACCACTAAAGAATCCCCCGCAGGAAACGCTCGGGGAAGAGCAAAAGTGGATATGGTTGTCCCGGCCACCACAATAGGTCAGGAAAAGGCATGAGCCTCGCAAGCAAAAGGGAAAAAAGGGATCCTTGGCGGGACCAAGCAAGAACATCGTGGTGAAAGAAAAAAAAAAGGGACTGAAAAAACTATGAGGGGAGCGCAAAATCTCGTTGGGGAAGACAATAACCTTTTTGTACCCTCAAAACAGAAGGGTAATTTTTGTCTAACGGGGGGGAATTTATGCTATAAGGAAGGGACAGAGGACGAGCGTTGGCCACAAGGGCAACTAGCCAGTGGGGGAGTTCTGAAAGACAAAACGGGGCCAAGGCCGGTTGGCGAGACGTTGGAGCAAGGCGCAAAGAGTCCCTTATTGAAAAAGAGCGACTAGAGGCAAAAATCCACGATCAAAAGGAGGAAGGTAGAACACTCGGTCGTGTCTAAGGCCCAACTACAAACCCCACTCTGCGCTCGAATGCTGACAGACTGGGAAAATGTCAGGAAAACTACGAATATGTTGGGTCAGTATCGCGGAACGTCCACGGGAGGAAAGGGTCGTCTTCCATTGAAGATCAAGAGGCCATAGAAGGGACTAGTCTTGTTGGACATTGTTTAGAATACGGGAGGGGCAAGACAGGCGGGGGGTCCACCCATAGGATTTGTTTCCAAACATGACACATAGACGCTCGGCTCAGTGTCCGCAATCTTCTGGAAACTCCACTCACGCTGTTTAGCGGAAGCTTAATACCCCCTCAACCCATTATTAGGGGTGCCTTACAGAACCCGTCGACAACTCGAACTTGTCTTTCTGGGGAGGGGGGGAGGGCGTGTTTCTTACTTAAAAGTGCACTCCTCTTGGTGGTCGGGGTGGGTACCGTGTTTTACTGAAGAAGAATAAGTGCAACACCCTGGTCGCTGACTCGTGAAAAAAGCAGGCACAAGGGTAGAAGGTGTCTATGCAGCAAACAAGAACACATCTCCTTTAAGGACGGGCTGAATCGGGGGGAACGCGGGCGAGGGGACGGGTTATGGGTGGACAACTGAAGTTGACGTGTCGAACGCCATTTTCAAGCTAAAGCGGGCCCTACCTCCAGAATCCTTTACCCAAGGAAGATGGCTGGATTTACCATCTCAAGGCACGACTGAGGCACGCTGGTAATCGTTCAAGATTCCTTCTGTCCAGGTCTTCTCAAAAGAGGGAGCCATGGAGGTTAGGCTGTGACTTACAGTCGGCTGTGGCAGATCAGGCTTATTCTTCATGACTCAATTGGGGGGGGAACAAGTGCACTTGGTCAGTTCGGGTAAAGTGAACCAGGAATATCTTCGGTCATTACAAGTCTCAAAGCGAGCTGCTGACGGCAATCTCCATAAAGGGTAATATTTTGGAAAAATTGAGGGTGGTTCGATCATTACCATTGGCTTTACTTATGGCTCCGGCCCAGTTTGTGGTCGGAGAAACATGAGCTAGTGATACGCATACAGAAAAAACAATGTCCTAAAGCACCAGTAGAGACAGGAGCTAAATGTGTGACAAAGAATCCTGTCCATTAAACTCCTCTTCACCGCTGAATAAGAGTGGATACTTCAATTTGGGGAGACGAATTGACGCGCACTATTTTCCGCGCAAGAAACTACTGTTCGCGGGCAAAAACAGCGCGACTCGCCCCCTCTGGCACTAGATAGTTCGTTTTATGGGTATGGAGGCAGGGGGTTCCGCTTAACAGAGACATGGAGCTCTCTCCTTTTATCGAAGGAATTGCGATAAAACCTTGAGAGAGCCTCTGGAAATGGCTGGGTCAGACGATCGTCAAACCCAGGCCGAAGAATCGCGTGATGACGCGGTAAAGAGCACAACCCGCAATGTCCCCAGTAAGAATTTCTCAAAGATCACTGTCAGACTTCAGGCGAAAGGGTACATAAGCGCCAACAGATGAGGGCGGCTTGTTATTTGGCCGCAGGAGCCGCCGCTACCTGGAAAGCCGTTGGGGGGGTATGATGCTGTTTATTAAACAAGTATTTACAGAGACCCTTCATGGAGCAGTGGTTAACACGTCTGTTAATCTTGAGGCATGGAGGTAACACTGATGGCATCTCATGAGCAAGTCTTCTAATAACTAATCGTAGGATAAGTGAACCGTCCGCGTCGCTTGTAGGACAAAGTTCACAAGACACATCGGACCTCGTCCTTGAACTCTGCGACGGGAGAAAGAGGAAGAGCATCTGCTGGGGAAAGAGTTGGCTCTAAGCAGGATCTAGGTATTCAAGCGAGAAAGGCCTCAACACTGGAAGGCTAAGGATAGGGTTCATTCGCTGGCCGAGGGAGGAGAGACAGCCAAAGGAAAGGCGAAAGAAATCCTCTTATGAGAAGGGGGAAGGAGGGGGGGGTGAGGACGTCGATCCAGCAATCAGGAAAATATACCCCGTTACGACAATCGGAACAGAAGGTCATCCTCATGTCTGCAAGCTCGGAGTGACGGACATGGCGTAGCCACGCATAGTACACGGAGCAGTGTTGTGATCGCTCCGCGTCCATTCATTCACTTTCAAACTATAGGGAAAAAATGGGATTCACACGCGCGACTAGAATATGTGGGGAGACGGCGGAACAATAGCGTTGAAAAGGAACGGAGGGAAACTGGAAATACTTCCTCTGGGAACAGACCGGCGAGAACCAAGGGCGCGGACTGATGTGTGATGGAGAGAAAGGATGACACTATTGAACAAGCTTACTCATATTGAGTGGACCGTGCCATGTAGACGCGGGGGCTAGTGCTGTGCTAGCGCGTACGTCGATGTGGTCAAGAGGACTTGTACTCACTGGAAAGGGGGTTCCGGTAAAAGTAAAAGGCCTGCTGAGGTGGGCAGGAGAGGAGGGGAGAACGAGGGGAAGAAGTCCGTTCTGGGAGGATCTCGAAGGCAGTGAACCCAAAATCCAGGTCAAAGGAAATCTATCCTACACCGGAACGGGGATCGCGGCAAAAAAGAACATGGTAGGGGGCCAGAGAGTCATCAATCAACAAAGAAGGATCCAGACAAGCAGGGATTTTGTACTTTCGACCTGGGTTGGGGACGAAGGGAATGTATCTCCTGACATAGGGGGTAGCGCTCATGAGGGCCACCTAGATCACCCGCAATAGACCTCAGTGCACGGTGAAACCTGGTGGGGCTTCAAGACCTTGCAAGGAGTCCTGTCGAAGAGCGTGAAGAATGTAACTCTGATCTGTCAGAAGAGAGCGAGGGTCGGGAAACTTGAGAAGTACGTCTTATATCGGGCATGGCATACACTTGAGAGTGGGGGGGAGGGTAGGACGTCGGGAAGCATTCGAGGATGAAAAAAGGAAGTGGGGAAGATGGGACCTTCATAATCTCCTGAAAAGGACTAAAAGAATGGGAAAAGAACGCGACTGCTATTAGTTCCGGGGGGTCTTGTCTTTGTCGAACAACGTAAAAGTAGGGGCGGGGCGCCGGGGAAAAAGAAAAGAAAAAAAGCCGCTTCCCATAGGGTATTAAAGCTAAAACTGAGGAGGAACGACCTCAAGTGAAAATGCGGGACGATCGGATGGGCCCACTTCTCATGCCTCTAGCAGAGGGTGCGGTGTAATTTTATCTTAGAAAGGCTATATTTACTAACTCGCTCGAAGCTCCGTAATTGTGCAGGGAAGTTTGCTATCTTTCATTTTCTAAAAATCGTCTCAGATCGTCGGACCTCACTCGTTTCCATGCCGAAGACTGCTGCTGAAAGTAAAGAGGGAGAAAAGGCTGACCTGGGGCGTTAAATACAAGGTCTGGGGCTTTGATCTCTCAACCAATCTCTCGCGTCTGGGGTCGTGATCCTTTGGCTGTGGTGGAGGGGGACATTGCGATCGAACGAGTCACCCGAGAGAAGGTGTTCAAAAAAAAACGCAAGGAGACCAGACACTGAAAGGGCAAGGGAAGGGGAGTACAAACTCTCTTATAAGGGCGAAAAGAAGTCTCGAGTCAGAACGAGGGGGAGTTGGGGGCGCGCGAGGAAGGAAGAGATACGGGTCATGCTGCGGGCTCTGCGAGAACCGCTGAATGGGGTGGAGGCTAATTCCCTCAAGCAGGGGGACGAAAGACAACTCCATAAAGGGTAGGGCCCTGGGAGAGGTTGCCCGCCGACGCAAAGAGTCTGAAACAAAGTCTCTTCCGCGTACGGGGAAAGGGGTTCAATACCGCAGAAAGAAGGAGGGTAGCGAGAAAATTTGCCGTGGGCGCCTGGAGGCATCGGTATGGTACGAGGGGAAGGGAGTGCTCGTTCGTTATGGGGTTGCTGAATCTCAGTCTGGCGTGGAAATAGGCGTGATTAGGGGGATCTTGGAACACTAAAGGGCCGAGATCTTGCAACGCGGCAGGTCACAAGTTCATTTTCCCAGGGGGGGGAAGACGGTCTGGCAAAATCAGTCGATCGTGCCACCTGACGGATAGAGTGGTGTAGGACGAGCAACAAGGGGAAATATATGGAAGAAAACCTATCACGAGCAGGAGCGATCAAGGGGCGTTCCTGCGCCAGGGGAATAACGCCGAGACCTTCATAAAAGCAAGATCTATTAAATGAAGCTGGAGACGGTAAGGCATCACGTGAGAGGGGGTTGCACACACTTAGGTCCCGAGGACTTCCTGTCGTCCTACGCACAAAGGGACGATCACTGGGGCACGGACACCCCAATCAAAACCAACGGGACTGAGGTTCTCGCAACAACACCAAAATGGGTTATTATTACATGAGAGTCGGGAGATAACACTAAGTGAGTTCGCGCGGGGTCCTGGGAAAAACAAGGGGTGAAAAGGGCAGTAGGAGAAGAACCAGCTCCGTATGTGTAGGCTCGGACCCTCATTAGTATATATCTGTCTGCGAGGCCTTCTTTATCAGAAAGAAAAACAACAAACCCTTTATCGCAGAAGGTTTCACCGTCTCTTGTTATTCATCGAGCAATACTTCACGCAAAGACAAGCCGAAGAAGGGGGGGGACCGATTACGCGGTGCAAAAACGCGTGGAAAATCAAGAAAGGGGACGGGGGAAGCGACTCAGTGCTCCCTGCGGGGGCGGACCTCACGGGGCTCGACAGGGAGAAATCGAATGCCCGCACATGAAGAGGGAAGCCTCACATAGAGAACGGATGGGAAACCATCCTCAGACAGAGAAAGTCGAATCAGTTGGCTGAGTGGGTGTTTCGCGGAGACGCTCTGTACATTGGAGTCTGCAAAGGGAACCGCAAAGAGAAGGGCCGTCAGGGGGATGCAGACTTAGATTCTTGATCAGAGGAAAAAGGCAGGACCTAATGGTCTGTGGGGAGGGAAGCGACGAGGTTGAATTCGACCATTTAAATTCGTGTCGTCTCCTCGCACAAGAGCGACCGCAAGAGCCGGCCTCAAAAAAAGGCGCGCAATGCCTCGAGGCGGATCGCGAATCAGTACAGAAGAGCGCGTTGTCGTTCAAAGACATCCCTTCAGTGGTGTAATGGCAACCTGGGGGGGGAGGGGGTCTCGGGCAAACCGCTGGAGAGGTGGAGGGAAAATCAGAAAGGGAAAAAAAACAAGCCCCATGAGCAATAAACAGAACTCATCGAAAGTGCGAGCCGAAGGGAAAAATATACGACCAAGATCAAACGGGGGCCACAGAAGGGCAAGACTGAAGAAAAAAAGAAGACGTTGGCTACTAGGCGGAGCATTCATGAATACTTGAAGAAAGGATCGCGGAAACCCGACACAGGGCGGTCAGAGGAGGTAGCGAATAAAGAGCTTTCGCGGGCAGGAGGGGGGGGGAAGTTCCCCCGGTCTGCCGCCTCTTTGCATAGGGGTCTTTACGCCGCATCCCCCACCAGTAACGAATATATTTCGCTGGCTTTACATAGCATTGGCAGTACGTACGAAGGTGACTAGTTGCTTGAGTGAGTAATTGCTTCCGGAGACATAGGCTTCCTCAAGAAAAAAACCGTTTCTGTGCAGAAAGGGCCGCGACAGGAGCCCGTCCATAACTATCGAGATGATCGGAAAAATGCACGAGGAAACACTGGCCGAGGGCTGGGGGGGCCGGAAAACCAGGTGGGGAAGAGGGAAGCAGTCGCGTTGATCTGGGGGCCAAATAATTACAATACCAAACCTAGGGAAAGGGAAATACCAGCTGACGTGAAAGTCAGAACCCAATCGTGGCCGAAAAATCAAGAGGAAGGTGATGGTAGGATTCTGGGGGGAGTACAGGAGAGGGGCCACCACATGCGTGAGGGAAGCCTCCCAAATTCGCGCGAGCGAGGGAATGAAAGGTATTTCCCTGCCGTCTATCAGCTTCGACAGGACTTCGTAACAACAAAAAAGTGAGAGCACTATACTTACCACCGAAAAGTCAGCGGGATCAGTTGGGAAGGCATCCGTGACTGGAGGAATCTAAGCACAGCATCGCGGAGTGGGCCATCTATAAGGCTCGGCAAAGCTATCATAGTGAAGAAGGCACGCGAGAAAAGGAACCCCCTCGGGGTAGCACCTCAGGTCTACCGCGCCAAAAGAGTCTCCTTCTTGGGGGAGGAGGGATATTCTTAGTGATCTAAATCCGGGAGGAAGGGGGGCCCGTCTTAGAGGAACCCAAGATTAAGTCTCCCGTTACCAAGGGGGAGCGAATATCATGGAACGGACACATTGCCTCTTTCAACACGGCCTCTGGATGCTACGACCTCACCGCAACCTTCAGACACGAGGAGACGCTGGGGCGCGGGAGCTCGAGCGGCGAAACTCTGCGGCAAAAAAAGAAATTACCGGCTAACGAAAGGGGATTTTTGCGAGAATAAAAGATGGTCTTAGTTAAGAGGGTCCGTCGGACAAGGGGCAGGGTCACTATTCCGCTGAAGGGGGAAAAGTCCGCGTTGACTATAGTTGGAAACGCTAAATCGGAAGTTGTTCAAAAAATGAGTCAAAGCAGTCCTACGCTCCTGGAAGACTATTCCGCAGAAAAGGGGAAGCGAACAGGTGATGGCAAGGGGGGGGGGGGGAGAGGGGGGATACGCCTGAGAAAGCGCCAGTTGGAAGCAATTCCAAGAAAGAACTGAAAACATGTGGGAAAAAAGAAAAAAATAACAATCCCGAAACAAAAAATACGAGGGGAGGGCGTAAACTATTCAGGGGGAAGAGTGCAGATGGGCACCATGAACGAAGACCGGGGCTGGCGACAGCAGGTGGTGGTTTCTCCTATGTGACGACCAGCAAGATCCCTAGTACGACCAATCAAAGAGGTTCCCATTGCCGGGTAAGGGGGGACTTGAAAAAAAGGGGCGATGAAAAGGAGAGAGGGGCCTGCGCGCCCGATATGCCTAGACACAGCAGGGACCGTGCCCACAAGTCGAAGACGAAGAACACGGAAAGAAGCCGATGTCAAGAGGACAAATGACTCGTGGTTGAGCGCGAAAGGGATGAAGGAAGAATGAGTGCGCTATTATCACATAACGGCATTGTCTCCATCGATGGAGAAAAGGGGCCGCGTTTGGGCGGACAAGGTAGATGGTCCTTCAAGGAGTTAAAAGGAAAAAAAAAAAGGACTGTCCCGCAGCAACCGAGTAACGTAGACTGATTGTGTGGGGAATAGAAGGAAGAAAAGGGGGCCAGCCCCGTGTTTCCTATCAAGGAAGGGTGTGAAGTATCGGTCAACGAAAAACTGAAAAAAACCAACAGAGGGACAGGGGGAAGTGCCTCCCCGCCGCAATAAAAAGAAGCTGGAAGAATCCGTTAGGACGAAAAGGGGTGGGGGTTGAGGCGATCACGAATTCTTTGACACGCCAGCGACAGAGAGACGAAGTTGTTGAAAACGGGGGAAATCTTCTTCGGCCGAAAAAAGACCATCCGGAAAGGGGGTAAGTCCCGTATCATTCCGACTACCAGGATCAGTGTCTGCAGAGAACGGAAAATAGGTGAAGGTTCCTTTATGGCAAGAGACAAAGGGGGGGGTGTAGTAGGCGTAGAAAAAGAGATGTCCGCGCCTTGATCGGAAGAAGGGGCAATTAGGTCGCGCGGACTCAGGGCTTATGGGTGACTACCAACGATAGCCACGCAGACGTGAGGAGACTAAGGGCTATTTGTCAGGAATCCAAGAGGAAAATCAACCAACGAGCAAAAAGGGGGATGAAAACCTGAGAAAAAGTGGGGGGTAACCACCAATATATTGGACAACACAAGGAAGCAGGGGGGGCGGGTGTCAGCCATTTTTCAAGTGGAACCAAGAGTGTTTTTGGAGGTCGTAAAAGTACAATTCAAGTGGGGGGATGGAGGACCGACTAGGTGTGTTACGGGGAAAACAGAGGACTAAGTCCCGATTAGCGGGGATTAGGAGGTGGCGAAAGGGGGAAGAAGGGGGAAAAGACCCTTTATTAGAAGGAACGGAAAGGGAAGAACTAGTTGAAGGGGCAAACACCGGAAGAAAGCATCCTGCAGGGGAAAAGAAAAAAAAGTATTGTTATGCAGGGAGAGGGATGATATCGGACCTAAGGAGGCAGGCAAGTCGTCAGTCGAACGGAAAAAAGTGTGGGACTGAATCCCTGTTTGCTGAAGGAGGGGACTGGGGCAGTGTCAGTCCCAAGAGGGGATTTAGCGCGGTGGCGCAGTTTCTGGAAGTCTCATGGCCTGAAGGCGGCTGCGAGCGCCGTCGAGGGGATTGTAAAACATCGTCCGCGGCAGAGGGCACGTTTCCAGGGGCAACATCACACAGACATCATAACACAGGTAATCCCCAACCCTACGTCCCTAGGGAGCAATAATATTTTGACATTTCAGCGAAGCTCAGATATGCAACAGGGGCCACCGGGGTCAGCAGTACGGTCCGGACCACTCCTCAGGGGGATTCCCTGGTCAGAGGGGAGGGGGGAGAATAACAAAATACGCGGACCGTGTAGGATTAAATGGGACGGCAATTCGGGGTTGTCCAAGACCGGGGGGGGGTTGGTAGAGTAAGCCTCTCAATAAGAAAAAACTGAAGTCCTGTCTCCAGTATAGAACGCCTCTCATCATCGGAACCAAACGTACTATTTCTACCTGGGCGAAGGGAAGGGGGGGGACATGTGGTGGGTGCAATGATACACGGGGGCAACCACAGAAAGGCTTGATTGTGAGGCGTTTGAAACAGACTGTTGCACCGGAGAGTGCGGGAGGGGGGTGAAGAAGACTGACTACATACTGAGGAATGGAAGAGGCGTCGATTCGGAAGAGAATGGAGGCGAAGGCCAATTTCAGGGACTCTGACACCCAGACA